>Ga0247814_10000539_pt1 | contig 29113 bp, 23 predicted proteins | sample UWRJL179409R1_FD_179947 | JGI IMG/M metagenome (GOLD analysis project Ga0247814, IMG submission 179947) | Plant litter microbial communities from Arlington Agricultural Research Station in Wisconsin, United States - UWRJ-L179-409R-1 | ecosystem: Environmental > Terrestrial > Plant litter >... | reverse complement strand
GTCGCCCGGTCTTAACTTTAACTTCGTTAAAGTCAGTTTTTTAAAATTATCCACAGGTTTTCTATACCATTCTCAATTTAAAAAAAGGGAAGATACGCTATAATTTAGCGTAATTAATGCGTCATTTTTGCCCCGTGCTGTGGATAAAAATGGACGCTTGTTAAGAACTATTCTGCCGAATCCCCTTGTGCTTACTTTATATTTGTTAACACAAAGTTCTTTAATAAACTACTTGCAGTTTCTTGTTAAAGGTTTAGTATTTAATTCATTAGGATATCCGGTACTATCCGGCTTTTTTAAAACCTAAAATTAAGTAATGCCTTACTGACCGTTAAACATTGCAAGGAATAATAAAGGGTTTTGTGCGTTATAAAATTACAGCTAACAAAAAAGAGGAGCATATGCAAGAAGAAGAAGTACTATTAAGAGAAAACAAAGACAGGTTTGTCCTATTGCCTATTAAATATCCAGCTATTTGGGAAATGTACAAGAAAAGTGAGGCGAGTTTTTGGACCGCTGAAGAAATTGACTTGTCGGACGACCAGAAGCATTGGGATAACCTTAATGATGGTGAGCGACATTTCATTTCTCATATTCTTGCCTTCTTTTCTGCGAGCGATGGCATCGTAAACGAAAACCTTGCTGTAAACTTTATGAGCGAGGTTCAACTGCCCGAAGCCCGTTGTTTTTATGGTTTCCAGATCATGATGGAGAATATCCACTCTGAAACCTATGCCCTTTTGATTGACACCTATATCAAGGATGAAGCAGAAAAAGACAGGTTATTCCACGCCATTGAAACAGTGCCTTGTGTAAAAAGGAAAGCTGAATGGGCTTTACGCTGGATTGACGGAGGTAATTTTGCAGAGCGCCTTGTTGCTTTTGCGGCTGTGGAAGGTATTTTCTTCAGCGGTAGTTTCTGTTCAATTTTCTGGTTAAAGAAACGCGGGTTAATGCCTGGTTTAACTTTCAGCAATGAGCTGATTTCCCGTGACGAGGGTATGCATTGTGAATTTGCCTGCCTGCTGTACAAAATGCTGGAAAACAAATTAACGCAGGAAGCGGTGCACGGTATTATCAAAGACGCTGTAGAAATTGAAAAGGAATTTGTTACAGATGCACTGCCGGTAGCATTGATCGGTATGAATGCAAAACTGATGTCTCAGTACATTGAGTTTGTGGCAGACAGATGGTCGGCTGAACTGGGTTATGATAAAATATATAACGCTACCAACCCGTTTGACTTCATGGAGATGATTTCCCTGCAGGGAAAAACAAACTTCTTTGAAAAACGTGTAGGTGATTACCAGAAGAGCGGCGTACTTACATCTTCAGAAGATAAAGCCTCGGCTTTCTCCCTGGATGATGATTTTTAGTACTCTTCTGTAACCAAAGCGCTAAGTTTAATAAAAAATATAATCTATTGCCGATGTTGGGCGTTGCCTTGAACAACACTGAATAAGCAATATAAAACCTAAGAAAATATGTTTGTAGAAAAAAGAGATGGCCGCAAAGAAGCGGTGCGATTCGATAAGATCACTGCCCGCATTGAAAAGCTTTGTTATGGCTTTAATGCAGAATTAGTAGATCCTATTGATGTTGCCAAAAAAGTTATTGAAGGATTATTTGATGGTGTAACTACATCAGAATTAGATAATCTTGCTGCGGAGACTGCGGCATCTTTAACCACAAAGCATCCCGACTACGCCTTGCTAGCTTCAAGAATAGCTGTTTCCAACCTGCATAAAAATACGATTAAGTCATTCTCCAAAACAATGGAGATGCTATATACTTATGTAGATCCTAAAACAGGAAAATCGGCTTCATTAATTGCTGATGATGTTTGGGATGTAATTAAAGAGCATGCTGACCTGCTGGACAGCACGATTATATATGACAGGGATTTCGGATTTGATTATTTTGGTTTTAAAACCCTTGAAAAATCATATCTGTTGAAAGTTAATGGTATTATCGTAGAGCGTCCGCAGCACCTGTATATGCGTGTTGCTGTAGGTATACACAAAAGTGATATCGATAGTGTAATCGCTTCTTACAACCTGATGAGCGAGCGCTGGTTTACGCATGGTACCCCTACATTGTTCAATGCAGGAACACCAAAACCTCAAATGTCTTCATGCTTTTTGCTGACGATGCAGGACGATAGTATTGAAGGAATCTATGACACGCTTAAACAAACTGCCAAAATTTCTCAAAGTGCTGGTGGTATTGGATTAAGTATCCACAATGTGAGGGCTACAGGTGCTTACATTAGCGGTACTAACGGAACCAGTAACGGTATCGTGCCAATGTTAAAAGTATTTAACGATACGGCACGTTATGTAGATCAGGGTGGGGGCAAGCGTAAAGGTGCCTTTGCGATTTATTTAGAGCCATGGCATGCTGACGTTTTTGCTTTTCTGGACCTGCGTAAAAACCATGGTAAAGAAGAAATGCGCGCACGTGATCTTTTCTATGCTTTATGGATCTCCGATCTGTTTATGCAGCGTGTAGAAGACAATGGCGAATGGAGTTTATTCAGCCCGGATGAAGCACCAGGGTTATCTGATTGCTGGGGACCTGAGTTTAATGCTTTATATGAGCGTTATGAAAAAGAAGGACGTGCCCGTAAAACAATTAAAGCACAGGAATTATGGTTCGCCATCCTGGATTCGCAAATTGAAACCGGAACGCCTTACTTATTGTACAAAGATGCTGCAAATGGTAAATCTAACCAGCAGAACCTTGGAACGATCAAAAGTTCTAACCTGTGTACAGAAATCATGGAATACAGTTCTAAAGACGAGGTTGCAGTTTGTAACTTAGCCTCTCTGGCACTGCCAAGATTTGTAGTTAACGGCGAATTTGATCACCAGAAATTATACGAAGTAACTTATCAGGCTACCCTAAACCTGAATAAAGTAATTGATTATAACTACTACCCGATTGAAGAAGCAAGATATTCTAATATGCGTCACAGACCGGTTGGTTTGGGCGTGCAGGGACTTGCAGATGCATTTATCCTTATGCGTTTGCCGTTTGAAAGCGACGGTGCCAAAGAACTGAATAAAGAGATTTTTGAAACTATCTATTTTGCTGCGATGACTGCTTCGCATGACCTTGCTGTAAAAGATGGTGCTTATGAAACTTTCAAAGGTTCTCCATTATCAGAAGGTAAATTCCAGTTTGATCTTTGGAATGTAACGCCTGCGAGCAATCGCTGGGATTGGGAAACTTTACGTACCAAAGTAGTGAAAGACGGTGTACGTAACTCTTTACTGGTTGCACCAATGCCTACTGCTTCAACTTCACAGATTTTAGGTAACAACGAATGTTTTGAACCTTATACTTCAAACATTTATACCAGACGTGTATTGAGCGGTGAGTTTGTGGTAGTAAACAAACACCTGTTAAAAGATCTTGTGGCCTTAGGTTTATGGACACCTGCAATGAAAGACAGGATCATTTTAGCTAACGGTTCTATCCAGGATATTGCAGAAATCCCTGATTATATTAAAGACTTATACAAAACAGTTTGGGAGATCAAAATGCGGAGCATTATAGATATGGCGGCCGACCGTGGTGCTTATATCTGCCAGTCGCAATCACTCAATCTGTTTATTAACGCACCAAATACATCAAAACTTACTTCAATGCATTTTTACGCATGGAAGAAAGGTTTAAAAACTGGAATGTATTACCTGCGTACGCAGGCTGCGTCACAGGCAGTGAAATTTACTGTAGAAAACCAGGCTGGTAAAAACCTGGAACCGGTTATCCCTGAACATATAGAGCAGGTAGTGGAAGAAATTACCGATGGCCCTTCATGCACTATGGAAGAAGGCTGTATCAGCTGCTCAGGATAATTTTAATCTCATAAAATTGAGCATCTAAAGTACGGTAATTCATTTTACCGTACTTTTGTTGTTTCATACCAAAATCCAAACAATGGCCAAACATGAGATCATTCCCTGCGAACGCTGCGGTGCGCCTATTGAGTGTAAGGCTAACTCCTACACCAAGTGCCAGTGCAGTGTAGTGCATCTTGATCTTAACGAAGTACAGTATATCAGTGAAAACTACGAAAGCTGCCTTTGCGCCAAATGCCTGTTTGAACTACAGCAGGAGTACAGGGATAGTATCGCCGATACATCCATTTCACAATAATCAGTCACAGAATTTTTTTTCTGTTAACTTTGTCCCACAAATTTTATAGAATGGCTAAAGTACAAGTTGGGTTGGTGCAGATGAGCTGTACCAGTAACAAACAAGAGAACTTAGATAAAGCAATTGTAAAGATCCGCGAAATTGCGGCTCAGGGCGCCCAGGTGGTTTGCCTGCAGGAGCTTTTTACTTCACTTTATTTCTGCGATGTAGAAGATTACGAAAACTTTAAACTTGCAGAAACTATTCCTGGTCCGTCTACCGACGTTTTATCGGCAGTAGCAGCAGAACTGAATGTAGTAATTGTGGCTTCCCTGTTCGAAAAACGTGCAGAAGGATTATACCATAACACCACAGCTGTGCTGGATGCAGATGGTACCTATTTAGGTAAATACCGTAAAATGCATATCCCTGACGATCCGGGTTTTTACGAAAAATTCTATTTCACCCCTGGTGATCTGGGCTATAAAGTTTTCAAAACCAAATATGCGAAAATAGGGGTACTGATCTGCTGGGACCAGTGGTATCCGGAAGCTGCACGCTTAACAGCTTTAATGGGCGCAGACTTCCTGGTTTACCCTACCGCAATAGGCTGGGCTACTACACAGGATGAAGGTACCAATACAGAACAATACAATGCGTGGCAAACCATTCAGCGTTCGCATGCCATTGCCAATGGCGTTCCCGTGGTAAGTATCAACAGAGTTGGTGAAGAAGCGGGTGTGTCTTTCTGGGGAGGATCGTTTGTTTCCAATCCATTCGGCTCGTTATTGTACCAGGCATCCCATAACGAAGAAGAATTAAAAGTTGTAGAACTTGACCTTTCGAAATCAGATAGTTACAGGACTCACTGGCCGTTTTTACGCGACAGAAGAATTGATAGTTACGCACAAATTACCAAAAGATATATAGATGACGAGTCTGTTTGATAACTCACCAAGGAGAGCGGGCTACCGCTTTCCGGCAGAATGGGAAAAACACGAGGCTACATGGCTTACATGGCCGCATAAAGAGGCTTCGTGGCCAGGTAAGCTGGATACTATTTATGCTCCCTACTGTGAATTTATAAAGATTGTAGCAACAGGAGAAAAAGTTAGGATTAATGTAAATGATGAAGCTACCAAAGCATTTGCAATAGCAAAGCTGCAGGAAGCCGGGGCCGATCTGGAGCAGATCGAATTTTACTTTAACCCAAGCAACGATGCCTGGTGCCGCGATCATGGACCGGCTTTCCTGGTTAACCCTGCCTCGGAACAGAAAAAAGTTGTGGTAGACTGGGATTATAATGCCTGGGGAAATAAATATCCGCCTTACGAACTGGACGATGTGATCCCGACAAGAATTGGTGATCATTTTAACCTGCCGGTGTTTAATCCCGGTATTGTGATGGAAGGTGGTTCCGTTGAGTTTAATGGTGCCGGTACGATTTTAACATCCCGTGCCTGCCTGCTCAACGAAAACAGGAACCCGCACCTTAACCAGGAGCAGATAGAAGAATACCTGAAAGAATGTTACGGTGCCCTGCAGGTACTGTGGGTAGGCGATGGTATTGTGGGCGACGATACGGACGGACATATCGATGATATTACCCGTTTTGTAAACCCAAATACTGTTTTAACCGTAATTGAGTCGAATCCGCTTGATGAGAACTATATCCTGCTGAAAGAAAACTTACAGGAGTTAAAAGCAATGCGCCTGATTAACGGGATGCCGCTGAATATTATCGAACTGCCTATGCCTTCGCCAGTGATCCATGAAGATACAAGGTTACCTGCTTCTTATGCTAATTTCTATATTGCCAATGCTGCGGTTATTGTCCCTACGTTCAGGGATGTGAACGATCAGAAGGCACTGGATATTATACAGGATGTTTTCCCTGACAGGAAAGTTGTAGGTATTGATTCTACTGATATTATCTGGGGATTGGGAAGTTTCCACTGTTTGAGTCAGCAGGAACCAGCAGTTTAACCATCATTAAACAATTGAAATAAATAAATCTGAAGGCTGCCGGTCAGGCATTTTAAAAACTACACATAAAGATATTACCAATGAAACTATTAGAAGGAAAAACAGCATTAGTAACTGGTGCTTCAAAAGGAATAGGCCGCAAAATAGCGGAGAAATTTGCAGAACAAGGTGCTAATGTTGCGTTCACTTACTTGTCTTCAGTAGAAAAAGGAGAAGCTTTAGAGCAGGAATTGCAACAATACGGTACAAAAGTTAAAGGTTACCGTTCTGATGCATCAAAATTTGATGAGGCGGAGAAACTGATTGCTGACATCGTAGCGGAATTTGGTACACTTGATATTGTAGTAAACAATGCAGGGATTACTAAAGATGGTTTATTGATGCGTATGAGCGAAGAAAACTGGGACGATGTGATCAATGTAAACCTTAAATCTGTTTTCAACGTAACCAAAGCAGCTTCGAAGATCATGATGAAAAACCGTAAAGGTTCATTTATTAACCTGAGTTCTGTAGTTGGTGTGCAGGGAAATGCGGGCCAGGCAAACTATGCGGCCTCAAAAGCTGGTATTATCGGGTTTTCTAAGTCTGTAGCCAAAGAACTTGGTTCGAGAAATATTCGTACCAATGTGGTGGCACCAGGTTTTATCCGCACAGAAATGACAGATGTACTGGATCCTAAAGTAGTTAAAGGCTGGGAAGAAGGTATACCATTAAAAAGGGCTGGTGAACCTGAAGATGTAGCTAATGTTTGTGTATTCCTGGCATCTGATATGAGTGCTTACGTAACCGGACAGGTATTGTCTGTTTGCGGCGGGATGTTGTAACTGCTGTTAATCATAAAATATAGGGCGCCGGGATAAAATTCCGGCGCTTTTTTATTGCCCTAAAGTTTTTCCCTGATCAAAAAGGCATGTATTAGTTTTTAAAAAATTAGCATCTTTACTTTCAGACGATGGGCAACTCATTTAATATGTATTCTTTTTTTGCATTGCTGGGATGCCTTGCGGGCGGGTTGCTGTTTGCATGGCTGCTCTACGGCAAAACCGCTGGTTTGGGCAGGTGGTTAAGAATTGGGTTAGCTGTAATCAGGACTATTACTGTTACGCTCCTTCTCTGGCTACTGTTTGCTCCTTTGGTAAACCTGGTCAGTTATACCCTCGAAAAGCCAATCGTCGTTATTGCACAAGACAATTCACAGTCTGCGGGTACCTTTAACCCGCCCGGATTTAATTCCCGTAAATATGAACAGGACCTAAAGAAACTCCGGGAAACCCTTTCGGCTCAATACGATGTTAGAACCTATAACTTTGGGGAAAAGTTGCATAACGGACTCAATTTTAGCTATGAAGGAAAGCTAACCAACGTTGCTGCATTGGTTAGCCGGCTGAGCGATGAACTGCTAAACAGGAATGTTGGCGCTGTGATACTGGCTACCGACGGAATATTTAACAGGGGGGGCGGCCCCGAAGGGATGGTAAACTGGAAAGCCCCGGTTTATACGATAGCCCTGGGCGACACCATTCCAAAAAAAGACCTGCTGATTGCCAATGTAAATACTAACAACCTTGTATATCTGGATAATGAATTTACAATGGAAGTACAGCTGCAGGCTTATGCCTGTGCTGATCAGCAAACCAAACTTAGCATCACTGAAGATGGTAAAACAGTATACGAAAAAATAATCGGGATAACAGGAAACGCTTATTTTAAGAATATTCCGGTGCGCCTGAAAGCCTCAAAACTTGGACAGCACCGTTATATAGTTTCTGCAGGCCCGTTAACAGCTGAAGTTTCCCGCCAGAATAATACAAAAAGGGTATTGATCGACGTAATAGATGACCGGCAAAAGGTGTTGATTGCCGCAGCAGGTCCCCACCCGGATATTGCTGCTTTACGCAGTGCGATAGCGCTAAACAAGCATAATGAAGTAACTGTGGTGATGAACGAAGAAGTTTTACAGGCTGACCCTAAAAAATATGCTTTAATTATCTTGTACCAGTTACCCGGACTTCAGCTGGATGTTAAATTCCTTATTACGGAGATAACCGCTGCAAAAATTCCTGTGTGGTATATCCTGGGGGCACAAAGCAATCTTGTTCAGTTTAATCAGGTACAGCCTTCGGTAAACTTAATGGGTGGCAGCGGCGCATTAAAGTATACCTACAGCGATATCAGTAAGAGTTTTTCTGTGTTTGACCTGGATGCTGTATCAAGAAAAACCATAGATACATTTGATCCGCTGCAATCCCCTTCGGGCACGGTGAAGATCGCCGGGCCTAGCCAGTCTGTATTTAACCAGCGTAATGGCAAAACCCCAACAGATCAGCCTCAGCTTTTCTTTACATCTAACAATGGGATAAAAGCCGGCTACCTGATTGGTGAAGGCATGTGGAAATGGAAACTGTCCGAATCGCGGGATAATCCTGGCAGTCCGGTTTTTAATGGACTGATCAGTAAAATTGTACAATATCTAGCTGTTAAGGATGATAAACGTAAGTTTAAAGTTTACCCGTCCAAACAATCTTTTGACGAGACTGAGCAGGTTATACTGAATGCTACCCTCTACAATGACAGCTATCAGCCCGTAAATACCCCGGATGTTAACCTGGAACTGAAAAATGCGAAAGGTAAAGTTTATCGCTATACCTTCACGAGGTTTGAGTCGGCTTACCAGCTGGATGCCGGAACATTGCCGCCAGGGAACTATACCTACACTGCCAGTACTGCATTGGCTGCGCAGAAATATCAGGTTAAGGGCGCGTTTTTTATCAATACACTGGATGCTGAATTTCAACAGACAATTGCCAACCATCATTTGTTGTACCAGCTCTCTGATCAGACCAACGGAAAGCTTTTTGCACCGGAGCAATTATTAAAAATAAAGGAAGAACTGGCTAAGAGTGAGCAGATGAAAACGCTGAGTTACGAAGACCGCCGGTACGAACCGCTTATAAATTTTAAATGGTTAGGTGTATTGCTGCTCGTATTGCTAAGTACAGAGTGGTTTTTAAGAAAAAGAAATGCTGTACAATAACCACATTTAATTTATGGAAATTACCACTTCACAGGTCATAGAGCTATTGGGAACAATCTCGTTTGCTATTTCGGGTACGTTTGCGGCCGTACAGCGGCGTCTTGATCCTTTTGGTATACTGATCATTGCCTTTGTCACCTCTATTGGCGGTGGTACCGTGCGCGACCTGCTGCTGGGGGATACCCCGGTTAAATGGATGCGCGACGTAAATTATTGTCTGCTGATCCTGGTTACTTCCATCATCACGATGTTTTTTAAGCGAAATATTAAAAAATTTAAAATCACGCTGTTCCTCTTCGATTCGCTGGGCCTTGGCCTGTTTACTGTTTTGGGCATACAAAAAGGCATCGCTTTTGGGTTAAGTCCGGGTATTTGTATAGCACTGGGCACTATTACCGGCTGCTTTGGCGGCATCATCAGGGATACGCTGCTCAATACCATTCCGCTGATCTTCAGAAAAGAAGTGTATGCAACGGCTTGTATTGTAGGGGGGATGTTATATTTCGCACTGCTGTACTTCGATCTAAAAGCCGACATTGCGAAAATATTGGTAATCGCTTTTATCTTTACGCTGCGGATTATTGTGGTGAAGTATAAATTATCCTTACCTAAGTTTGGATACTAATCTTTCGGGGCGGCTTTAATAATTACAAATACGTCTTCATTATCTTTTTTCATGAAGTATTTTTCCCTGGCAAATTTCTCAGCGGTACGCAGGTTCGTATTTAACTCGTTCAGGTCTTTTTTTACTTTTGCCGTTTCAGTTTCGTAGAAATCTTTTTCGGCCTGCAGTTTATTTACTTCTGTACGGTATTCATATTGGGAGAGCATATCATTTTTATCAAAGAATAACATCCATACCGCGAAGGCTGCGGCAGAGAGAAAGTATTTATTCCTGAAGATTCCCAGTAATCTGTTCATAATGACAAATATATAAATAAAAAAACATCCGAAGTTAGAGAACTCCGGATGTTTTTAGTTACCTCATTTTCCACATACCAACAATTTAAACTGCCGGTAGCAGAAAGCTGCGGGTTTATTTTTTGATGAATTTGAAATCTCTGCCGATAAAACGTGCAGCAGATCCTAGTTCTTCTTCGATACGTAATAATTGGTTATATTTTGCAATCCTGTCAGAACGTGAAGCAGAACCTGTTTTAATCTGTCCGCAGTTTAATGCTACAGCTAAATCAGCAATTGTTGTATCTTCAGTTTCTCCAGAACGGTGACTCATTACTGAGGTATAACCGTTTGTTTGTGCTAATGTTACCGCGTTGATAGTCTCAGTTAATGAACCAATCTGGTTAACTTTAACCAGGATAGAGTTAGCAATGCTTTTATCAATACCTTGTTGTAAACGTTTAACGTTAGTTACGAACAAATCGTCACCTACTAACTGTACTTTGTTACCGATAGCTAATGTTAAAGCTTCCCATGCTGCCCAGTCATCCTCATCTAAACCATCTTCAATAGAGATGATCGGATATTTGTTAGCCCAGTCTACCCAGTATTTCACCATTTCGTCTGAGCTCAGTTTCTCGCCAGAAGATTTGTGGAAATTATAAGTCTGTGTTTTTGAATCATACATTTCAGATGCAGCAGCATCCATAGCAATCCAGATATCTTTACCAGGAGTGAAACCTGCAGTTTCAATCGCGGTTAATACAGTTTCAATCGCTTCAACGTTAGATCCGATATTTGGTGCAAATCCACCTTCGTCACCAACGTTAGTTGAATAACCTTTTTTCTTTAATACATCTTTCAGGTGGTGAAAAACCTGAGTTCCCATTTGTAATGCTTCAGAGAAACTGTTTGCACCCAATGGCATGATCATAAACTCCTGGAAGTCGATCTTGTTATCCGCATGTGCACCACCGTTTAAGATGTTCATCATTGGGATAGGTAATGTGTTTGCATTTACACCACCGATATAACGGTATAATGGTTGTCTGCTTTCTGCTGCTGCTGCTTTAGCTACTGCTAAAGAAACACCTAAGATTGCGTTAGCACCTAAGTTACCTTTGTTTTCTGATCCGTCCAGGTCGATCATTGCTTTGTCGATCAAGTTTTGCTCAAAAACATCAATACCCTGAAGTTCCTTAGCAATTTTCTTGTTCACATTTTCAACAGCCTTTAACACACCTTTGCCCATGTAGACTTTTTTATCACCGTCTCTTAGTTCAACAGCCTCATGTTTACCAGTACTTGCACCAGAAGGTACAGCCGCACGGCCCATCTGGCCATTTTCAGTGATTACTTCTACTTCAACAGTAGGGTTACCTCTTGAATCGAGGATTTGCCTTGCATGAACATCAATTATTAAACTCATTTTATTTGTTTTAAGTGTTTTATTCCTTAGTGTAAATATTACAATTACTAAGGTGATATTCAAAGTTAAAATAAAATTTAAACTATAGGGACGGATTACCCTATAAAATTATTCCCACTTAAATACCTTGACCGCCAGAGCATAGATTACGATGCCCCAGATAACCATAATTAAGATCTGCTGTTTTACATCCCATAGCCCTGCGCCTTCAAATGCCACTTTCCTCATCGCATCGTTGAGATAGGTAAGCGGCAATGCCCTGCTGATCGGCTGCAGCCATGATGGAAAATTATCTATCGAAAAAAAAGTGCCTGATAACAGAAATTGGGGCAGAGTGATGATATTGGCAATAGGGGGGATGGTACTTTCGCTTTTGGCTATTCCAGATACCACAAATCCGAAGCCCATAAATACTATGAGCCCGATTACGGATAACCCCAGCATATTTAATACGGTTACCGCACCGTGAATCAATGTAAACTGGAAAAAGAAGTGGCCTAACAAAATGATAAATACTGCACCGAGCAGTGCAAATCCTATGCGGGCAATGCCTTCACCAAGAATAATACTTGCCCGTCTCACTGGTGTAGCAAAAAAACGCTTGATTACGAGTGTTTGTCTGAGGCTAAAAAATACAAATGCGGTACCAAATACACCTGTGCTTAACAGAGAGAAGCCAAGCTGTCCGGGTAAGATAAAGTCTATCGTTCTGTATGTCCTTCCATGTACTGTGCTTTCACTAATCTGGGCCACCGATGGTGTAAGATCTTTTGCGTTTAAAGTGTACATCAGGTTATTCAGGATCGATTTAAGGATATTTCCACGATCCATTGAAGCAGAAGTATATTTTACATTTGCGAGGTAAGCAGGCTGGGGAACGCTGTTTTTATGTACATCAATCACACCGGCAATTGTTCCCTTTTCCAGTTTCTGGTTTATGGAAAGGGTGGTCTCATTTTTTACCAGCCTGATTACTGATGTAGCTTCTAATGCTTTGATTACGGGGTTCTGCAGGTCAGATCCCGGTGCTACGGCAAGGTCTACCTTTATACCGCCACCGCCAAGGAAGCCAAATACTAAAATAAATATGAGCGGAAAGGCCAGTGTAAATACGACAGCAGAAGGACTGCGCATAATTGATCGGAAACTGGCTTTAGCCAGTGCCAGTGTGGCTTTGGTATGGTTATACGGTTTGTTCATTTTTGCTTTCATAATTAGCCTTCGCGCCATTCTTTACCAGTCAGGTTAATAAAAACATCTTCCAGATTCGCTTTTTTAACTTCCTTTGTACGCTCAAAGCCGCGGGCGAGTAACTGGTCTATCAGGTTATCGGGGGTATCCAGTGCGATAATCTCCCCGTGCTCTACAAAAGCAACCCTGTCACATAACTGTTCTGCCTCGTCCATATAGTGTGTGGTGAGCACTACCGTTGTTCCGTTTTTCCTGATATCAATAATCAGGTCCCATAAATTGCGGCGTGCCTGCGGGTCGAGGCCTGTAGTAGGTTCGTCCAGAAAGATAATCTTTGGAGAATTCAGTAAGGTGGTGGCGATAGAAAACCGCTGTTTTTGTCCGCCCGAAAGTGCTTTGTATTTCGCCTTTGCCTTATCCTGCAGGTTCACCTTCTCCAGCATTTCCATTGGTTTGATGTTCACCCCGTAAAGTCCGGCAAACAGTTCCATCAGTTCTACCAGATTGAGGTTTGGATAATAACCTGCTGCCTGCAGCTGTACACCGATGATTCGCTTGATGTCGTTTGCGTTATGGTCTACAGAAAAGCCGTCTACTATAATCTCACCAGAAGTTTTATCACGCAGGGTTTCGATGATTTCCAGTGTGGTAGTTTTACCAGCCCCATTGGGGCCGAGCAGCCCAAAGATTTCATTCTCAAAAACATCAAAGCTGATTCCTTTCACTGCAGCAAAGGCATCGTAGTTTTTTACGAGGTTGCGGACACTGATAATGGCATTGGTTTTATCCATACAATAAATGTACTAAGGGTTTCATAAAAAAAGGATTGATACAAGTCAATCCTTTTAAAAATGTCGGTAATATGATGATCAGTTCCGGTAAATATTGATTACCAGCCTGGTCCGCCTTTAATCAGGTTCACGAAATCATCAAAAAGATAACGTGAATCGTGCGGGCCGGGAGAAGATTCTGGGTGGTATTGTACCGAGAAGGCTTTTTTACCCTTTACACGGATCCCTTCGATAGACTGATCATTCAGGTTGATATGCGTGATCTCCACTTTATCGGAACTTCTTACTTCTTCGGGTATCACACCGAAGCCGTGGTTTTGTGAAGTAACCTCGCAGTGGTCTTTAATAATATTTTTTACCGGGTGGTTTAATCCCCTGTGTCCGTTAAACATTTTCATGGTACCAATACCATTAGCCTGCGCTAATAACTGGTGGCCTAAACAGATACCAAATAAAGGTTTGTCTGCTTCCAGAATTTCTTTAACAGTTTCAATCGCATATGGCATTGCAGCAGGGTCGCCGGGTCCGTTAGAGATAAAGTATGCATCGGCACCCCATTTGTGCATTTCTTCGAAAGAAGTTTTTGCCGGGTAAACCTGTACATATAAGTCCCTGTTATCAAAATTACGCAGCGTATTCTTTTTGATACCAAAATCCAGCGCAGCCACTTTATAGCTGGCGTCCGGAGAACCATAAAAGTAAGGTTCTTTTGTAGACACCTGCGATGATAATTCCAGCCCGTCCATTGAAGGTACTTCTGCCAGTTTAGCTTTTAACTCATCAATATCAGTGATTTCTGAAGATATGATTGCATTCATTGCTCCCTGATCCCTGATCTTACGTACCAGTGCACGGGTATCAATATCTGATATTCCTACGATGTTCTCGTCCTGAAAATAATCCTGGATAGACTCATTCGCTTCCTTGCGGCTGTAACCTATACTATAGTTTTTACAAACCAGACCAGCAATTTTAATTGAATCTGATTCGATCTCTTCATTATGAATACCATAATTACCAATATGGGCATTGGTGGTAACCATAATCTGACCGAAATAAGAAGGATCAGTAAAAATTTCCTGATAACCCGTCATTCCTGTGTTGAAACAAATCTCTCCTGTAGTCGTACCAATTTTTCCAGCAGCTTTACCGTGATAAACGGTGCCGTCGGCCAATAACAGGATCGCAGGTAACTTGGTGTAGTTAGTCATCGTATTTAAAATGAGAAAAAAAGTGTAAAAAAGGGATTAATGAAGGAAGATTTGCGAGTTTATTGTCGCTATTATGATTAACAAATATGGTGTTATCTGACCCGTTCATTTCGGGATACAAAGATAGGTTTTTGAACAGTTAAATCCATATTTTTTTTGAAAGGATTGAAATGTTGGTTTATGTACCTTATATTATACCTGTTCTTCCAACGGTTTCTCAAATGAATACCCTAATTTTGTTCGCTTAAACATAAATCAATGTCTATACACAAAGAAGTAAAACGGATCACTACTCACATCCTGCAGGAGATGAAGCTGAGCGGCGAGAAAATATCGATGTTAACAGCTTATGATTATTCTATGGCTACAGTACTGGACGATGCCGGGCTGGATGTTTTATTGGTTGGTGATTCGGCTTCAAATGTTATGGCGGGCCATGAGACTACGCTGCCGATTACTTTAGATCAGATGATCTATCATGCACAGGGGGTGGTAAGAGGTGCAACGCGCGCCTTCGTGGTTGTAGACCTTCCATTTGGTTCTTACCAGGGAAACTCAAAAGAAGCACTCAACTCAGCGATCAGGATCATGAAAGAGTCGGGCGCACACGGTATTAAATTAGAGGGCGGAACAGAAATCGTAGAATCTGTCCAACGTATTATTACTGCTGGTATTCCTGTAATGGGGCACCTTGGTCTTACTCCACAATCGATCTATAAATTTGGTACTTATACAGTAAGAGCTAAAGACGAAGCTGAGGCAGAAAAATTAAAAATTGATGCACAGGCGCTGCAGGATGCAGGCTGTTTCGCTATAGTACTGGAAAAAATCCCTGCTAAACTGGCAAAAGAAGTATCCGAGAGTCTGCATATCCCAATGATTGGAATAGGAGCAGGGCCGCATTGCGACGGGCAGGTACTTGTGGTTAACGATATGATCGGGTTAACTAAAGGCTTTAAGCCAAGGTTCCTTCGTCAGTATTTAAATTTATATGAAGAAATTCTTGGTGCTGCCAAATCTTATATTCGTGATGTGAAAGCCAACGACTTTCCAAATGAAAAAGAACAATACTAGATGCCGGTAACAGCAAAAGACATACTCTACGAAGATAACCACCTGATTGCAGTAAACAAGCGCTCCGGAGATATTGTACAGGTAGACGAAACTGGCGACGAGCCATTAGACGAGAAAGTAAAAAAATATATTGCAGCCACTTATAATAAACCTGGCGGTGCCTTCCTTGGCGTAGTACACCGTTTAGACAGACCGGTAAGCGGGGTAATCCTGTTTGCCAAAACCAGTAAGGCCCTGGAGCGGATGAATGCTGTGTTTAAAAACCGTGAGGTAAAGAAAACTTACTGGGCGGTTGTTCGTAATAAACCTGCAAATATTTCGGGAACACTGGTCCACTGGCTGGTAAAAAATACAAAGACCAATGTGGTTACCCCGCACCTGCAGGAAGTTGCGGGAAGCCAGCGGGCAGAACTGAGCTACCGTTTAATTGGTGAACTTGGGGGATATTATCTGATAGAGGTAGACCCGCTTACAGGCAGGTCGCATCAGATTCGTGTACAGCTATCTACATTAGGCTGCCCGATTGTTGGCGATAACAAATACGGCTACCCGAGGGGCAGCCGTAAAGGAAGTATTTGTCTTCATGCAAGAAGGTTACAATTCCTGCACCCGGTAAAAAAAGAACCGGTTAATATATTTGCCAAGCTTCCGGTAGACGGATTTTGGGAACGTTTCGAATCCTTTTAGGGTTCGGAACGTTATTTACATGGGATAGGTGAGAATGATACAAAATCGCCGAATTTTATTTTTGCTTTGTCAGTAAATACGGTCTTGCCGCCTTTGTCTTCCATCGGCCCATAACCTTCCGCTAACTGATCACCCTTTTTTATAAAAATCACCTCTCTTACAGAACTTGTGCCTTCAGCATTAAAAGTATAATCTGCCAGAATGGTATCCCCTTTAATCATCCCTGTAATGGTTCCGGAGTTTTTATCCTTCTCGTAAAAATTATAGTCCAGTTCTCCGCTTACCGCATTTCCAGCTTTTTTAAGGGAAAGCGATGCGGTGTCCTTATTTTTAATGTAGGCATAACAAGCTTTGTCTACAACCGCAGCGGTATCCGGTGCGGTGGCCAGGCTATCAATTTTTTGCTCCGGACTTTTATTCTGGCAAGCTGTTAGCAGTCCTGTTATTGCAATAAGTAATAGAATTGATGATTTCATCTCGATTTATAATAGGTTCGCAAGAAAGGTACAATAGCCTTGCCAATATAGCGCGTATTGTTTTTACCAAACATAAGTGCCTACAGCACCGCCATCCAGTTTGGTGCTGATTAGCCTGCCATTATATTTGATATTAAACTCTTGTGCAGCAGTGCCGCCATTCACCACAATTACAACCTTTTTCCCTTCAGGAGTTTTAAAAGCTACGTTCTGGAGGTTACCGGGAATGTTCGAAGCAATCCTTACTGAACCCGGAGAAACAAACTTAGAGGCATGCCCGATGATGTAATAGGCTACATTTCTGGTTATAGCAGGGCTAACTGTAATTGCGCCGAGGCAAGTTACACAGCCACCGACAGTATGGGGTCCGTAAGATGGGTCTGCTGCCAGGTTCCACTCTAAAACATTACGGCTCCAGTTACGGGTGGCGCCAATGATCAGTGTAGAAACATGCCACTTTAAGTCCTCATCAAATTTACCTGGTCCGCCTACCCACTGTTCTGTAAAATATACATTTTTGTCTGGGTGTGCTTCATGCACCTTAGAAAGTGCAGAGATACTACCGGCGTAGAGGTGAAATGCAGAACCGTCTACATATTGTTTTGCATCTTTGTCGTTTAAGATGGTAATAGGGTAATCCGGACGGTCAGCATTATGGTCATAAACGATAATTTTCGTTTTAATTCCTGAAGATTTAAACACTGGCCCTAATGCAGTTTTTACAAACATTGCCTGGTCTGCCGCTTCCATATACATACTGGGTACATTACCTGGGTGTAATGGTTCATTTTGAATAGTGATTGCATCGATGGCTATCCCTTCGGCTTTCATTGCCTGGATGTATTTTACCAGGTATTTAGCATAAGAGTTGTAATATTCAGGTTTTAAGCTCCCGCCTTTAAAACTGTTATTGGTTTTCATCCATGTCGGTGCTGTCCATGGGGAGCCCAGGATCTTAATCTTAGGATTAATGGCTACTATCTTTTTCAGGATAGGTACCAGGTCTGTCATTTCTTTAGCTATAGAGAATTTATCCTGGTTAATGTCAGTTACACCTGCAGGCAGTTCATTGTAGGTAAAGGTATCGGCACTCAGATCGGAAGCACCAATACTGATCCTTAAGTAACTCACCGCGATTCCGTTATTTTTTGCGGAAAATATTTCCTCAAGTAAAGCCTCTTTTGCTTTGCTATCCATTGCATTGATCAGCCCTGCGCTCCCGCCGGTAAGTGTATAGCCGAAGCCATCAATCGTTTGAAATTTTTCTGCTTCGTTGATGTCAATTGTAGGATTGCTGTTTGGTGCAGTGCTAAAATTCAGGATAGTATTCTGCTGCTGTAGCAGCGAAGATTTGTTGCTGGTTGTTAACCAGAATGCTACGTCGCTGTTTTTTGTTACAGGTGGCGTTACAACAGTTGCTTTTTTGGCCGAACATCCCGCCAGGGCGATTGCTAAAACCCCTATTATATATTTTTTTACCATTGGTTTTTATAGTTAATTTGATTTTGAGAGCAGCGGTGGGTACAGCAGAAAGGCCTTTAAACACCAAAGGCTGAATGAACAGCCTTTGGTAAAATTCATCAATATGGGTTATCTAACGCTTGGGTTCCTGTCTATTTCCGCTTGTGGGATAGGGAACAGCAATTTAGCTTCGGTAACATTATAGTTCAGCGAGTTTCCGCTGCCATCTTTCTGGGCATTCATCACTGCGACAGCCCGGTTTGTTCTTACCAGGTCGAACCACCTGTGGCCTTCAAATGCCAGTTCGAGGCGGCGTTCCTTTTCGATAGCCAAACGCATCGTTGCCTGATCGTTTGCCGGCGTGCCTCCAAGGTTTACCCTTCTTCTGATCTGATCTACCAGCGGTTTAGACTGTGACCATCCTGATGCGCTGATTTCGTTTACAGCTTCTGCTTTTAGCAGCAGGATATCAGCAAGACGGATAATGTAACTGTCACTTTTATCATCTGCCCTGTATTTGTTTATGAACGGGTAGTTAGATTTAGACCAGTAAACATCAGTCCATCCCTCAGTAGCTACATTTTTAAACGTGATACTCGCATTTTTACGGATCAGGTCACCTTCATCATCAAATGCCTTTACCAGGTCGTTAGATGGTGTATTAAACCTTTTCCATCCTGTGCCGGTAATTACTCCCGGCATCCAGTTTCCATGCAGACCACTGTATCCATCAAACTGCATTTCCCAGATTGCTTCAGAATTGTTCTCATTGGCAACATCAAATAAACCGCTGAAGTTACCAAACAAACTATATCCGCCGCCAATTACAGCGTCACAATACTGGCTTACTTTTGCCCAGTCTGGTGCCTGTTTGGTAGCATAAACTTTTGCAAGGATTGCATTTGCTGCCCCTTTTGTAAAAGTACCCTTGTTAGGACCGGAAGTTCTTGCGTTTGCCAGGGCAAATTCAAGATCTGAAATGATCTGTGCATATAATACATCAAGGGTAGCTTTTGGAGTTTGCGTCTCTTCAAGCGTAGCTGGTGTTTTCAATATCAGCGGAACGGCACCAAACAAACGTACCAGGTTAAAGTAAGCATATGCACGTATTCCTCGGGCTTCACCCAGGATCTGGTTTCTTCTGCCACCGGCATCCAGGGCATCGTCTTTGATATTCGGTACATTTTCCAGCACCTCGTTGGCATTCTTAATATCGCTGTACAAAGAACCCCAGTCGCGCCCAACGTTTCCGTTGGTAGAAGTAGCTGTAAACAGGTCAATCTGTATGTTTGCCTGGTTATCTCCTCCGGCATAAGCGTTATCAGCAGTTACATCACCATTGGTCATGAAATCCCAGATGTTGTAATCGTTATACATCCCGTCATAAACCCCCTGTATCAATTTCTCTGCACCGGCAGCATCCACAAATGCCACATCGCCGGTTACCTGGTTAAATGGTGTTTTTTCTAAAAAGTCTTTTTTACAGCCAGATTGAACTGAAAGGACAAAGGCCCCGGCTGCGATCAGTGAATATATTCTAAATTTCATTTTTCTTAAGATTAAAAGCCAACATTTACACCTAACAGGAAGCTTCTTGATTGCGGATAAGTTCCATAATCAACACCCATATTCGGGCCGTTTGCACCGTATTGGTTTACTTCAGGATCCAGTCCTGTATACTTAGTGAAGGTCAGCAGGTTATAGCTTGTTGCAAATACCGTCAGTTTATCCATTTTCCATCTTCCCAGTGTCGATGCACCGAAGTTATAAGACAGGGTAGCTGTTTTTAAACGCAGGTAAGAAGCATTTTCAACAAATCTGCTTGATGTTAATGAGTTGTCTGAAGAGGCCTTCAAAGCTGCAGGGACATTGGTGATCTGCCCTGGGGTAGTCCATCTGTCCAGCACCGCGGTACTTTGGTTTTTAGAGTCGCTCATGCTTTCCAGGTCGATCCTCGAAGCATTAAACAACTGGTTCCCCTGTACACCCTGGAAGAACAGGGATAGTCCCCAGCTTCCGTAGTTCAGGTTGTTATTTACACCATAAGTATATTTAGGCTGTGCAGAACCGATAAAAGTACGGTCATCAGCGTTAATTGTTCCGTTGCCATCAACATCCTTGTAGATAGCCCTTCCATTTGCAGGGTTTACGCCCTGGTAAACATAACCATAGAAACTGCCTAACGGACGTCCTACTTCAACCCTTACTGCTGCATCACGTTCGTAGATACCACCATAATCCAAAGATTTTGTAGTTGAACCTAAGCTGGTCACTTTGTTTTTGTTGAAAGAGATGTTCAGGTCTGTAGTCCAGGTAAATTTATCTCCCTGGAAGTTTTTAGTTGATAATACAAACTCCAAACCTTTGTTTTCCATTGAGCCTACATTCAGTGCTTTTGATCCTAATGCTGTCGATGGTGCAAGCTGCACGTTAATCAACAGGTCATTTGTTTTTTTAACATAAGCATCTGCAGTAAACGTTAACCGGTTATTGAACATGGTTAAGTCCAGACCAATGTTAGTTTGTGTTGTTTTTTCCCATGAAAGCTGATCATTTGCTGACTGTGACAGGTTGTAAGAGTTTTGTGTAGTAATCTGGTATAACTTCAGGTAAGAATAATCTCCGATACCTTCGTCATTACCCACTTTACCCCAGCTACCACGAAGTTTTAAGTCGTTTATAGTTTTGCTGTCTTTCAGGAAGTTTTCTCCTGAAATTCTCCATCCGGCAGAAACTGAAGGGAAGTAACCGAATCTTTTATCTTTTGCAAACCTCGAAGAACCATCTGCCCTGAAGTTAGAGCTGAACAGGTACTTGCTGTCAAATGCATAGGTTACCCTAGCCAGGTAGGATTGTTTGCTCCACTGTGAACGCTGAGGGATAGTTGGTGCGATAGATGGGGCAATAGAGTTACCGTCAGTATCGATGTAACGCGACTCAGAGTAATTATTGTATTTGTAATCTGACGACTGGATAGTGTAACCTCCGGTTGCGCCAAATACATTCTTTCCGATAGTCTTATTGTAGTTCAGGATGTTCTCATTTAACCAAACCTGGTCGTTAGTCCTGTTATTGTTATAGATACCTCTTTCTGTACGTCCGTAGATAGTTTTGTACGGATCCAGGTAGTAGTTATAAAATTCTTGTCTTAAGTTAGTACTGATGGTAGATTTAAAAGTAAGGTCGTTACTAAATTTGATCTCGCCTCCAAATGAACCGATAAACTTGAACTGTCTGTTCATATTTCTTGAACCAAAGGCATTACCGATAGGGTTTTCATATCCGCCGGGACCGGGAGTATAACTGCCGTTTGGCTCATAAATACCTATAGTTGGAGGGGCAGTAAGTGCACCTAAGATTACACCGCCTCTGGCAATACCTGCATTATCAGAAACATCAATAGATTTTCCTGAAGTAAGGGATGCTGTGGCAAGAACTTTCAACCAGCTTGTTAATGCCTGGGAACCGTTAAAGTTCATCGTAAAGCGGTCAAGTTTTGCCGGGGCAACTACACCTTTGTCCTGCTGATAGCCCGAAGAGAAGTAGTACTGTCCACCTTTAACGCCACCCGATAATGATAACTGGTAGCTATTTTGTGTTCCTGTTCCAAAAGTTTCCTTTTGCCAGTCGGTATTTGCAGCGCCATGCTCATAATCCAGTTCGTCCATTAAAGCGATATACTGGTCGCGGTTTAATACCTTTTGAGTCTGCCAGAAATTAGAGATACCAGTGTAGGCATTAAATCCTACTTTCAGTTTTCCTTCTTTTCCTTTTTTTGTGGTGATTAATACTACACCGTTTGCACCGCTCGAACCGTAAATTGCTGCTGCGGATGCATCTTTCAGGATAGTTAATGATTCGATATCATTCGGGTTTAAGAAACTTGCATCTCTTGAAGTTACCCCGTCAATTACATATAACGGACTGTTTGATGCAGTGATGGAGGTATTACCACGGATACTTACCGTGATACCTGCACCTGGCTTACCAGACTGTGATGTTACCTGTACACCTGCTGCTTTACCTTGTAAGGCTTGCATCGGGTTGGTGATTGGCTGGTTTTGGATATCTTTAGCAGATATAGAAACTACAGCAGTGGTGAGGTCTTTTCTGGTTTGTGTACCATAACCTACTACGATTACCTCATTCAGCTGCTGGTTATCATCTGATAATCTAACACTGATGCTGGTCCTGTTGTTTACCGCTTCTTCGATCGTTACATATCCTATAAAGGAAAACGTAAGTGTCGAAGTTGCCGGCGCAGCTAAAACATATGCGCCATTTTCGTTGGTCACTACACCCTGGTTAGCGCCTTTAACTTTTACTGAAACTCCTGGCAGGGGGAGGCCCTGCTGATCTTTGACTTCACCTCTTATTGTGATATTCTGTGCCATAGCTACAGAGAAACCGCATAACAGGCAAATGATAAAAAGAGTAACTTTTCTTTTCATAATATTGCGTTCGTTTGATTTATATTGATTGCAGTAAAGTTAAGGTGAATTGTAGCGAATAAACAAGCGAAATTGCAAAAATATTTATCATAAACCTCTGATATATAGTGATTTATAAGATGTTTAATACGCTCTGATACCCTAGTTGGCTAAATGTATTTAGTGCTGATTTACAGGGTGTAAAGTGCAGAATCAGCTCTCACTCCCTGGCCATACTGATACGCTATAATACCCTTTAAAAAAGAGCAAAAAAATGGTTGAAAAGGTAGGTTGATGGTGATAAATGTTGAAGTTTTTGATCTCTTTCGCGGTAGGTTTACTCTAAAACCAGCTTGCTCCAGCCGTTTTTATTCGTTTTTTTGAGCATAGCCTTACGTTCTTCCATCAATAACTTAATTTTAGAACCGTAAGTCCAGCAGGTACTCTGACGGATATTAAGGATTTCAGCAAGCTTATGTGATGAGATTTTTCCCTTGCTCGAATAGATGAGGAAGATCATGTAAAAGGCTTTGTTGATGGGGATCCGTGTGTTGTGAAAAACCGTATAGGTAGTTACCGATTCTTCATATCCACATTTGCTGCAACGCCTGCTGTATGGAATGTGTCCATTATAATAATGAGTGTTTTTGCACTTACGGCAAGTATAACCATTAGCCCATTTGAGTTCCGATAAAAAGAGGTTGCAGCTTTCTTTATCCGGATAGATTTTACTGAATTCTTCAAAGTCCACATCGGCAGACATTACCCGGTCTCGTGTTACCTTTTCTACATTGGTCTGCAGTTCCTGGTTATCCTGTTCGAGCAGCACGTTCATCCTGGAAATTTCTTCTGCCTGCTGCATCAGCCTGTCGTTCGCCTCCAGCAGTTCTGCATTTTTGGCTTCGATAATAAGCGATTTATGGAAGACTTCCTTTGTACGTTCTTCTACTTTTACCTCAAGCTGCTGGTTAAGCGTATCTTTTAATTTAAAATTCTCTGCCAGCTGCCGTATCATCTGTCGCTGTACCTTTTCTTTTTTATGTTTCAGGATCCTGACCTTATCCCCGATAGCGAAAGAGAGGAACACCATTTCCAGTATAAAACAAAAGCTTAAGCTGTAGTAACTGATTACACCAATATTTAACCAGGAAAAGCCGATCATAATTAGCAGTTTCAGCGTGAACCCGGCAAACAGGAAACTATAGCCCAGTACAAAAAACCTGGCGGGCTTATATCCGCTGCGGTAAATTTGGATACCTGTAAAAAAGGCAGCAGATAGGGGGATGAATTCTATAAATTTATACGTCAATACCGAGCGGTCTATCAGCAGTCCATATATAAAGATGAGCGTCCTGATCCCGATAATATAAAGGATAAGTTTGTTTAATGCTGGTGCTTTAGCTTTAACCAATAGCAACTCCCTGGTAAAGAGCAGTGCAAAAACACTGGTAGCATACAACGCAAAGGCATACGAGACCTGGTTCCACTGGGGGGCAGCCGACCATAAGTACTGATAAGCAATACCGTCTGTGCTCATTTCGAAGAACCCTACGCTCAGGTTATATAATACATAATATAAATACTGCCTTTGCCTTATCGCGATAAACATGATCAGGTTATAAAAACTAAAAACCAGGATCATTCCGTAAAATATTCCGAAGTAGAAATATTCGTCCAGTGCATAGGAGATAAACCAGTCTACTGTTCGCAGTACAATAATTACATCTGAAATTTGTGATGACTTAAATTTAAAATAATAAACCTGTGTCGCGTTGTTATCATTGTTGATATACAATTCGAAGTTTTTATGGTGCAGCTGTCTTTTTTCGAAGTCAAAAGTATCACCGAATTCGCTTTTTTGATAGCTTCCGTCTGCTTGCGGCAGGTAGGCCGTTACATGGTCTATAGTCTGGTCAAAAAATTCGAGTAAGTACTTTTTATCTGCCTTACTGTTATGTTTAATTCTGATCCTGTACCAGTAAGTGGCACTTTGATCTTTTGTTTGCGGTGTACTTTTGAGATTGGTTTGGAATTCCTTTTCAAAGGCAGGACTTTTCACCTGCTCAAAGGTCAGCCTGTTTCCTGCATCTGTGAGCGACTCTATCTCCCCAAAATTAAAGATATGCTGGTTTACGCTATCATTTAATGCAACCACTTTTTGTGCTACTGCTGCGGAGCTGAAATTAAAAAATAAAATGGCAACCAGTAAAACACGTAACGTCGGAATGGAGAACAGCTTGTGCATATAAAAAAGAAAACCCGGTTATGTTTGATTAGTATGCAAAGATAATACAAGTTTTCTAATCAACGGGCCCCCTAATTGTTTACCCTGATGAAGGCACAATTCAATGAAGTTATTGATGCACATATTTCCTGATGGTCCGCAGCAGCGAATCAGGCGGGATGGATTTGGCCAGGATTTTTCCATTTGGCGCCACAAGAAAATTTTCCGGGATGCTATCAAATTTTAATGTTCTGATGGCCGTTCCTTCCCAAACTTTCTGATCTATCAGTTGTGGCCATGCTAAGTGCCGGTTAGCTATAAATCTTTTCCATACTGCTGGTTCAGGATCTAAGGCAACGCTGACCATCGCCAGTTGATCTGCCGGAAAGCTGGTCCGAATGTTTTTTTTAACTGTTGTGTAAGCTGTAGTGGAGGGACTTAAGGTAGACCAAAAGTCGATGAAATATAGTTTGCCATTCAGCTTACTGGTAGCATATTGGCGGTTGTTCTGGTCTGGTAAAGTAATCCAGGGGAGTTGGTCTGCAATAGCGAACTCTTCTTCCATAATTTTAAGGAAGTTTAGTGCCCTTTGCTCAATTTCCTTAACCGGAGGGTAATCAGGAAACCTTTTCACTGCCCGGGCAATAAATCTTCGCAGGCCCTGATAATCTTTGCCAAAGTCTATATCATCATACACCAGCGCAAATGCAGCAGCACTTTGAACCGTATCTGCATAGCGAATCGAATTTTTAAAGAAGACCGGATTGCGCTGCACTGCCAGCAAATCCTGTTCTTTTCTGAATTGCAGGAGACTATTTGTGGCTTTTGAATCAATGGAAAATGTCCGCGAAAAAAAGTCTGCATGGATAGTTAAATTCGGAGAATCCCTGATAAATTTCACTTTAAAAAGATTGAATGAAGAACCGAGCAGGTATACTGCTTCTTCTTGTCCTTTAATATTCAAGTAGATTGGTTCATCGTTTTTGAGTACTGTTACAGAATCTGTCAACTCATTTGAACCATTATAAGGTACCTTGTACAAATAGATCTTTTCACCTATGCCCGTTTTAGGGTATATAGTGAGCAGCGTATTTTTGTCTGCTGAGCCGCAAGAAAATAGCAGTAAACAAGACATTAACACTAATAAATTAAGACCCAATATCTTCCCCATTATAATTGTCATTTACCTGAAAAGGAGCGGCCAAAACCGGCCGCTCCTTTATTTGTTCTGGTAGACTATTTGTTATTGCCTAACCCATTTTTCATAAACCTGACGGGTCCAGCTTGCCTCTCCCGATCCACCTGATCCAATATATCCATAGTGCATATAGAAAGTTTTAGATGCAATATCGTAAGTATTGTTATAGGTTGTAGCTAACCATGGAGCAACCCCTGGTGTAGCAGTACCGCTGGAATTTACCCAGCTGCTGCTTGCTCCACGCTGATCTGCAGTCATAAAACCTGAATTTAGGCCCGCCGGGGTAGCACCCGAAGCCACAAAGTTGGTTAGGTTACTTCCGTTCACGCTAAAGTTGAAATAATAGTTACTGCTGCCAAGATCGCCAATGGCAGCCTGAGAAACAGCAGCACCAACGGTAGCTAATGATTTAGTAGCACTGATTGCGCGTCCTGCTGTAGGATGGAAGAACCAGCCGGTAACGGTATAACTGGCTTCGTAAGCGTTTTTGGCTACCAATCGGTATATTCCTGTGCCGTAATTACCACTAATGGTGCCCGCTGTGGTACTTTGAATGGATACCCCCAGTGCATAAGATTTAGTGAAATCAAAAGAGGCAGTTTTAAGTTTCAGCATAAATGTAGCTGTTTTGGCACCCTTTGCAATCGTAACCGTATTGCTGCTGACCGTATAAAGTGAGGTTGGCAGTTCCGTATAGGTGGTAGCTTGTGCAGTATTGTATGCGCTTAATGCATTGGAATTGATGGCCACCGCTAAAGTGATGTCTTCAGGAGCGCCAGACACACCCGTATAATTGATTGTGATTGGGCATTCTACTTCGTCAACAGCATCGAATGATTTGGTAACGATAGCATATACCGTAGAAGTTGTTCTGGATGGCAGGTCTGCCAGTTCAATGATCCCGCCCTGATCGTCCGAATCGAAAACGGAGTCTTCTTTTGTGCAGGATTGCAAAGCTGTCAATGCAAAGATCATTGCAAGACTTAATATTTTATAGTGTTGTTTCATCCTTGAATAGTTATTTTTTGATGGTGATGAAACTCCCGCAAGATTAGCATATGATACTATTGATAATCTTGTGAGGGTTTCATGTTGTATGATTTGAATGGGTTAATTGGAAGCCGGGGTATCTGATGCCGGGTCCCAGAAAATCTTGCTGGTAAATACGCTTAAACCGGCTGGTGTATTTAAGTTAAGGTTGTATTCATTCTGCGGATACAAACTGCGTACGGTTAAACGGTCTGTCCTGGTAGAGGTCGACTGCAGTGAGGCAAATGTTGAGGTAGCCGCAGTAGAACCTGCTACGATAGCCGGGTAAGTAGTCCTTCTGAATTCTGTCCATGCCTCATAGCTGTCAACAAAATTCAGTGCAATATATTTTTGGGTAATTATCGCTTCCAGGCGCTGGGCATAGGTAGCAGCCAGGTTATAGTTGGCCAGATAAGCCGTTGATGCCGACGTAACATTTGCAGCCTGATAAGCGACAGCGTCTGCAGTAGGTGTAGATGAACCGGTTACTGCGTTCGATGAACCGAATTTTTCCAGGTAATTGAATGAAGCTGCGATACCTGCATCGAAGTTCGATTGGGCTGTTCCTGATAATGCATGACCATTTAAAGCTGCTTCGGCCAATAAAAAGTAAGTTTCTGATGCCGGGAATATGATCTGTCCCATCACCCTGCTTTTTAAAATTCCCTGTGCTTCCGGTGCAGATGCACCAGTACCAACACCGATGTACCAGGCAGGATATCCCGAAATAGCTGTTGCTGCATTTTCGTTTCCTAATTGATTAACAGGTGTAGAACCGAAGTTTTTATAAGTTAACGCGCCACGTTTAGGATCGGTCAATTTCACACCATTGTAGAATGACATGATCCATGGACTCGGAATACGGGATATCCCTGTTCCTGTAGCCGTTCCTGTATAGCTGCTATGGTAAGTATTCCACATTGGGTTTTGAATAGCACTTGCAGAGCTATAACCAGGATCAATAATTACATCGTCCAATAAAAATCCTTCAGCACTGAAGGTGCCAAATTCTGTTGCTACGAAGCCGGATATTGACGAAGTTCTTGCCCGTGTTAAAATGCGGAGCTTGATGTTATTGGCAAACTGTATCCATTTAGTCACGTCACCACCAAAAACAACATCAGCGGTACCCAGTTGTGTAACTGTACTGTTGGCACTATATGTCTGTAACTGGGCAATCGCTGCATCTAGTTCTGTAACAAGCGCTTGATATACTGTTGCAGCGTCGTCGTATTTAGGGGTAACCGCAGCTTCTCCTTTTAAAGCTTCAGAATAAGGAACGTCGCCATATTCGTCTACCAGTTTTTGGTAGGTATAGGATTTCATGATCCGTGCTACAGAATTAAACAGCGCATATTTTTCTACTCCTGTGCTGCTATCTATAATATACTGATAGTCTTTCAGGTTGGCAAATGGGCTGGTATATAAGCCCGTATTGCTTGAAGTGGTAAAAGCATAGGTAATCGTTGTAGATCCTGTGTAGGAATATCCACCGGCATTAGACTGGTAGCCCACCATAAAATTGCCATAATCAAGATAGGTAACCAGCAGGCCGCCTGTAGTAGTTAATGCTGCCGGCAATACGAGTTCTGGGGTAGATGCCGTTGCAGAATTAGGGTTTTCATTCACATCAAGGTACGACTTTTTGCAAGAGGTGGCCGTGATTAAAACCGCTATGATAAGGGATATATTTAAAAATTTCATGTTATTCAGATTAGAATGTTAGTGATACAGTACCGCCAAAGTATCTTGTTGGAGGCGTTAGTGATAATGAAGTAGTACCAATTGCATTACTGTCACTACCGTTTGCGCTGTAATCCGGATCAGAGTACTCATTCGATTTAGTTGT
>Ga0247814_10000538_pt1 | contig 29146 bp, 32 predicted proteins | sample UWRJL179409R1_FD_179947 | JGI IMG/M metagenome (GOLD analysis project Ga0247814, IMG submission 179947) | Plant litter microbial communities from Arlington Agricultural Research Station in Wisconsin, United States - UWRJ-L179-409R-1 | ecosystem: Environmental > Terrestrial > Plant litter >... | reverse complement strand
AGACCGCCGCCGCCGAGCACCAGCCACGTCTCGTTGGCATCCCAGATCGGCAGAATCGTCACCGCCATGGCTCGGCGATGATGGCGGCAACGGGTCAGCCCCATCAGCACGCCGACACCGAGGTCGGTGCCGTCGAGCAGCACATAGTTCAGCACCGAGAAGCCGAGGGCGGCGGCGCACAGCAGGGTTATCCAGTCACTGTCCATGCGAGCGGTCCCCTGCCTGCCCCGTTTCATCGGCCAGCGTCGGCTGCGGTCCGGGCTGATCCGCATGGGCAGGCTCGCGCAGGATGCGCAGCAACACCCAGAGCCCGATGCCGAAAACCAGCAAGTAGAACAGTAGAATCAGCAGGGTCGAACCGAGCACTTGCTCGCGCGAGACCGGGGACAGACTGTCGGCCGTGCGCAACAGACCATAGACCGTATAGGGTTGACGCCCGACTTCGGTGACCGTCCAGCCGCTGAGCATGGCCAGAAAACCGGCCGGCGCCATCAGCACATTGCCCCACAACCAGCGGCGAGCGACGTAGAAACGTCGCCGCCGACGCAGGATCAGACCGATCAAGCCTTGTCCCAGCATCAACAGACCCAACCCGACCATCAGACGAAACGCAAAGAACACCGGCGCCACGGGCGGAATGTCCTGCGGCGCAAACTCATCCAGCGCCTTGATGGTGCTGCTCAGATCGTGACTCAGATACAAAGAGCCAACACGTGGAACCGCGACTTCCCAGTGATTGCGCCGCTCAGTCATGTCCGGCCACGCAAACAGACGCAAGGGTTCGCCCGCACCTTGCGGCGGGCGTGTCCAGCTGCCCTCGATGGCCGCGACTTTCTGTGGCTGGACTTTCAAACTGTGCTGCCCATGCAGGTCACCGACCACGATCTGCACGGGTATCAATACAACGATTGCCCAGAGCGCCATGGAAAACAGCAGGCGTGCGCGAGGATTATCGGGCGCCTTCAACAATTGCCAGGCGCCGGCGCCCGCCAGCACAGTCGCGGTGCCGAGCAGCGCGGCCAGCGTCATGTGCGCCAGTCGATAGGGAAAGGACGGGTTGAAAATAATCGCCCACCAATCCTCGGCAATGAAACGCCCGTCAGCGGCAATCGAATAGCCGGCCGGCGTGTGCATCCAGGAATTGGCCGACAAAATCCAGAACGCACTCATCAGCGACCCCGCCGCCACCGCACAGGTCGCGAAGAAATGCAGACGCGGGCCAACCTTTTTCAGCCCGAACAGCATGATGCCAAGAAAGCCTGCCTCAAGAAAAAACGCCGCGAGCACTTCGTAAAACATCAGCGGCCCGAGAATGTCCCCGGCCTGCACGGCAAGCCGCGACCAGTTCAGCCCGAACTGGTACTCCAGAATCAGCCCGGAAGCGACGCCGATCGCGACGTTGAGCGCAAAGACCTTGAGCCAGTAACGATAGACATCCAGATAGATCTGACGACCGCTGCGTAACCACAGTGCTTCAAGGATCAGCAGAAAATTGGCCAGGCCGATGGTGAACGCCGCCAGCACGATATGAAAGCTGATGGTAATCGCGAACTGTGCGCGTGCCGCCATCAAGGCGGAATCAACGGCGTCCATTCAAATTGCTCAGTGACGAAAACGGCCTCTGACCGTTTGCGTCGATCTGCTCGTCGCTCAACATGAAGTCCACCTCGAAGAACACCCGGATGCGTGTTGGACAGCTACAGCGGGGGGCAAATTCAGCCAAGGCTGTGAACTGCAATGCTCGCACGATGCAGGTCATGCAGCCTGCACGAAGGCATTTTGCCGTGAGCGCGGTAAGCCTTTGAAGCAACGACATTTTTCCGGACCGATGAATTGGCATGGCAAATGCCACAGTTGCAGAGCATTCACAGCGCCGTGAAACAACGGCCTGTGTTCACTCCGTGACAGCCGAGGAACCATAATGAACGCCATCGACCTTCTCAAAGCCGATCATGCAAAAGTCAAAGACATCCTCAGCCAGCTCAGCGACTCGACGGAGCGGGCGCTGAAAAAACGCGTGGAACTGCTGGGCAAACTGGAAATGGAAATCACCATCCATACTCGCCTCGAAGAGGAAATCCTCTATCCGGCGTTCAAGGCCGCCGGCAGCAAGGAACAGGACGTCATGTACTTCGAAGCCAAGGAAGAACACCGCACCGTTGATTCACTGGTGCTGCCCGATCTGAAACTGACCGACCCGGGAACCCCGGAGTTTTCCGGTCGAGTGAAAGTGGTCAAGGAACTACTGGAGCACCATATCGAAGAGGAAGAAACGGAAATGTTTCCTCAAGCGAAAAAGCTTCTGGGCAAGGAAAAACTCGAAGAGTTAGGCGCGCAGATGGAAGCCATGAAGGCCAGTTGCAAGAAGGAAATGGCTGCCGGGAATATGGCCGCTTAACGTGTTGCAAGCGGACGAGCCCGGCTTCGGCCGGGCTTTTTTCTGGTTGCTCGCAGCGTCTCCCTGCTGCAGGATCAGCCGATCGACAACAGGGAATGTTGAAATGGATCAGAAAGCATGTGGGCGAATTGTGGTGGTCGGTGCCGGCATCGTCGGCGCCTCACTTGCGTACCACCTATCAGGCAAAGGAGCGCATGTCACGCTGATCGAGGCTGACGAGATCGCGAGCGGCGTGACGGGAAACTCCTTTGCCTGGATCAATGCAACACGCGCCAGCGCTGATCCGATTGCGCAGTTGCGCGGTATGGCCATAGAAGCATACCGACGACTAGAAACCGAGCTGCCGGATTTGCAGATTCGCTGGACCGGAGCTTTGTCGTACGACGAATCGGCGAAACATCCTGCTTCGGCAACGCTGTTATCAGCTACCGAGGTGCTCGGCCGCGAGCCCAACCTGAAAAATCCCCCATCGTGCGCGTTATTTCGCGCTGAAGAAGGTGCGCTCGACGCCGTGCAGGCCACCCACGCCTTGATTGCTGGCGCCCAGGCGCTGGGGGCGCAATTGCTCACGCAAACCCGAGTGACCGGTTTCAAAACCTGCCACGCAGATGTCACCGGCGTTGAAACCACAGCGGGCACGTTTGATGCCGACCTTGTTGTGCTTGCTGCGGGGACTGGCACCCGGCAGTTAACACAGATGCTCAACGTCTCCCTGCCCATCGACGCGTCGCCCGCCATTTTCATCCGCTACAAGACCCAACCGTGCCTCGTCAAAGGCATCATTTCCAGCCCCAAAATGGAAATTCGGCAAAGCGCCGACGGCACGTTGCTGGCCGCTGAAGATTATCTGGGAGAAGCGCCGGGTAACGCGCCGACGGACATCGCCCGGCAAACCGCCGAAGCCATACGCAAAGAACTTCACGGGGTGGCTTCCATTGAGGCGCAAACCGTCGCCGTCGGGCTGAGACCCATGCCCGCTGATGGCATCCCCGTTGTAGGTTACTTGCCAGGGATCGGCGGAGTTTACGTTTGCGCGATGCATCCCGGTGTGACGCTGGCGGCAATCGTCGGGCGCCTCGCCAGTGAAGAAATCCTTGAGCGCCAGCCATCTGTCCCCCTCGGGCCGTGCCGTCCTCAGCGCTTTCTTCAGAACTCAGGCGACGCTTGATTCAGACCGCCGACGCCCCGCATCAAGAGATGTGCGCAGGCAACACCTCGTCATTTTGCGCAACTTGGATAACGGAAATAGTAATGAACAGGAGAACAGCATTGACGGCCCCCAAGGACACCGCGTTCGCCTATCAAGCGGTCTACCACTACCTCCTCGGTCTGATCGAAGCTTGCAGTGGTATGGCGGAACAAAAACTGCCGTCCTTGCGACCGCTGGCCCTGCGCCTCGGTGTGTCGGTGTCGACGACCAAATATGCGTATGCCCTGCTCGAAGACGAGGGCCGAATCCACGCCAAAGCCAGATTCGGTTATTTCACCCGAGCAGTGTCGGCGATGCCTGTGACGCCCCGCTCAGGCAATTTGCTGGATAACGTCTTCGCCAGCGCCCGTCAGCCGGGCATGCTTGCGCTGAGCAGCGATGCCCCGGCGATGCTGCTGTCGCTGCAGCAGCCGTTGTTGATGATCGAGCGCGAACTGACTCGCCAATACCCGCAGTCTCGCGCGCCGCTTTATCAGCCATTTGGCGAGGCCGAATTACGCGCTGCCGTGGCCGAACGCTACACCCGTTCCGCTGAAAATCATTGGCAGGCCGAGCAGGTGTATATCGGCGCGGACTTGCGCAGCGTGTTCGAATTGTCGCTGACTGCATTGGAACTCAATGGCAGCGTCGCACTGGTGGAATCGCCCTGCTCGTGGGCGATTTTGCGTCAGTTGCAGGCAGCGAAGATTCGTGTGATCGAAATTCCGCTCGGCAACGACGGGCGCTTCGACTTGCCCGCGCTCAACGAAGTGCTCACGCGCGAACCGGTGCGCCTGGCCGTGCTTTCCTCAACGGTGAATATCCCCCACGGCAGCCTGATGCCGGCGCAGGATAAACAGCAGATCTGTCGCTGGCTGGCCGAGCGCGATATCTGGCTGTTCGAAAATGACACTTGGGGCGAGTTCTGTTTCTCTCCCACAGCCGCGCGCTATCGCGACTTTGCCGATCCGGACAGGCTGTTGGTGTTCTCGACCTTCGATAAGATCATCGGTGCCGAAGCCCCTTACGGCTATGTTCTGTGCCGCCAACAAGGGCCGCAACTGCAACGATCATTTCTCGGGCGCGGCTTTCGTCTCTCGACGATTCGACAGAAAGCCATCGCCAGGCTCTACCTGTCCAAGCGCATTGACCCGCACCTGAAAACGCTGCGAACGATATTGCTCCAGCGCATGCACCAGATGCAGACGTTGCTGGAGCAACACGCCAATGGCCGCTGGCAAGCGATCGCCCCGCACGGCGGTGCCAGCTTCTGGCTCAAAGCGCTGCATCCGGTAGACATGCAACGGGTGTTCGAGCGTTTGCTGGCTGAGCGCATCGTCATCGCCCCCGGGGAAATCTTCAGCCAGCAAGGGGCATGGCAACAGCATCTGCGCCTGAGCTACACCGTCGACTGGGACAAGGACATTGCTCAGGCGCTGAAGACACTGGCGCAGGCTATCGGCGCCGAACCCTAGCCGCGCTCAAAGCCCATAACAATGGCGCTCCTCCGGGAAGCGGCCATCGCGCACATCGTCGGCAAAACGCGCACACGCATCACGAATCACCGCGCCGACGTCGGCGTAGCGTTTGACGAAGCGCGGCAAATGCTCACCGCCAAGGCCCAGCACATCTTCGGTGACCAGCACCTGCCCGTCGCAGGCAGGCGAGGCGCCAATGCCGATGGTGGGCATTTTCGAGTCCAGGGTAATCTGCCGGGCCACGCCTTCAGCGACGCCCTCCAGCAACAGGCTGAAGGCGCCGGCGTCGAGATTGGCCCGCGCGTCTTCGGCAATCAACGCACCCGTTTCAGCAGTCAGGCCCTGTGCCTTGAAGCCGCCCATGACGTTGACGAACTGCGGCATCAGCCCGACATGCGCCATCACCGGAATACCGCGCGCCACCAGAAACTCGACCGTCGACGCCAAAGCCTTGTTGGCTTCCAGCTTGACCGCATCGCAACCGGTGCGCGCCAGCACCTGCGCGCAATTGCGAAATGCCTGTTCATGGGATTCCTGATAACTGCCAAACGGCATGTCGGCAATCACGCAGGCCAGGCGCGTGCTGTCGACCACCGCGCGGGTGTGGCCGATGATTTCCTCAAGCTGCATGCTCAGTGTCGAGGCTCGGCCGTAACCGACCATGGCCGTGGAATCACCGACCAGAATAAAGTCGACGATCGGGTCGATCAATTTGGCGATGGGGCTGGAATACGCCGTGAGGGAAACGATTTTCTCCTGGCCTTTCATGGCCACCAGTTGCGGCACAGTCAGGCGTCTGTTGCGAAGATGAAGGCTCATGCGCCCCCCCAGGAGTCGATTGCCGGTAAAGCGTGATCAATGCGTAGCGTTTCCATACAGTGCCCAATATCCAAGAATTCGAGCGCTTGATTATTGGTTTATCGCCGAAGGATTCAATGTACAGATTTGCCTGAAAAAGCGACCCAGGTTCAGTTCCGGCAGCGTGTCTGCACCTGCTGACTTGCAACCTTGGTAAAGTGTTGCCTGCCAAACCATGCAGGATTGCAGCTGGATACAGCCCAAGCCGCACACCCGCGCGGACCAGCTCCCAACATGACCAAGGAGCGTCACCCGTCATGGATAAAGACATTACCTATCGAACCGCCACCGTCGAAGATGCACTGGCGATGTGCGAGCTGGGCCAATTGCTCAATTCGGTACACCATGCAGCCCGGCCCGATATCTACGCCGCCGCGACTGGGGATTTCGCACGCGACTTGCCGCACTGGTCCAGCGTTTTCGAAAAACCGGGCCAGGTGGTATTCCTCGCGAGCGTGGGCAATCATGTCGTTGCGTTTATTACGGCCAGCGTGTCGGCCAGTACCGGGCCATTGGTGCAACCGCAAAATGTCGTGCGCATTGGCTCGGTGTGCGTGGCCGAGCCGTTCTGGGGTAAAGGCATTGGCCGCGCGTTGATGCACCGGGTCAAACACTGGGCCATCGAGCAGGATGCCCAGGACTTGCGCCTGACGGTCTGGCCGTTCAACGAACGCGCGGTGCGTATGTATGCGGAATTCGGGTTCGAGACGCGTGCGCTGGAAATGGGCATGCGCTTGTGAGCGGCGGACAGCTGCGACAATGAACAATCGTGAGCCTGCGAAATATCCGCATGGCCCCTATCGAATGGTTCGATCCTGCCGACAACACCCTGATGGACAGCGCCAGATTGAACGACGCAAGTCCCTCCCTCATTTTTGATGCAAGAGGCTGAACCTATGAGCAACGCCTGGAACGAAGGTTATTTCACCGACGAAGGCTACACCTACAGCTATAGCCGGGAAATCAATCCGGTTTTCCAGCGTTACTGCCTGTTGTTGCGCGGCTTCGCCAGTCTGGACAATCCCGACGGCTACCACTGCGAACTCGGCTTCGGTCAGGGCGTGTCGATCAACATCCACGCCACGGCCAACCCCGCAGCCTTCGTAGGTACTGACTTTCATCCGGGTCAGGCGGCCCATGCCATTGAACTGGCGGAACTCAGCAACAATGGCGCAAAGCTGTATGACGACAGCTTCGAGCAACTGCTGGCGCGCCAGGACTTGCCGCAGTTCGACAGCATCAGCCTGCATGGCATCTGGAGCTGGGTCAGCCGTGACAACCATAAACTGATCGTCGAGTTCGCCCGCCTTCACCTCAAACCGGGTGGTCATCTGTACGTCAGCTACAACGCTTTGCCGGGCTGGTCGCCTTCAGCGCCGTTGCGCCAACTGTTCAGCCTGCATGACCGCTTTGCCAGCCACTCGGCCCGCCCGGATCAGCGCATCGATGCCGCGTTGCAGTTCTCCGAGGCGCTGCTGGCGGCCAATCCCAAGTACGCGATCGCCGCGCCGCACCTGGGTGCCAGGCTGCAGACCATCAAAGGTCAGGATCGCCAATACGTCGCCCACGAATACTTCAATCGCGACTGGAACTGCATGTTTTTCGCCGACATGGCCGATGCGTTGGCCCCGGCCAAGCTCGACTACGTCACGACGGCGGTGCCGATGGACTCGGTCGATGCGCTCAATCTGAGCGCCGAGGGGCAGGCCTTTCTCGACGGTATCGAGCATCCGATCATGCGTGAACAGGCGCGTGACTACTTCGTCAATCAGGCTTTCCGTCGCGATCTGTACGTGCGCGGAGCCAACCGACTTAGCGCTGCCGAGCGTCGGTCGCGCATGCTCAAGACCCGATTTATCCTGATGCAGCCGGCAGAAACCGTGGCGTCCAGCGTCACTGGCCCTGCTGGCGAAGCCTCGTTGCAACCGGAGATTTACCGCCCGGTCCTCGATGCGTTGGCGGGCCAGACGTATGAAGCCAAAACCATGCAGCAGTTGCTCGCCGACGTGGCGCCGATGGCCTATGACGATCTCGAGCAAGCCCTCGCTATCCTGGTCGGCATGGGCGCCGTAGCCCCCTGCCAGAGCGAGGCCACCGAAGCGCTGGTGTACGAACGCTGCGCCGCGTTCAACCTGCAACTGTGTAAACGCGCCCTGTTCAACGCCGACATTCAAGTGCTGAGCAGCCCGGTCACCGGCGGTGGCGTCGCGGTCAGCCGCTTCCAGCAACTGTTCCTGATAGCGATCCGTCAAGGCAAACAGCACCCGGCGGAATGGGCGCAACTGGTGTGGAGCGTTATCTCTCAGCAAAACGAAGTGCTGCTCAAGGACGGCAAACCGCTGACCACCGCCGAAGCCAATATCGCCGCGCTGACCGAACAGGCCCAGGCCTTTGCCGAGCAATCGCTGATCGTGCTGAGCGCTTTGAAAATCGTTTGATCGGGGTGGGTGGTGCAAGGATGCACCGCCCGTTCAGCCAAGCGGCAACTTAATCAAACGCGCCATTGAGCACTTCATAAATCAGCCCGGTGGCCAGCGCGACCAGGATCAGATCCGTGCCCGCCTGTTGCCATTCGTAGCCATCGTAATGCGGCAGTTGCCCAATCAGACGTCCATCCAGTTTTTTCGCGATCCCCGGCGGCAGCGGTTTGCCCCGGGCGAGGTTCTTTTGAATACCGGGAGGCAGCGCAGGCCCGGGGCTCCAGTAGTCGCGGTAGCCGCCGACAATCCCGAGCACATTGCCGCGATCAATGCTGGGGCCATGACTCCAGTCGCCACCGCCGTTGTTGCCCTTGCTGGAATTGCCTTTCTGGTTACCGTGGCCCTGCATGTTCTGGGGATTGCCCTTGCCGTTGCCCTGGCCTTTGCCATTGCCATTGCCATTGCCATTACCGGGATCGGCTGACGTTGCCGCGCTGACAATCAGCGCAAGCGATGCAACCGCTGCAATCAATGCCCGTGATCCAATCATGCGGCGTTCCCTCTGCGTTAAGTAAACCGATGTTTTTTGGTCGCTGTGAGACAGTTTAGTTGATCGGGGCAGGACCGGCGTTACCAGGACGGATGTAACGCGCCGGATCGAGGCCGCGCTCCTTCTCCAGACGGTCGATCAGATAGCTACCGGCAGTCTGTGGCTGATCCGGGTATTCGGCGTAGTGCCATCGGCCCGGGTACAGCGGCTGCACATCGACGCCGGGAAAGTACGGCGCCAGCGCATCGACCACGTACACGCCGATTCATGCACAGCGCCTTCACAGGCGCAAATGGCGGATACGACTACGCTCATTCCGTCCCCCCACGCCTGGAGTCGTCCCATGACCCGCCTGTTTTTCACAACGCTGACCTTGCTCGCCCTCAGCCTGCCGGCTCACGCTGACGTCACGCCGTTCCCCGCTGCCTTCAAGACCCAGGACATCAAAGTCGAAGGCGCAACAATGCACGTGCGCGTTGGCGGCAAAGGCCCGGCCGTGGTGCTGTTGCATGGCTTTGGCGATACCGGCGACATGTGGGCGCCGCTGGCGGCGGACCTGGCGCGGGACCACACCGTGGTCGTGCCGGACTTGCGCGGCATGGGCCTGTCGTCGATCCCGGACGGCGGCTACGACAAGAAGACGCAGGCGGCAGACATTCGTGGAGTACTGAGCGCGCTGAAAATCGAACATTCGGTGGTGATCGGCCATGACATCGGCACCATGGTCGCGTTCGCCTATGCCGCGCGGTATCCGCAACTCACTGATCGGCTGGTGGTGATGGATGCCCCCGTACCCGGCATCACGCCGTGGAACGACATCGTGCGTTCGCCGATGCTCTGGCACTTCGACTTCGGCGGCGCCGACATGGAGCGTCTGGTGGCCGGGCGCGAGCGCATCTACCTCGACCGCTTCTGGAACGAGTTTGCCGGCACGCCCGCCAAGGTCGACGAAGGCACCCGCCAGCATTACGCCAAAATCTACGCCCGCCCTGGCGCCATGCACGCCGCATTCGCCCAGTTCCGCAGCATCCGTCAGGACGCCATCGATAACGCGCCGGTTCTGCAACAGAAACTGACCATGCCGGTGCTGGCCGTCGGCGGCGAAAAATCCTTCGGCAACAACGAAGCCATCGTCATGCGCAACGCCGCCGACAACGTCACCGAAGTGGTCATCCCCGCAGCCGGTCACTGGCTGATGGAAGAAGCACCGGCCCCAACCATCAAGGCCGTACGCGACTTTATCGCGATGTGAGCAATTGACGTTGCCTGAACCCGATCCATGCGTCAGGATTCGCCCCTTTTTGATCGCAAGGAACACACGTGGAGCATCTATTCGTTTATGGAACCCTTGGCCCGGGGCGACCGAATGAGCACGTCATGCTGAACATCGGCGGCACCTGGCAAGCGGCCTCACTCAAGGGCCGCCTGGCGCAAGCCGGCTGGGGCGCGCAAATGGGCTTTCCGGGGTTGCTGCTGGCCGACGATGGCGACGTGATTGAGGGCTTCGTGTTTTCTTCCGGGAATTTTCACGCTCATTGGGCAGCGCTTGATGAGTTTGAAGGCGCTGAATATCAGCGTGTTGTGACGCAGGTGACGTTGGCTGATGGCACCGCGCTGGAAGCCTGCGTTTACGCCCTTCGATAGTTGGTTTTTTACCTTTGCTTACTGAGTAACACACATGAATCGTCAGAAAAAACTGAAACAATTGTTCAAGGAAAAGGCCAAGAAGGCTAGCGCGAAGTTGGCGCCGAAGAAGCCGAAGTATATTAGTAAGGCTGAGCGGGCGAAGATGGAGGCTGAGGGGCTGGTGGTTGCGGATTCGGGGGAGTCGGCTGAGAGCTGATCCATGCCAGCAAAAATCGACCTTGTGAAATGGAAGTCACCTAATGTTCGAGCGTAACAAACTGGTTCCGGAATTAATGGTCACCCACCTGGAGAGCAGCCTGGCCTTTTGGGTTTCCTGCATCGGTTTCAAGGTAGTTTATGAACGCCGGGAAGATGGGTTTGCCTACCTTGATTTGAATGGTGCTCAAGTCATGCTTGAGCAGGTTGAATCACAAGTGGGGCAATGGCTGACGGCTCCGTTGACTGCACCGTTTGGAAGAGGCATCAACCTGCAGATTGACGTTGTGGCTGTCGCCCCCCTCATCAAACAGCTTGATCAGGCCAGACATCCACTCTATCGAGAATGCAAAGACACTTGGTATCGGGCCAATGATGTAGAAATAGGCCAACGCGAATTCATCGTCCAGGATCCCGACGGTTATCTCGTCAGGTTGGTAGAGCGGTTGGGTGAAAGACCAGTTTGATCAATCTCAATCTGAGCGAAGCCAACCGCTGCTTGTTGCGACCGCATGCATTTACTGCCAGAAACAATGAACCGCCAGAACTTGTACTGATTTCCTGGCCAATTCAGCCCGAGCGTTTCAGGGACCTCGGGTCGAATGACACATTTGCCATACTTTGAGCATCAGGGACTGGCTGCCACTCAGCAGCGGTGGAGCCGATTTCGCGCAGGGTCCATTGCTGCGGGCCGGACCAGGACAGTGCTATATAGGGGCCTTCAAGTACTGCGTTCGCTATTAACATGTCGACTTCGTCGGCAGGTCCCGGGACCATGCCACCAACAGCAATGGGCACGCGCTGACGCAAAAGACTATTGAGCATGCACAACAATTCGCCACGTGATGTGTACTGAACTCTGCACTCCCCGACTTCAGTGCAGGCAAACACCAGGCTACCAGTAGCGGAGTCTACGGAGCTGATCAATGTCAGATGCGTCGGTGGCAGACCTGACCCTTTTGAATAACGTAGTTTGATGACTGCACCCCATCATGTATGTCGCATTGTGAACTCGGCGAGTTTCGCGGCTTCATTGCGTGATTCATCGAATCGTTCGTCTAGCTCGACATGACCCGGCTCCCGGTAAAGGACGCCATTCTCAGTGCATGCCAACAGGTGTGCCATGCGCTTTGCAGCGACTGGCGACAATCCGCAAGACTCGCTGACTTCGTCTAGCCGTACTCGGCATACATCGAAGTGGCGTCGAACGCCTGAAAACCCGCCGAGATAGAGGTTGTTGCCGATAATAATGGGCGCGCCCATGAGCGGTCATGGGTATCCGGCACACTCAATACATAGGGTTCGGTCAGATCCAGCACCGCACTCATGTAGTCGGTGTCATTGTTGGCGGTCGGCATGTCCTTGGCGGAAGGTGAAGCCAACGCAGTGGCCCAGCCAATCTGGTTCAGACCTGCGCGATCACTAGGTCAGCTTGCACGCTTCGACGCATATTTTTTATGCCTTCCAGGCATCGTCCGCGCAGCCGTTGATCCATCGGCCATATGCCACAAACGAATAAACAGCATATTTTTAAGTATTTTATTTCCGCATCAACACGCCGCTATACCTGCGTCTTCGATCCGGCACCACGCCGGCATTTGCAGGAGCAGACGCGTGGCTCGAACCCCTTCGTTATCCTTCCCAAGAGCGGCGCTCACCCTCGCCGCACTACTGGTTTCCAGCCTGGCACTGGCCGAACCGGTCAAAGAAATCCGCATCGCCGTGCCGGACATCAGTGCCGGCCCCACGCCTAGTGGCGCCGGGATCGTCGATGTGTTGCGCGACCGGCAAACGCTGGAGAAAGAGTTCGAGAAGGACGGCATCAAGATTCGCTGGGACTTCTTCAAAGGTGCGGGGCCGGCGATCAATGAAGCGTTGGCCAACAATCAGGAAGACTTCGCTTACCTTGGCGATTTGCCGGCAATCATCGGCAAGGCCGGTGGTCTCGACACGCGCTTGCTCAGTGCAACCGCCCGTGACGTCAAACTCTATCTGGCGGTGCAGCCGGGTTCGGGCATTACCACGCTCGAAGCGTTGAAGGGTAAACGTGTGGCGATCTTTCGCGGCACCGCCACCCAGTTGTCGTTTGCTTCGGCGCTGGCCCATCAAGGTTTGAAAGAGAGCGACTACAAGGTGGTCAACCTCGACTACAACGCCGCCAACGCGGCGCTGGCGGCCAAACAAATCGACGCGACCTGGTCCGGAGCCGGGGTGATTGCGCTCAAGGCACGCGGTCTCGCCGAGCTGCCGCTGACCACTGTCGACCTCGATGGCGCCGGCAGCATGCAAGCCGTGCTGTTGGGGCGCGGCGCGTTTGTCGACGCGCACCCGGAACTGGTCGCGCGATTGATCAAGGCAAAGCAACCGGCGATCACCTGGTTGCGCAACGACGAGCACAAACAGGACTACATTAATCTGGTGTCGAAACTGGCCAGTTTCCCCGCAGATATCCTCACCACCGATGCCAAAGATCAGTCGCTGGTGAAAATCTTCGCGCCGCAGCTCGACGCGCCGTTCCTCGACAACTTGCAGCGCAGTGTGGATCTCGCGCTCAACGCGAAACTGATCCGCAAAGGTTTCGAGGTGAAGAGCTGGGCTGAACCGAGCTTCATCAATGCCGCACTGCAAGCCACCGACAGCGCTTCGCAAACCCCACAAGCCAGCCGTTAAAAACAAGGACTACCCATGACCACCCTGTTCATTTTTCCTGGTGCCTGCTCGTTCGCCGCCCATGTCGTGATTCACGAATTGCAACTGCCGATCGACGTCGAGCGGGTGACGTTCGGCGACCCGGACTCGCCATACCGGCAGATCAATGCGACCGGCCGCGTACCCGCGCTATTGCTCGATAACAAAACCCTGCTGACTGAAAATACCGCGATCCTGCCGTACCTCGCCGATTTGAAACCCGGTACGGAATTGTTTGCGCCGGCAGGTTCAGTCGAGCGTGCACAGATTCAAGGCTGGCTCGGTTACGTGGCGACCGAGGTGCACGTCGCCGCGTTTCGGCCGATCAATCGGCCTGAGCGTTACAGCGCCGATGAGGCGACATTCCCCGGCATCCGCGAGCGCGCGTTGCAACAACTGGCGAACGCACTGAAGCCGATTGAGGCGCATCTGGCGCAGGCGGATTATCTGGTCGGCAATCGTTTTACCGTGGCGGACGCCTACCTCGGCGTGTTCCTCGGCTGGAGCGCCCGCGTCGGTGTGTTAGGCGACTTCCCTGCGTTGCAAGCCGCGCTCGGGCGCTTCCGTGCACGCGAATCGGTGGTGCGGACACTGGCTGCCGAAGGCCTCGCCTGAGTCATCCCGAGGACAGATAACCGAGCCAACCGGAGAAACAGCATGCCAAGCACCGATACCATTGCCACCTGGGCCCAAGTCATCGCCCGCACGCTGGAAGCACAGGGCATCGACGCTGCCCCGCTGCTGCGCGAGGCCGGTATCAGTCGTTGTCATCTGCATGATCCCGACCGGCGCATCGCCCTCCCCGTCATGAGTGCATTCTGGCGGGCGGCGCGGCGCGTCAGTGATGACGAATGCTTTGGCTTGCAAGTGGCGCAGTACAGTTATCCGACTGACTTCCATGGGCTGTTTTTCGCCGCGCAAAGCAGCTCGACGGTGATCGAGGCATTGCAGCGCGGCGTGCGTTTTGCGCCGGTGATCACCACGTCGGCGGCGATGAGTCTGGTGCGCGGCCCGCACACCACGCGCATGGTTTACGGGGTGGCCGTCGGCGCCGAGGTGGAGCAGATCGCCACCGAAGCGTCGATTGCTTGCGCGGTACGCTTCACCCGCCAGACCTGGGTCAATCTGCCCATCGTGCACGGCGTGCGCCTGGCTTGCCCGGCGCCACAGGATCCGCAGCGCTGGACGCGATTGCTCGGTTGTCCGATCAGCTTCAATGCCGGCGAAAACGCCATCGAATACAGCAATCGCTGGCTGGATGCACCGCTGACCACGGCCAATCACGCCGTGGCCCAGGGACTGGACAACGTGCTCAACGCTTACCTTGAACGCCAGCGCCGCCTGAACCTGCCGGAGCGGGTGCGCGGTGCGATTATTCGCTACTTGCCGCTGGGCGAAGTGCAGCAAAGTCGAGTCGCCGATGAACTCGGCATGAGCGTGCGCAACCTGCATCGACACTTGCTCAAGCACGACAGCAGTTTCAAGGCATTGCTCGAAGATTGCCGTCGACAACTGGCGTTCAGTTACCTGCGCCAGACCGACTGTTCGATCAACGAAATCTGCTATCGACTGGGCTTCAATGAACCGAGCAGTTTCAATCGCGCGTTCCGTCGCTGGACCGGCGAAAGCCCCGGCAAATGGCGCCGCGACGATGCGCCGTCGTTACCCGAACGCTATGTGCCACGACCGCCTGCTTTAGCCTCCGGGCGGGTGATCTCGATAGCCGTTTGAATCAATTGTCTGCGGCGGACCACAGGTTGTCCGCGCAGGCCCCTTTTCCCCTCTTCACACGCTCTAGCATGGCCCTTCTACCGAGCCCGACCGATAGCGTCGCGCGGCCAAACAAGGAGCTTTGCGTCCATGCTGTTACGTTACCCGGCCACCACGGCCCATCGCCTCAAGCCCCTGGGTTTTTCCTTATGGCTGGCGCTGCCCGCTGTCCTTTGCTCGACCGTCAGCGTTGCCGCCGATCAACGCGAAAATCCAACGGCCAACGCCGACGACGCCGCCCCACGGCTTGAACAGGTCACCGTGACAGCGCGGCGCCGCGAAGAACAGTCGCAGGACGTACCGACGCCGATCACCACCCTCAGCGGCGCCAATCTGGAAAGCCAGCGCATCTACAAGATTCAGGACCTGCAACAGGCGTTGCCCAGCGTCAACGTCGCTTACGTTCACGCACGGGTTTCCAGCTTCGCGGTGCGCGGGATCGGCAATAACCCAGCCAGCGATGGACTGGAAGGCAGCGCCGGGATTTATCTGGATAACGTCTATCTGGGCCGCCCCGGCATGGCCGCGTTCGACATGCTCGACGTTGAGCAACTGGAGCTGTTACGCGGGCCGCAAGGCACGTTGTTCGGCAAGAACACCACGGCCGGTGTGCTCAACATCACTACGCGCGGCCCGACCTTTACGCCCGAACGCAGCCTCGAAGTGTCGGGTGGGCAGGACGGCTATTTTCAGGGTAAAGGCACGGTGTCCGGGCCGTTGACCGACACCCTCGCCGCGCGCCTGTCGTTCTACCGCACCCGCGATGACGGCTACTTGAACAACCGGCATGACGATCGCACGTTGCTCGGCGGTGAACGCGAAGGCCTGCGCGGGCAGTTGCTGTTCAAACCCAACGATGATTTCAGCCTGCGCTGGATCAACGAATACAACACGGAAAACTCCAGCAGCGGCAGCAGCGTGATCTATGGCGCCGGCCCACTGTTCTGGCGCCGGGCGGCATTGGTCGGGGCTAATCCGCAGGTGGGCGAAAGCAACATCGACGGCCGGCAGAATGTCAGCGTCCACCAGAACGCCAGTTCCGTCGAAGCCAATTGGAACCTCGCCGGCGGCTATACCCTGACGTCGATCAGCGCCTATCGTAGCTGGCATTTCAACCCGGCCAACGACGCCGACCAACTGGACGTCCCGGTGATCAACGACTTCGGCTACGAAGTGCACGACCGGCAGTTCTCCCAGGAAGTGCGTCTGGCCTCGCCCAAGGGCGAGTTTTTCGACTACGTCGTCGGCGCCTATGCCTTCAAGCAAGACCTCGGAAATCGGATCTTTACCAATCTCGGGCCGCTGGCCGATCTCAACCTGATCGGCGCCAATCTCAATGCGCTGAACAACGTCAACAGCAAGGTCAACGGCAAGATCGACACCGAGAGCTATGCCCTGTTTGCCCAAGGCACCTGGCACTTGAATGAGCGCCTGGATTTCAGCGCCGGCATCCGTGGCACCTATGAAGAAAAAGACGCCAACGTGAAACGCCTCGCCCCCGAGGGCGGTGGCGCGCCGGTGGTGATTCCGGGAGTCGTCAATGGCAACGCGGTGCGCGCAAGTCAGGTCGGCGCCTATGACACTGGCGACCTGCACATGCACAACGCCGCGCCATCGTTCCTGACCAGTTTGAGCTATCACTTCAGCGATGACGTGCTGGGCTACACCTCACTGTCCCACGGCGAGAAATCCGGGGGCGTCAACCTCGCCGTCGGTTCGGCGCCCAGCGCTGGCGCCGAGTCATTGTTGGTTGGCCCGGAACGCGCGAACGATGCTGAGCTGGGCATTAAAAGCCAATTGTTCGATCACCGTTTGCAACTCAACGCGAACGTATTCTGGACCGGGGTGAACGGCTATCAAGCCACCACTTATTACCAGCCGCCCGGTTCGTTGACCGGTTATCAGTTGCTGACCAACGCCGGCACCGTGCGTTCGCGTGGCGTCGAGTTCGAGGCGACCACCGTTCCGGTGCGCGGCCTGACGTTAAACGTCAACGGCTCGTTCAACGACGTGACTTACCTGTCATTCAAAGACGCGCCCTGCCCTTCGGAAAAACCGGGGCAAACCAACTGCGACCTCAGCGGCCAGCGCGTAGCCGGCGCCTCGCGCTGGATCGGCAACGTCAACGGCGAATACAAATGGCCGCGCATCGACGGTATCGAACCCTACGCCACCGGCAGCTATGCCTACCGCTCCGACAGCGAAGGCACGCTGGACAATTCCGACCTGGCGAAGATCGATGGCTACGGCCTCGCCAACTTCTCACTCGGCGCACGGGTGGACTATGGCGACGGTTTGCTCGACGCCTCGCTGTGGGTCAAAAACGCTTTTGATCGTGAGTATTACCTGGCTGTTGGCAGTGGTTCCAATGGCCTCTACACCGCCTCGCCAGGCCAGCCGCGCACCGCCGGCGTGACCTTGCGTTATGATTTCTGAGGACACTATGAAAACAGCACAAATGAGCCTTGGCGCGTTTCTCATGAGCAGCGGCCATCACCTCGCCGCGTGGCGCCATCCACGTGCATGGTCGGGCGGCGGCCTGGATTTCCAGCATTTCAGGAAACTCGCCACTACCGCCGAGCGCGGCAAGTTCGACGCGATATTCTTCGCCGACAATCTGGCCCTGATGGGCTCGCCGGAACTCGGCCAGTTCACTACGGCCGGCGACGTCTTCGACCCGTTGGTGCTGCTTTCCGGGCTGGCCGCCGTGACCGAACGTATCGGCCTCGTTTCAACGGTGTCGACCAGCTACAACGAACCCTATCTACTGGCGCGCAAATTCGCTTCCCTCGATCACTTGAGCGGCGGGCGCAGCGGCTGGAATCTGGTGACCTCAGCGACCGATCTGGAAGCGCTGAACTTTGGCCGCGAAAAACATTTCGAGCACGGTGACCGTTATCAGCGCGCGGAAGAATTCATCGATGTCGTCACCGGTCTGTGGGACAGCTTTGAAGACGACGCCTTCGTCCGCGACAAAAGCAGCGGGGTGTTTTTTCAGCCGGACAAACTGCATGTACTCAATCACCATGGCGATAACTACCGGGTGCGCGGCCCCCTGAACATTCCTCGCACACCCCAGGGTTATCCGGTGCTGATCCAGGCCGGCTCGTCGGAGCCGGGCAAGGCACTCGCCGCACGCACCGCGGAAGTGGTGTTCACCGCACAGCAGACGCTGGCCAACGCCCAGGCCTTTTATGCCGACGTCAAAGGTCGTCTGGCCGGCTACGGACGCCGCCCTGAGCAATTGAAAGTCATGCCGGGGATTTCGCCAGTCATCGGCCGCACGCAAAGCGAGGCGGAAGATAAATACCAACAACTGCAGGATCTGGTCGAGCCGCGTGTCGGGCTGGCGATGCTGGCAGGCATGGCCGGCGGTTTTGACCTCTCCGAATATGATCTGGACGGCCCGTTGCCGGAGCTGCCACCGAGCAATTCGATGCAGAGTCGTCAGGCCTTGTTCATCGATCTGGCGCGGCGCGAGAATCTAAGCATTCGCCAGCTGTACCTGAAAGTCGCGGGCGCGCGCGGCCATCACACGGTGATCGGTACGCCGAAAACCATCGCCGACACCCTCGAACAATGGTTCGTCGAACAGGCCGCCGACGGTTTCAACATCATGCCGTCGTTCCTGCCTGAAGGCCTGGATGAATTCGTCGATGACGTGGTGCCGTTGCTGCAACAGCGCGGGCTGTTCCGCCATGAATACAGCGGCACCACCCTGCGCGATCATCTGGGGCTGGAGCGGCCGGACAACCGTCACCGGCGTTAACTGCGATCCGAAACACGCCTTGATTACGGCCCTCAGGGACCACCTTTCGGTGGTCCCCGAGGCGGTCGGTTTTAGCCCAAGCGCATTGACAGCTCGATGTCGTCGGCAAACGGTACGGACAGGTAACCGTTCTCCGGCGCGCGCACGTATGCCAAGTAATCCGGGCAATAGTCGGTGTTGTCGGCGACGACCATTGCACCCGGTTTCAGGTGCTTTTCGAGCAGGCTCAAGACATCGCCATACAATGCCTTGGCGCCATCGAGCAACAGCAAATCGACAGATTCCGGGAGGTCACTGGCCAGGGTGATCAACGCATCGCCCTCGCGAATTTCCACCAGATCGCTGACCCCGCCGGCAACAAAGTGTTGGCGCGCCAATTGGATTTTCGCCGGCTCGAATTCGCTGCCGATCAGCACACCGCCACCGTTGTCGCGCAGTGCGGCGGCCAAGTGCAGGGTGGACAGACCGAACGATGTGCCGAACTCGACAATCGCCTTGGCCTGGGTATTGCGCGCCAGCATGTAAAGGAGTTTGCCGGTGTCGCGGGAGACCGGCAGCCACAGGTCTTTGAGTAATCCGTAGAGTTTCAGGTAGTCGGTTTTGCTGTGCATCAGGCGATCGCGTTCTTCGCCGGATACATCGTTCAGCGCCGTGCTGGTGGCGGCGCTGGCTTGGCTGTAAAGGCGTTCGATCAAGCTCGCCAGTGGTTCAGAGGTCAGGGTGGTCATGCTTGTTTTCCGTCAGTTGGGGACTAAAATGCGAGTGATTCATCGCGTTTAAATGATGCGAGTGATTCGTCGCATCCGCTATTCGCATTCCCCAGGACGTCCGAGCCCGCCATGACCGACCGCCAGACCGCCCGTATTTCCTCGCGTAAACAGCCACAGCAAGCGCGTTCGACAGATCTTGTCGCAGCGATTTTGCAGGCGGCTATTCAGGTTTTGACCGAGCATGGCGCCACCCGCTTCACCACCGCCCGAGTCGCCGAAAAGGCTGGCGTGAGCATCGGTTCGCTGTACCAGTACTTCCCCAACAAGGCGGCGATTCTGTTCCGCTTGCAGAGTGATGAGTGGCTGCACACCACGCAAATGCTCCAGCAAATTTTGCAGCAGCCGGAACAACCACCACTGGATCGCCTGCGCACGCTGGTCCAGGTATTCATTCGTTCGGAGTGCGAGGAAGCGCAGATGCGCGGCGCGCTCAACGATGCCGCGCCGCTCTATCGCGATGCGCCCGAAGCCCATGAGGTGCGCGCGGCAGGACGGCAGATCTTCGCCAGCTTCATGCTCGAACTGTTGCCGCAAGTCACTGACGCGATTCGCACAGCGGCCTGCGATTTGATCCTGACCACGCTGAGTTCTACCGGAAAAGACTTTTCCTCCAGCCCACGCAGCGAGCAGGAAATCAGCGTGTTTGCCGACGCGCTGGCAGACATGTTCAGCGCTTATGTTGTGTCGCTGAATCAGCCGCAAGCTTGCGATTAGACGGCGCCGGGTTGGAGAAGGTGTTCGGGAAAATTCTTTCGCCGAAGGCTGATGCGATTGAGTTGCCGGGTTATGACAAGAACGCAGGAAATTGGATAACCAGCGGCACAGCGCGATAGCGTCAGCCACTCAAATCGGAGGCTGCGCCATGGACGTGGCTGTCATTCACTACATAAAAGAAAAACCTTATGAGCTATAACGAAAAAGCCCCTGATCTCAGGGGCTTTTTGTTTTGCGGCGCAGTAAACGCGCCCTGCTGAAGTCTCTCAGCGCTTCGGCAGTTTCCAGTTCGGCCGGATGAAGTGGCAGGTGTAGCCATTCGGGATACGTTCCAGGTAATCCTGATGCTCCGGTTCCGCTTCCCAGAACGGCCCGGCCGGTTCGATTTCGGTCACCACTCGGCCTGGCCACAGGTGCGACGCGTCGACGTCAGCGGCGGTGTCTTCGGCGATATCGCGTTGCGCTTCGTTGAGGTAATAGATTGCCGAACGATAGCTTGGGCCCAGGTCATTGCCCTGGCGGTTGGGTGTGCTTGGATCGTGGATCTGGAAGAAGAACTCGAGGATCTGCCGATAGCTGATCACCGCCGGATCGAAGACGATCTCGATGGCTTCGGCGTGATTGCCATGGTTGCGGTATGTGGCATTCGGCACATCGCCGCCGGTGTAGCCGACGCGGGTTTGCAGCACGCCGGGATAACGGCGCAACAAGTCCTGCATGCCCCAGAAGCAGCCGCCGGCGAGAATGGCAGTTTCGGTTTGACGGGTCATGATCTGTGCTTCCTCTTGAGGGCATTGGTATAGCCATTATTATGAGGGCGCGTTTGCAGATTCCAAGGTGGCGCGACGTTTGATCGGTCCACTAGCGGCCAGGTGGATACTCAAGTTCTTCCCTAAATGGCGCATCGCCCCGTCAGCGATGCTCAGGCGATTCGCGCACGACGGCGTGACAACAAGCCCTGCAAGTACCCTGAACCCAATACGATCGCCACCAGCACCAACAGGATCAATCCCCACTCCGCGGGACTCGGATGTTGGCCGAGAATCGCCATCGAACTGAAGATGCCAAACACCGGGATCAACAGCGACAGCGGAGCCACGCGAGAGATCGGGTATTCGCGCAATAGCAGGTTCCAGCCCCAATAACTGAAGTGCGTCGCTGCATACACCTGGAACGCGAGTGAAAACACGGTCATCGCATTGAGCTGCGCAGGCAGTGCGATGAAGGGTGCCGAGCCATGCAGAGCCCACGTCAGCAACATCAGCGGGATCGGCGGAAACAGGCTGGCCCACACCACGAACGCGAAGATCTCGCGCACCTTCGACACTTTGATGATGACGTTGCCGACGCTCCAGGCCATCGCGCTGCCAATCACCAGTGCCAGCCCTGCCCTCGACGCGGCGCCAGGGCTGTACAAGACGATGCCCAGCAACCCGGCGGCCGCCAACAGCGCGCCGAGCAATTGTGGTCGCCCGAGGCGCTCGCCAAAAAAAATCACGCCCCAGCCCAAGGTGAAAAATGCGCTGCACTGGATCAGCAGTGATGCCGTGCCCGGCGGCACTCCCCACGCGATGCCCTGATTGATCAACGCCCACATCGCGACGCCAAAGATCAGTCCGTAAGCGGCTAGCCATCGAAACGCTACCCGTGGGCGCTCGACGAAAAACACCCAGGGCAACGCCGCCAGCGCGAAACGCAACGCGGTCAGCAACAACGGATCGATGTTGGCCAGGCCCAGCTTGGTCACGGGGAAATTCAGCCCCCACACCGCTGTAACCAGAATCGCCAGTAGAAGGTGTTTCTTTTGCATGTTCAATCGTCCCCACGCCGAGCGGAAGTGCTCGTGCCGGGAGAAATATGCAAGCAATAGAGCTGGCCCGCTTTCAGCCACAGGCCATCTTTCATTAGAATCGGGCCATGCGCACATTCACCGGTCATCCCTACCAGAACACACCACGCGATGCGGTCGTGACCGCCGTTGATTACGCGGACGGTACGTTGTTCCCGCTGCACGATCATCAACGGGGTCAGTTCGCCTACGCCGCCAGCGGCGTCATCACCGTGTTCACCGATGATGGCAACTGGGTCGTTCCACCCCAGCGCGGCATCTGGGTGCCCGCGCAACTCCCCCACTCCATGCAAATGCGTGGGCCGGTGACCCTGCACAACACCTATATCCGTAAACAGGCCGCGCAGCGACTGGGGTTGTCGGACCAATGCCAGGTACTCGACGTGTCGTCATTGCTGCGACAGTTGCTGTTGAAAGCCATCGACGTGCCGGCGCGCTATTCCAGCCAAGGGCGCGACGGTCATTTGATGAGTCTGCTGCTGCACGAGATTGCCGCGATGCCCGTACTGTCGCTGAATGCGCCGCTACCGGCAGAACCCCGTCTGGCGTCGGTGTGTCGCGAGTTCCTTAACCTGCCTTCGCTGGAAGTGGGTATCGATGAGATGGCCGTACGTGCGGGAATGAGCCGGCGCACCTTTACCCGGCATTTCCGACTGCACACCGGGATCAGTTTTATCGAATGGCGGCAACAGGCTTGTCTGCTCGCAGCAGTGGTGATGCTGGGCAAAGGTCAGTCGGTCACTCAGGTTGCCATGGCGTTGGGGTATAGCAGTTCAAGCGCGTTTGCCACGGTATTCAAGCAATTGCTGGGGGAAGTGCCGAGCCGTTATGTCATCGAACAGCATTTTTAAAGATCAAAAGATCGCAGCCTTCGGCAGCTCCTACATTGGAATAGAGTTACCTGTAGGAGCTGCCGAAGGCTGCGATCTTCTGATCTTGCAATCCCAAACCGGCAGCAAAAGACCGATCTGGATCAGCCGCAGAACCCTGTAAGACCCGAGCTCAGAGCGTTTTACACACCAGCCAGGCGCCCCAGAAAAGACTGCTGAAAAATCGCGTCGCCTGACCAAACCCGGCGTCATGCAGCAACTGCTGAACCGCAGCTTCGGAATGCGGAGGATCAGCGCCCTGCAGAATCTTCCCCAGCTTGGCCTGTACCTCCTGCGCACTCGCACCCTGCTGCCGCCAGCGCTGACCCCAGGCCTGAAGCAACAACGGTTGGCTGGCGTAGGCGTAATGATTGCCCGCCACAATCAATGGCGCGCCTGGCTTGAGTCGAGCCTGAACTGCGCGCAGGATTTGCTGCTTGGCCGCATCGCCCGGCAGGTGATGGAGCACGCCGATCAAGGTCGCTGCATCAAAGCTCTCATCCGCCGGCAGATCCTCGACCTGCCCCAGATGCACCTGCGTTCTAGGCAACAGATCGTTAGCCTGTAACTGCTGCGTCGCGGCCTCCAGCATCGGCGTAGAAGGATCGACAGCGGTGAACGTCCAATCCGGCTCCAGCGCGCCCATCGCAATGATCTCCTGCGCCGTACCACCCGCGCCGACTACCAGCACCTTGGCCGATCGAGACTGGCCGAGACTGGCGGCCAACATGCACGCGGCCAGATCGTGACAGGCGTCATAACCGGCCAGGGCGATACGACTTTGCTGGGCGTATTCGCTGGCGCGGGCGGTGTCGAATTTTTTTGCAGAGGTCGATTGCATGGCGTTGCTCCTTGTTATTTGAGCAACTTACGCCGTGAACGGAGACAAGCAAAATTCATTAATTTTATGCGTGGCATTCCCCTGAGGAATGCCCCTCACCAGCGATTGGCGCTTATTCGCAGACTCGCGGTTTTACGCCACGGATAGCGTTGCGGCAGTCCTCCAGTAATTGTTCGCGGAAGGGTTCGATTTCCTCCCAATCCATCAACTGCATCAACGCTGCAGCTGTGGTCCGAAGTGGCTGCCACTCTTCATGATCGAACATGAACCAGTCGTCACAGTGAAAAGCCGCGTCAGTCAGCGCATTACACTGCTCCCAAAGAAGTTGCAGGCGCGTTCTGATCTCTACGGGTAACGCGCTGCCGCAAGCGGTGAGCGTTCTTTCCAGTGGCAACATCACTTCAGACCAGGTTTCACAAGCCGGGCAGTACGGAATCCCACATCGCTGCAAATCCGCCGTCATGGCCAAAAAATCAAGCGCCTGCAACCCTTCGCAAACGGAAAAAACCCGGCCGTACTCATCCTGGCCATACCAGCCCCACAATATTTCTGAAAACTTCATGACGCCCCCAAAGAACACTCCAGCCGAAACACCCTGCCGCGTGCACTTTATCAGCGTGCTGGCGACAGAATACGCCCGGCCCGGCTAAAATTCGCAGCCTGCTGACCCCGCATCAAGAGGTAGTGCTAAGTGTTGAACCGTTTTATCGCCTCTCGCGAAAGGATGGCCGTGGATTTAAGCCAGGCACGCTTACTGGTCGGCCAGACACTTCACGCGCTACTGCACGACCAGTACTATTTCAACGGTGAACCGTGCCCGCGAGATGCAGGTTCACTGCTATGGCGGTTTGGCGAAGATCAAACCCTTGCGATGTACCTGCTCAGCGATGGCGAAAGTGTCGGCGCCGATCAAGCGGAGCTGCAATTGCCGGCATCTTTTCGCATTGAGGAGGATGGCGAGTGTTCGTGGCGGCGGGAAGATTTGCTGGCCGAATTACCCCGCCTCGCGGTGGCAGGCAAGCTCATCACACAGGTTCAAGGCGTTATCGACAGGTGGCCGGATCAGCAGAGCCGGCTGGTCGGTTTCAAAATTACCTTCGAGACCGGCGACTACCTGATCTATCTGAACCGTGGGGATGACGCCGTTGTGCTGATCAACGAAATGCCCCCGGACGTGGCGGGTGTCGAAACTCGACTTGAAGTGTTTACTGAAGAATTTTCGATTGCAAATCAAAGCCAGGAATAATCTGCAGAGTTCCCCTGTTCTTGGGCAGTCAGCGTCAAAAATTTCGACCACAGGCTGTCATTCACAGCTTTGCCAAACAAGCTTTGCTACTCTGCCGCACCCACTTCATCAGGACAAACGGCAGATGGACATTGACCCGCAGTTCATTGTTCATGAAACCGACCACTGGGTTATCAACCACCACTTGGCGAGCGCCCTCCCCGGGTATCTGATGCTGGGTTCCAAGCTCGAAACCTCTTCATTGGCTGACTTATCGGCTGAAGCCTTGGCGGAAATGGGTGGCATGCTCGCTAGAACCCAGCAGATCATGGAGCAGCTATTAAGCCCCAGACATCTCTACATTGGCCGCTTTGGGCATCAACCCGGCTGGCCCATTCACTTCCATTTCATTCCGGTTTATCACTGGGTCGAAGACTTGTTCTGGAAGGATGAGCGCTATCGGCAACTGGCAAACTTTGCCTACGCTGAAAACGCCCTCGCGGCGACTGACGGTGCCGAGTTGACGTTGTTTATCTGGAGGGAGTTTGGAGAGAACCCGACACCTCCAGAGGCGCCGGGGCTGTCTGTCGAAGAAGTGATCAACGAACTGCGTAATGCGTTCCGTTGATCAAGAACGCGGTTGGATGCGCCGTCCTTACTTGGATGAAATGGCATCTCCCCCTAATTTCAAAGTATTCGAGAGCGCCCGCCCGCTTGGGAAGTCTGGCGGCGGCTGCGGTGGAGTTGCACGTCACCATCGGCGCGGTCGCATCGCTGAAGGTCGTGATTGTTTAACGTTTTTTGCGTTGTGTTTAAGGACACTTGGCGTTACGTCCGAAAGGCTACAACGCCTTGCGCCGTTGCCTACGACTACGCCAGAATCCGCCGGCTTGTGCGCTTGGAGTGCCATCGGTAACTTGATTCGCGTCACTGATTCGCAGTGACCGGGTTTAGTAGCCCGAGGTAAATGAAAGTGCACAAGCGTCTGTCAAAAAAGGTATTCACGTACCTTTACTTGATGGCGGCTGTGCGTAGGGCGCCTCCGGGCGCGCCGGCTTTCTTCTTTTCCCCGGTCTACTAACCTGCGCACCGCTGCCACCCCCTGTTTAGTAGCTCGGCGCGGCGGCCACATAACAGGAAAAAGAAGAACATGTTCAAGATAACGCCGAACCCTCCGGACACTGATCCTGCCTCACCGTACGAATCACTCGATTGCAGAAAAATGCACGACGCGGCTGAACGCGCACTCGATCACTATCTCAATCCCGCTGCCGCGATCATGGCTGCGCCGTATCAGGCGAGCACGATGTTTCTGGTTAATCCGGAAACGGATACCGAGTCATTGCTGGTCAACGCCTGCGAATCGCTGGCCTCGGCCTCCATCATGCTGGGGGATGTCGCGGGGTTGGTGGATGGGCCGATTCGCAAGACGTTGCTGGGCATTGCGCAGGTGGTGATGCTTGGGGAGTTGGCGGTGAATCGGGCTTTGGACAGGGTTGAGATTACAGACTAGGTCCATACCGTTCAGTGGCGATTTGGCCGTCGCCACTGAACGGATCAGATTTTGAATGCTTGTGCATGGCTGCATTGGGACATTTCTGGCTTCTCGCGGAGCTAGAATAGCGGCCGCTGGTTCTTTCTGTGATGAGCTGACACTTCGTCCGGTCCATTTCAGGCATAACCCGTAGTCGATGCCTCATGAAGCTCCACCCTTGAAAACTCTAACGTTCAGCGATGAAATGAGAATGTCCAAAAAAATCATCTATGCCAAAGAGTTCGACATCTGTGTATCGATGTCAGATTTAGTAACCTGGGAAGGTGACCAGAAGACTCCCAGCGCCGACCTGCAGGCGGTATTTACAACCCTTGAAATTCCCGTCGACATTCTCGAACTCCACGAGTTGTATTTTGCCCACCCTTACAGCGGCTACGGCGACGTGCATGTGTATCATGCTGAAAATAACGGAGGCAGTATTTTTGCCATCGACTTGTATCGAGAGCTCACGGACCAGCAAGATTTGACAGGTCTATTTCTGCGTATTGAAGGCCCTGTATTTGATCAGGCTCTCGCTCATCTCCGGTCTTTCTTTGACAGCGCCAGCAGCCAAGTAGCATTTGAGCAGGCAAGTTACTCCAGGCGACTTCGCGAAAGGCTTGACGCAAGCAGGTACCCTCGACGGGTCGAAGAAGATCACGACTTCCTGCAGCAGCATTTCATTCATCGGTGACGCTAGCCAATCAGACACTGCACAAGTCCGATTCAGCATTGGCTTCTCGCCATTGCTCCTCGGTACCGAGTTTTTGTCACCGGCAAGGAGATATTCGTGGCCCGAAAAGCCCACGGCATAGTGCCGCAACACGACGTTGATGTTTAAACAGGCAGCATTGCAACAGTGCGATTTGAGGTGGTCTGAGTCGAATGCATGGATGCTGGTGTACCCGATTCGAGATGCCAGAACTTTGTGCTTTGACTTCATGTACAACCACCAAGAGCCGCCTCAGAAAACGTTGTCTGTACTGCTAGGGAAGTACCCAGAATGTACGGTTATCGATTGGTCGGCGGAACGTTTGGCCTGTATTGAGGCCGAGAGTGTTGACGTTGAGACGCTAGCGGAAATCATCTAGGACGTTGCTGACGCTGTTTGGGGTGACCATAGCTCGGTCATTGATGCTTCTTATGAGGAAATGAGTAGAGCGTGATCCGAAGCGTTCATGCCTGGAGCCGTTCCTGAGCAACAATTGACCACGAGCGTGGGCTCCCTAGTCCACCGCAATCGAAGGAAATGTTTTCAATGCTCCCCCCTGACAACGACTTGAGGGCCAACTTCATAGAAGTGCTCAAGGAAATCACCGCGCTGATGTCTATTGCATACGAACAAACAGGCCCAGTACCGGACGACCATCCGTTGGCTCAGGCAGGTTTGGAGAATGGTGGTGAAATCGTTCTGGATTATGTCGATCACAATGAGGCTGGATTAGCGTTCGAACACCTGCTTTACATGATTAATGAGCCACCCCTCATTATTTCCGAAGAATGTACAAACATCCTGGCCCACATCGCAAAGGTTCTGGAGATGCCGTTTAAAAGGGGCGAAAACTGCCAAGTATGAACGGCCGCTTTCGGCCAAAAGCGGTCCTTTGAAAGCGTCTACGGAAGAAGGACCGATTCAGTACTGTGAAAGAACGTCGGCATTCCTTCAGAGTGGTTGCCACTAATGCCAGCAAGCTGCTCCACTCGACGGGCATGATTGAGCCTCTAAGATGGGCTAGAGTGCACCCTTTAACCAAACAGTAGAGCCACATCACATGCATTTCGTCCGCCACGGAGAGTACCTTGCCGCTTCACGTATTACTGGGCCTCGGCATAATCTCCTGCAACTGCGCCTAGGAGTTGGTGAGCAGCGTGAGCCGATCTGTGAGTGTCTCCCGCCGCAGGGGGCATGTAATCACGAACCATTAGTTGAGGCTGATATCGTTGCAAGCGTACTCGAAGGAACATCGGAGGCGAATCGACGCTTTGGCACCTCACATGTCGTTACCCACATACGGTACGTCCGAAATGACACCAAGCCTGAAGTAGTCTATGGCCTCTTGGCTCTCAAAATCCTTGAGCAGTTGCATGTCGGCGGCACATTCGTTGAGGGCAGCAATACTATTTAGTCCTTACCTCAAGCAGACTTCTGGGTAGGTAGTTAAGAGGACGAGTACAGCGCGGCCCTAGGGTGGAGTCGCAGTGAGTCGTCCCCAATTTCAGAGAGCCTCTCAGGCCTCAAGGATGTCTATCAAGATACTGTGAGAATGTCCGCTTCTGGCCGATAGCAGCCATCCACAAACGCCCTGCGCCAATCAAAAACCGCGATCAAAATCCCCCCCACACTGCATCCATTCCCCCCCTGCTCCGTAAATTCATCACCCT
>Ga0247814_10000537_pt1 | contig 29151 bp, 30 predicted proteins | sample UWRJL179409R1_FD_179947 | JGI IMG/M metagenome (GOLD analysis project Ga0247814, IMG submission 179947) | Plant litter microbial communities from Arlington Agricultural Research Station in Wisconsin, United States - UWRJ-L179-409R-1 | ecosystem: Environmental > Terrestrial > Plant litter >... | reverse complement strand
CTAGGATATAACATCACCCCTGAAGATATATTGGTGACTCTTGGTGGCTCTGAAGCGATTACTATTGCTATGCAGACCTGTGTGAATGAGGGTGACGAAATTATCATTCCTGAGCCTTTTTATGCCAACTACAATGGTTTTGCGTGTATGAGTAACGTGGTGGTAAAACCGATCCTGTCTTACATTGAGAACGGCTTTGCATTACCTGCGATTGAAGAATTTGAAAAGCTGATTACTGACAAAACCAAAGCGATTATAATCTGTAATCCAAATAACCCAACAGGTTATTTATATTCCAAAGAAGAGCTTGATGAATTGAAACAGCTGTGTTTAAAATATGACCTGTTCCTTTTCTCTGATGAAGCCTACCGCGAATTCTGTTACGATGGCAGGGAGTTTATCTCTCCAATGCACCTTGATGGGCTGGATGAAAATGTAGTAGTATTGGATACTGTTTCTAAAAGATACAGCGCATGCGGCGCACGTTTAGGCTGTATGATCACTAAAAACAAAGAAGTGATTAAGTCTGCATTAAAGTTTGCTCAAGCCAGGCTGAGTCCGGGTCTAGTAGAACAGATCGCAGGAACTGCCGCTGTGGATACGCCAGACAGTTACTTTGAAGAGGTAAATAAGGAATATACATTGCGCAGGGATACATTGGTATCGCGGCTAAATGCTATTGATGGTGTATTTTGCCCTAATCCGGGTGGTGCATTTTACGTGGTGGCTAAGTTTCCTATTGATGATGCAGATGCATTTTGCCAATGGATGCTGGAAAGCTTTGATCACAATGGGGAAACGGTCATGATGGCACCTGCTACAGGATTCTATTCGAGTCCGGGTTCTGGTAAAAATGAAGTGAGAATGGCCTATGTATTAAATACAGAAGATCTTAATAAATCAATGGACTGCCTGACTATTGCTTTGCAGCAATATCCGGGAAGAACAGTTTAATCATTCGTTTCAGAATATGCTGTCATGTTGTGTGAACAGCATATTCTGAAATGATCATAATAATTACCTGATAATAGTTACCCATCCTTTTATGGGACTGACACTATTTCTGGTATTTATCAAATAATAATAAACACCGAGCGGTAAATTACTGCCCTTAAATTTTCCATCCCATACCGGATTACTCCCTCTCCCCTCAAATACTAAAGAACCATTACGGTTGTAAATTGAAAATCTTGCTTCCGGATCATTTTCAAGTCCTCCAATAGTCCAGTAATCATTGATACCGTCACCATTCGGACTAAAAGTATTTGGCATCAATACTTCTTTGCAGAAAGGTATTACCAGATACGTAGCTGTGGCTTTGCAGCCAAATTCATCCTCAATTTCAAGGTTATACTGACCAGGAACAGTAACGTCCAGAAAATCTGTTCCCCTGTTTCCGTTCCAGGTGTAATTAAGATATCCTGAAGCAGCCTTTAGCCTTGCTATTTCTCCCGAAAGCGTACATAACCTCACTTCATCAGGTTGATTAAGCACTATAGGCGGAATAAACTCCACTGTAGTTACCTCACTAATTTTGCTACAGCCGGAAGCACTGGTTACTTCAACAAAGTACTGACCTGCAGCTGTGACCTGAATACTGGAACTAGTTTCTCCGGTATTCCATCTATAAACAGCCCCATTTAAAGCAGCCGTACTCAGGCGGACAGTTTCCCCATTACAGAGCGATCTGTTAGTGCTGCGAGTGATTAATGCTGCAGGAATATCATTCCCAATAAAATTATAAGGGACTGATTCTTTAGTACAGCCAGCTTCATTTATAAATACTGCCTTGTAACTTCCTTCCAAAGCAGTGACAATTTCTGTTTTCCCTTGAAAATCATTTTGTTCAACTCCATTAAAATACCACTTAACCTGTGCCGTTGAGGTTTGGGCGATACTTAATCTTGCCGATTCTCCTTTGCAGTAAATCAACTTATCAGACGTGATGCGGGGCACAGGTAATACAGGCACGCGTACTTCAACAGCAGATGAAGATTTATAGTAATCACCACAGTTGCTCACCTCAACCCTGTAGTTCCCCGGAGAATTTACATATAACCCAGAATTATTCTCTGAGTTGATCAGTATATCATTTTTAAACCACCTATAACGATACCCTGGCTTATTGATAGTATTTAATACTATATAATTGGATTCACATAATGTAACTCCCTGAGCATAATCTAAAGTGATGTCAGGATCAGTATTCTGCTTAATAAGGATTGGGATTGAACTGATTGTTATTCCTTCACACAATGCGGTAATTTTAACCTGATAGGTACCTGCTGCCTGTAACACCACTGATGTTTTTCCTGTTAGCTCCGCGCGCTCGACACCGTCATGAAACCATTTGATCATGATCTGATTCTGAAATTGTGCGGGTAATCGCGTTGAAACAGTTACGGTTTGTTCTCCGCAGATTTCAAAAACAGCTTTTTCATCATCACTATTCGTCTTAGGAATGGAAAAATTAAGTTCGCTGGTAAGAAATTTATCATAGTAGTCCTGATCTAATTCCACAAATACTTTTTTTATTCCTTTGCTTGTAGCAACCCATATCACTTTCTGGCAAATAGAGCTATAGGTATACTGACTGCTGACATTGATACTCCCATACAACTTGGTATCACTACAGACAGAGTTTACATTTTCATCAATTGCAGAAAAACGAATAAAATTTATCCTGTTGATATCAGGAGAGGCAGAATTTTCATGGTCTATAGACTTGGGTGTATAATATAGTCCGTGATTTGTTGCTGCCAGAACGAAATTCTGCTTATAAATTGGTGTGATGGCACCAATCTCTTCAAGATCATTAATAACTGCAGCGGAAATCACCTTTCTGATGACCAGTCCCGCAAAACAATATTGCGCATCCTTAACATACAAACCATCATTTGTTCCCCAGAAGTTATACACCGTCTTCCAGTCAGGATTACCAGTAAATGGTCTATAATATTGATTGCTATAAAGTGTACATTTAATAGGTGGATATGCTCCCTTATCAGGAATAATTGTATTAATCATCAGCTCATCTTTATTCGTGGTCGTAGCATAGTCTGCCTCAAAACACCTTCCAGAAGGAGATTTATAACGAAAATCGACCGTATTAAAAGAGGCATTAGAAATCTGCCAGTCAGGCTCAGGAATATTGTAAGGAATATTATCATACGGAAATTGCGTCATCGCTTTCGTTCCTGCACGCTCATACATATACATGTGTGTATTTGTGGCAATTGCAATCCAGTCATCTACAGGTAAACGGTCACCACCATTAAAATACGCTTTTTTCACATGCACCACTGAAATACTGTTGATCCTGGTTACTCCTGCAAAGGGTACTATAAGTTCAGTTTTCACACCAGCTTTGATCTGTATAATTTTGGGTGTGGCCAGGAAGTACATATCATCAGCATTGAATCCCGTAATTTCACTTACAATAATACCAGCTGTTTGCGGATAAATCTGAAAATCAGGATCAGCTTCCTTTTTAAGGTAAACCTTACCATCAATACTTAAAGCCCAGACAGCATGATCTTCAATGGAAACAAATACTTTTTTCATTGGCATACCATTTAAAAAAGTTTCACCCGATGACAGTTTCATTTGGGCCGTTCCTTTAGTCATGAAAATCAAAGAGAGTAATACGGAGAGCAGCGTTAATTTCACTTCGCAATTTAAACGTTTACGCCGAGTAAATACAATGAATCAATTCTTATTTAGCATTATTGACAAGATCTTCCATTGAGGTAAATTACAGTAAAACTTTTAAATGTATTGCCCTGTTATGTACTGAACAGGACTGTTCTATTCACAAAACAGGGAACATTCAACTCACATCATATCAATCGCTCAAATAAACAACTATGGAATTACAACTTCAGATTTGCTGGCTTTTTATATTGGCAATTCCAGTAGCCTGCATCGCATGGACAGTAACCCATGAAGAAGTATTTAGAGAACCAAGAGAATACTTTATCAGACAGAGTGAAGTGAGAAAAACAATTCTTGCCCGCAAATTCTTCTATCTCTTTACCTGTGAGTACTGTTTCAGTCATTATGTAGTTTTGCTGATGTTATTTATCACAGAGTACAAATTGCTGTTTTTTGATTGGAGGGGCTACCTGATTGCGGGTTTCTCTTTAGTATGGATTGCAAACCTATACATGAGTATATTTGGCCGTTTAAGGTTAGGTATCCGTAAAGAAAGAACGGTAATCAAAGCTATGGATGAAGAATCAGCAAAAAAGGAAGATCATATCCAAACTTAGAAAACAATATCCCCAACTATATGTTAACCAACTAATAATCCAATTGTTACCATAAAAATATAGATTATGGAGTCCGTTCATCATTATAACAGGAGAAAATTTCTCCGATCATTGTCGCTCGGCCTGGGAGCCCTGACTTTAGCACCAGCATTGAACACATTTGCGGGTATATATCCAGATTCCCCAAGTAGAAAACTAGGTATCGCGTTGGTCGGATTAGGTGGATATAGCAGCGGACAATTAGCTCCGGCATTACAGCAAACTAAAAACTGCTACCTGGCGGGGATCGTAACCGGCACTCCGGCAAAAGCTGATGAATGGGCATCAAAATATAATATTCCTGCGAAAAACATCTATAACTATTCAAATTTTGACACGATCATCAACAATCCTGCAATTGATATTGTCTATGTGGTTTTACCCGTTTCGATGCATAAAGATTTCACTATACGCGCAGCAAAAGCAGGTAAACACGTGATCTGTGAAAAACCAATGGCATTGAACGCAGCAGAATGCAGAGAGATGATCACTGCCTGCAAAAATGCCGGCAGGATGCTTTCTATTGGTTATAGATTGCATTTTGAGCCCCATAATATGGAAATGATGCGGCTGGGACAAAAACAGGTATACGGGAAACTGACCTCCCTGGATACTGCGAATGGATTTACCTGGGGAGGAAATAGTGACTCCTGGCGGTTGAAAAAGGCGATGTCAGGTGGCGGTGCATTGATGGACATGGGCATCTACGCTATACAAGGATCAAGATATACCACTGGTCTGGAGCCCGTTTTTGTAACAGCAACAGAAAAAAAAACCCGTCCCGATTTGTTTAGCGAAGTTGATGAGACGATATATTGGGAACTCGAATTTCCTGATCAGTTCGTAGCTACCGGTAAATCCAGCTATAATGCTAACTGGAGTTATTTGAAAGCCGTTGCGGAAAAAGGCACATTTGAAATATCCCCGGCTTATGGCTATAATGGTATTACGGGCAATACTCCGGCCGGAAGAATGCCTTTCCCGCAGATCAACCAACAGGCCGCACAGATGGATAATTTCGCCGATTGCATTAACCAGAAGAGACCTACTATAGTACCCGGAGAAGAAGGATTAAAAGATATGCTGGTAATTGATGCTATTTATAAAAGTATTGCATCAGGTAAAAAAGAGCGGATCTGACATTCTCTCTTTTACCTGATACCCCTGGTTTCACGATGTTTTTTCTTTTATCGGAACTTCATCATTTGCCAGAATTCTTTTCCTTACTTCTTACCCTCATTCGGATTTAATAAGATCATGCAAAAAAGACTTTAATCTAAGCGTATTTAAATTCATACTTACATGATCACAAAGATAAATTTCCAATATTAAATGCCTGAATATAAAGTTAAAAGCTTTCTCTGCATTCTCGCGCGTATTACCCGAAGCAACCATGTGTAAGTCAGGATAAACAACATAAAACAGACCTTCCTTAATTGAGACATTAGCACTGAGCTCTTCTTTGAAAAAATAGGCTTCATGACCAATTGTGATCTTATTTATTTGATAAGGATTCAAAATACCTTCTAAACCTTGTTCAAAGCTAAATCTGAAATGTGGAAGACCTTCCACTAAATTACTGGCCGGCATTGTAACACCACTAGCTTTTAAAAATTCTTTCCTATTCATCTGCAGGTTCCTTAAAAGATAAATCGCTTAAATTAGTATTCTCTCTTTCCATAATTCAATGTATTAGACTTTTGTAACTGACGCATTCACACCTAACAAAAGTAAACATATACAAACAATAAAGCAATATTTATTTCAATATAAAATAAATTATCACTACTTAAACCTAATTTATTATATAGTTATGATAGAATAAATTTAACATTTACTCCCTGATATCATATGGATCTTCATTTGTTAAATACCTGGAAGTGTGTTAAAAGCTAACGATTTCATTTTTTACCCCCTGAAAGGCTTACCTTTGTAGAACGCTCATCATCACATTGCACAAATTGAAAAAAGTTCTCAAAATCACAGGAATCACTTTAGCTTCCATCCTGCTACTATTATTTATTACACCTTATTTACTGCCTAATACCATTTCAGAGGAAGTACAAAAGTGGGTCAATAAAAACATCAAAGGTGAAGTGAAGTTTGAAAAAACCAGCTTATCATTCTTTAGTCACTTTCCTTCCTTAACCCTCAGCTTACATGGGTTTAGCCTGAAGGGAGCTGCTCCATTTCAAAACGACACACTGCTTTAGCATTTGGTTGTCCGCCGCATTCATTCTGCCTGGCTTCTTTTGCTCATATTTCATTTTAAAATCAATTTTACATCTTATGAAGGCTCTTTCTGACTTTAATGAGGGCTATGTTTATGCTTATTTGAATAAAACAGATACGCTGGATCATTACTATAATGGGTTGATAAATTCATATATGTCTGATGTTGAATCAAATCAGAATCTTTTATTTACGCGTGCTAAAAGTGATTTTGACAGATACTTGAAAACAGAATTAATAAAAAGTGCTGGCATTAATCAGAGAAATAACGAACAAAGATTTTCAACAGATTTATTTGTCACAAACAAATAATAAACTCATTAATTTCACTATTGTTGTTTCTAATTATATTTATTGCTAATTTCACATTAAACAAAAGAAATAAGGAGTCGAATAAAGACAATATAAGAGCGAATTATGGAAAAGCAATTGATAAAACGACCAACACCTCCACCAACAGTAATGATTAGGGAAGGCGTCAAACCTGGTACAACATATACACCGGGTATCTTGTACAAAATAAAAAAGAGGGTAATCAGGTATTTAAATAGTTTTTTTAACCTTGGAATGTAGTCTTATGGATTCCCGTAGCATAAAGTTAAATATAGGAATACCCTTGCGATGACGTATTGATATTGACGCCATGAAACTCCGGATCCAACAAGGCCGTACCAACCTCCATATTGAGGAATCTTAGATTTCCAAAAATACTGGCGAAGGCTGTATCTGTTGCATCAGCGCCTGAAGCGATCTTTATCAGCCCATTAACAGGAGCAAGTTTTGTCGCGTCAATCACTACCCAGTGCCCTCCAAGATAAGCTTCAAAGCAGGCGTGAAAATCTGGCGGATGCAGTTTGTATGCGTAACATGTAAAATATCTCGCCGGAATAGTAAGGGCTCTGCACAAGGCTACACCAAGATGTGCGAAATCACGGCAAACACCTACCTGTTCTGTAATCGTATCATAAGCTGAGGTTTGTGGTGTAGTATAACCTCCGTATTCTACATTAGTATAGATCCAGTCGCGGATGGCAATGACCTTCTGATACGCGTGCTCAATGTTTCCAAATTGATTATAGGCGAATTTATATAATTTGTCTGACTGGCAATAGCGGCTGGGATGAAGATAGAACAGTGCTGAAGGAGGCATTTTACTAATCGGAACATCATCAAGCTGATCTGCCGGGATAATTTCAAACTTATTCTCCACTACAGCTTTATAATTGATCGTAATTTTCCCTGTATCAGGTATCTCGATCACCTGGAACCTTTTCTCTCCTGATAAAGAATTAAGCTCCTTCATTTTCAAACCCGGTGTTGAAGACAGGTTTTCATGGATAATAGCCTGACCTTCAGACCTGAATGGGTTTAAGTTTAAGATGAGTGTAGATGGCGCCAAGGCCTCGTAAGCTATTTTAGCGGATACTTCAAACTTCATATTGTATCTTCATTAGGCGTATGCATTTTTTGAAAAGCTATGTCCATCCAGCTATCTGGAATTCTGTTTAGTGCCGCCTTTAATTCGTCAGCCCACTGATCGGAGATATTCTCCAGATCTTTTTTAGTATACCGGTGTTCCGTCATGCCGAAACTATTGTTACGGTAAAGCACAACATCAATTGGGAAATCAACATCATTTGCACTCGCTCTTGTAGAATCGAACGATAGAAATCCTGCCTTTAAAGCAGAATGCATACTTGTTTCACTCGTCAATGTCCTGTTGAGAATAGCTTTCCCATGGCCCGAATTACCTACGATCACATAAGGCGCTCCCCCACCCAGCTCCACCCAGTTTCCTTCAGGATACAACAAAAAAAGCTTATGTTCTTCATCATCTTTCAATTGTCCGCCGATAATTGTATTTAAGTTAAACCTGAAACCCGATTTCTCCAATGCGTCTTTATCTTCATTCGCCACCCGCTTTACTTGTTCACCAAAAGCATTTACTGCTTTATATAACTTATTATGTTCCGCGCCTTCATCAATCAGCTCCTTGAAATATAAGACAGCTTTGTCCCTGACTGATCTCAAGCCACTTGTCATGATGAAAAGCGAGTATTTATCCTTCTGATATAAATATATTTTCTTCTTCTCTGTTGTGTCAGATCCTGAGGTTATTCTTGTATCAGCAATAGCTACCAATCCTTCTTTAACCTTAATTCCCAAACAATATGTCATAAAAACTCCTTTAATAAATATAGCACTAAATATATCATTCGAACTGAACAATAATTCAATTTGTTATACACAATTTCCCGTTATTCCAATATTCACAAAATAGAGTTATAAAAACAAAATTCATACAAAAACAATGTAATAATAGAAGATTTAACTATATTTCAATACACATTTATACTATTTGGCTAAAATGATTAAAAATAAACACGCAGAATCATACGATTTACCAAAAAATACCTGGGACGAAATGTTTGACGAGTCCAAAACGGTACGAAATGAGTATAAAAAGGTAATAGACTACTTAGATCAGGAATCTACGGAGGAATTAAACAAAAAAGAAGAGCTCTCAAAGGTACTTTTCATGAGTCAGGGCATCACATTTACCGTTTATAACAGCGGCGAAGGTGTAGAGAAGATTTTCCCATTTGATATTATTCCGAGAATTATCACTTCCGAAGAATGGGAATTCATAGAGAAAGGAATCAAACAGCGGGTTACTGCATTGAACCTCTTTTTAAAAGATGTGTATAGTGATCAGTTTATCATTAAAGATGGGATTGTACCCATAGATATCATTTATTCCTGTCCACATTTTCTAAGAGAGATGGTAAATGTGAAGGTGCCGCATGATATTTATATCCATATTGCCGGAATCGACCTGATCAGGGATAATGATGGCACTTATTATATCCTGGAAGACAACGTCCGAACCCCTTCGGGTGTAAGTTATATGCTGGAAAACAGGGAAATTACCAAACGTTTATTTCCCGATCTGCTGCCCCAGTGCAAAGTGAGGAGCGTGACGGAGTATCCGAATGTATTGTATAATAACTTATTGGCATTATCGCCCAGAGATATTGATAATCCAACAATCGTATTATTGAGCCCGGGTAGCTTTAACTCTGCCTATTTTGAACATACTACGCTTGCGCGTTTGATGGGCATTGAATTGGTAGAGGGGCCGGATTTGATTGTAGAAGACCACAAAGTATACATGAAAACCACGGCAGGCCTGCAGCAGGTAGATGTGATTTACCGGAGGGTGGATGATGAGTATCTTGATCCGTTAGTTTTCAATGCAAGCAGTATGCTGGGTGTAGCGGGTTTAATGAACGCTTACCGGAAAGGCAATGTAACGATAGTAAACGCAGTTGGTAATGGTGTGGCAGATGATAAAGCGGTTTATGTGTATGTACCAGATATGATCAAATATTACCTGAATGAAGAGCCATTGCTTAAAAATGTGCCAACGTATCAATTGGGCAATAAAGAGGAAAGAGCGCATGTATTTGAGAATATCAATAACATGGTTGTCAAACAGACAAATGGCAGCGGCGGATACGGAATGCTGATGGGTCATGCCGCTACAGCGGAAGAAATTGAAGCCTATAAAGTGGAGATCATGAAAGACCCCAGACAGTTTATTGCACAGCCAACAATCAGTCTTTCTTCAGCGCCTTGTTATATGCACGGTGTACTGCAGCCAAGGAGGGTTGATTTCAGACCTTTTGCGGTCTGTGGTCCCAACGGAATTACGATTGTTCCCGGCGGCTTAACCAGGGTTGCTTTAAAAGAAGGATCATTGGTTGTGAACAGCTCGCAGGGTGGTGGCAGTAAGGATACATGGGTACTTTCTTAGGTTTATATTTTTTATGCAGTATCAAATAATAGTATTTATATGTTAAGCAGGGTTGCAGAAAGTTTATATTGGATAAGCCGTTATGTAGAAAGAACGGATGGTATGCTGCGCATGCTTAAAATAAATTATGCTGCATCGCAGGATGCAGTTTCAGATTTCTCATGGAGTCCGATAGCTAGGATGTTTTGCGGTCCCGATAATGAGGAAATTGAGAAAATAAAATTTAACAGTCGACCGGTACTACAGTATATGGTTACTGATAAAAATAATCCCAACTCTATCATCAATATCATTACCCAAGTAAGGGAGAATGCCAGAAGCGTACAGGATCACATAACCAAAGATGTGTGGCAATGTCTGAATGAGTATTACCATACGGTAAAAGATCCAAAACTGAATACGATGCTCAGGAAAGATGATCCTATATCTGTACTTGACATCCTGATCAAACAGGGAATGCTATTTTACGGCACCACGGAAATCACCATGGCGAGAAATGAAGGCAGCAGCTTTATGCGCATCGGCAAATACCTGGAAAGAAGTATTCAGTCGGTCAATATCCTGGATATTAAATTCGGATCAGTAGATGAGAACCCCGATTTGCTGACAGACACGAGTTACTGGAAACACCTGCTTTTATCTATCGGGGGTTATGAGTTATACCTTAAGACCTACCGTCAGGGATTTGAAGCAGAGAACGTACTGGCGCAAGTAGTACTGAATAATGAGTTTCCGCGGTCGGTGATTTATTCATTGAACCAGCTGGTCAAGTATTTTGAAAGACTGAGGATTGATGGCCATATCAACCCGGGCGACCTTTCCTTTTTAATTGGAAGGCTGCAAAGCAAAGTAAAATACAGCTCTGTTAAAGGCTTAAAGCAAGGTGACCTGCACCTTTATCTTGCCGAAATTAAAACTGAGCTGTATGGTATAGGGAATGCATTTAATCAAACCTGTTTTTCATTGTCTTAAAATTTGTAAAATGCCTGAATTTAACATCAAACATATCACTAGATATACTTATGAGGCCCTGGTAAAGGACAGCGTAAACCATATCATTTTATATCCTAAAGAGAACGAATACCAGAAAGTACTGAAACATGACCTCAAGATTTCAGGAAAACCCAGAGTTGATACTTTCACTGACTATTATGGAAACCAGATTGGCTTTTTTTCCTATAGTGAGCGACACAGGGAATTGGAGATCTATTCGGAACTTACGGTAACGACTACTGCTAAAGAGCCACCTACCGATTCTATGTTCGGCGATATGGAATGGGATGAATTCCGTATACTGAGACATCAGGTACCCTATATAGATTACCTGAAGTGGGAAGCTTTTGATGGTTTGCCGGAGCTGAAAGAAATTACCGGCACCTACCTGGAAACGACACCTTATCAAACGGCTTTGCACTTTTGCCAGTTTGTATATGAAAAGTTTAACTATATACAAGGGGTGACCACAGTTCAAACTAAACTGGATGAAATATGGCAGCTGAGAGCAGGTGTTTGTCAGGATTTTGCCCATATATTATCCCAAATGCTGCGTATGGCCAATATTCCTGCGAAATATGTGAGTGGTTATATCTGTCCTAATAAAAACGGGATCAGAGGTGAAGGCGCAACACATGCCTGGGTAGAAGCATATATTCCTTCTTATGGGTGGCTTGGCCTTGACCCTACCAATAATTGTATTGCTAACGAGACCTATGTTATCCTGGCTTATGGCAGAAGTTTTACCGATTGTTCTCCTGTTAAGGGCGTATATAAAGGTCCTTCGAAACACAAACTTGCTGTTCAGGTAATTGTTGGATATGATAACGGAGAAACTGATTTGCATGAACCTATTGCTGAAATGGTAAATCCGGAACCTGAGCCAGTAATTTTGCAAGGAAATAGTTACCGCAGAAATCTGGAGCTGATGCAGCAAATCCAACAACAACAACAACAACAACAACAACAACAACAACAACAACAACAACAATAGTCCTGTCGGTAACAACAGCGTATGACTTAGATGGACAGTTGAATATGAATTGAATAGGGAAAAAGCGTATTTGCTTCTTCCCTATTTTGTTTTGCAAACAAATATTCTTTTTTTTCCTTTTAAAATCTAAAATGTAGAAATTCAGTATATACGTTCATATGAGACCAACCTTCTTATTTGCCCTGCTTTTTATTTACAGCCTTAACGCTACCGCACAGGCGCTTCCTGAAACACCCACAGACACCATAAAACAAGCTCGTTTATTGTCTAATGAGCAGTTCATTTATTTGTACAAAGAAAACAGTGAACTTTCCTATACTTCACCTAAAGGAGAGATTGGTGCCCCATCAAAATATGTGATCAACGGTAAATTGACGACTACTTATATGCTGTTGGCAAGTCCTAAACTGCCTGTTGCTTTTGCGGTCATACCAGATTTTACCGTGAGGGTAAGAAATGAAAGATCTGCAGGAGTGCGGACACCGAGTTTCAGATTGGGAGGTATGTTATATGTCAGGCTGAACCAATCGATGGACAATTACAGGTATGCTTCCCTTAAGTTTATGCATCACTCAAACGGACAGGACAATGAGGCGTCAAATCCTGATGGTAGCGTAAACACGAGAAACGGCAATTTCAACACCAACTACTTAACTGCTTCTTATCATTTTGGCCATCGTAAACCTGTCGCCGACAAAGTATATTATACAGTCAATCACGATGCCGGTTTGGAGTGGCATAAATGGTTTAACTATGATCAGGTACTTGAAGGGGAATATGGTTTTACGAGGGTGATTTACAACTTTTCATTGAGGAGATATGAAAATGACAAGGAACATTGGCGACTAAATGCCGGGTTAAATTATGCCGTGAATCAGATGACAGATTATCATCTTGGTGCCGTTAAAAAAAGGCTGAATATCGAAACATCCTACAACTACAGCTTCCCTTTTATGAACAACGTATTTTTGATGGCAGCTGCCGGATATTATGGAGAAGACACTTATAACATCTATTTCCGCGATAAATATGGTTATCTGCGGTTTGGCATCTCCTCAGGTTTCACCAGAAACAAAAAACGGTAGGCTATTTATATTTCCAATGCCTTATTTTACCTTCACCGATCCATTCAATTGCTGTATCTAATCTTTTGATGCGGGTAGCTTCCGTTTTTGCCTCTTCAAACCAGCTGAGGTATTCCTTTTTTTGCGAAGGACTAAAATTCTCAAATTGCTCTTTTACTAGGGGATGCTGTTCCAGTATTTCAGTAAAATAAGCGGGAATTGTTGATGTCGTTTCTACAACCGGAGATTTTGCACGTGGTGGGGCTTTAATACCCGCTACATTTAACGATAAGGCATGACGAATATATTGAATAAGAACTTCATCGGCCGGCAGATCCGAGAGACTGGTAATTCGCCCAATACTGCCTGCAGTATCAGGCTGCTGATTTAATATTTTATTTGGATCATCCATGAGCGCAGCCTTCCAGAAACCAAATGCGCAGTGCTGTTTAAAGGCAGCCATCTGGCATACCGGCCCCTCATGATCAAAAAAAGGACAGCTCCATTTCATTGTTTCCTTCAGTTCCGGCGCAGCGCGGTGCACCAGATCACGCAGATGTGTAAGGATCGGTTTGGCAAAATCTGCGCTTTTAGCGATGTAAACATCAACGCGGCTGTCGTATTGTTCCATAATGCAATATAATAAATTGTCGATTTGATCTGATATTGGTGATACAGCTTATTGTTTGCAGTTCCAAACACTTTGTAAAAATGATGAATTCCTGATTAAGCCTCCTTTTGAAGCAGCTAATCCTTCTTTTTATTGATCATATAGGACGTCATTGTTTTCACCTTATCTTTTTCAAACTCATAGAAATCGCAGTAATACATGTCATGCGTGATACCTTCAGCTTTATTTTTGCATTGCACCTCGCCGTTTACTACCCCCACTTTATCGTCAATAACCATATGATCCACTGTGCTGCTAATCATTTCCATATCCGGATTGGAAGCAAAAAACTCCCTGATAGTTTCTTTTCCAGCTAAAGTCCGGTCGCCCACCATCACCCATTTGATATCATCCGTGAAATGGCTCAGAATAAGTTCGGTATCACTTTTTTCAAAAGCTGTGATTAAGGACTGGATAATTTCTTGATTTTTCATGTCTGCAGGTTTTGTTACAGCTCAAAATTAGCTCTTCAACACTACCGTGGAAACCTGTGTACACGACAATTTTGAGGGGCAAATGAGACAGGAGTATCTATTTTTTGATATTTATGCCGTTATTGTATACATGCGCACCCTGAAACAATTTGAGGCTTTGGTACTGCACGATTTTGAAGAAGCTGTATTTCATATGGAAAGTCATGGACATACCTATTTCGAAATGGGCTATATCTATAAAGGATGTGGTACGCATTATTTAAATAATAGTGTGCTGCCTTATACTACGGGCGACTTATTCCTGCTTTGTCCGGAAGACAGCCATACTTTTGATATTACTGAAAGTACACGCTTTGTATTTATAAAATTCACAGATTCCTATTTCAAGCTATTTCAGCAGCCAGGCACAGCAGATCTTTTCGCAACTGAAGCTATCCACATCATGAGAAGTAAGTTATTAAAAGAGAACAAACTGGATATTACCTTCCCAAATTCAGGAATTTTAAAGAACAGTATTGATAGCATTCTTCTTGCTGCGCAGAATGATCAGAACATCAGTCATTCACAAATCATCTATCACCATATTTTGTCGGTTATTGCGCTGATTAAAAATACCATCAGCACGATGTCGATTAACTTTTCATTACCAGATCCAAGTCAGGAGCTCTTAATTTCTTATATCCACGACCATATTTATAGTCCTGCATCGCTAAAAATTCCGAACATAGCACTGCACTTTAATATCGCCCCAAAATACTTCAGTGAATACTTTAAACGGAGATTTGGCATAGCCTATAGTCGGTATGTAAATCAATATAAGGCCTCGCTAATTGAGTTCAGGTTTCAGTCCAGAATGTTTACCCTCAAACAGGTTGCAGAAGAGTTTGGCTTTGCAGATGAAAGTCATTTATCCAGGTTTTTTAAAAAATATTATGATCAGTCTCCCGGTGCCTATCAGAAAGATCAAATCAGGTTATAATAGGCCTTTCGTCTTTTAATTATACCTGTTATTCTTTTTATATTACAATTGATAGCCGGGATATAAGATTCAACTTTGTAATCTATTATATTAATTACAATTTTAAAGCATATGATTACTGAAAAACAAACACTGGCAGTTGTACTGAATGCAAATTCTACAAAAGGCATGGAGGCTGCAAAAGACCTTATCAATCAGTATAGCCGTGTATTGCTGGTTGGCGATAAGAGAGAAGAACTAGATCAGTGTGTTACAGAGATATCTGCCACAGAGGCGTCGAATAAAGCTTATTATGTAGAAGCCGATTTAACTAAAAACTATGATCTGGAAGAATTCATCAGCCTGGTTAAGCATAAATTTGGCGGAGCAGATTACCTGGTGAACTGCATGGAAATTGAAGATCAGACAGGAAGAACAACTTACGAGCTGGCTCTTGAAAGATTTGAAAAATACGCCATGAACTAAGAATAAATATTCCAGATGATGGTGTATTACAAACATTGAAGGAGATTAGCGGTTTATATTTAAAGCGTTAATAAATAAATATCAGAGACGATGCACCACGAGGAAATACAAGAAGATAATACTAAAAAAAATGAGCAGCTTACTTTGCTCTTTGCTCATTATGGAAGAGCGATATATGTTGCCCAGATTTTAGAGCAACAAGCGATTGACATGGTTGCTATAGATGAAGTTGTGACAAGTAAGCCGGATTCAGATGAGGCTTATGACATGATCTGGTCTAAATATGACATCGGTAAAAAGATGATGGGTATTATGACTAATCTGCTGCAGGAAGCATATCAGATTGATCAGTCGGACATGGAAGAACTCAAATCACTGCTGACTGTGAAGGATGATTTAGCTGAAAGGTATTTTAGGTTTAATAATCTTACAACGGCATCTGACGAAGATTGCGAGCAGATGATCAGTGATTTTATAGCTTATACGCAACGCATCCTTTCCATCAATGAAAAGTTGAATCTGTACAGGGAAGCGCATCATATCAGAACAGAACTTACCGAGGAAAGTATAGGTCTCGCCTTTGCTGCCAGAAAATAAGACAGTTAAGCTAAGGATAAAGAATGCCGCTGAATATTTCAGGGGCATTCTTATTGGTATTTCTACCATTCTTTCTGATTTCTATTGCTGTTTCAAGCGCAAATTCTATCCTATTAAAACATCTAAATATTTAATTTAATCGTGTTCAAACATTTATGATTTTTTTTAGTTGTATGATAATTGCAACTAAATTTTGAACCAATTGGCCGCTCAACAACCGAATACATCTACTAAAGGATTTAACATCTCCAAATTATTATTAATCCTTGGCTTGAGCGTACTGCTAGCCAGCGAGGCTTATTTTGGTGCTAAACTGTATATGCTTTCGCATCAGCAAAAAGAAATCAAAGAAGATTATTCTGAGATCAATAATATCATGCACGGCTTGTTTTCGGCCGACCAATGGAAGGATGAGGTAGCTGGTATCATCAAACATCAGGTTCGTCATTTTACTATGACCAGGAAGCAGAAAAGACAGCTTCAGGTTGAGGTGGAGGAAATCATCCTGGCACTGATCAATAAAGCTGAAGCACTGGTTAACAAACCCACAAAGACCGTTGGTGGGAAACTGAAAAAATTTGCCATTAAAACCTTCGTAAATACGGACAAAATCAAAGCTCAGGTTCCTGATTTCGCGAGAACTGTCATCGCCAAAGTAGATGACCCGGCGAATAAAAAGAAGATGAGTTCAATGGCGATGGGTAAGTTTCAGCAAATCCAAAAAACCGGGTATATTGACAGTACATCGGCAGTAAATACTTCGTTAAATCATACGATGTATAAAAAATACCATGTATCATCCAGAGATGAATTCAATCAAAAAGTTATCTCCTCACTCGCCAAAATAAAAACTGTCACCTACAATTACTGTTTCGGCATGCTAGGCTGTATTGCCGTTGTGTTATCCATGTGGTGGATTTTTCGTAAAAGAGGAGATCTGCATGCTACACTTTTTGTGATGTCGCTGTTATTTGCCTTTATACTTCTTGCGGTTGGTTTAACTGCATCTATGATTGAAGTTGATGCCCGTATCCGATCGCTCGATTTTGTGTTGTTGGGAGAACACGTAGTTTTTAAAAACCAGGTGTTGTTCTTTCAAAGTAAAAGCATATTGGATGTGGTCAAGATTCTAATTAGCCAGGCTGGAATAGATTCTATTCTGGTAGGTGTTCTGATTCTTATTTTCAGTATACTTTTCCCGATCATGAAACTAAGTTCCACCGGTATACATTTACTGGGCAAAAAAAGTATTGCTGAAAATAAATTCATTAAATACTTCGCCTTTCAATCTGGGAAATGGAGTATGGCAGACGTGATTGTGATTGCCATTATGATGACCTATATCGGTTTAAACGGTCTATTGGAAAACCAGTTATCCAGCCTCAACATTAAGAGTGATTTTTTAACTATTATCACTACAAACAATACTGCTTTACAACCAGGCTTTATCATATTTATCAGTTTTGTACTGTACGGACTTATTTTGTCTACGATCCTGAAGTATATCACCCCCTACGATTCCCATTAGATGCTAACCAACATTTTGCCTATTACAACCTAATTCACTAAAACATTGACAACTCAGCAAACAAATACTACGGCTAGAAAATCTGGACTGACCAGGATCTTACTCATTCTTGGGCTAAGCGTACCGCTTTGCGGGGAAGCCTATTTTGGTTACCGGCTTGACATATTGTCGGCCGAGCAGGAACAGATTAAAGAAGACTACAGTATGTCCAATAACATTACGTTCGGACTGTTTTCTCTTGATCAGTGGCGGGAAAGAATTGCGGCAGTTGTGGATCGTCAGGTAACTGATTATAAGGTTACCCCAGCCCAAAAGAAGGCAATGCAGGCACAGGTACAGGAGCAGCTCAGCGGTTTAATAAATACTGTTGTTAAGGAAATCAATAAACCTCAGAAATCTTTGGGTGGCAAATTGAAGAAATTTGCTTTTAATCAATTTGTGGAGCCGGAACAATTACAGGCACAGGTGCCATCGTTTTCAAAAACGATCGTTGATAAAGTGAACAGTCCTGCCAGCATTAAAAGGCTTAAGAACATTGCGACCAGTAAAATTGATCAGCTGGAGGATGCTACCTATGACAGCACCAGTGTAGCTTATAACCAGGTCACCAAAAGTTTATACCGCAAGTATCAGGTTTCTAATCCGGCTGATTTTAATAAAAAGGTAAATTCACAACTGGATGCCATTCGTAAAGTGACCTATAACTATGCGTATGCAATGTTGGGATGCGTTGTATTGGTAATGGCTCTGTGGTGGCTCCTAAGAAATAAGGCAGAGCTGCAGAACACGCTCTTTATTATGTCGCTATTATTCGCATTTATCCTGTTAGCGGTTGGAATGACAGCATCGATCATAGAAGTTGATGCGCGGATTCAGACACTTAACTTTATGCTGATGGGTGAAAAGGTATCATTTGAGAATCAGGTATTATTTTTTCAGAGCAAAAGTATAATGGGAATAGTGCGGACTTTGATTGAACAACCAAAACCGGATGCTGTTCTTGTGGGTATACTGATCCTTTTATTTGTGATTATACTACCTCTTCTGAGGATGATTGCTAAGGGAATTGTGATCTTGGGAAGTGAAAAGCTGGCCGAAAACAAAGTTGTTAAATACCTGACTTTTGAGTTGGGTAAATGGGATATGGCAGATGTGATGGTGGTAGGTATCGCGATGACCTATATTGGCCTGAACGGTATTTTAAAGAGTCAGCTTTCCAATTTGAATATCAGCAACGAATTCTTGAATACGACTACGATCAATTATACTTCACTACAGCCTGGATATATCATTTTTGTGGGCTATGTAGCTTTTGAAATGGTATTAACTTACCGGTTAAACAGGATCAAGACGAATGATCCGGTGGTGAGTTAGTTTTATTATCTAACAAATTTGGCTAAATATCTCCCAAATACACACAGGCCTTTGAGATGATCTCAAAGGCCTGTGTGGAGCTGAGGATGAATTAAATGAACCCTTTGTACGGCTTCTGACACTTGTTAGGGCGGTTAATGAAGAAAATATTTTGTTAAAAGTCGAGAAAGAAGAAATCGAAATTTGATCAGTTTTGAGAGGTAAGAGGGATTCTACCGAACCCCTTTTCAATTAAAAACAGGTTACACTTGGTGTCAAACATAACAAAACTCTCAACACTGTTGAGAGAAATAATATTAATTTGGCACATTACTGGCTTTATATTATAATTTTCGTTCGAGCAATTTATCCCATATCTTGGGATTTCTACTGGTGTGTAATATTGCAAAAATCACAACTGTTTCATCTTCAATTAAGAAATGAACCATAAATGGGAATTTCTTAATCACCATACACCTAACTTCACTATAACGAATTTTGTAACCTTCAGCCGTAGTACTTAGCTTATCGATTTGTTTTATGACTTGCTTTTGAAAACGTGTACCTACACCATAAGATTGTTCATTATACCAATCAGTAGCTTTTTGAATATCAGTCAAAGCCTCAGGAAAGACTTTAATTTTATAAGATGACATTACTACCCTTTAAGATCTTTTGATGCAACATTCCAATCCAGCAAAATTTCCGGATTAGCCTTATATTCTGAAATCCTTTCATTTACTATATTCTGATGTTCTAAAGGAATGCTCATATCTTCAGACCAGATAACCTCGTTAAGTTCCAATTTTTCAGAGGGTGATAATTGTTTCACCGCATCTAATAGTTGTCTAAATGATAATTCTACAGCGATCATACTATTTTATTTATGCCTTTAACAAATTTAGCTAAATATTTCCCAAATACAAAAAGGCCTCTGAGAGTCGTCTCAGAGGCCTGTATGGAGCTGAGGAGGGGTTAAATGAACCCTTTGTGCGGCTTTTAATGCTGGTTAGGGCGGTTAATGAGGAAAATATTTTGGTGAAAGAGGTTGGAGAGGAAATTGAAAATTGAGCAGTTTTAGGAGGCAAGCGGGATTGTATCGAACACTGGGATATAAAGTGGATTACGTCAAAAATTTATGATATGAATGCAGTCCATTTACTATTATCATCAAAGTAATTGTACCCAGACTGAGAGTTATTCTCTAAATGACCAATATAGTTATTATCACTGCTAAACATGACATATCCATTCATTGAATGTCTGACTCCAAACCTCAGAAATTCATCCTTCAAGTTGAAAAAAAGAATTATATTATCACTTAAAACTGCGTATTCTAGTAAATTGGCATTTAGGTCAAACATAAATAAACCATTAAAATTACTATTGTAAGTTGGATTGATTGTTCTGTTATAAACTGGGTTGATTGTTCTATTATAAATTGGATTAATGGTTCTATTATAAACTGGATTGATTGTTCTGTTATAGATAGGGCTAATGGTATGATTATATATAGGGCTAATGGTACGATTATATATCGGGTTGATAGTCCGATTATATATCGGGTTGATAGTCCGATTATAAGTTGGATTTATGCTACGATTATATGTCGGGTGAATTGTTCTATTATAAATTGGGTTCTTAACACTTGAAATTCTCATGATATCTATTATTATATTAAACTATCAATAATGCGATCTAAAGGTAAGCAAACTGCATATCCAGAATTATAAAAGTCCTGCCTAGATAGACTTGCCTCGTGCTTATTTTTCCATTCAGTAATGAAAGGTATGAACCGAGAAACTATTCCTATTATTTTTATATTTCTATCGTTATCAATTTGTACTACTGGCCCTCCACTAACTCCATAATAAGCTAAAGAATCAATAATGAAAGTTGTATTATTCATGTTTTTTCCAGCGACAATACCAGTTCGTAAAAGTGGTCTATCGACATCATAAAAATCATCAACAGTTAAGGAAGATGGAAATCCAATCAAAAAAATATTTGCTCCAATATTTATATCTTTGAACAACAGAAAATCTTCTTTTGATGCGCTAGCGATATCTTCACCCTCATATTCAACTTCATAGTTAAATTGATTTTCAAGCCTAATTATTGCAATATCTAGATCGTCAATTATGGTTACATTCTGTTCTGTCAGATCAATCTTAGCACTAAATCCGTTAGCTTCATCACCAAAATAATTCCTTGATTTTATCCATAAATCGCTCAAAAGACGTGCCTTATTATAAATTACATGTTTTGCCGTTACTATGTAATCGACTTCTCCAACTTTAATCCGAAATCCAGAACCTGACGAGTCCCCAAAGTCAACACTTAAAAAAGTGGAGAAACTAAAATTTTCAATTGATATACCCATCTTTTATTTTAATTTATCTAGATTTTATATGAAAGTAAGCATTCCCTGGCTTTTTACTTTATTATGAAAAAAACGTTGATTATTACGTTGTTATAAAGAACTCAAAAAAAATTATTCATTCACACTTATTTTTTCCACATCTCTAGATAACCACTTTTTGTATCTATTATGGTTTTAAAGATTTTAATAATAAGATAAATAGTTATATCGATAACCCTAAATCTATTCTCGTATAGCCTTCAGGTGGAATCAATTAATAACAATGAATAGCTTCGCAGGTGGAAATTAGAGATAATCAGGCAATAACAGAGAAATTATAATATCAATTTTATTAAAAATCATCATTAATAGACAAATTGTCACTAAAAAAACTGACTGTTTGACTAATACATTGAGATCTTGTCAGAAGAAATGTCCTAAAAAAAATATATTGAAATTATAAATTATCGATTTTAGACGTAAAAGGAGAAAGTAATTCTACAAAAACACCCGATGTCTCCGCAAATTGTTGAAATATTTTCTCAACAAAGAGACATTAAAGTCCCGCATCTAACTCCATTAACTTAACAGAACATATCATGTAATTAATGAATGGTCACATCTTTGCATACTAATAGTAGTAGGAGTCATAAATTTGACGATCTAATAGGCCCCTACATTTGTATCTAAGCATAAGGATGTCTATTGACAAGCTGATACAAATATCATAGTATTTTTTTGGTGCCGCAAATGTATGAATAGTTTTTGTTAATCAAAATTTTTTATGCACCTCTTCACCTAAATAATGTTCCTTTTGCCGGATTAATCTTCCTATCACGTGATAGAATGGAAGAAGACATTAAACGTAGCTCCGAGATAGGTTCTTACTAGGAGCTACAAATACAACATTATGCAGAAATATTTACCAATTTTAAAATCAAAAAGGGGAGAATTCAAATCTTTGAGTGCCCTAACAAGTTTCAACAAAAGTCAGATTATCCCATGTATTGAACTCTTAGTAGGATTTACAGATTTGACCTATCAACAATTATCTGAAATTTGGACGTTTGAAGGAAATGAAATAATTATAGACAGTTCCTATTTTACAACTGCAGAGCTAGGAATCGAGTATATAGAATTATTAGAAAGGTTGCGCAGTGCAGGAGTACAAGCAATTCCAGTTATAGAAATAAATAGTCCTCAGCACTTAATAGATTTAGTTAAAGACTATATAAATAAATATAATTCTAAACTCTGTATCAGGATAAGGGGAGAATATTTATATGGATCTGCAAGCAATGCTGATATAGTCAAATTAATTAAAAATGCTTCAGTTGAATTACAGGATACAATTTTAATTTTGGATTCAGAAGATGTAAACTCACAAAATCTAAAGTTTAATATTGATCATGTTATATTATTTATTAAAGGTATAAATAATGCATCAAAGTATTATTTAATAGCGTCAACTAGTGGTTCATTTCCTGAAAACTTGAGCAAGATAGATGCTGATACCATTAAGAATCTTCCCAGAATAGAATGGGAAATTTGGAAAAGAATCAATGCAAAATTAAGTCTCTCAAACTTAATCTACGGGGATTACGGAATTAAACATCCGCTCATAGACCCCGGCACTACTCCTTTCGAAGGTACATGCAGCATAAAATATACTACTGAGGATTACTACATTATCTTCCGTGGCATACGAAGTAGTGACCATGCAACAGGGAGCGCACAGTATCATGAAAAGTGCAAGCTTGTTGTTGCACATCCATTATATGATGGAAAATCTTTTAGTTGGGCAGATGGTGAGATTGATGAATGCTCCAAAAGAATCGTTAAACCTGGCAATGGTGAATCGTGGGTAAAGATTGGTCACAACCATCATTTTGTAAAAATCTTAAGCCTGCTTTAGAATGTAACTTCCAATCTGTACGTTCTTTCAGCTTAATTCGAACGGCATAAGCTAAATTATCAATATTTAAAGTTTCCGCCAAAATCTCACAAAGAGTCCATGCGCGGAAACTTTTTTTATACCTAATATTATTTTGAGTCAATACCGATTGCATTTCTTCTTTTCTAAGTAATCTGGCCAAGTGGAAGCCTTCTTTATTTTTATTAAAGAATCCTTCTCTAGCAGTAACCATGGAAACTTCATTATTTAATGATGTTGAGCACACTACCTCAATCCAATCCGGAGCCATAGCCAGAATTTTACTCAAGTACTTTGCTTCTGTTACTATAGAAAGGTAATCGAATACTTTAGTGTACCCAAGAATCTGCTTTTCAAGCCTCAATAAGGTATCGCTAGAACTTTTAATTTCATAGCCATGTAATGACCCATTCACTACGGCAATATCAATACGTGATCCTGTACTTGGCAAGGATAGTTCTTCTACTACTATAGACTCATCTAGATAAAATTTTGAAAGTGTTGTCATTTTCATAGCTAATCTAATATCGAAGTCCTTCATATTCTCTCAAATGGATGCTGGCAAAGATATATTTATTCACTAAATAGTCCACGAATGTCATAATTTATTTTATTCAGACCATTATTCAGATTTTTTGAATACCAATCCAGATGTTAATGACACTTTGAGCTAATCTCCTCATTATTGCTATAATCACTAACTCATTTTTGATGTTATATTAATCCGCCCACAACATCGGAGCGAATTGCGGGGTTCAAAATCCGTTGTGTCCACAACGGGACATCTGGCAGAATGCAAGGTGTCGCATTCTGCGAACTTTAAGAAGATTTTAAAAACTTCAAGACTCAGTTGAAAATATCTTTAATTATGGTATTATCTGACTATTCAAAATCAAACAGTTCAGAAGCTTTGATTTTGAAGGCATCCGCGATTAATTTCAGAATACTAATAGTAGCATTTGTTTCTGCCCTTTCTATCCTACCAATCGTCCTCACTTCAAGATTGCATAATTCAGCCAATTTTTCTTGGGTTAAATTTTTTTGCTTCCTTAAAGCAACTATACGTTGCCCTAATTTCTCTAAATACGTCTGATCCCGATAGTTTTTTATCACACAACTAAGGTGAGTATACCGATAAATAAATATTAGGACATATATGTCTTATTTATGATTTATTTTTTATATTTGAGTCATGGTTTAATAAAAAGGGATTTATGATATAAGATTACAATAACATATGTAATACCTAGTTAATCAGGTTTTTACTAAAGAGTCTCGACTGCAAATTCTGACAATTGTAAATGAACGAGACGATAGGTAAATGCCCATTGCTATATTATGCTATTTTTGCATAACTATAGCTGGGGCTACTATCGTATATCCGTTTCATTAGGCGTCAGAACCTTGCAGTACGGATGATAGAGCCCCGCTATAGTCTTTTGCTCTCCTTCCTTCAGAGGCTCCTTTAATTGTATTAAATGGAAGCTAATATGAAATCAAAAAAGATATTTCTTACAGAAGAGAGTCTAGTACTTGCTTTAAAAAAGCAAGACGTGATTGCGATGCAAGCCTTAAACGATATGTATTCGGATAGTCTAGGGGGGATAATAACCAAAATACTTAACGATCCTGAATTAAGTAAGGATGCTTTGCAGGAAGTATTTTGGAAAATCTGGGTTTCAGCAAAAAGCTACGAGCCAAGTAAAGGTCGTTTATTTACCTGGATGCTGAATATCGCTAAGAACTACACTATATTTCTACTCAGGTCTAAAAGATACAGGAACAATAAAAAAAATACTAACATTAGTAACTGCCAGTCTGCGGTTGATATGCGCTATAAAATCATTTATAACCCTGATACCATACTAATCAAGCAATTGGTCTACAGATTGAAGCCTGAATTCAATATTTTGTTAGACATGGTTTATTTCAAGGGATATAGCCATGAGGAAATAGCTGATGAATTGAATTTACCTCTCGGTACCGTCAAGACAAGAATCAGAATGGCCATTATGGAATTGAGAACTCAATTTAACTAAGGTATGGAAAAGAGCCAACTCAAAGTTTTAAAAACCTTTAAATTAAAGCAACAAACAGCAATTGATGTTTTTGATTCATTGTACAACTATGAAGATGTTAAGTTTTTTGTAGAATTAATTCCTGATCTGATCCTAGCACACAATTATTCCAAACTCAATCAAAAGGATCTTGCTAACCTCGGGTGGCTAGTTACGACCATGACCAGATTAATTGACTCTGCTGAAATGACAGCACTACTCCAAAAATTTAGCTATACGACGTGTGTGAAAATGAAACCTGATATTCCAATCATTAGTGCGATAAATACGGCAAATCGATTAGAGCCACTTTCAGATCAAATGCTTAATTGGTTAAATAGTTCACCTGCCCATCGGAAGAGAAAAATATATACTATGGAAGAAATGAAAGATTTTTTCACTTCATCGTTCTTTTTCAACGAATTTAAAAAATGGTTAGATCAGGTCATCACGAATGGAAATATAACACTTGTAGAATTATTGGATGCTTATTATAGTTGGTTTCCCTGTAAGCCAAGATTAAAGAAATCAGATGAGAGTTCCTAAGGTAAACCAATTGAAGACAAGGCTCTGATAAACCCAAGGCGATAACAGGTGTCAATCAATTGATGGACTCATTTATTCAATCTATATTCAATGCAAATCTTTAAAAGAATAGTTATTCCGCCCACGACTTCGGAGTGAATTGCGGTGACCAGATCCGTTTGTGTTACAATTGGACATCTGGCCGAATGCAAGGCGTCGCATTCTGGAATTTATTATAAGCATAAATAAAATTTTAAAGGTCAATAAAATCAGATGAAATTACAGATCAATTGAGCTAAGAATTACAGACAAATAGAATCCTAAATAATAAAACATTTAATGGAGAAAGCTAGCAGTCAAGTAAAAGAAATATTTAAACACCATAAAATACTGCGTTTAAAAAACTTCGGTAGGAATCTTCTTTTTCTGATGCTTTCAGAAAATCTACCAGATGGAAAATCCTATCTAGAATTTCCTAATGGAAAGATCGTCATTCATGAAGTCTTCTTAAATGGCACATTGATTGGAACCAAAACCGTTCGTACAGTTAGTTCAAAGATGCTGACCAAATCAGAAAGCAGTATGGATTAAAAGTAAACAAACCATTTCATGGAATTAAACTGAACACTGCAACCGTAGACAACAAACTACCACTCATTGAGTTCTTTGCTTCTTGCCTAACTTACCCCAATCTCATAAATTTCAACAAAGAAAAAACGAAAAAAAAGAAAGCACAGCCGGAATGTGCGAAAAGGAAGCGGAGTGCAAACGGATGAAAAAATTGTGGAGGCTCCCGAAGTGACACCCAATTTTTTAGGACGTGCGCGCGTAGTTCTTTTTCGCACATTATCTTGGCTGCCCTTTTTTAAGTTTCGTAACCTTAAAACCCTTATCCTCGCTATATTTTGATGAGGATCGTTTACAAGCAGATCTCTATTTTTATGTATCCAAAAATCATAAAAAAAGGAGGACAATTCAAAGTAGCTAAGTTTATTAACGGTGTTGGATTTTTAGGGTAGTTAAGCATTTGCTATGCTTATCTTTTTACAAGGAGGGAGAGATGAAGAAGGGATTGAGCGTAAAAAAAACTGGAATCAAGGAAAATGAATGTATACCTGAACCAGCAAAGCAGGTTACTGAGGAGGAGATATTTATAAATCTAGTAGTTAACATTATCGTAGAAAAAATTTTTGAAGATTATGAAAAGAGCAATAATCTACATCAGGAAATCGACCGACAGACAAAGCAATTGGAGTATTGACGGTCAGCGTGAAGCTATTTTGAGGCATTGCGACAGACAAAATATTGAGATTACCGATGAATTTGTGGATGACGGTGTTAGTGCAACAACTTTTGACCGGCCGGATTTTAAACGGCTGGAACAATTCATTGATAAGAATTACAGGACAGTGGATTACCTGGTAGTATTCGCTTTTGATCGTTTCAGCAGAGATTCCGGTGATGGCTTGGTGCTGATCAAAAAGCTTCAGCGGAAATACGCCATCAAAATTACCAGCGTCGCTGAAGGAATTACTTTTGATGCTGATGATCCGGCAAGTTTCTTTTACGCTGGCCTCATGTTTCTCAAAGCTGAAGATGAGATCATCAGGAACCGCGTAAGAATTAACATGGGAATTTTTACAGCTAAAACAGTACAAGGAAGATATCTAGGCATGGCACCATACGGATACAAAAATGTCAGAGATGAGAATAAAAAGCCGTTGATCGTTCCTGATGAAAAAACAAGACATATAGTTCAATATATCTTTAGCCAGTACATACAGCAAACACCGATAGTTGAAATCAGCAGGGTTGCCAAACAAATGGGACTGCACCATACCGGCAAAATGGCAATTCAAAAAATTCTCAAGAATCCGGTTTATATCGGTTTAATCCATGTCAGAGCTTATCAGGACCATCCCGATCAATGGGTGGAAGGCATTCATGAGCACCTGATTGATAAAGTAACTTTCTATCAAGTACAGCAAAGATTTGCAAAACCTATCGCTCATATCAGAGTCATCCATGATGAGTTTCCTTTACGGGGTGTATTAAAGTGTCATTGCGGTTTACCGTTAGCAGGTGCTAAATCCACAGGCAAATCAGGCAGGAAATTCCCTTATTACAATTGTAAGATCAAAGGACATAATACCATTCCAGCGAACAAAGCCCATGAGCAACTGGAAGACGTGTTTAAAGAGCTGATCCTGCCTAAAGAAACAATCATGAATATCGAGTCCATAGGGCGTACCCTAGTTAAGGAAAGGCTTGAAAACAATCAGGAACTCTATGCGAAGAACAAAAAGGAATATGATGAAGTGGATACAAAGCTGAAGAGCATTGAAGAGAAATACATCAGCAACCAGATGAACTATGAAACTTATCAAAGGTGGTTTACTGATTTAACTAAAAACAGACGGGCACTGGCTGCAAGACTGGAAGTATTTAGTGGCAAATCTGACGATATTTATCAGCTGTTTAATAACGAGATCAATCAACTTGATGATTTAGGCCAGATCTATCAAAAAGCAATCACAGTGAAGAAACAGGAGCTAGTAAGGCTGGTGTTCGGCTCGACCCTCTACTATAAAGACAAGTGCTATCGAACCCCTTACCTGATGAAGATCTTCAATCATAATCAACTGACAACCAATGAAAAAAGTATAATTTTCACCAAAGAAAAAGGGGTTTCATCAGATGAAACCCCTCTTGGTGGAGCCGAAGGGGTTCGAACCCTTGTCCAGTTGTGTGGCAAATTATGCCTTCTACATGTTTATTTTCCACTTTATTTTCGGGATCAGACGGGCCGGAAACCTACCTTGCCTTTCTCCTTAGGTA
>Ga0247814_10000535_pt1 | contig 29189 bp, 24 predicted proteins | sample UWRJL179409R1_FD_179947 | JGI IMG/M metagenome (GOLD analysis project Ga0247814, IMG submission 179947) | Plant litter microbial communities from Arlington Agricultural Research Station in Wisconsin, United States - UWRJ-L179-409R-1 | ecosystem: Environmental > Terrestrial > Plant litter >... | reverse complement strand
CCGTACCCTGTGCATATGCGTGGGCCTGTAAATCAGCCGGCTTGGCGGAGTTGTAGTGTACCTTTACGTCGTCCATGGTATAGCCGGAAAGGCTTTCGATGACCGTTTTCAGGCTATCGGGTAGGCCGGTTCGGTTCTTCAGCTGTACCGGTACATGGGTATTTATGTCTGTCGTTTTTGATGTCATCCCACCGTTGGCTATGGCGTGGACAGGATTCTTCTGTGGTTGGCGATCCGATGCTCTCATATGTAAGGACTGTTAGGAAGAAACCCAACAAAGGATATAATAACAGCAGCAACCACAGACTGGCGGCCACGGGTATTTTTTCCAATTTTAAAGATGGGTCGTCTTCTTGGGAAAGGTTTGTTAATTACTGCACAATATACCTGTTTTTTAGATATGAGATGTTAGATATCAGACATTAGACTAGCCTATGATTAAACTGATCAAAAAAAATAAGTCCCAGCCAAAGCCAGGACTTATCTCATTCAAATGACGATAGAAGCCTATCTATTGATCAAAATCTTCGATTCGCAAAGCACTTGGCCGTGGGCCATGATTTTGCCGATGAGGATGTTGTTCTGTCGGGCGGTTTCGCCCAAAGTGATTACCTGGTTGTTTTGTACGGTGATGGCCGATACTTGTTTGCCGTGGGTATCGTAGATGAGTAATAAGCCTTTTTCACCATCCTTGAGGGCGCTGCAATACACGGTAAAGGTTCCATCGGACGGGTTGGGGTAAATCATGCTGCCGGAGGTACGCATAGGTTCTTTTGCCGTTTCCGCCTTTTTCGGTTGCTCGGGTTCCTCGTAGGTATTGTCCTCATCCCGCGGTGCCGATTTCAGGGACTTTTCGTAACACAACTCCTGGATATACGCATGTACCACGGAACCCTGTTGGAAATGGGTACCGGGTTTCAGCTCGATCATTTCTCCGGATTGGAGTTCCAAATCGACATTCGGGCGCGCGATATAGTCGCCGAACGGTGTTTTGGGCGTGATATTCATCCCGGTCCGGATCCAATTCCGGGCTTGGTACTTGGCCTTATACACGTAATTTGTGCGGGCATATTCTCCCAGTTCCTGGTTCTGCAGGTCCAGATACCACGGCTCTACCTCGTTGAGCAGAAAATCGATCAGCTTGGATTGGTCGTCCACCAGATCGATGTGCTTAAAGGTTTTTGGGCCGCAATAAATGGCATCCATAGGCGTGATCTGGTTATAATCGTTCGGATAGCCCAAATGCGGATAGCCGTAATAATCGTTTGCGACGAGGCTAAACGAATTGTACATCAACTTAAAAGTTTTGAGGTTAAGCCGCATGTTGGTAGGCCAATGCTTAGGGTTGATGGCCAACGAAGACAGGATGGGCACAAAGGCCAGGTCTTTGTCGTACACATAGTCCGTAAACCCAAACATGGAATTGGCCCTCAGGGCCACATTCACCACCGTGGGAATGTCGTTGTGGAAGCTGCCTTGGCCGTTGTCCTGCTCCAATACGTTATAGTTGAACGCAAAATCGTTCACCAATACGTTGACGTTGGAACTCCAAAGCCACTTGAACGTGATTTTTCGGTGGTATAATTCGGCCGGATAAATGGGGCTCGGATGGGGGACAAACTTGGCTGCATTCACCAGCACGTCCCACCTTTTCCGGTATATGAGCGGCGTAAACGCACTCTGTTCGCGATATAGGGCATCGCCGGCAGACAAAGACGAATAATGGTTTTCGGAGTTGCTTCCCGCCGAAACGGCTACGTTCCGCGAAGCGCTCGGATAGCCCCGGTAACGCGTGAGGCCGGTACCCAGATAGTAATTGTTGTTCAATACGCCGAGCATGTAGGTGCGGTTCGGGTGGAAACGGTGCCAAGCTCCGTTGTTGCCCGCATTTCCCTCTACGTGGTAGCGCATCTGGTCTTTGGAGCCGTTTGTCATTAACCCGTTGTAGGCCATGTTTAGCGCAATGCCTCCACCTGGATGGTTCTTGATGCTCCAGGCCGTAAATTGGTACCCTAAGGGCACGTTGGCTCCCTCATGCGGGGAATCCACCGGAATCCACATGCGGGTATGGTGGTTGGGCGCGCTGCCTTCCAAATGCTCCTTTTCCATTTTCATGAGGGCGTAACGCCAATATTGACCACCCATACTGAAGCCCAATACGATGTTCTCGAATTTGGAGCCGATGGACGCTTTTTGTGGGTTCACCACGTTCATGATAAAGCTGGCCATCAGTTTTCCACCTTTTTCGATGGATTCATAACCGGGATCGATACGACAAATGACTACATCGTAACCATTTTGTACCAACAGGTCCACAAAGCCCGCACTGCCGTAAGCCGAGCCCTTGAAGTTAAACTTGGTATGGTACAAGGTTTCGAGTGTGGGCCATATATTTTGGATGGGCGGCCGGTAACCATGCAACATGATGACGGGTTTACGCAGCCTGCGTGTGTTGTTGCAGGCTCCGTATATAATACCGTAGCGGAGTTCGAGTCCCTCGGCATGATAAGAAAACTTATTGCCTTGGAATACATTGGGGTCAAAGGCAATGGCTGGTGGGGTAATCAGCGCTTTTGATTGCGGTTCGTACTTGTTCTTGGCTGTTTGGCCGGATACAAAGTATGTAGTGAAACTCAGTGGTAACGAGGCACGGGTAAGATCCACCAACACTTTTCTATCGATATCCAGCCGTATCGTTTCGCCGTTGATCACCACTTCCACATAGTCGACTTTGTTACCATCCGTGATCAAAAATTCGGGTTCCAGTTTGAGGTATACTTTTTCGCGCGGCACTTCGCCCGATAGTAACAAACTCGTTGAGTGTATGTTATACTGCGAAAACATGCTTCTGGCGTTGTTGTGGGCCACAAATTGGTTGTTTTCGTGAGTGATGTTGCCGTTGAGGAAATGTTCCTCGTTGATGAGGTCGCCCTTGAAATTCAGAACCCCAACGGGTATCGTCATGATTTCATCTTCGATATATCCCGTGGTTTCGTACACAAACATTTTTTCTATGATGTCGGACGTATTCCTACGTAGGTCACTGTTTTTCAACAACGAAATATCGTATGCATACAACAGCGTGATCCAATCCTGCTCGTTGAAAATATAATTATCCAGATCCTTACATTTTTCAAAATAGGGCTTTTGGATGTCGATGGCGCGGTTTAACAAGTGCTGCTTGTCCAAGATTTTCTGCATCCGGGCGAACTGATGCTCTGAAAACTGTTCAGCGTCCATATAGGTAGTATCCTGCGCGTTGGTCCGGAGTGCAGGCATAATCAGCATGGCGGACACCATGCAAAGAATGATATACATCTTTCCCATGGTTATTGCCCTTTCTGCATGTTAACTTCCAGTTCCTTGATTTTCAGCTGTTGCTGCTGCAGCAACTTTTGCTGTTCGATCAGGTATAGGGTAAGTTCTTCCACCTTTTCCATCAAAATCTTGTTCATTTGGCCAATTTCCAAGCCATTATCCTCAATTTCGCACGCCGTCGGCACATTCGGAAGATGGCCTTCGGTTTGGATATAGGCCTCCACTTCGTGAAGTGGCATGAGACGGTATGTGGGTTTGAATACATAATCGGGCCAGTTCTGCAAATCCACCTTTACTTCGCGCACCTGCAACAGACCTTGGTTATTCAACTGCATGAGTTTGCGTTGCGTGTTTTCGATGAGGAACAGGGTGGATGAATTATTGGGAGCTGACGAGGCTTTCATGTGGAAACGGCCTATCATGGTGGCCGGATCGGCACCGATAGCCAACTTCGTAGTTTGCGTAGTACCTATCACATCTAATTTGGAACGTGGATTAATCGTGCCTATCCCTACGACCAGTTCATTTGGACACTTGGCATAGATTTTACCTGGCTCATTTTGCCAATATGGGGTTTGTACTACACCCACTGGCATGGCAAGGCATTGTAATTCAGGGTCTAATTCGGGAAACTGTGCATAGGAGGATAAATGGCAGCACACGGCCAAAATGAACGCTGGAATAAATTTTGTTTTCATAAAATTTGAGTTAATTGTTATTCTACCAAATTTATGAAAGATCGATGTCCTTAAAAATAGTTTATTACGTTTTGTGTAATTTACTTTTTTAACGGTAGGTGGTAGATACAGGATATTAAATGCTAGACATGAGAGTTCCTATTCCCATTGGATTGCTTTATAGTTGTTGGAGCGGGAAGTATTCACAACTGGAAACAAAAAATCCCGGAAAATAATTCCCGGGATTTTGACTCGGTGATGAGACGTTAGAATAGAGGGCCATGCCATTACTTATCCTTGGTTTATCTCCAAGCTATCTATCTTATGTCTCTATATTTCTGGGCCACTGATGTAATTGTGCCGAATCGGGAGCCTCATACGCCTGCATAAAGCCTTGCAGGAAGTTCCGTAGTTCGATGAGGGCGGCATTACGCGGTTCGGTTGGGTCGTCGCCCCAGATCAGTTCGGTATTGTTTCCGGAAATAGGGAGAAACGGAACATAGGGTGAGGAAAATACAAACGTGAACAAGAAAGTGATCATTTCGCCTATGGAACCGGTATTGGGCAGGTAAGTAAGCAGGTCTTCCGTTGAAAGGTCCACATCCGGAGATGGGATATCCGTACGCTGCAAACAGGGCGGTAAATTAGGAATGAAGGAAAGTACCGGATTCGCCGTGCTATTTAAGCGGGAAGCGCCATGGGCCGTGAGCCTAAAAACGAGGCTCCGCAGAATGATCATCAGATTCTCGCGGCTGTCCGGTGCGGGTATCCCGGCCACGTTTCCATCCGCCGGATCTGAGGATGCGGCCACCCAGGTCTGTACCTGCTTGTCTGCCACCACGGCGGCATCGGTTGGCCATGTTTCGTTTACGAATACGGTGACATAATTTTCCACGGCATCGAAAACGGAGAGTAATTCGCCGGCGATGGCAAACCGGTCCCAATCGTCGTTATAGGAAAAATCATCCATCGTGATACCATTGTTTTCCAAAGCAACGGTGGGGTCGTCCTGTAAGAAGGTCCTTCCTTTGGCAAAGGCATCCGTCATCTGCACAAACTGTTCGGCAGTGCTTACGGAAGTGGGCGGTGCCACGTGGCGCCACAACAGGAGCAAGGTATCGTTGAAGGGAATGATGTAATCGCTTTGCGGAGCCATAAACACACGCAAAGGATGTGTTTCTTCCACGTGGTTGTTTAGCGTCATTAACAAGGCGGCAGACACAATGTGCCAGTGATATACATGACCCATCCATATACCGTATAAGGTGATGGAAGTTTTCGCTGCCATTAGTGCGTAGAGCCATGCCCCGTTTTTACATATGCCGAAAGTGTATATAGTATTCCCACTTCCTTCAACTGATATCATGACCACTATAGGTCGCAAAGATTTATCCGGGTTCTGCGCCAATAGCGTCAGGGTAGCCGGTGTATAGCGTGGGTGGTCTTTGACCATGCTTACCGGGAGCGCGGCATACATCCGCAGATCGATGGCGTATAACAAACGATCGTCCATCAACTGTTGGATTTCGGGTGTCCAGGCATTGCCGAGTGCCTGTTTATAATCGGCGGCCCTGCTTTGGTCTACTTTTTCCAAGATAAGCAGGTTGTAGGCGAAACCATGTTTGGCTATGGTGGGCCAAAAGGCACGGTTTGCCACCTCTACGTCCGTCATGGTAGCCGCCATTTCGGGCAGGTCTTTTTGGGCATTGTCATACACCTGGTTAAAGGTGGTCCATGACATGGCGAACTGCTTAGGGTCGGAGAGGGATAGCAAGGTAATGGGATCTTCGGCTTCGCTTGTGAGAGGTTGCTCATAATCGTTTAGTCGCACCTTGGTTTTTGCCGGGGTAATTTCTATCTCTACCGACGAGGCTTCCAGATCGGCCTTGAGTTGCTGACGGGCCAACTCCGCTTTTAATTCGCTCACGTTGGCCCCACCATATTGGTATGAATATCCGTTGGCATTATATTGATCAATACGGTACATATTGCTCATGCCCCATTTGGCCTGTGTGGTGGCATTGGCCCTTAAGCCCAGCCGGATGAGAGTTTCGGGAATTTCATCGAGCTTAAAGGGGAATGCCGGAATATTGGGGTAACCAAGGTCGCTTAACGGGAGCTTATGGATATACGAACCGTATTCCTTACGCCGCCGTAAGTATAAGAAAAGGCCCAGTACAAGCAACAATAGGCCGACGATAAGTAAAATGATTTTCCAGTCCATGGGTTTGGGTTGTTAATGGTCAGGAGCGTAGGATAGCAAATAGATCCGATTTACTCGGGGCTACCATCCGCTTATAATTATTTTGTAAATCTACTGCCCTAACGTATTCTTAACCACAGGAAAAACCCTGTATTAACCATAGAACTTTTCCTACGCCGAAAAAACAATAAATCCCGAAGAAAGGGATCGCCGGGAATTCTTAAATAAACATTAAATGTTAGATATGAGGCGTTAGAGAAGATGTAAAAACAAAATTTCCCAACCAGTGTACACCGATCGGGAAATTCTGCCTATTACTAAACCAACCAAATCCTTATGTTAGATGTTAGACATTAGATGTTAGATATAAGACGTTAGATTTTGTTTGGTTTCTAATGTCTATATCCCATGTATCACTTATTTTAATGGAACTGTTCAGCCTCCGTGGAGTCAGCCATGGCCATGGTGGATGACTGTCCTTGCTGAACGATGTTCTGTACTGCGTCGAAGTAACCTGTACCTACGAACGACTGGTGTTTTACGGCACGGAACCCGTCTTTTTCCAAAGCAAACTCGCGTTGTTGCAACTCTGAGAAACCGGCCATGCCGCGCTCTACGTATGCTTTGGAAAGCTCAAACATGGATGTGTTTAAGGCGTGGAAACCGGCCAATGTGATGAATTGGAATTTATAACCCAATGCCGCCAGCTCCTCACGGAACGAAAGCATTTGTTTTTCGTCCATAAACTTAGCCCAGTTGAAAGATGGCGAACAATTGTAAGCCAACATTTTACCTGGGAATTGGGCGTGGATGGCTTCAGCGAATTCACGGGCCAAATTGATATCTGGATTACCGGTTTCCATCCAGATCAAATCTGCATAAGGGGCATAGCTTAAGCCGCGGGCAATGCCTTGTTCGATGCCATTTTTAACATGATAAAACCCTTCGGCGGTGCGCTCGCCGGTGATGAATTGATGGTCGCGTGGATCGATGTCCGACGTGATCAGGTTAGCCGCCTCGGCATCCGTGCGGGCAATGACCAAAGTGGGTACACCCATGACGTCCGTTGCCAGGCGAGCGGCCACCAATTTATTGATGGCTTCCTGTGTGGGAACCAATACTTTTCCGCCTAAGTGGCCACACTTTTTGGCCGATGACAATTGATCTTCCCAGTGTACGCCGGCGGCACCGGCTTCGATCATTTGCTTCATCAATTCGAATGCGTTCAGGTTTCCTCCGAAGCCGGCTTCGGCATCCGCCACGATGGGCACTAACCAATCGCGCGTTTTGGTACCTTCGGTCGTCTCGATTTGGTCGCGACGAAGCAAGGCTTTGTTAATTTTTCTCACGACAGCCGGAACAGAATCTGCCGGGTATAAAGACTGATCGGGATACATTTCGCCGGAATTGTTCGCATCCGCCGCCACTTGCCAGCCGGAAAGGTAGATGGCTTTCATACCCGCCGTTACTTCCTGGATGGCCTGGTTACCCGTCATGGCGCCTAAGCCGGCTACCCAATCCTGTTCGTGCAGCATCTTCCAAAGGTTTTCTGCTCCCAAACGGGCAATGGTATATTCGATTTCGTAAGAACCGCTGATGCGTATCACGTCTTCGGCCGTATAAGGTCGCTCGATGCCCTTCCAGCGTGGGTTTAGTTCCCAATCCTTCTTTAAAAATTCTGCTCTTTTTTCTGCTGACATGGTTGTTGTGCTTTATTAATTAGACTATTAGATTTTAGATATCAGATTTTAGACTTGTTTCTTTATATCTTCTCAGGGAAACTGTGTGTGATGCTTCTGCCCTGCTGCCCTTAAATTTTTTCGTATGCTTGCAACGTCAAGAAATCGCTCAATTGCTCTTCGCGGATGAATTCGCGGAACATATCCACCGCTTCGGGGAAACGCCCTTCGGTAAATCTTTTCTCTCCTACGTAGGTTTTTATTTTTTCCAATTCTTCCAGGATCAGGGTGCGGCAATAATTGTATGTAACCATGGTGCCATCTTCCAACAAGGTTTTATTGTGGATCCATTGCCAAACCTGTGTGCGGGAAATTTCTGCGGTAGCGGCGTCTTCCATCAGGTTATAGATGGCGGCGGCACCATTTCCGCGAAGCCAAGATTCGATGTATAAAATACCGACGTTGATATTCGTGCGTAAACCGGCTTCCGTTACGGTTCCTGACGGTACGGCCAGTAAATCGGCTTCGCTTACGTCTACATCTTCGCGTTTGTTGTCAATTTGGTTGGACGTGGGCATGAATTCGTTGAATACGCCATAAGCCGTTTGCACCAAAGCGGGATGTGCGACCCAAGTACCATCGTGCCCGTTTTTGACTTCGCGCAGTTTATCCTGGCGCACTTTTTCTATGGCTGCGTTGTTCGCGGCTTCATCATTTTTGATGGGAATTTGTGCCGCCATACCGCCCATGGCATGTACCCCACGTTGGTGGCAAGTCTGTATCACCAGTTGCGAGTAAGCACTTAGGAATGGCACGGCCATCGTCACTTGACCACGGTCCGGCAATACATAGCCTTGGAGGTTGCGCAATTTTTTGATATAACTAAAAATATAGTCCCAACGGCCACAGTTTAAGCCGGCTGAATGTTCGCGAAGCTCATATAATATTTCATGCGTCTCAAAGGCGGCCAAAATGGTCTCAATCAATACCGTTGCTTTGATGCTGCCTTGCGGAATATCCAAGTAACCTTGGGAAAATACGAAAATATCATTCCATAAACGGGCTTCCAGATGGCTCTCCAACTTAGGCAGGTAGAAATATGGCCCAGATCCGTTAGCCAACAATGTTTTGGCATTGTGAAAAAAGAATAAACCAAAGTCGAACAAGGAACCCGAAGCGATTTCGCCGTTGATGTACACATGTTTTTCTTCCAGATGCCAGCCACGCGGGCGAACAAAAAGTACAGCCGGCGATTCGTTTAGGTGATAGGTTTTCCCGTTTTCGTTTTCAAAAGTGATGGTACGGTTAACGGCATCACGCAGGTTGATTTGTCCCTGTAAGCAATTGTTCCAGGATGGCGCATTGGAATCCTCAAAATCGGCCATGAAAACCTTGGCTCCCGAATTCAAGGCATTGATGACCATTTTACGATCTACCGGACCCGTGATTTCCACCCGTCTGTCCAAAATATCGGCCGGCGTGGGGGCGCATGTCCAGCTTCCTTCCCTTATGTATCTTGTTTCCGCCAAAAAATGTGGCAACTTACCTTCGTTGATCTGTGTTTGGCGAACCTCTCGTTTCCTCAATAACTCCAGTCGGGTAGAGTTGAAACGTACATGTAAGTCGACGATAAAGTTTAATGCCTCGGGCGTAAGGATTTCCGCATAGGCGGTATTCACCGTAGCACTGATCTGGATTTGGATGTCACTTAAGGTTTCTGACATGGCTTGCTTTGTTTGAGTAACTTGGGCAAACATAGTGAAAATTTCTTTTTAGCGAAATTTCGCTAAAAAGAAATTTTCACTCAAAATATTATTTCGCTTACTAATTTTAATGTAAGCTTGTGTTGAAAATCACCAAAAAGCCTTTATAGAAAAGGTTTTATGCATAAACTTTAAAGCTGGACTATTTCCGATAAAATTTTGTTGCGCCCAATCCTAGCTATTTAATCCGCTTATAATCGTACTTTTGCGCTTATGTCATTTACAGAAGATACGGTAAAAACCATTTTCGGGCTGAAGCTGAAACAGCTGAGAAAAGAGCGGAAATTGTCGCTGCACAACCTTTCGGATATCTCGGGACTTTCGATTTCTTACCTAAACGAGATCGAAAACGGGCGTAAATACCCGAAATCCGACAAGATTTTGGCGTTATCCAAGGCATTTGACATTCCATACGACAAACTGGTTTCGCTAAAAGTTAACCGAAACTTGGAGCCGGTGAGCCGTTTGATGCAGTCGGACGTATTCAACGATATCCCGTTCGAGGCTTTCGGCATCGCCAAGGAAAACATCCTGCGCTTGATGTCCGACGCACCCATCAAGGTGTTGGCTTTTATCAATGCCATTTCGGAGATGGCGCGTAACTATAATATGCGACAGGAACATTTCCATTTTGCGGCTTTACGTTCCTACCAAGAACTGAACGACAATTATTTTGAGGAAATAGAAGAAAAAGCCACCCGATTTCTGCAGGAATATGGTTTGACTTCGGAACTCACTCTTTCCAGCGAAACATTGGAAAACATCCTGAAAACCAAATTTGCCTACGAAATCATCCTGACGGATTTTGAAGGATATCCACACCTGAAAAAATTCCGCTCGGTATTCATCAAGGCGGACCACAAGAAACTTTTGGTGAACCGTCGCCTGAGCGAACAGCAACGCACCTTTCTTTACGGTAAGGAGTTAGGTTTCTGTTATCTAAACATGGAAGAACGCCCCGCAACTTCCTCTTGGCATAAGGCGGAATCGTTCGAGAAGGTGTTAAACAACTTCCTGGCTTCCTATTTCTCGGGGGCCATCTTGATCCGCAAAACGGATTTTACGCTGGAACTGGAACGCATCTTTTCTTCGGAACATTGGGACGCGAACCAATTTGCCGATTTGATGAACCGCTACAACGCTTCCCCGGAAATGTTCATGCAGCGTCTCACCAATATTTTGCCGCAGGCGTTCGGTCTCAAACAATTATTTTTCATCCGCCATTCGTTTGACGTATCAACCCAAAAAGACGTAACGAAGGAATTGCACCTGTCGAACACGGCGAGTCCGCTCACGGGTAATTTTGAGGAGATCATTTACCGCCGTTGGATGAGCAAGCGCATCCTGGGTTATTACTCGCGCAAGAAAGACAGCCATCCCGATGCGCCGGTGTGGGTAAATGCCATCCGTTCGCAGTTCCAGATCAAGGGGCAGGAATATTTCTGTATTTCGCTCTCGCGCCCAAAATTGTTTAGCCAAGGCGACGATTTCGTGACCATAGGTTTTGTGCTGACGGATGCGGCGCGCAAAAAAATCCGCTTCGCCGATGACCCCGATATCTATTTCCTGAAAACGGATGACGAGTTCGCATTGGAAATGATCCAACCGGAAGAGCTACGTAGGCAAAACGAATTGAACCAACGCGAGGCGGAACTGCAAAAGCTGACACAGGATTTTATGGAGAAGGTGGAAGCCTAAAAGTGTCCACGTTAGCTAAGGCAGATGTTGTCTCGTGCTTTTTTTACATTTGTCGGCATAGATACCCATTACTGGCCCAAAGGATTTATTTTATCCATGGAAAAATTGCATGAAAATGAACCTATTGAACAAAATTAAAGCATCCGGCATCTTAAGGAAGGATTATCTGTTCGTTCTTTTATTTGGGGTGATGGCCTGCTTTTATTTTCGTCCCATATTAAAAAAAGGGCCATTGAACGCGCACCTTTGGAGACAGACGGATTGTCTTTCGATGACCCATTTTTATGCAGAGGGCACCCCCTTTCTTACCCCGGAAATGCATGCCCAACTGGCGGATAAAAATACCAGCGGCGTATCGGTCGGTGAGTTTCCTATCTTGTATTATATCGTCGGGAATGTGTGGAAATTATTTGGCGAATCCTATCTCACGTACCGGCTGTTTTATCTTTTTATACTGTTTGCGGGTTTATTCTCATTCTATAAATCGTTACGCATCGTTTTTGGTGATTTTTTTCTGGCATTGGTTTTATCTGCACTACTTTTTACATCGCCCGTGTATGCGGTATATGGAATCAGCTTTTTAACGGATGCGCCCGCTTTTTCTTTCGTGCTCGTCGCTCTCTTTTTCTTGGTGAAATATACACAGGCAAATGGACGAAAATGGCTTCTGCTTTCATTGTCCTTTTTTGCTTTGGCCGGGTTGATTAAGGTGTCCAGCCTGATGGCGTTCTTTTTCTTGTTTTTTATATTGTTTATCGAAACGCTTTCCGTTAAATCCCTAAAAACAAAAAAACTGTTTCGGGGCGATATATATGAATGGTTAGGCTTCAGCTCGGTGCTGCTGGTTATTTTTTCTTGGTATTACTATGCCGAATCCTATAATGCCGTCCATCAGTTTAAATATACTTTCAATAATATCTACCCGCTTTGGGATATGGAGCAGGCGAAGGTGGAGCCGCTTTTCTACGATATCAGTATTTTTACCAGCTACGTATTTTTTAGCCGCCCTATCCTGGTCTTGTTATTTTTGATCGGGATCGTGAATTTATTCTTGTGGAAAAAGATACCTCCATTTGCCTATCTGGCCAATCTATTGATCATTATAGGAAGTGTCATCTATTTTGTTTTATGGGCCCCGCTATTGGGAATACATGATTATTATTATGCCGCTTTACTAATTTTGTTTGTAGGCATATTTATGCCCTTTGTGTGGTTTGTTAAAAGCAACTATCCTTCATTTTTCCAGGGATATTATCTAAAAGTTTTTCTCGGAATTTTTCTGTTATACAACTTTGCCTATTGTTTCAGCGTGGTTCGGCTAAAAACGTTTGCCGAGGATGGCAAATTCCCGATCGTGGGCAGCGAAAAATTCGTGGCTTTGATGAAATGGACTAACTATAACGCGAGGGCAAACTGGGGAAGGTTCGACCTCATCAAGCCATATTTGGAGCAAATTGGGGTAAAAAAAGAAGATAAAATCATTTCGTTGCCCGACGATTCCTTTAATGTAACCCTCTATTTGACCGGCCATAAGGGCTGGACCAACATTACACCTTACCAAACTAGCGGGGAAATAGAACACCTCGTGCAAAAAGGGGCAAAATATTTATTGATAGATGATCCGGAATTATTGAAACAGGATTATTTATTGCCCTTTTTATCCAATAAGGTCGGGAGTTTTATGGGGATTGAGATATATCAATTGGCCGAATAAAATATTTTTTTCTGGTTTTATTCATGATGTCGATTTAAATTATTGACGACATCGGTTCCAAAAAAGGAAGGTTGACAGGATACGGCTATATCCTATCAACCCTCCGGTTTGTATTCAGTTATTTTTAACTTCCCTTTTGGGGTGGGAAAACCAAGTTCTACATCTTCACGATGGTCTTGGCCACCGTTTTTCCGTTGGATGATATGAACAATGTGTAGGCACCAACGGCCAATTGTAATTTGTTCGCATCGATGGTGAGTGAGTGTTCGCCGGTCGTCTTTTGTTCATTCATGACGGGGTAACGTTTGCCGTGCATATCCGTAAGGAAGATTTCGGTTTGGGCGTCTTTTGTCAACGTATATTTCAATACCGTTTCACCCGTGAACGGATTGGGGGCTACGGACCATTGCATCACATCTTTGGGTTCGTTCACACCCAGCGGGAATGATTTCTTTTCGATCACGAAATGGTCGCGCTCCACGCCATCGCCATCGATGTGGTAACCATCCACGCGGTTGCCGGCAAAATCCAAAATCAAGGATCCCACGCAGGTATCACACCCGTAAGCGGTAAACATGGCCGGGTGACTTAATCCGGGATCGGTTTCCTTACTGCCCGAATTTCCGTTCACTACGTAAACAGTTCCTTGGTTGGCCGTGGGGCCATCGGTATATTTTATGTAATTGCCGCCTGTGGTGGGCGAGCCTCCAGTAGATTGTAAAATCATGGATGGATTGAATGTACTTATATTGCCATGTAAGCCTTTCATCAAATAGCTGCGTTCATATACGTGGCTGTGGCCGCAAAGCACTAAATCCACGCCATATTGTTCCAGTATGGGCACAAAGTGTTCGCGCATGGCTTTCATGTATACTTCCCAAAAAGCTTCTGCATCGTGCGAACCATCCGTATAAGGCGGCTGGTGGAAATACACCACCGTCCATGGCAATGTATTGGCCTGTAGATCCTGGTGTAACCAAGTCGTCATGGGCGAGCTGGTGAAGTTTGAGAACAGGTTTACACCAATCCAATCGTGGCTGGCATTGTAGAGCGAACCTAATTCAGAATTCAATGAAACGAAGTGTACGTTTCCGTAATCATAGGAATAAAACAACTCGTGCCCCGAAGCCACGCCGCCAGCCTCGCCGTTTTTATACACATCCACCATGTTATAATATGGTCCCGTATGCTGTAATGGAGGCTGGGAAGATGTGATGGGCGACACACTGTTATAATCGTGGTTTCCCGGTGCCGGTAAAAAGGGCAACCATGTCATCACGTTTTTATAGCCGTACACCGAGTCGAACACGAAATCTTGGTATTGCTGGTCGGTTCCATCTGGGTAGGCATTATCTCCCAGCCACACCCAAAAAGCGGGTTTGTTGCTGGCCGTGTAGTTTACGAAAGCGTTGCGCACCTTGGCCTGTTCGGCATTTCCTTTCCCAAAGTCGCCGATTCCCCATACGCGGAATGGCTCAGTGGAACCGGCCGGCAAAAATGTCTTAAACCGATAATTTGCCCCGGACAAAGTAGTGCCCGGTGAATTGATGGAATAATAATAGGTGGAATTGGCGGATAATCCGGTGACCTCTACGGTGTGGTCGGTAACCAAGGTAGAGTCTCCGAAACTTAGGCTTAGATTAGCCTGTGAAGAGCCCACTTTGATGGCCGAAGTGGTGGGTACATCGGTACGCCATTTTACTTTGATGCCCGTGGTGGTAGGACTTTGCAGATACGGCCCCCGGACGATTTGCGTTTGGGCAAACGTGGCCCATGAAACGGCTACGGATACCAAGGAAAGGAATAAGGAATTTGGTCTCATTGTGTTTGTTGCAATACACACAAAACTAACATTCCAGATTAAATAAATCGTTATTTATGAGATAAATCTATTTGTAGTTATTGTTCCTTTAGCAGAATCGCCTTTTTTCACCAGTCTGGTTGCCACGATAATAGTTTAGCGATATATTTTAGTCAATATTATATAAAAAAGTGCTTTTCAAAAGTCTTATTACCATTGAAATACTATTTTAGCCGCACCTTTCGGACAGACGTGGGAGGTTATTGTTTAATATCAAAGATCACAAATGAAGAAATTTGTTGTAAGTATTGCCCTCTTTGCCGCATTGGCAGGCATTACCGTATCCGCACAAACACCACTTACCAATAAAAAAGACGGTGGTTATAAATTTGAAGTCATCAAGGCGATTGACGCCACCGATGTACAAAACCAAAACCGCACGGGAACCTGCTGGAGTTTTTCGGCGCTTTCCTTCTACGAATCCGAACTCATCCGGATGGGGAAAGGGAAGATCAACCTCAGTGAAATGTTCGTGGTTCGGAATGCCTATTTGGCCAAGGCTGAATATTTCGTGCGCTTCAATGGTAAACACAACTTTGGGCCGGGTGGTGCATTCCACGATATTCCTTATGTTTTCGAGAACTTCGGAATCGTTCCGGAAGAAGTGTACAAGGGTTTGAACTACGGAGAAGAGAAGCACAACCACGCCGAGTTGGATGCCATGTTGGAAGCCATCGTAAACGTGGTGGTGAAAAATCCACAGAAGAAACTGACTACTTCTTGGAAGAATGCCGTGGCCGGTGTACTGGATGCTTATTTGGGCAAAGCACCGGAGAAATTCACATTCGAGGGGAAAGAGTATACCCCGAAAACATACGCCGCCTCCTTGGGACTGAACGTGAACGATTACGTATCGATTACCTCATATACACACCATCCGTTTTATTCGCAGTTTGCGTTGGAAATTCCGGACAACTGGAATATGGGTCGTTCGTACAACGTGCCAATCAATGAGTTTACAGACATTATGGAAAATGCCGTGACGAACGGTTACGGAATTGCCTGGGGTGCGGATGTGAGCGAAAAAGGCTTCTCTTTCAGCAATGGCTTGGCCATTACGCCCGAAGACGAATCTACCATCCTTAAAAAAGGCGAAGACAACAAAAACTTCAGCGATGCTGGCGCCACCAAGGTGAGCTCAGCGTTTGATGCGCCGGTAAAGGAGAAAGCCATTACCCAAGAAATGCGTCAGGCTGCTTTCGACAATTTTGAAACGACGGATGACCATGGCATGCACATCACCGGTTTGGTGAAAGACCAAAACGGCAACAAGTATTTTCTCGTAAAAAATTCATGGGGCAAGGCCAATGATTGCGACGGTTATTTCTTCGCCTCGTTGCCTTACGTAAAATATAAAACGATGAACTACATCGTGCATAAGGATGGCATACCGAAAGACATTAAGGCTAAATTGGGGATTAAGTAAGAAAGCCATATTTTTTTAGAGGCAGAAGCCAAACCCTTTGAAGAAAGCCGTTCTTTTTGAACGGCTTTCTTTTGTTATATTTATACCATAATTAACCCTATGGATGATCTTCAGGCAAATGAACGACTTTTGTTATTATATGCTTTGGCCGTTGCTATTGTATTTTTTTTTGTTTCTTGGCTAATATGCCCATATGTTGTTGATGCGACCAAGGTTTATTATAAATGGATCATAAACAACCAAGTGGAAATTGTAGAAACGCTTTCTTACAAACAAAATAATTATTGGGGCTTTTGCGCATCCATGGCAGGAATTCCTATTGTGGCCTTTTTTGGAAGCAAGCATCATTCAAGGGGATTTAGGGTTTATTTTTCTTTTATACCGCAAGTTTTGTTTTTTGCAATAGTTATTGGCACTATGGGATATGCCCTTTCTGTTGTATTCCATTCCATTTATATATACAGAAATTTTGAATATATGGTGAATGAAAAAAACCAGTTCGATGCTGCACAACTGCTATTTGCAGAATGGGGAATAATCGGAGCAGCCATATGTGTTTTTGGCACCAGGATTATTATGGAAATGGTGGGCATTCCAAGTAGGTATTACCATCCATAAGATTGAAGTATAAAAGCCAACATTAATTGCACCCGTGAAGCCGTTCCATCGAACGGCTTCACGGGTTGTATCTAACTTATTATTTGGCCTTGTTTTTATCTAGCAACCACCCATTCCAGAGTTTACGGAAAATTCAAACTCCTGTTTTACTTTTTTTCCGTTTCCATTTTCGGCCGGTTTCCATTTGGGCATGGCCTTAATCGCATCCAACAATAATTTGTCCACCTTATCGGAACCGGATGTCTTAAATACGGAGGCATCGGTAATCTCACCTGTTTCGTTTACCGTAAAACTGACAATCACTTCGCTAAATTGTTTCGGGATTTTTCCAGCGATTTTATCTATACCCTTTTCTTTGATGTAATTATCCAGTTTCTCTTTGCCGCCTACAAATTCGGCTTCCACTTCCGGTACCACCCTAAATGTAATATTGAGCTTGTTTTTTTCGATATGGCTATCCAATACATTGTTATATTTATAGTGCACGTTGATGGCAATATATGCCGCTAAATCAATCTGATTGAGTGCCTCTTTTTGCTCTTGGCTCAAGATGTTATTTTTTCCACGTGCCTTCATGGTTTTTCCGCCGCTCGTTACCTCAATATCTACCGAATCATATTCCATGATCCAACTCTCGGGATAATCGGGAATGATATCACTGATAAATTTTGCTTTCTCCAACGCGCCTTTTTTTACCGCACGTTGGTATGCGCCGTGCAGTTCATACCTTAGGTTCTGCGAAAAAGTGGCGGTAGAAATAAATAGGATGGTTACCGATGTTAAGATCAACTGTTTCATGTGATGAATTTTATATAACAAAGGTATTTGCCGTTCGGGCGGTATGTTGTTATTCACTCGTTATTGGGTTGTTAACGACTTGTTAACGCATGATTTACGGCGAATAAAGCATAATAATACAGTAATTTTGGATACTCAAATGAAACTGGACAAAACACATCTTTTCATCGCCATTTCTTCGGTCGCGCTATTCATCGTGTTGGCCATACAGGTGAATTGGATTTTCCAGACGGCCCAAATTAAGGAGGAGCTGTTCAACGAAAAAGCCAATATGGTACTTTCCAAAACAGCCGAGACATTGGCCTCGGACAGCATAACCCGCAAAAATTTGGGAAGCAACGTAGGCGATATAGAACGTAACACGATCGATTCGTTGCTGAACCATTATATGGCTTTTTATAATATCCATATCGATTACTATTTCGAGGTAAAACCAAATACCATAGCCGCCAATAACAATACCGGCTTCATGAACAATGCGTACCTGAATCCGGTGGGTAGTTACCAAACCTGCATAGGCGAGGTGGACGACAAAAATGCGGTGGAACTGAAATTAGTGTTTCCGCAGAAAAGGCAATTCATCCTGGCGGAAATGGGAACGCCTTTCATCACGTCCGTTATACTTATTTTGGTAGTACTGGTGATGTCGTGGCGCACCATTCTTTCGTTATTGAAAGAGAAAAGAATATCGGAGCACACGACAGATTTTTTAAATAACATGACGCATGAATTTAAGACCCCGTTGACCAATATAGCCTTGGCCGGTAAAATGATCGGCAAGGATTCCAACATCAAACAGGAAGATAAGATCAAACATTATTCCGGGATTATTCTGGAGGAAAATGAAAAACTGCGCCACCAAGTAGAACAGGTATTGAGCATGACGGCGCTGGAAAGGGGCGAAATTCCCTTGCACAAGACGGAATTGGATTTTCACCAACTCATACACGACGCCATCAAATACATACATATACAGATAGAAAACAGACAAGGGCATTTACGGCTCGATTTACGGGCAAACGATTTCGTGGTGATTGGAGATAAAACGAACCTCACGAATGCCTTATGTAATTTGGTGGATAATGCCATTAAATACGCTACGGGAAGACCCGAAATAGCCATACAGACAAAAAATATTGCCAGCCAGTTGGTTATTATTATTTCAGATCAGGGAATAGGAATAGAAAAAGGATACCAAAAGAAAGTGTTTGATAAATTTTTCCGTGTTCCTACCGGCGATTTGCACGATGTAAAAGGTTTTGGCTTGGGTTTGGCTTACGTAAAAAACATTGTGGAATCGCACCGGGGAACCATTGGATTGAAAAGCGAAAAAGGAAAGGGAACCACATTTACCATTACATTGCCGCATGCCTAAAGAAAAATTCAACATATTGTTGGCGGAAGATGACCTGAACTTGGGCGTGCTGTTAGTGGATTATCTGGAAACCGAAGGGTTTGACGTAAAACTCTGCAAAGATGGGGAACAGGCACTCAAAGCATTCGAAAACCAACGCTTTGATTTATGCCTTTTGGATGTCATGATGCCCAAGATGGACGGCTTTTCGTTGGCCAACGGCATCCGCATGAAGGACAAAAAAATCCCGATCCTTTTTATTACCGCCAAATCGCTGAAGGAAGATAAATTGAAAGGATACGGCTTGGGAGCTGACGATTATATTACCAAGCCCTTTGACGAAGAGGAATTGCTTTGGAAAATAAAAGCGTTTGCCAGAAGAATTCCGGAAAATAAAAATGTTGTTAAAGCCGAGGTTGTTATACTCGGAAAATATACGTTTGACTATAACAACCAATCCTTGACGGTGGAAGGAAAAACCAAACGTATCACCGAAAAAGAGAGTGATATTCTAAAATACCTGTGTGAGCACCGTAACCATTTGATTAAACGCGAAGACATGTTGGAAGCACTTTGGGGGAAGAACGATTATTTTTTGGGTCGGAGCCTGGATGTATTCATCACCAAAATCCGTAAATATCTCAAGGAAGATACCAATCTCGGTATAGAGAATGTTTTCGGGGTAGGTTTTATTTTTAACGTGCCGAACTAATCATTTTTTATTTTGCTGTAAAGGGATTTGCAATCCCGCACCGCTGAGTATGCGGATTTACAATCCGCGTCGCAATCAAATACAAGGATTACAAATCCTGTGCTATACTCCGCGGGATTACAAATCCCTTGGAGCGTAAGTTTTACTGTAAGGGATTTGTAATCCCGCACCGCAGAGTATGCGGATTAGTTTTTATCGCAGAGTGCGCAGAGGGTTACGCGGAGGTTCGCGGTGTATAGTGGTTAATTAATTCAATAATTTTCTTTTGGCCTTTCTGTTCAGCCAATTCCAATGCATTTTTTCCAGACATGATCTCTTTTTCATACACGGAAGCACCGCTTTCCAACAAGCGTTTTACTATTTCGACATTTCCGAGTCGGATGCTCTCAAATAAAGGTCCGGTAAAGTATTCCGGATGTTGGTAATTCAAATCAACACCTTGCCGTATATAAAAATCCAACAGTTCCAAATCGCTCTGTTCTACGGCTTTAAACATATCTTTCCAATCTCCGTGTGCCATAACCGCTGCTGTAGTTAATCATCATCCCCGTCTGATTTAACTGACGTAGATTCGTTTTCTGACGAAAGATAGAAAGCATGGATGGTAGCCACATCGCGTAGGAAATCAATTTTAATGATTTCCACACGGTTAATGGGAAGCCCTGTACGCGTGCGCAAATCCAAAATCATATCGTCGCGTTTGGCGGGCTGTATGAGGTCGATGCGTTCGTAGTTGATTTCCTTGAAATTTTGATGTTGCAGGTTCGATTTACGGTCCAGCAACAGCACGATGGCAAACACGATTCCGTTAGAAAGGATCAGCTCAAACGGAAAATAATTGATGTCCTCAAACGGATTACCGCGGATGACGGCCAAGGCATTGATGAGACCGATGGCCACCGAGATAAAGAAATAACCCATCTCACGCACCGGAATCGTGACGGTACGATAACGTAAAATGGAAAATATCGCGAACAGGCCGAAGGCGAAACCTTCCTTAATTTTTGCCGAACTCAGCAAAATACAAATGAGGAAAATGACGACGTTGAATAGGATGAATGTAAAAAGAAAGTCTTTGTTTTTGTGGCGTGGGTAATAGATGAGGCGGATAAGTACATAAATCACCAGCAGGTTGATACAGAATCGAAGTCCGAAATTCCAAAATTCCGTGTTGCCGGCGTCTGCCAAAAAATCAAATGTTTCCATTTCGTATCTTATCTATTTTTATGAAGTTAGGTTTGAATCTGTTCGATTTTACTTTTTCGATGGCCGCGATGCCCATGGAATATTTGCTAAATCCTGATTTTTCCAGGTGGCGGCTTTTAAGCGCCTTGATGAGGGGACTATTGAAGGAGGTTTTATTTTGCTTGATTTCGGCCACCACGATGTCTTCATACGATACGTCCGTACAACCGTTTTTGAAGCGCAGTCCCACATCCAGCGTGGCACGTTCCGAATAATCTTTCTTGGCGATAGTGATGCGATGGAAATGTACCCACAGTTTCTTCTCCAAACATTTCGGATCCACTTGGTAATGGCGGATCATTTCCTGTTCTTCTATGCCCAAATCTTCAAATATATTCTCTTTATTCAAGCGGATTTTGTCCGTCCGCGAGCCTTTTACCTTGTATTTTACCTCAAAAAAAGTGAGTCCCGTATCCGTGTATTTCCGGTAACGCACTTTCAGCCGGTTCACCTTTCCGTTATGGTGGAATTTATATAACAGAAAATCAGGCGTATCGAAATACAGGGTTTCATACGCGTGCATCTTTTTGCCGTTGATTTCCAGTACGGAGTATTCATCTTTCAGGTCCAGAAGAATACCGTGCAGATCGCTGAGATGAAAAATATATTTGGTGTCTACACGGTTGAGCAGGGTTACCTGTTGTAAGTCCGATAGCTGGATGGTCTGGTAATGCTCGAGTGCCGGAATTTCCGGAATCGGCAGGACTTCCCTATCAGGTGTTTGTGTAGCGTGGATGGCCAAAAGTTTAGATAAATATGATGAAACTGCCGCTGTTAAAGTTGGGTGTAAGGTAAAAAGAATTGGTTACATAACATTAACTTAACATTGAGGCTTCAAGCTGATCGTGTGTAGGGTTAGTGAAAAACCTGCTTCAATATTTGTTTATGTATTCAATCAATATCATTAAATAACAGCTACTTAACCAATATTATACACTGGGTAGCCATTCCGTATCTTACATAGTAAACGCCTGGGACAAAGTAGAGACATCGACGGAAATCTCCCGAAAGAGCTTTTATGGGGCATTTGCCCATCGTTTCCAACGGGATTGGATTTAGATAAATTGAACGGATTATCCGACAGATAAACAGCAAGTACAAAAATATGTGTCCGCCGGGGGCCAAAAAATAAAAATCGGGAATCGGGGCAATGTGTCGGGGAAAATGAAGACGGTCTGGCTGGCATCTGTATATTTACCGCGTGATTGACAAAGACGCCATCCTATTTGATGACTCGTATATAACCGTGGTGAATAAACCGCACGGTCTGCAGTGCGAACCCGACAAAAACGGGCATCCGGATTTATGTAACGAACTGCGTAAATATTTCAATAAAATAAATAAACCTGCCAAAATCATCCAGCCCGTGAACCGCTTGGACAGACCCGTGGGCGGCATTGTGCTCATTGCCAAAAAGGCGGCAGCGTTGGTTGAACTAAACCGTTTACAGGAAAATCGCGAAATACATAAAACCTACACCGCCTTGGTCGATGGAATTCCTTCGCCGGCGGAAGCCACGCTTTCGCATTATATATTAAAAGATGTGTTGGCGAAAAAATCATTCGTATCCAACGAACCCAAAAAAGACGCCAAACCTTGTCAATTGAGTTATCAAATAATTTCTGTGGATGAAGACGTGGCGCGCTTGGAAATTGAATTACATACGGGCAGATACCATCAAATCCGTGCGCAATTGGCGTTTATCGGGCATCCTGTTTTTGGTGATTTGTACTATGGCTCAAAAAATCCTTTTTTGCCCAATTCCATTTGTTTACATGCTTCGCGGTTGGTATTTCCGCATCCTATCACCAAAGACATGATTACCGTGGAATCTTCCCCATTTTTTTAATATCTGAAAAAAAGAGGTTTTGTTATATTTTTCTCATGGATTGAAATAAATTTCCCGAAGAATAGCACAGAATAGATCTGCGAAAATCTGTGGATTATGCGGAAAGGTAATTCACTATAATAAATCTGCCAACGTTCTATCGTTCGATAAACGGGGCAGTTTATTTTGTCCGCCCAGTTTTCCTTGGCTTTTCATGTAATTCGTGAATGTTCCCGGAGGCATATTTTTCACTTTTACGGGCTGCAGGATATTGCCCGAAATCAAATCGTCGTAATAAATGTTTTTCTTGCGCATGGCGTCATCCAAGGCCAAGGCAAATGCATCCATATCGCGCGGCTCCTTGGCAAACTCGATGAACCATTCATGGTAGGGCAATTCATTTCCTGTTGGGTTTACCTGCGGCGCCACGTGGAATTCCACGATCTCGGCCCCGAAACGGTCGCTGGCGTCTTTCATCGCAAAATCCACTTCTTCCCCAATCACATGTTCTCCAAATGCGGAGATATAGTGTTTGATACGCCCGGAAACGATAATGCGGTATGGGTTTTTTGACACAAATTTTACCGTATCGCCAATGGAATAACCCCAAAGGCCGGCGTTTGTATTTAATACCAAAGCGTAGTTCTTACCAATTTCCACATCCTTGAGACTAACCCGTGTAGGATTTTCGTTGAAATATTCGTCTGTCGGGATAAATTCGTAAAAAATGCCGTTGTCCGTCAACAATAACAAACCCTCTTCTCCCCAAGGATCGCTGTAGGCAAAGAAACCTTCGGAAGCGGGATAGGTTTCTACCGATGGGATACTCTTTCCCATCAATGATTCCAGTTTGGCGCGGTACGGCTCATAATTCACGCCGCCGTATACGAACACCGAGAAATTCGGAAACAATTCCATGATGGTTTTTTTGCCCGATTTCTCCAACAGTTTTTCAAAATACATCTGTACCCAAGCCGGAATGCCGCTGATAAGACGCATATCCAGATCCAAGGTTTCTTCCACAATCGCATCTACTTTGGTTTCCCAGTCTTCAATACGGTTTGTGTTCCAACTCGGCACTTGGCTTTGTTTGAGCCAACCGGGCACCATGTGGTTGGAGATTCCGCTCAGACGGCCCACCAACATATCGTTTTTCTTCTCCAACTCCGGACTTCCGGAAAGAAAAATCAAACGCCCGTCCATCATGGATGCATTCCCCGTTCGGGCAATATGGCAAAACACCGCATCGCGTGCCGAAATCATGTGATATGGGGCGGATTCCTTGGTAATGGGAATATATTTTACGCCCGATGTGGTTCCCGATGTTTTGGCCAGATACACCGGTTTTCCGGGCCAAAAAACGTCTTCCTCCCCGGCTGACATACGGTCGAACCAAGGTTTCAGCTGTTCATAATCCTGAACGGGGACTTGTTTTTTAAAATCGTCGTAATTTTTTATTGAAGAAAAATCGTGCGCTTTGCCGAAGGCCGTACCTGCCGCTTTTTCAACCAACATGCGGAATGTTTTTTCTTGGTTATCCAATGCCTTGCCCGCGCTCCGTTTAATGCTGCCGGCCCTAAATTTGGCAATCGGTTTTATGATCCAAGCTTTGATTCCCATGTTTTAGAAAGTAATGTAATCGTTCGGGTTCACGGGTTTTCCGTTCAACCATAATTCAAAATGTAAGTGCGGACCCGAAGTCAGTTCGCCCGAATTTCCCATAAAGGCAATCGGTTCGCCAGCTTTTACGTGGTCACCCTGTTTTTTCAGCAGCGAAGCGTTGTGCTTATATACCGAGATGAAATCGGGCGTATGCGAAATTACCAATACATGCCCCGTTTCGGCTGTCCAGGCAGAAAGAATAACCGTACCGTCCGCGGCGGCTTTCACCACCTCATTCTTAGGCCCGGTGATGTCCATCGCCAAATGGTTGATGGCCGGATTATACGGCTCGCTGATCATCCCTTTCACGGGAGCCATGAATACGATGGAAACACCTTTTTCCATACGGGTTCCCGTGCCCGAATATTCGGGCGCGCTCATTTCTTCACGGAGCAACGAATCATCCTTCGTTTTTACGTTGGCGATCTGCCGGTAATTGATGGTTGAATCCTTGAACGTTTTGAAAGATTGCACGGGTTCCTTTCCCATGACCAAATTTTGTAGGTTTTGGATGAAGAAATCCTTGTACATCAGTTCATTTTCAATGGAATCCGTCAAGGCGGAAAGTTCCATCAGCTTACGTTGTTCGGCCACGCTGCCGTAACCGGGCACATATTCGCGCAGCGGCGTAAAGGCAATAATGAAGGTGGTGACCAAAATCATGAAAATGGCAAACACCCCACCGGCGACGAATAGGTTCATCCGCGAGAGCCGAAAGGACGTAACTTCTTCAAAAGTGGTTTCGTTCAATATTTTGAAGCGATATTTGTAACGTAACCGCTGCATAAATGAAGTCCACTTACTTGTTTTCTTTTCCGCCATGCTTTGCCAAAGATATAAAAATCGTTATGCCGTGCATAGCCCTGCTGATGCTTGTATGTAGCGTTCGCCTGTCTGCCCAGTCATCGTTTATGATCCCTGCGGATAAAAACCCGCAATTCAATAGTTTCCTCAACCCGAACAACAATCCCGACATCAGCCCGAGGTTTAATTCGATGTTGAGTCCACAGTTCAACAGCAAGTTGAACCCTACTTTCAATAGCGACATCAATCCTACGTTTAACACGACGATCAATCCGTATTTCAACGCCGAATTGAATCCGCTCTACAACAAGGAACTTGACCCGAAATACAATCCGGATCTCAATCCCGTTTTCCGTATAGATGCCGTGGTGTATAATTTACAGGCACAACCGGGGGCGGTTATCTGCATCGCTTGGCCCAATACGGTGATGGTTGAATTTAATACAAACCTGGAATTTACCGGATACTGGATCACCAATAACATCGGTGGCTACAATTTCTTCGATACCGCCGGCGATTTCAAAGGCGTGGTGATGTGCCCCAACGGGAAAGGCGGTTTTAATGTGTTTGACAAAGATGGGGAGTGGTTGGGATTTGCCTGGTGAAGCTAGATATCAAACATTAGGTGTTAGATATTAAAGCTTATAACCGGCTGATGACTTCATGACCTACCGCCCGAATCACCGGCACAGCCACCGAATTTCCAAACTGCTTATAGGCCGAAGCATCGGCCACGGAAATGATAAACTCATCGGGAAAGCCTTGTAGTCGGGCCCATTCTCTGGGAGTCATTTTTCGGATGTTTTCGCGGTTGATTTCGCCACGGATATGCGTAACGGGCGTGTAGTCTACGAGCCGGTTATCTATGACCAAATTACGTTCTCGGCCCATGCCACCGCAAACTACGGCATTGGAAATGCCATCATCGGGAATGATTTCGTAACCGAAACCGTTTCCTTTGCTTTCGTGGCGGCTTCTGTGTTCGCGTAAGGTTTTTAGATATTGTTGGGATAAATAATATTTGGCGGAAACCACCTGTTTTTCCTTCACGTCGCTAAACGAAACTTTTTTATCCAATGGTTTGGGGTATGCAAATTCGTTCACGCCCAAATCATTCCTAAAGCCGACTATAAATATGCGTTCGCGGTTCTGCGGCACGCCAAAATCGCTGGCGTTCATCACGCGCGGATCGGGTACGAAGTAGCCCAAATCATTCCGCAATACATGTAGAATGGTGGCTAAGGTTTTTCCACCTTGGTGATTGATCAGTCCTTTGACATTCTCCAGAAAAATGGCTTTTGGTTTTTTCCGGCGGATGATTTCGGCTACCTCAAAAAATAAGGTTCCACGTGTATCTTCAAAACCGCCACGCTTTCCGGCAATGGAAAATGCTTGACACGGAAAGCCAGCACAAAGCACATCAAAACCGTCCGGTATAAATGATTTGGTTTCTTCTTTTGTAATATCTCCGAAGGGAATTTTCCCATAATTGGCGGCATACGTTTTTTGGGCCTGTTTGTCCCATTCGCTGGTAAATACACATTTTCCCCCCAATGACTGCATAGCCATACGAAACCCACCAATGCCCGCAAACAAATCGATAAACGTAAATGTTGGTTTCGCTGGATTGGGAAACGGAACCTTTGATTCGTAATTCGATTGTAGTTCAAGTAGAACCCTTTCGGCTTCTTTCTTCGTTACTTTTTGCTGTTGGAGATAATCTTCCATGAAGCTCTTGGTAAAAAGAACCGCTGCATTTTTATATAACAGCGATTTTTCATTCTTTCCGTTATGCAAGAAATGCGCAAATGCGGCCTTTTGTACACGCACAGCTTCCGAAACCTTTTTGTGTAAAGGCTTCGTCAACATTTGTTCTGCAGAAATGTCGGAAAATGGACCCATGATTAATCGGGTGCAAGTTATCCTTTTCGATCGATCTATTTTTAGATAATGCCATAGATTTTATCAGTAAATAACTTTTTAAAGAAAAAAACGGATACTTTATTTCGAAGACGCGCGAATAAAAAAAACTAACAAAATCAACCCAAAAGACGTTTACAAACGCTTACAAACGGAAACACACGACTATAAACGCTTAACAACCGACTAATTTTTTGGGCTTACCGCAACTTTGCATCGTCGGAAATGAGACATCAGATATGAGATGTTAGACATCAGACAAAAATGATGAATTAAAATTAACGTATGCACAGATTCAAAGAGTTAAAGATTTGGCAAAAGGCAATGGAAGTGACAAAGCAGGTGTACAAGCTTACATGTGATTTACCAAAAGAAGAAATGTACGGATTAAACCAACAGATGCGTCGCAGCGCTGTATCTATTCCATCAAACATAGCTGAAGGCACCGCCAGCAATTCAAATAAAGAATTCGGCCGATTCCTAGGCATGGCTAACGGGTCGCTGCATGAATTAGAAACCCAACTATGCATATGTGAAAGCTTAGAATTCTTCCCAGAACAACGAACCAATCACATTCAATCAAATATCACAGAGCTACAAAAAATGATGTACGCATTCAGAAAGAACATCCAAGAAAAATCTAACATCTAATATCTCACATCTAATATCTATTTTATGAGAAACAAAGTGCAATTAATCGGAAACTTGGGCAGTGCGCCAGAAGTAAAAGAAATCAACGGACACGGAACCGTAGCCAACGTATCCATCGCCACACACGACATTTACAAGAATGACAAAGGCGAGTATGTAACGGAAACCACGTGGCACAACTTGGTATTATGGGGGAAACTGGCAGAAAACGCCGCAAAACTTTTCAAAAAGGGAGGCGAAGTGGCCGTGGAGGGAAAGATCATCAACCACAGCTACGAAGGCAAAGATGGCGTGAAGCGCTATGTGAGCGAAATACTGGTGAATGACTTTACCATGCTCGGCGTAAAACCCGGAGATAAAAAAGATTCCGTGAACCCAACCACTTCACAAGAACCACAGGATGCTAACCCAAAAAAGAATCGTAAACCAGCGACCAAAAATTAACCAATCGAATCACCAAGGGGAGGCATAGGATTTATTTTGGCACTGTGCCTTCCCTAAATTTTACATCACATTTAAATAAATCATATCATGAGAAACAAAGTTCAATTAATCGGAAATCTGGGCAATGCCCCGGAAGTAAAAGCATTCGGAGACAATGGCAAAGTGGCCCGTGTGGGAATTGCCACTACCGAAAAGTATAAAAATGCCAAGGGCGAATATGTATCCGAAACCACTTGGCACAACCTTGTCATCTGGGGAAAACAAGCCGAAAATGCTGAAAAATTGATGACGAAAGGTGCTGAAGTGCTGATCGAAGGCAAAATCGTCAACCGGAATTATGAAGATAAAGACGGTGTTAAACGATACATCAGCGAAATCAAGGTAGACGAATTCATCATGCTGGCCACCAAGGAAAGTCGCCACTAATTAAAAGATATCTTCTCGGAAGGCGTGAAAATTGACCTGACACTCTTCCACTTGCCGGAGGCATTGTTCCATCATCCTAGGGACAATGCCTTTCGTGCTGTATACCATATATCGTTGTGGCGTAGCTTCATTCCACCTATCTTTGTGCACGAATGAATAAGGCTGCCCTTTACGACGGATTTAATTTTATGCGCAAAATGACGCCACGTCGTGCATGGAACGCCGTAAAGCTGTTGGGCAGTTTTTATTGGAGCGATTGGACCAAACGTCCTTTCCAATCCGGGATGCCGGCGAGTATTTCGTTTGAACCTACTACCTCGTGCAATCTTCGCTGCCCCGAATGTCCGAGCGGCCTGCGCTCCTTTTCCCGTCCCATCGGCATGTTGGA
>Ga0247814_10000534_pt1 | contig 29196 bp, 27 predicted proteins | sample UWRJL179409R1_FD_179947 | JGI IMG/M metagenome (GOLD analysis project Ga0247814, IMG submission 179947) | Plant litter microbial communities from Arlington Agricultural Research Station in Wisconsin, United States - UWRJ-L179-409R-1 | ecosystem: Environmental > Terrestrial > Plant litter >... | reverse complement strand
ACGGAAAATTTGAGCCTTTTACCATAATTGATGGCGGCGAATTCAACCACGAACTGGTCACGGCTATAGGGCAATTCAATAAAGCAGTAAAGTCTAAAGGCGCCACGTTGTATATCAGTTTTGCGCCATTTGAAAAGCAGTCTTTCGACGCTTGTAAAGACCAGGCTGAATATGTAGAAAAAGAACTTCGGTCTATTCCTGGAATTACCGTTATCGGATCGGCAGCCAGGTTTTCCATGCCAACAGAAATGGCTTTTGATACACCTTACCACCTTAATAAAAAAGGGGTTTTCCGCCGCACGCAGCTCTTATTGGAAGATGTAAAGGCACAAATGAAAAAGGACGGGCTTCAGTAGTAATGCGCTGTTCAGTAAACCATTAGACCAACACTTGAGTATATTAAAATAGTAATTTAATGAAAATCAAGGAATTAAGAAGCCATTGAATTGATGTGTTTTCATTATAATTTTTCAGAACTCAAATCTTCAAAATATTTAGAAAGCAAAAACAATATGCTTATCTTCGTGATGCTGTTAATTCAAGCTGTTAAAAAGAGCATATGGGTAAAAAGATTTCCATAATTACGATTAATTATAACGATAAAGAAGGTTTAAGGGACACCATCAATAGTGTCATTGACCAAACCTGGCAGGATTTTGAGTTTTTGGTCATCGATGGGAACAGTACCGATGGCGGAAAAGAGGTCATCAGTGAATTTGAATCTAAAATTGATTATTGGGTAAGCGAGTCTGATAAAGGGGTTTACAATGCAATGAATAAAGGGATTCGTGCCGCTAATGGGGATTTCGTTATTTTCCTCAATAGCGGCGATGTATTCCACAAATTTGATGTTCTTGAAAAAGTAAACGGTACGATAAATAATGATTACGGAATATATTATGGAGACGTGATCATTAAAAAACCCAGTTCTGAACGCCATAAACGCTATCCAAAAAAGCTTTCTTTTTCTTATTTTTATACCAATGCTTTATGCCATCAAACCTGTTTTATAAAGCGTTCTTTATTTGAAACCTATTTTTATTACAACGAAGATTACAAAATTTACGCTGATGGTGAATTTTTCATCTATACGATTTGCGCCAAAAATGTTCCTTACAAGCATCTGGATATGATTGTTTCGATTTATGATTTCACCGGAATTTCATCAAATCCAAAATACGGCCAGATTCACGAAATGGAAAGGATGGAAACCATCAATAAATTTTTTCCCTTATTTGCAGAAGATTATAAAGTCCTCAGCAGGCTCAATGCCAAAAGGACACAACAGTTGTTTTTTATAGAAAATTATCCTTTCGCATGGAAACTCGTCAAAGGATTTATGAATATGGTGCTGGCTTTCTTGCCCAAACAAAAGAGCAGAAGAAGATCATGAAAAAGATTCAGGTAGGTTTTTTACTGTCGTATGATTACGAAAAATTGCGCAACTCCATTCCTCCGGTCTATCAGGAAGCCAATGAGATTTTTATTGCGATTGATAAGGATTTAAGAACATGGTCCGGACAAACATTTGAAATTGCCCAGTCATTCTTTGATTGGATTAAAGAAATAGATACCGAAAATAAAATCCGTCTTTACCGGGATGATTTTTATATTCCGGAAATTTCTGCCATTCAGAACGACAGTCGGGAACGCCACATGCTTTCACTCAAGATGGGTATCGGCAACTGGCTTATCCAGATTGATGCTGATGAAATTTTTATTGATTTTAAAAAATTTGTGAATACACTGAGAAATCACGATCATTTTTTAGAACATCCAAAGGAAAATCCGGTGCAAATTGCAGGTTATCTCATCAACATTTACAAATATCTCGATGACGGTTTGCTGTATGTGGATGAGCCGACGAAAGTCATGCTGGCAACCAATTACCCCAATTACAAAGTGGCCAGAAAAACCAAGGAAAGAATCATCTATACCGATAACATTCTCTTACACGAATGTCTTTCCAGAACTGAAGAAGAATTGCGGTTTAAATTCATCAATTGGGGACATAATGACGAGATCAATGAATCTTTTTTTGATAAATGGCGTTCTGCTACGAAAGATAATTTTAAAGACTTGCGTGACGTTTTTTACCTGAATCCCAAAGTCTGGAAGAAATTGGGTTTTCTGCCAACAAAAAATATCGACAAAATCAAAGAGTACATTCCCGAGGATGACCATCTTAAAGTTTCAAAAATGCATTTGCTGATGAAGAATTTCGGGCAATGGTTTAAAACTTCAAAGATAATGCGGCCAACCTACAAACCCGAATTTGAACCGTATTTTAAAAAGCATTCCTGATGAAGTCAACCAGCGCTCTTTTAATCGCAACATACAATTGGCCTGAAGCTTTAAATTTAGTATTGAAAAGTGCTTTAGGGCAAACAGTCCTGCCGGATGAAATCCTTATTGCTGATGATGGTTCCCGGGAAGAAACGAAACTTATTATTGAAAAATACCAAAAGTTGAGTCCGGTTCCTATTCGTCATTTCTGGCAGGAAGATAAAGGATTCAGGAAGTCAAAAATACTGAATAAATCTGTTGCAGAAACCCAGTCGAATTATATTATCCAGATTGATGGTGATTGCATCATGCACCCCAGATTTGTAGAAGATCATCTTAAAGCCGCTGAAAATAATGTCTATCTTTATGGTTCACGCGTCAATATCCTGCCTAAAGCAGTGACTGCTGTTTTTGAGAAGCAATTGCTGCATTTCAATATGTTTTCAAAAGAAATTAAGAACAAAACGCGCACGCTTCATATTCCGTTTCTGTCTCAATTATACAATTCGCATAAGGGTATTTCAAAGAAATTCAGAGGCTGTAACGTTTCATTCTGGCGTGCTGATTTTATTGCGATCAATGGCTATAATGAAGATTATGAAGGTTGGGGAAGGGAAGATTCTGATTTGGTCATACGGATGGGAAACAGAGGAGTAAAGGCCAAAAGGCTGCGTTTTGCCGGTATTGTTTTTCATCTGCATCATACCATCAATTCAAAAGAAAATTTTGAACTTAATGATAGCATACAGCGGGAAACTATTGCCAAAAAGACAACACGTATTATAAATGGCATAGACCAATATTTAAAGTAGCCGATAAAGTTGTGCCAAATTGCAGGCCTCAATTGGATAAATAAAATGCAATACCTACTTTTGTCCATACAGAAAACCATTTGATGCAGTTAAATATTCATTCCCAATTTCAAAATTCCAAATCAGGTTTAACGGCGCATATCAATAATTTTGATGCATCAGGAAAACTTTTTGGAGATGGGAAGCGCAATAAAATCAAGCTGTTTGATCTGAATGGCACAACCATCAACATCAAATCCTTTAAAATTCCGAATCTTGTTAATCAGGTGGCGTATAAATTTTTCAGAAAATCCAAAGCCAGAAGATCGTATGAGTTTGCCAACACTTTATTGGAATACGGAATCGGGACGCCGCAACCTATAGCGTATGCTGAAAATTTTTCTTTGATCGGACTTGAGAAAAGTTATTACATCAGCGAGCATCTTGACGCTGAACTGACTTTCAGGGAATTGGTAGAAATACCGGATTATCCCGACCATGACAATATCCTAAGGCAGTTTGTTCATTTTTCTTTTCTTCTTCATGAGAAAGGAGTGGAGTTTTTAGACCATTCTCCTGGAAATACTTTGATCCAAAAAAAGGCTGATGGCCAATATGAATTCTTTCTTGTTGACCTTAACAGAATGAATTTTCATGATGCAATGGATTTTGAACTGCGTATGAAAAACCTTTCGCGACTGACGCCAAAAAAAGAGATGGTTGCGGTGATGAGCAATGAATATTCAAAGCTGTATACGAAGTACAGCGAGGCGGAAATCTTTGAAAAGATGTGGAATTACACGAATGATTTCCAGATTAAATTCCACAAGAAAATTAGGATGAAGAAACTTTTAAGATTTTGGAAGTAATTTTTGTTCTGTTCTCATCTTCTTTAATTCCTGATAGCGAACCCATACACTTAGCGCGTTGAGATAGCAAATTATAATGCCTTTTTTTCCGTCTAAGATTCCCAATCGAACTAAATACTGGTATAAAAATTTATAGGCAGGACGAAGGTAAAAATGATAAAAATTAGGATGTACGCCTTTTAAAAAAGCTTCCCGGGCTTTAAATTTTCCATAACTCACCATTTTTCGTTTGTAGCTTTCATAGTCGGTATAAGAAAAGTGGATCAATTTGTTTTTGAATTTTCCGATGCTTCCGTTTACAGTCAATTTTTCATGTACAAGGCGTTCTGTGGTATAATAGGCCTTGTCTTTTTGAAATAGTCGAAAAATTTTATCAGTTTGCCAGCCACTGTAATGGAGTTTTTTGTCTTTAAACATAAAAATCCTATAGAACAAATAAGCAGGCAGTGCATCTTTTTGTTGGATAGTTTCGATGATTTCTTCTTTGAGTTCATCCGTTAGTCTTTCATCGGCATCGAGGAAAAGGATCCACGGGTTTTTCGCACAGCCAATGGCAAAATTGCGCTGGGAAGTATAATCAACAAACGAATGCTGAACGAGTTTTGCTTTTTCAAATGAATTTACTAAAGCTGCGGTTTGGTCAGTACTATAAGAATCTACAACGACAATCTCATCGGCAAAATCAAGATTCCGAATCACTTCAGCGATGTGCTTTTCTTCATTATAAGTGATGATTAACGCACTCAGCGGAAGTTGTATCGGAACGATTTTTAAAGCATCATTTTCGATTGGATTGTTGAGATTGGTTGCTAAAAAAGAAACCAATTCCCGCTCAAACAGTTCCGGTTTGAATTCAGGATATAATTCAGGTGTTTTAGCTTTGAGTTCTTTTTCTGAATAACCGTCAAATAATTCAGGCCTGAATTCTTTCAGGTGAACTGACTGATGATGGATACCGTCCTCAAAAGTGGCCCAGATCTTTTTTTCAATCCATGGCGAAAAGATAATGAATGAAGGTTTGTTGAGTGCTTTTGCCATATTTATTGCGCCACCGTCATTGCCAACAATCAGGTCGCAGTTGTTCATTATTGCGATAAAAGACCTTAGATCGTCACCGAGCAGATCGAAATAGATTTTTTGCTGCGTAGTTGTTGAGCACGCATTGAATACCTTTTTCGCGTCGTTTATTTGCTTCGGGAAATAATTAAAAAGAATGTTTAGATCATAAGTATCGGCAATCGTATTGACTACGGTAGCCATGTAATTTAATGGGTACGTTTTTAGTTTTTCGCTGCCTAAAAGGCTGATCATTACAGTTTTTCGATTCTTTTGAACCTGATGCTTATCAAAAAGTGCTATGGCATTAAGATTTTCCTCTTCGGTGACATATAATTTTGGAAGCGGATCAATCTCAATACTAAGATTTAAGGGTTTTAACAAAGAAAGCCGTCTTTCAATGGCCAATCCCATATTTGTTTTTGGGAATGTCGCAAACGGAACGTTATCAGTATATAAAAAGTTTCTTCCTGGTTTTTTGTAGGAGATTTTTCTTTTTGCACCACTCAGCAATACAAACAGCCAGCTTTCGAGCTTTGAATAGGCATCAATAACCAGATCATATTTTTGACTTCTTAACTGTAAAGCCAGTTTTAAAAAGGCACGGTTGCTGTTGCGGTGGATTTCCCTGAATAAAATAATATTGTCAATAGCCGCATTTCCCTGAAGAACGGGAATCGTAGATTCATAAACCAGGTAATCAATTTGGGCATCAGGATAGGCAGTACGCAGGTTATTGCAAATGATACTGCTTACGAGTACATCGCCAATCATCTTTTGCTGAATAACCAATATTTTCATCTACTGCGTTTTGAATACTAATTTACGGATTAAACGGCAACGTCGTATTCTCTCAGCGCATCATTCAATGAAGTTTTTAAATCGGTGGAAGGTTTTCTTTTTCCTATAATAAGCGCGCATGGCACCTGATAATCACCTGAGGGAAATGTTTTCGTATAGCTTCCCGGAATTACGACTGATCGGGCAGGAACGACTCCTTTTCTTTCAATTGGTGTGTCTCCGGTTACGTCAATAATTTTGGTAGATGCAGTAAGGCATACATTGGCACCAAGAACTGCTTCTGCCTCAACACGGACACCTTCTACAACAATGCAACGCGATCCGATGAAAGCGCCATCTTCAATAATGACAGGTGCTGCCTGTAACGGTTCGAGAACACCTCCGATTCCGACACCGCCACTTAAATGGACATTTTTTCCAATTTGCGCGCAGCTTCCAACGGTTGCCCAGGTGTCGACCATCGTTCCTTCATCTACATAAGCGCCGATGTTGACATAGCTGGGCATTAAAATTACGCCTTTTGAAATATAAGCACCATGTCGGGCTACAGCATGCGGCACCACACGGATGCCTTTTTCGGCATAGCCTCTTTTTAGTGGTATTTTATCGTGGTATTCAAAAATACCCACCTCAAAAGTTTCCATTTTTTGTATCGGGAAATAGAGGACAACAGCTTTCTTGATCCATTCGTTCACTTGCCAGCCATCGGCTACGGGTTGTGCTACGCGGAGTTTCCCCGAATCGAGCAAATCAATTACTTCCCGAATAGCGGTAGTGGTTTTTTCTTCCTGCAGCAAAGCGCGGTTTTCCCAGGCTTGTTCTATAATTTCCTGTAATTGATTCATGGCGTTAGCATTTACGTTGACGATTCGGCCTTATGGCTTTAGGTTAGCAAATATAAACGCATTTTTTGGAAAATGAAACCACTTTGGGATCATTCGTACAAATTGTTTGTTTGAGAAAAAGGTGCTGGATTGATAAGAGGAATCAATCAGTATCAGCAACAATATCCATTGATTTCATTGGATCGAAATTAATCTGAAAGCGTTTGGTTTTGCTATATAAAAACATCTTGCTGTTATCGATCAATGTTACTGTTATAGGGTTTGATTTTTCGTCATTGCACAGATAAATTACGCCATTGTTGGGCAAATCGGTCTTTGAAAGAATCGTCAAATGGTATTTTTTATCAATGTTTAAGTCGATTGCCAAAGGCGAAAAATGAACCATCTGCTCGCTGATATTTTCTAATTTTCCCCACTGTTGCACATTGTTTCTGGTTTGAAACTGACAAAACGTAAAGACTTTATTTTGTGCCATTGTACTTATCGATAGTAACAATAAAGCAGATAAAAGCAAAAACCTAAAATTCATGAATGTCGATTTGGTACCGCAATAACGTATTTTTATTTCGTTTAATTGTAATAATATATAAGAAAATTCGATTTTTATATTAAAATTGATGTAGTTCGTCGATAAAATCTTACAGATGGAAGATAATTTTTACCTTATTTACGATGGAATTGCTTAAATGCCTGACCAAAGCGAAAAGATTAAAATAGTATCTTTGGCATACAATTAAAAAAAATAAAATGCCACGGATTCTTGCGATTGATTATGGATTAAAGCGTACCGGATTAGCGGTTACAGATGAATTACAAATTATTGCTTCCGGACTGACTACAATTCCGTCTGATACGGTTCTAGCTTTTCTAAAGGGATATTTCTCTACTGAGAACGTGAATAAAGTGTTGGTTGGCGAACCGAAGCAAATGAATGGCGAACCTTCGCAAAGTGCTGAAATTATTGACGTTTTTGTTGAAAAATTTAGAAAAATGTTCCCTGATATGCCAATCGTTCGCGTAGATGAAAGGTTTACTTCTAAAATGGCTTTCCAAACGATGATTGACAGCGGACTTAATAAAAAGCAGCGGCAGAATAAGGCATTGATTGATGAAATAGCGGCTACGATCCTGCTTCAGGACTATTTGACAAGAAAGATGATTTAAATGGTGTAGCTTGTTTAGTTGAGACATTGTCTTGTTTAGTCCGGACATTGTCTTGTTCGATTGAGACATTGTCTTGTTCGATTGGGACATTGTCTTGTTCGATTCGGACATTGTCTTGTTGCATCGGGACACTACTTTGTTGCTTTGATCAGACCCGCGTAATTTAAGATTCCCCCGGATTACGCTATTTGACTGATCTTGTTTAGATTTTTACCTGAACTGATGATGTTTTCAGACAGGCTTGTAAGCCAGATCAACTGCTCGATAACTAATTGCGCTTCCTGCATTTTCGATTGGAATTCGGCCTCGCTAAGATTCCTGTTTTCTTTCAATTCCTTTGCGCGGATGTTTTTTAACTGTGTGAACCTGATTTCAATTTCCTCTTTTTTATGGGCACTATTTGCTGCGCTTCCTGATTTTATAATTTCGATCGCGGTTTCTAAATTTCTAATCACCGCATCTACAACTACGTTGAAGGCTTCGGATGCTTTTGTAGTTTGATGGGTCTGGACATAGGTGCCAAGTGATGCCGAGGAGGAAAGCAAGGTATGATTGAGTTCTACCAACTTATAGATCATCTTCAATTGTTTCTGCTTTGATTTTGGTTCCTGCAGCATTCTCTGGAAAGAAGTCATCAGGTTTCCGATTTCGATGAAAGCCTGTTTTCGGGCTAATTTATAAGAAGTAGTAGCTTCGCCTTTTGTATTGTAATACACCGAGATTTCGGATAAATAATTGCGATTTGCCTGAATTGATTTCTCAAGAAACAGTTTTATATTCAAAAATTCCCATGAAGGCCACAGCAGATAATTGGCCGTAAAAGCCAAAGCTGCCCCAACAATCGTATCTAAAATGCGGTATTGTATAACATCTTCCACATTTGGCGTAATCATGCCATAAATAAAGACAACATACATCGTGACAAACGTGGCGCCTATTTTATAATTGATTTGCGTAAACGAAAACCCGAGCAGCATTGACAAAATGGCCAGGATGCTTATCGCGGCCTGGTTGTGAACGAAAGAAATGATTCCGAAAGCAGCCAGTCCGCCGAGGATCGTTCCAAAAATCCGTTCAAAAGACCTTTGTTTTGTCAGGCCGTAACCTGGCCGCATGATGACAATAATAGTAAGCAAAATCCAGTATACATTTTGAAAAGGCAGGAAAAAGCCTAAAACCAGTCCGATTAGTATCGTAATAGTCAGCCGTAGCGAATGCCTGAAAATAGTAGAAGAAAAACTCAGATTCTCTTTCAGCGTTGAAAAAGGATAATATTGCGGTGTGAGGAATTTCTCAAGGTCTTTTTCTTTCCCTTTTACATCCTGCGGATTGAACGCCATTGTAAAAGCGCTTTCAACAATGCGGATTTTTTCAATCTGCTTTTCGGCATAATGGCGCATGTTGTTGAGGATAAGGGCACCTTCGGAAGCGGCAACATTTCCCAATTGCTTTTCATAGGCGGCGATTCCGTTCTCTAATCTTTCCAGGTCTTCAAAAAGTGTCGGATTGGAGGTGTATTTGGTTTTACTTTCAACCGACTTGGATAAGCGTTTCAATGTGGCTGCTAATCCGTAGGCCAGATTTTGATAGATTGCTAGTACTTTGGGCTGCTCATGAAACTTCTCATGTAATTTTCCGTGATTGAAGGATGTAGCCAAAGCCAGTTCGAGAATTTCTACCAATGATATGAAAACAATCAGCATTTTACGGTTTTGGTTGGAACTACCGGAACTGTGGTTGCGGAAAATAATCTCTCTCAGGTTTTCATGTATAAGGTTTAATTCTACTTGCAGATGGAGTTGTTTTTCGATGATCTTTTCCCTGCCGGCATCCACATTCCACAAATCGCCGCGAAGTTTGAGGTATTTTGAAGTGAGCCTGATGCATTCTGCAATCTGCAATTCAATATAACGGTAAGGCATGATGTAATGAAAAGCCAGCGCAACCAATAAATAAAATAAGCCGCCGCAAAGCATTAATGCAGAATGTTGCACCATTTCCCAACCCGTATGCAAGTGTGCAAAAGCCAATGAAACAGACAATAATGCCGAAAAAGAAACCATTGTTGCGCGCTGCCCATATACTGAAATCATTGACAGGAAAAATAACAGCACTGCCAGCAACGGGTAAAAAATGACAGGGAAAGGGTATAAGATATTGACTAACAAATTAGCTCCGGCGACCATGAATGCCGCAACAACAACGCCATTTATCTTATGTTTCAGATGGCTGGGAATGTCGCTGGGATAAGTAAGGAAAGCGCCTAAAGCAACGGTAAAGCCCATTTGAAAATTCCCGAAATAACTAAATATGATTACCGGCAGGACAGCGGCGATTGTTACCTTTAGCGCATTGGTAAAATTAGTACTGCCTGTAAATTTTCTGACATGGTAAATCATCACTGAAAGTTGCCTGCAAATGTAGCCATACTATTATGAGTTGAATTAAAAAAACAGGCCATTTAAGATAATTTTATAAAAAAATGCTAATTCTTCCTTAGGAACTATTCATTGTGCATTTTTTCACTATTTTTGCCAACCACATCAGGTTTTTAAGCCTGGTATGCAATCCTTAATACGATAAAAATGATTTTACCAATTATTGGATATGGCGATCCGGTCTTGAGAAAAGTAGGGGCAGAAATAGCTCCGGATTATCCGAATCTTAATGAGACTATTGCAAATATGTATGAAACAATGTACAATGCATATGGAGTGGGTCTAGCCGCGCCGCAAGTGGGTCTTGCCATTCGTTTGTTTGTAATTGACACAACGCCTTTTGGAGAAGATGAAGATTTGTCTCAGGAAGAACAAGCGCAACTTAAGGGTTTCAAGCGTACTTTCATTAATGCGAAAATGATCAGCGAAGAAGGAGAAGAATGGGGTTTTAATGAAGGATGCCTTAGTATTCCTGAAGTTCGTGAGGATGTTTACAGGAATGAAAAAATAACTATTGAATATTTTGACGCTGAATTCAACAAGAAGACTGAAGTTTTTGACGGATTGATAGCACGTGTTATCCAGCATGAATATGACCATATTGAAGGGATTTTGTTTACAGATAAAATATCGTCGCTGAAAAAACAACTAATTAAAAAGAAGCTGCAGAATATCATGGAAGGCAAAGCCAGACCAGAATATAAAATGAAATTCGTCACTAAAAAAGGAAGATAAATTAACCCCATTAAACCAGTAACCTAATTAACATTTTAAAATGAATTTAGAGAAAATATTAGCCATTTCGGGAAAGCCAGGATTGTATGCCTTAAAAGTTCAAACACGTACGGGGTTTGTAGCAGAATCTTTATTAGACGGTAAGAAAAGCACTGTTGGATTAAGAAGTAACGTCAGTTTATTATCGGAAATATCAATGTATACGCATGATGCGGAAAAGCCTTTAGCAGAAGTAATGCGTAATATTGCTATAAAAGAAGATAACGGACCGGCACTTTCACATAAAGAAGACAATGCGAAACTGATCGCTTATTTTAAGGAGATTTTGCCAGATTATGATCAGGACAGGGTTTATCCGTCAGATATTAAAAAAGTGCTCAATTGGTATAATATGTTACAGGCTAAGGGCATGGTTTCTAAAGAAGCACCAGCTGTTGCAAAAGCCGAAACCGAAGAAGATGCTAAAGAAGTTAAGGAACCTGAAACAGTAGCAGAAGATAAAAAAGAAACAAAAGCACCGGCTAAAAAGCCAAGAGCGAAGAAAGAATAATTATTTAATTGATTGAATATATTAATCCTGTTGCGGTATTTTCGTGACAGGATTTCTTATTTTTACAAAAACCAATTTGCAGATGAACTCCAGACAACTCCAGCTTCAGGCTTTCGACCGGCTTTTAAATATTATGGACGATTTACGCGAAAAATGTCCGTGGGATAAGAAGCAAACTTTAGAATCATTGCGACATCTTACCATTGAGGAAACGTATGAATTGGGTGATGCTATTTTAGATAATGATCTCAATGAAGTGAAGAAAGAACTCGGTGATTTGTTGCTGCACATTGTTTTTTATGCCAAGATCGGCAGTGAAACCAATGCATTTGACATGGCTGATGTATGCAATGAAATTTGCGAAAAGCTGATACACCGGCATCCGCACATTTATGGCGATGTAGAAGTTAAAGACGAAGAAGAAGTGAAGCAAAACTGGGAGAAACTGAAATTGAAAGAAGGTAAAAAATCGGTTCTCGAAGGTGTTCCTAAAAGTCTTCCGGCATTGGTAAAAGCAAGCAGGATTCAGGATAAAGTGAAAGGTGTTGGTTTTGATTGGGAAGAACCGCATCAGGTTTGGGACAAGGTTCAGGAAGAACTGGAAGAATTACAGGAAGAAGTAAAATCAGGAAACCAGGAGAAAATTGAAGCCGAATTTGGAGATGTTTTATTTTCGATGATCAACTACGCAAGATTCCTTAATATCAATCCCGAAGATGCATTGGAGAGAACCAACAAGAAATTTATCAAGCGTTTCCAATACCTTGAAAGCAAAGCGGGTGAATTAGGAAAACCATTGATGGAAATGTCATTGGCAGAAATGGATATTTTTTGGAACGAAGCTAAAAAATTATAAATCGATATAAAAAAAGAGACTCAACGGAGTCTCTTTTTAATTTATACATTGGTGCGGGAAATGCAATCCTGGATTATTTTTTCCCATTTCTCTGCCAATTGGTTTTCTTCATATACATAAACCTGGCCAATCTGGTCATCGTCGATATTGTAAAATGGAACCAATACTTTCCTGTTATTGTCACGGTATTGGAACTCAAATTCAATTTTCACTACGGTATTTGAATGGGCGGCGGTTGTTCTTACCAAATGGCAGGAATGTACTTCCTTTAGATTAATAAACGAAGTTTTTGTTATTCCTGAATTCAGGTCAATCAACAGAAAGCCTTTCTTTATTTCGTCGATGGCGAGTACTTTTTTATTCTTTTCCTCATTCTGCTTGAAATTGTATGAAGGATGTTGGTTAAATATTGCTTTGATTTGTTTTTTATTCACTGCGTTGGAACGAAACACAAAGTAAAGCGGTATTCCGATAATGATGGCTATGATTACGCCAATGATGGTGACAGCTGTATCCATTTTTTTTTATTTTAAGTTATTTGATGACATGAAAAAAAGAACTGAAACCAATTTGGAATCAATTCAAAAGTGTAAATAAAATTTCAGGTTTAAATCACCAAAAAAAATGGAAAGGGAAGAGCAGACAGAAAACCTTTTCATATCGGTTACTATTCTGCTTTGGTAGTATTACTTTACTAGTTGGAGTTTCAAATCCGGGAAGGACAATAAGGAAATTTTCAAAATATTTAATAAATCCAGGACTATTGCTCTTTTGTGTCAGGAACAGATTAATTCCTGATTGTGGCTGCAAAGCTGAAGAAAAATGAATGCTGTCGGCAACATAGGATTCAGAACTGTGAGGGAAATTAGATTCACTATCTGTACTTTTTGCGTGTACAGCAAAAGTAAAAGCGATGGAGAAGCCTAATAGAAATATAATTTTTTTTAACCAGCTCATGGCGTAAATTTAAGCCAAACCCTTGAAGCAAAGTAATTATTTATACTAAATGAAAGTTAAAATTGCATAAAAAAGCCTCGCGAATTAAGGGACGCGAGGCTTTTATAAATATATTGTTGCAGCTTATTCCTGATTGAGGTTTCGCAACTGTTTAAGCTTTTCTTTCAGCACATCCAGATTTTCTTTGTGCGCAGCAATATTCTTTCTTACTTCGGTTACAATAGAATTTTCTTTTTTTGCATTTTTTGTATTGGTGAAAAACTGAATGTTATTCTCTAACTGGAAGATTTCATTCTGAACTTCATCAATTTTACGCATCAGGAAAATCTTTTCATTGTCGAGTTTGCGTGTATCGTTATTTTCAGAAAGGCTTCCAACCCGGTTAGAAAAACGCATCATATCGGTTTCTTTCTTGCTCAGGCTTAATTTTTCAAATAGCGCATCCAGGATTTTATTGAATTTTCCTTCAATGTGTCGTCTTGGGAAAGGTACTTTTCCAAAACCTTTCCAATTTTCAATATGTGCTTTTATGGCATCAAGGTCAGTCTTATGATCGCCGGTCATTTCAAAAGTGCGTATTTCTTCAAGATAGGCTTTCTTTTTCTCGAAAGCTTCTACTTCTTCAGCATTCTCTTCTGTTTTCTGCTCTTTCAGATTTTCAAAATAGGCATTGCAGGCAGCCCTGAATTCGGCCCAAAGCTTATCAGAAAATTTCCTTGGGACATGGCCGATTTGTTTCCACTCTTCCTGAATTTTTTTCATAATCGGAGTAGTAGCGGCAAAGTCAGTGCTTTCCTGAAGCTCTTTCGCTTTAGCGACTAATGCCTGCTTTTTACTCAAATTGTCATTCTGGTCTTTCTTGATTTCTTTGTAGAAGGAATTTTTCAGGACATTAAAACTCCGAACCGCATTTTTAAAATTAGCCCAGGTTTCTTCATTAAGATCGGCAGGAACTTTTCCGGCAGCAAAAAAATCATTTCTTGCATCTTCTACTTTATCTACCTGTGCGAGCCAAGCGGCGTGCGTAGCCACTTTTTCCTGAGCGAGTGCTTCTATTGTGGCAATTATTTCTTTTTTTCGTTCCAGATTTTCCAGTTCGGTTCCTCTCAATTTCTCAAAAAGAACTTCTCTTTTATCGTGCATTTGCTTGGTAAGGTCGCTGAATTTATTCCAGATATCTTCACGGTGTTCTCGTGAAACCGGACCAATTTCTTCTTTCCATAATTTATGCAAATCCTGAAGTTCGCGGAACGCTTTGTTGATATCGGCCTCATTGACCAACTCTTCTACACGCGCTATAATTTTTTGTTTTTGCTCCAAATTATGCTTAAAGTCTATATCCCGTGCTTCCCTGTCCAGATGCAGGTAATCATAAAAGTTCTCAACATGAAAATGATAGTTGTTCCAGACGTGGTTGTACTTGTCTTTCGGAATCGGACCGGCATTTTTCCAACGTTCCCTTAACTCATTAAAATGCTTAAGGGTATCTTTTATATTTTCCTGAGGATTAATCAGGTTTTTTAATTCTTCAACAATAGCCAGACGATTTTCAAGATTCGATTTCAGGTTGGTCTGAAGGCTTTTGAAGTGGGTGTTTTTTTTGTCGCGGTATTGATTATATAATTGGTCAAACTTTGTTTTTAAAGGAAATTGATAGTGGAAGTCTTCAGTACTATCCGGATTTTCAGCGTGAAACTCATCTTTTTTCTCTTCAATAAAGTGGTTGTATTTTGCCAGGAATGATTTTTTAGCTTCTTCAACATGGTCTTTTACGGCCATGACTTTTTCATTTGAAACCAATTTTTCAAGTTCTGTGACCAAGTTTTCCATCGGCAAAGCTTCATAATCCATCATCGGGATTTCATGCCGCACTGTTTCGTCTTCGCTTTCTTCGGCGTTAACATCAGCAATCGCAGAAATTGCATCATGGTTTTCGCTTTCAATCATCATTTTATCATTAGCAAGTTCTTCGGGAAAAAGCTTGATGATGGTATTGTCGTCTTCTTCGGTTGTTGCGGAATCGCTTTCTGTTGCTGAAGAGACTTCTTCTGTAAATGCAGAATCAGTTTCTATATTTTCAGTTTCAGCTGGTTGTGTCTCCGTCTGTTCAGCGTCATTTTCATTTTCAGCATTTTCGCTGACTTCATTTTCATTATCCGGACTGAATTCTGAGGCAGTTTCAGCAGTAATAATTGAATCACTTTCTGAAGTTTCCAAGTTCGGAGTTGTACTTTCTAATTTTCCATCTGCATCCTGCAGGTTATCATTCTTTTCTTCTGACATTTTGTAAAATGTGTAAGGTTCCTAAATTTTTTGAGCCGAAAGATAGTAAAGGCGTACTAAAATTCAAAGCAAAACCGTTATTTATAGCGAATTGCTGTATAAAATAGTTTTTTTTCAGTAACGGATTACTACATCATTTCGCTTTTCAGGAGCTTGTTCCGGCTATGCGCTATATCTTTTTTGAAACTTTGCAAGATTTCAAAAAAGGATGCCGCTACTATCCGGGCTAAAAATAATATTGTAGGTTTTAGAAAATTTAGTAAATTGCCGATAGAATTTAATCGATTAAAAAGATCAAGAATTAAAAACTAAAAAAAATGAAAAATGTAAAAATTATTTTTGCTACCTTATTATTTTTAATAATGTTTTCTATAAATTTAAATGCGCAAACCCAAGAAAATCAATTGCCTAAAGTCAAAAATATGGACCCGCCGCAAAAGGTTAATAATACACGACTTCAGATAGGCATTACTCCAGAGCAACAAAAACCATATGATGCGATTGTTATAAAGTATGCCGGTAAATTTGAAGAGTTAAAGGCAAGTACGTCAACTAAAGAGGAAAAATTAAAAGCTTTTACAGGACTTCAGAGTGATAAAAATGCAGAAGTAAAAAAGTTGCTAACAGAGGATCAATATAAAATATATCTTAGAGTACAGGAAGAAAGAAAAGAAAAAGTTCAGCGGCGTATAATCCAGTAAATCAAGATATAACAAAATAAAAAAGCACAAATCGATTGGTTTTGTGCTTTTTTATTTGTTCCAGATTTTCCAGGCTTTTTCAGCTTGCAGAATCAACATTTCCATTCCATTTTTAATGGTAGCGCCATTGGCCTTGGCCTTGCTAAGAAATTGTGTTTCCTGCGGATTGTAAATTAAATCGAATGCAATATGGTTTTCAGTAAAAAATTCATACGGAAGAGGAGGGAAAGCAGCTGTGTTCGGACTGGTACCTAACGGTGTGCAGTTGATTATGATTTGGTAATTGTCAAATGTCGTCGCGTTAATACGGTTATAATCTATGGTGTTTTCCTTTGCTTCGCGCGACACAAAAGTATATAAAATATCAAGTTCATCCAGCGCAAAAGCTATTGCTTTAGAAGCGCCGCCAGTGCCAAGAATGAGTGCTTTTTTATGATGCGGCTTTAATAAAGGCTGTAATGATTTTTTAAATCCATAGTAATCAGAATTGTACCCTTTTAATTTCCCTTTCTTAAAACGAATGACGTTTATGGCGCCAATCTGCGTGGCCTTTTTGGATAAACTGTCCAGATAAGGGATGACAATTTCTTTATACGGAATCGTGACATTCAATCCGGCCAGATCAGGATTGTCCTCAATAATCTTTGGAAATTCAGAAATGTCCTGAATATCAAAATTGTCATAAGAATTATCAAGCACATTGTCATTTCTGAAACGCTCTGTAAAATAATTTTTAGAAAAAGAATAACCGATATTCTTTCCAACCAAACCAAATTTTTTCCCTGACATTATTTCAAATGCTTATTGATAGCATTTTGCACTAATTTCTTTGACCAGATTGACGGAAATAAAGTCTGCAAAATTGTATGGTTTTTAAAATTAAGGCGCAAACCGTTGCTTAAATGGAATTTTCCTTTATCGGTTTCGTGTAAGATAAGATACAATCCGGCGAGTCGGTATTCAATTTCATATTCTTCAGGGAAATATTCAGATGCCTGAAGTAATGTTTGTACCGCACTTTCAAATTCTCCTAAAAAGTGAAGTATATCTACCCAGAATAACCAGGTGTCAAGCATGTAATCGCCATACTCGACCGCTTTTCGGTAACCATATTCTGCCTCTTCAAAAAAGTTCATTTCTTTATTGATTGTGGCATAACGTTTCCAGTAAAAGCGATTTTCATTATCTATGCTTAGTGCTTTATTGACATAAAACAGTGCTTTTTGATAATTTTTCTGACGAACATAAAAATCAGTAATGGCAATCCAGCCTTTATCAAGCAATGGATCTTCATGCACTGTTTTATTGAAAAACTTTAATGCAAATGCTTTGTTGCCAAGTTTTTCATGGCATTTTCCTATACGAAGCAAAGCGTAAGAAGTAGGATCGTCCAATTGGATGGTTCTGTTATAGCTTTCTATTGCCTCTTCATATCGTTTTAATCGCTCGAGTGCTTTGGCTTTTTCCATGAAAGCACCTAAGAATTCATCATCAATTAAGGTGGCATAATCAAAGGCGCGAAGTGCTTCTTCGTATTTCTTCAATCCGTAATTCAAACGGCCAACCTGATGCCAGGCAATTTCGCTGTACGGATTTTTATCGATATACTGTGTAAGATAATCAATGGCTTCCTGATTTTGATCCAGAAATTCAAAACAGTAAACGACATTATACAATGCCGCCTGGTCTTCAAAATCTTCCTCAAGGCATTTGATGAAATTTTCCTTTGCCAGTTCAAGATTGTCCATAAACAAGTATTCCATTCCAATCAAATTGTATACATCGGCAAAATCGTCAGTATAAAGCAAAGCGGTTTCCAATAATTCGACTGCTTTCTCGTGATTGTCTCTTTTAGAATAGATGTTGGCTTTCTGGATATAAATTTCTTCATTATTGGGTTCGATGGCAAACAATTCGTTCAATAACCTTTCGGCCAAATCGAGTTTGTCATCATAGACCAGCATTTCTACCTGTACCAGCTTTAGGCCGGTGGATTTGGGATGCTGTTCGAGTGCTAATTTTAAGGCTTTTTTTGCTAAAGATGCTTTACCCATATCGAGATAATGAAGTATGATTTCTTCAAATTCCTCGGAATCAAAAAAGAGTACTTTGTTAGTTTTCAACATCGACTCAAATTTGGATAAGGATAAATTGTAGTCTTCTTCTTCTTCGCTTAAATGCATAGTTTTTTCTTTAAAATTATCCTAACTAAAATTAGGTAACGTCCTTTTTGATGTGGGAAAAGTTGAGAATTGTTGTGAACAATTTAATTAACAAAATTTTAATGAGAATTCGTCTCAATATTTTGTTGTTGTATTTCGTCCAATGCCTGAATAATTATCTGGCAGCCTTCGCGTATTTCGTTTTCTGAAATAGTTAAAGGAGGCGTAATTCGTATCGCACAACCTTCAAAGAGCAGCCAGAATAGAATAAGACCTTTTTCCTGGCATTTGAATATCACCTCATTGGCGATTTCGGGACTGGCGGTCATAGCAGCCAACATCAATCCTTTTCCACGAATTTCCAGCAGCAAAGGGTGTACCAAAAGCGTTCGGAAAAGTTTTTCTTTATCTAATGTTTCCGCAATAAGGTTAGTCTCAGTAATTTCCTTCAAAGTGGCCAGACATGCTGCCGCAATGACAGGATGACCGCCAAAAGTGGTAATATGCCCAAGTTTTGGATTGTCGCTGAGTAAATCCATGTAATCACTCCTGGATACAAATGCACCAACGGGCATTCCGCCGCCCATTCCTTTTCCTAATATAATTACGTCGGGAACAATATTGTAGTTTTGAAATCCGAATAACTTTCCGGTTCTTCCAAAACCCGGTTGAATTTCGTCTATAATCATTAACGCGCCCACTTCATCGCAGCGTTTCCTGACTTTTAATAGAAAGTCATTTTCAGGTTGGATAAATCCAGCGCCGCCCTGGATGCTTTCTAAAATGATACCTGCTGTCCTGGTCGTTATTTTCTCAATATCCGCTTCATTATTAAAAGTAATAAAATCAACATCGGGAATAAGCGGACGAAATTTTTGCTTTCTTTCTTCAAATCCCATCACGCTCATTGAACCCATCGTATTTCCATGATAGGCATTAAAACAGGAGATAAGCTGGCCTCTTCCCGTTACTCTTCGTACGAGTTTCAAAGCACCTTCTGTGGCTTCGGTACCCGAATTAACGAGGTAGGTTTTGTTAAGTGGTGAAGGCAATAGTGAAGCGAGTAATTTGCAATATTCCACTGCCGGACTTTGAGAATATTCGCCATACACCATGACATGCGAATATTTGTCGAGTTGGTTTTTGATCGCATCATTCACTCTTTGATGCTGATGTCCAAGTGTGCAGGCAGAAACTCCGGCAACAAAATCGAGGTATTTCTTATTATCGGTGTCGTAAATATAGGAGCCAATGGCATGCGACACCTCCATTCCGAGCGGATAAGGTGATGTTTGTGCCTGGTATTTGATAAAATCGGGATTCATTATATTTAAACGAATTTCAAATTTTGTTGAAATTCACTATGATTTGAGGGTTTAATATTTAATTGTTTGCAGTGTATTACTTGACAACCGGTTTCGGAGCAGGATTGTTTTTATCGTAATCCAAAGTTTCTTTCCTGACTTTCATCGGGATATTTTCCTTTTCCATTTCGGCCTTGCTTTCCTTTATGATCTTGTCATTCATTTCATTTTCTTCGGGCGGAAAAATATCGTCCTTGGTTTTGATGCGTTCGTCGCCTCGCCATATAAATCCGCGGAGTTTCCGTGCATTTTCGGGCAGGTCTTTTTCGGGATAAATATCACCGTCTATATTGGTGAAAAACGTCATGGTATCAATTGTATTGCCGTCTAAGGTCATATTGATTTTACTGCTCACATTTTTGTTGATTCCGATCAGTTCGTTATCATCGTTTCTCATATAATACACGACTTCGGTATTTTTAATGATATCGGCTTCATACAATTTATTATCCCTGAATTTACCATAGAGATTGAGGCCTTTGACCTGATTATAGCCGGTTCCGAGCGTGTCTTTTGAAACTAGGAAAGCATTATTGAGCACTTTGAGCGAATCGAGTTTTTCAGTTTCCTTATTGCCGATAAGATGCATGACATCGCCGGTCATTTGGTTTTCAAAATTCCATAATATAGGCTTGCCGATCAGTTGTGTCAGGTTGGTCTTTTGGCTGGAATGGATGGAATCACATTTCCCGCTCAGATCGGTCTTATAAAAACGCGCATTCTTAAACGCCCTGATGATGCGGTTTTCCGGTTTCCCGGTGATCATTAAAACTTTTCCGTGAATGTAGACCGAATCTTTATCTACGAGATTGATCGCAACGGCTCTTTTGGTTACAAACATGGAGTCTTTTTGTTTGAAGACTTCGGCATAATGGCCTTTGATAATCCCTTTGTTGATGGTATCGGTAATCTTTACATTATTAGTTGCCGATGCGAATTCGATGTTCCTGTTGTAGAACAAACTGTCACCTTCAATAAGCCGGTCCTTGTATTTGATATAAGATTTCCTGAGGAAATGCCCAACATTCTTCTTACTGTCATAAAAACCTTTTTCGGTATAAATAAAATTTTGCTCGCTAGTAATGGTTGACGGTCCGAATAAATAAGAATGCCCCGAATTGTTGTAATAATCCAAATGATTCGATTTGACCACATATTTGGGATTGGTAAGCGTTACCGAGGTAAGGAACTGGAATTTCTTCTGTGCTGCGTAATACTTCCCGGATTTGCTTTTGAGTACATTATCCTTATTGGTAATGGTGCCGTAAGTATTGTAAAAAGCTTCCTGGGTATTGCGGTCGAAATTCAGCGTGTCTGTTGCCAGATTCATATCGGGTGACCTTAAGGTTACATTTCCGGTCGCGTATGCCTGTTTTACATTGCCGTTGTATTCGGCATATTTGCTGTTCATGAATAAGGTATCGCCCTGGATCATCCTGACATCGCCAAACGCTTTGATGTAATTCTCTTTCTGGAAATAATAAGCCTTGTTGCAAAACATCTTAACGCCATCGTGGTTGATGCGTACATTTCCGGTGAGGAGGAAAGCATCGGGTATTTCTGTCTGATTGACATCGGCAAAATCAGAATACTCGATGATGATTTTTTTTGGTGCCTGGGCCAGAAGGCTTTCGAATCCCGATAAAAAGACAGCAATAATAAGGAAAAGGCAGATTTTTTTCAACGTTCAGATTTTTGCCAAATTTATGAAAAACACGGCAATGAATGCGTGAATTAAGAATTATTTATTAGTTATGGAAAATTGCAGAAATAACATTATTCTGCAAACAACTTACGTGTTAATTTATTATTTTTACACGTAAAACTATTGTTATGAATACCAAACTCACCTTAAATCTGGATAAAGAAATAATTGACGAAGCTAAAACATATGCCAAAAACCATAGTATAAGCCTTTCCAAACTGATTGAAAGTTATCTGAATTCTTTAACTCGTGAAACCAAGAAAAAATCATCTGTTAGTCCGTTAGTTGAAAGTTTGACAGGAATAATTCCAAATGATTATGATGAGAAAAGTGATTATAGGAATTACATCGATAAAAAATATTCATAATGGAAAAAGTTTTCGTCGATACCAATGTCATCATTGATCTTTTAGCTAAGCGCGAACCTTTTTACAAAGACGCACAGGATTTATTTACAATGAGTGATAAAAAAGAAATTCAATTGTGTATCTCCTCTTTATCATTTGCAAATGCCTATTATTCTATTGTTAAGCATCATAAGGATGTGGATGCCAAAAAATTTCTGGCAAAATTTAAAGTTCTCGTTACCGTTTTTCCTCTCGAAGATAAAGCGATTGAATTGGCTTTAGCTTCTGATTTTGATGATTTTGAAGATGGGCTTCAGTATTTTGTAGCAATGGATAATCAAGCGGATATTATAATTACACGAAACAAAAAAGATTTTAGAAGCTCAAAAATACCAGTTCTGACTGCGGAAGAATATTTAAAAAAGTAAAACAACTTTCAATGCCAGCATAGCTTTTCACAAGTTCACAATCCCTCAACATACAAAACCGGATATTCTACAAACAATAATTAAAAGTGGGAACCAAATTTTTATATTTGTAATCCGCTCATGTCAAATAAAAGAATATGAAAAAAATCATTTTAATCGCAATGGCTGGTTTTATGCTATCTGCGAATGCCCAAAATAAAAAAGCAAAATCAATGGCCTCCTCTAAAAAAGAAACTGTTACTGAAAGGAAAAAAGTAGTTTACCAGGTTTTTACAAGACTGTTTGGAAATAAAAATACCACCAATAAACCATGGGGAACCATTGAAGAAAACGGCGTTGGGAAGTTTAATGATTTTAGTGATAAAGCTTTGAAAGAAATCAAGGATTTGGGCGTGACACACATCTGGTATACCGGAGTTCCGCACCACGCGCTGGTTCGGGATTATACGGCAATCGGGATTTCAAACGATGATCCAGAAGTGGTAAAAGGGCGGGCAGGTTCGCCTTATGCGGTAAAGGATTACTACAATGTGAATCCGGATCTCGCAGTTGATCCTTCGAAGCGGCTTGAAGAATTTGAAGCATTGATAGCGCGTACCCACAAAAATGGTTTGAAAGCGATGATCGATATTGTCCCGAACCATATTGCCCGAAAGTATGAAGGAAAAAACAATCCGAAAGGTGTGCGTGATTTTGGGGCAGATGACGATACATCGGTTGAATATGCAAGGAACAACAACTTTTATTATATTCCGGGACAACCATTTCAGGTGCCAACATCGGATACTTACAAACCTTTAAATGGAGAAAAAAATCCTTTGATTGACGGGAAGTTTGATGAAAATCCTGCAAAATGGACAGGCAATGGTTCACGGCTTGCCAAGCCCGATATCAATGACTGGTATGAAACCGTTAAAATTAATTATGGCGTAAAGCCAGACGGCACAAAAGATTTTCCGGATCTTCCGGCCGGTTATGATAAGAAAACCTATCAGGAACATTTTAACTTCTGGAAAGGGAAAGAGGTGCCGAGTTCGTGGGTTAAATTCAAGGATATTGCTTTGTACTGGACTGCCAAAGGAATTGATGGTTTTCGGTATGACATGGCCGAAATGGTTCCGTATGAATTTTGGAGCTATATGAATTCGGCTATAAAAATGAAAAATCCTGATGCTTTTTTACTGGCAGAAGTGTATAATCCGAAGGAATACAGGAATTACATTCACTTGGGAAAAATGGATTATCTCTATGATAAAGTAGCTTTTTATGATAAGCTGAAAGAAGTCGTGCAGGGGAAAAGTTTGCCTGACGGAATTTCGGATATCCAGAAAGAAATGGCAGATATCGAGCACCACATGTTCCATTTTCTTGATAACCATGATGAGCAGCGATTGGCAAGTCCGGAATTTGCCGGTACTCCCGAAAAAGGTAAGCCTTTAATGGTAGTTTCGGCAACGATCAGTACTTCTCCAACAATGGTTTATTTCGGGCAGGAAGTGGGAGAGGCCGGAAATGAAAATGGCGGTTTCGGTACCCATTCACGGACTTCTATTTTTGATTATGTAGGCGTTCCCAACCACCAGCGATGGATGAATGGCGGAAAGTTTGATGGCGGGCAATTGACACCTGCAGAAAAAGACCTTCGGGATTTTTATAAAAGACTACTGAATTTTACAATCAACAGTTCGGCATTAATGGGGAAATACCAGGAAATACAAACGATGAACCGCCAGGCAACGGCGAATTACGATCCGGGGATTTATTCATTTGTGCGCTGGTCGGATTCCCAGAAATTAATTGTGGTGAGTAATTTTTCATGGCTGACGACAAGCACTTTTGAATTAACCATACCAACCAACGTTATCACTATCTGGGCATTAAAGGATGGTACTTATCCTTTAAAAGAGCAATTGTATTCAAAAAATACGGCACAATTGAAGATTATTAATGGAGAAGGGAAAGTGAAAATCACATTAGCACCTTCGGAATCTTTTATTTACGGGTTTTAAGCAATATTTAATAGCTTGTTTAGTTTTTTAAATAGCTTGTACAGCGTTTGATATAGCTTGTACAGCATTTGATATGGCTTGTAGAGCATTTGATATAGCCTGTGCAGCATTTGATATAGCCTGTACAGCATTTGATATAGCCTGTACAGCATTTGATATAGCTTGTACAGCATTTGATATAGCTTGTACAGCATTTGATATAGCTTGTACAGCATTTGATATAGCTTGTACAGCATTTGATATAGCTTGTACAGCGTTTGATATAGCTTATACAGCATTTGATATAGCTTGTACAGCGTTTGATATAGCTTGTACAGCGTTTGATATAGCTTATACAGCAATAAAAAAGTTTGTACGGTTTTCTATACGCTTAAGTAAGAGTGAAAATAATCCAAATTTAAGACAGACTGTTCTTGTTCTTCAGATTTTGTTTCAGCATTATAAACCCAATGCTTCCGGCGACAATTGAGGCCACAATTATTGCAATTTTGGAATCATTGACAGGTTCGGCAGTATCAAATGCCAAAAGGGTAATGAAGATTGACATGGTAAAGCCGATGCCTCCAAGAAAGCCCACGCCGATGATGTTTTTCCATTTCAACTCTGCGGGCAGCGTACACCATCCCATGGCGACTCCGATAAAGGCAAATACTACAATTCCCAAAGGTTTTCCAATGACGAGGCCGAGGATAATCCCAACACTAATGGAATGCAATAAACCATTTCCCAGGTCATTTCCTAATGTGATACACGTATTGGCCAATGCAAAAAGCGGCAATATTACAAATGCCACCGGTTTGTGCAGCGCATGCTGTAAAAGATAAGACGTCGACTTTTCGTCACCATTGCCGAACTGAAGCGCCCTGATCTCTCAAAGCGCCACAGTTTATTTTGTAATCGTTTGTTTTCTGTCGGGTCCGACAGACACTATTTTTATTGGGACTTCGACTTCTTTTTCAATGAATTCGATATACGTTTTTAATTCAGATGGCAATTCATCGTAGTTGGTCATTCCGGTCAGGTCGGCTTTCCATCCTTTGAATTCCTGATAGACCGGCGTTACGTTTTCCGGTTCAATATTATAAGGAAGATGGTCGATATTATCACCCTGATAATTATAAGAAGTACATACTTTTAAAGTAGCGAATCCTGATAAAACATCACCTTTCATCATCATCAGCTGGGTTACGCCATTCACACGTACGGCATATTTTAGGGCAACAAGATCCAGCCATCCGCAGCGTCTTTGGCGTCCGGTTACAGAACCGAATTCGTTACCAATTTTGGCCATTGTAGCGCCGGCTTCTTCAAAATCTTCGGTGGGAAAAGGACCGCTTCCTACGCGGGTTGTATAGGCTTTAAAAATACCATAGACTTCTTTTATTTTATTCGGTGCTATGCCTAAACCGGTACAGGCGCCGGCAGCAGTTGTATTGGATGAAGTTACAAACGGATAAGTACCAAAATCAACATCGAGCAGTGATCCTTGCGCGCCTTCGCATAAAATTGACTTACCTTCTTTTTGTGCCTGGTGCAGGTATTCTTCGCTATCGATGAAAGTGAGTTTTTTAAGGTCTTCAATCGCGTTGAAGAACTCTGTTTCCAGTTCTGCCAGATTGTATTGAATGGCAACATCATAGAACTTGATCATTGCTTCGTGCTTGTCGGCCAATGTCCGGTACCGCTCTTTAAAATCCTCAAGTTCGATATCACCCACACGGATGCCGTTTCTTCCGGTTTTATCCATATAGGTAGGGCCGATTCCTTTTAAAGTAGAACCGATTTTCGCTTTTCCTTTAGAAGTTTCAGAAGCCGCGTCGAGCAAACGGTGTGTTGGTAAAATTAAATGCGCTTTGCGGGAAATGATCAGTTTGTTTTTGATATCGAGATTGAATTTGGCAAGGCCATCAATTTCGCTTTTAAAAACAACAGGATCGATAACGACACCATTTCCGATGATATTGATGGAATCTTTGTGAAAAATCCCGGAAGGAATCGTTCTCAGGACATGTTTGATTCCGTCGAATTCTAAAGTATGGCCAGCATTTGGTCCGCCCTGAAAACGGGCAATAATGTCATATTTTGAGGTAAGAACGTCAACAATTTTTCCTTTGCCTTCGTCTCCCCATTGCAATCCTAGTAATAAATCTACGGCCATTATATTTGAGTTAGTTGTGTGTTTTGTAGTTGTAGTTAGTCGGGTGTTGTCAGTTCGCTTTCGGCCGTGCCTGCGGGTTGTTTTTTGTTTCCGTATAAATAAAGGGAATGGTTGTGTATTTCGATATTGAAAATTTCCTCAATGGTTTTTTTGATCGACTGGATGCGCGGATCGCAGAATTCTATTACTTCTCCGGTATCAGTCATAATGATATGATCGTGGTTTTTGTCAAAGTATGACTTTTCGTAGTGTGCCTGATTTTGCCCAAACTGGTGCTTGCGTACCAAAGCGCAATCGAGTAATAATTCAATGGTGTTGTAGAGTGTGGCGCGGCTCACGCGGTAGTTTTTGTTTTTCATTTTGAGGTAGAGGTTCTCTATGTCAAAATGTTCTTCGCTGTCGTAAATTTCCTGAAGAATAGCAAAGCGTTCAGGTGTTTTTCGATGTCCTTTATTTTCAAGATACATTGTAAAAACATTTTTTACAATTTCCTGGTTTTTGTTATTATCGGTGGAAATGAGTGTCATGCGACAAAGTTAATTTATTATTTTAAAAAAGGAAAGCCGAATCTTTAAAGTTATGAAAGATTGCTGTTGAAAAATTTGCGTGGTGTGACTGGTGTATTCTAGTTTTTATTGACCCTTGTTACTTTATCTACACCATCTATTTTCTTGATATTGTCTATCAGTTTCTTAAGGATGATATTGTTTTGTACGATTACGGTTACCTGACCATTAAAAATTCCGGCATCGCCGCTAAGTGAAATGCTTTGGATATTCACGTGCATATTATTGGAAATCACTTTGGTCAGCTCGTTTGTCAGGCCTAAGGTATCCATTCCGGTAATATTCAGAATGGCTTTGAATTCCTGCTGTGATGAATCGATCCATTTGGCCAGAATGATGCGGTATGCATAGTTGGACTGGAGGCTGATGGCATTTGGGCAATCTTTTTTGTGTACTTTAATCCCTTCATTAATTGTTACAAATCCGAAAACTTCATCACCCGGAATCGGGTTGCAGCAAGTCGACAATTTATAGTCGAGTTTGTCCTGGTCTGCGCCAAAAACCAACATGTCATAATTATTGCTGATAACAGGTCTGTGGATGTCTTCATCGGCTGTATTCGGCGAACGCTTGATCTTGTTTTTGAAGAAATTCATCAGCGTATTGCTCTTTTGCGCCGCATAATCTTTGAGCTGCTGGTTTTCTATAGAACCGACACCCATCCGATAAAATAAATCGAGGCTGGTTTTGAGTCGGAAGAAATTTACCAATTCGTTAATGACCTGCTCGTTGACAGTAACCTTGAGGTGTTTTAATTTTCGGGTAAGGAGTTCTTTTCCTTCTTCGGCAATTTTTTTGGTATTTTCGTTGAGGACATTCCTAATCTTATTTTTCGCCCGAGATGTGGTTACATAATCAAGCCAGTGCGCGGTTGGCTTTTGGTTTTGGGATGTAATAATTTCAATCTGGTCGCCGCTTTTTAATTCAGTATTCAACGGAACCAGTTTTCCATTAACGCGGGTTCCTCTGGTACGAATCCCGATTTCGGAGTGGATGCTGAATGCAAAATCGAGAGAAGTAGCACCTTTTGGCAGCGATTTAATTTCGCCTTTTGGCGTAAAAACGAAGATTTCCTTTGCATACAGGTTCATTTTAAAATCTTCTACAAAGTCTACCGCATTGGTTTCAGAATTTTCCAGCGCTTCTTTAAGCAGGTTGAGCCAGACATCGAGGCCACTTTCTTCGGTAGCGCCTTGTTTGTATTTGTAATGTGCGGCATATCCTTTTTCAGCAATTTCATCCATGCGTTCACTTCGCACCTGGATCTCTACCCAACGGCCTTTTGGTCCCATGACAGTAATATGGAGTGCTTCGTAGCCTGTTGATTTTGGTGACGAAATCCAGTCGCGGAGACGGCTCGGACTCGGACGGTAATGATCGGTTACAATAGAATAAATTTTCCAGGCGATGAATTTTTCGTCGTGCTGATTGGATTTGTATACGATACGAAGCGCGAATTTATCGTAGACTTCATCAAAACTGACATTTTGCGCCTTCATTTTCCGGCGGATCGAGTAGATGGATTTCGGGCGGCCTTTAATCATGTATTCAACACCTTCCTCGTCCAGCGATTTTTTTAATATCGAGGAGATATCGTTGATGTATTCATCCTGCTCTTCTTTTGTTTCTTTGATTTTGCTTACGATGTCATTGTAAACGGCAGGTTCTGTATATTTTAGTCCAAGGTCTTCCAGTTTGCTTTTGATGTTGTACAATCCCAAACGGTGGGCGAGTGGTGCATAAATATACAATGTTTCGGAAGCGATCTTTATCTGTTTGGGTTCTGCCATTGAATCCATAGTCTGCATGTTGTGCAAACGGTCGGCGAGCTTGATCAGGATGACACGGACATCGTCATTTAATGTCAGCAGCATTTTCCTGAAATTCTCTGCCTGCATGGAGATATTGAGATCTTTCTGAACCTGTGAAATTTTCGTGAGGCCTTCAACTAGCTGTGCCACTTTAGGATTGAACATCTTTTCAATTTCCGCAACGGTGACATCAGTATCTTCTACAACGTCATGCATTAAAGCGGCCGCGATAGAAGTGGCGCCGAGGCCAATTTCTGAAGCGACGATTTTGGCTACGGCGATGGGATGGAAGATATAGGCTTCTCCTGATTTAC
>Ga0247814_10000533_pt1 | contig 29221 bp, 26 predicted proteins | sample UWRJL179409R1_FD_179947 | JGI IMG/M metagenome (GOLD analysis project Ga0247814, IMG submission 179947) | Plant litter microbial communities from Arlington Agricultural Research Station in Wisconsin, United States - UWRJ-L179-409R-1 | ecosystem: Environmental > Terrestrial > Plant litter >... | reverse complement strand
ATGGGTACAGGCTGGACATCGCTTACAGCACCACAGGAAGCTGCCATTACCGTGCGTAACCAACTTACGATGACCACGGGATTGGATGACGGCGTACCCGACAAAGACTGTACGATTCCTTCCTGTTTGGTGTATAAAGCCGACGCGGGTACGCGATGGGCATACCATAACGGACCATACACTTTGCTGGACAGCGTGATACATGCCGCCACGGGGAGTACCTTGAACAATTACGTAAACCAAAAAGTAAAGTCCAAAACCGGTATGACGGGCTTGTATATGCGAACGGGCTATAACAATGTATTTGTGAGCAAAGCCCGCAGCATGGCGCGTTTCGGGCTGTTGATGTTGAACAAGGGGAAATGGGACAACCAGACGGTACTGGGTGATACGAGCTATTTTAACCAAATGACAAATTCCTCCCAAGCATTCAATCCGGCGTATGGGTATTTATGGTGGCTGAACGGCAAAAGTTTCTCTAAAATTCCGGGCGGACAGATTAACGTTCCCGGTTTTCTGGAGCCCCACGCGCCGGCAGATATGTTTTCGGCCCTTGGTAAAAACGGCCAGATCGTGAATGTGGTACCCAGTCAAAATTTGGTGATGATCCGTATGGGAAATGCGCCCAGCAACGAATTCTTTATTTCTAATTTGTTCAATGATGAGATTTGGGTGAGATTTAATGATTTGGGCTGTACCAGCGCAATTGACGAATCGGAATACACAAAAGTAAACGTGTTCCCTAATCCGGTAAGTGACGTGCTATATATTGGAAACGATGCAGCTGTGATATACGACAAAATATATGTATATGATACGCAAGGAAGAGAGTTGATTCGTAGCAATAATGTTTCAAATATTTCCACGCTTTCTTTGAAAAACGGATTGTATTTCTTGAAAGCTTTGAAGGGCAACCAAATGATGGCCACCTCTTTTGTGAAGGAATAAGGTTGACAAAAAAACTACCGCGGGGAACTAGCGTGCTGTTCGGAGATTCACTGAGGTTTTATTGGGTCTGAATTGGAATGCTATTGGAACGTTATTGGAATGTAGGCGGGTGAAAGCGCCGTGATGTTTGGATTTTGTCTTTATTTGACGCGATGGACACATATATCAACCAAACCATTGCATTTGTAAGAGCTGCATTGCAACATGCGGAAGCCGGCCATGATTGGTTTCATATTGAGCGGGTATTTAAAAATGCCCAAACCATCCACGCAAAAGAAAACGGTGATTGGCCGACGGTTGCCTTAGCCGCTTTGTTGCACGATATCGCCGACAGTAAATTTCACGGTGGCGATGAAGAATTAGGCCCCCGGAAAGCAGGCCAGTTTTTGGAAGAAATTGGCGCGGAACCAAGTGTTATAGAACACGTACAACAAATTATCCGGAATATGTCTTTTAAGGCCAGTTTGGGCAAAGTTGTCTTCCAATCGAAAGAACTGGACATTGTACAAGACGCAGACCGTTTGGATGCCATCGGGGCCATTGGCATTGCCAGGGCATTTACTTATGGCGGTTTCAAAAACCGTGTGATGTACGACCCTTCCATTCCACCCAATTTGAATATGACCAAGGAAGAGTACAAAAACACGACGGCCCCCACCATCAACCATTTTTACGAAAAACTGCTGTTGTTGAAAGATTTGATGAAAACCGAAACGGGCAAACAGATGGCGGAAAAGCGACATCAATTTATGGTTGATTATTTGGAGGAATTTTTTGGGGAGTGGGAAGGGAATTAGTTTGTGGATTAAATGCTAATCCATTGGATGCAAGATTACAAATCTTTGCACGGAATTAATCAGCAAACACAACACCGGCTTTTCTAAAAATAGCCATGAGTTCCGGCTCAATCGGAAATGATTTCAATGGTGGCACATTGGCTCCGCCAGGATTTCCCACGGGCACTTTGCCCACAAATGATTTCACTCCTCCAAAAACAAGTCTTGGAATTTGTCCCCATACTTCTTTCGGGCTTTTGATTTTAAACCCGAATTGCAGCATTTTCCAATGCACGTAATTGTGCGCAAACGGATAACGCTGCCCGATGATATGCGCACGCTCCAAATGCTTCCAAGCTGTTTGTAAATCGCCTGAATGATATGCCGCGCGGTAATTCTCCAATTCTTGGTGAAAGTATGGCTTGAGTGAATCGGGCATGTATGTGTATAGCTTCATGGTTATTTTTTAGCTATTCGAAGATAGTGAATTTAACTTTTGCTGCAAGGGATTTGCAATCCGTGTTGTCATAAACTAAACTCCAAAATATAAAAGATACAGCATGCGGATTGCAAATACTACACTCCGTTCCGTGCGCCGCTTCTCTTTGCCGCAAACTCAGCGGTGCGGGATTATAAATCCCTTACAGCGTTGGGTACCCTTAAATTTATTTACACTGATGACGTGGAGTTTCTATAAGACATATGAACTTCTGCAATATCATCTTTTATTCTTTCTGTCGATGTTAAATCGATTATTTTCCTCTCAATTCCTTTAAAAATATCTTCTCCAAGTATATTTGGAATAGCATATAAGGTTACTTGCTTATTAAACAAATGTTTGTCAAGTTCACATAATGGAATATGAATTTGAAAATTAAACTGGCTATATGCAAGAAAGAAAATCATATACGGTACATTATTTGAATTATCTTCTCTCCTTTTTAATATAAAGCAAGATGTATAATTATTCTTTTGTTTTGTTATGAAAGTAAAAAATGCCTTTAGATTACCTAATTGATAATTACTTTTTGTATGATCTTCTTCATTAATCCAATTTATCGTATTTTTAAAATTAACTAATTCATCTTCTACCATTATACTTAAAGCCATTTTTGTTAAGCATTTGAAAACAGCAATAGGAGTATATGTCGCTCTTTTCCCTTTTATTGTTACAGTTTTATTTTTTTCATTTTGCTCAATAATATTAAAGTTGTCTTCTGCAACTTGTTGTATAGTTAAACCTTCCGTATTCCAATCAAGTCGTGATTTATTGCCTCCTATTTTGAATGAAGGAATACCTCTTTTCCCTTTTACACGAGCAAGCGAATGGTGTAAATTCATATAACTTGACATATGGTTCTCTAAAGTTTTTGAAAATTTTTCATTACAACAATCACATTCATAATAACTAAAAAGTGTATAATTCTCTACGAACTCAGGGATCGCATGAGCAATTTTTCTAAACTTTGTTTCACCTGAATCTTTTCCACAGAACCTGCACTTTTTCTTTTCCTTATCACCTAAAAATATTTTTTTGGGTTCATTTAAAGAAATTAAACTTGACACTAAGTAATTTTCATCAATTGCCTTTAATTTATCCATATCCTTTTGTGAAATTTAGTGCCTTATAGTCTCGGCGTGATTACAAACCCTTAAACTCGGCGGTACAGTATTAAAAAACACTTATAGCATTAAGTATAAATCTCAAAGTGAAATTTATTAATCAAATTATAAATTATTTTTTATATGCTTTAATTATCCTTATGACTTCTTTTTGTATACCTTGACTTGGAGTAGATATAAATTTCTTCGAAAAATCATATTTATATATTGTGTTTATTTGAATTTTTTTAAAATTATCTATTGTCGAATAATTTCCATAAATATGAAGAAAAATTGCTTTGGCCTTTATATCCTTTTGGATTATTTCAAATTCGCTCTCCCATATCGTACCTTTTGGAATTACAATATTTGGAAAAAAATCATATTCTCTAAATGCAGTGCTATCATTTTCATAAACAATTACCATCTGTGTGTTTATTTTGTGATTTGCGGAACTTCCTTCCCAATTTTTGAATTCAATATTAAAAAATAGTGTAGTATCATTGCGGTCCCTTAATTTGATGCCATCATTATATAAAAATAATACTGGTGTTTCCGTATTGGTTTCAGATATAAGGTTAATATTATCTTTTTTGTAAACAGTAAAGTTTTTGTTTATTGTATCAATTTTAAGATTTTGTTCTGCAAATGCTAGTGATATTTTTGAAAAAAAGTCCATTGATGTGGAATCGACAGCTCTTTTTATTAACAAATCACGAGTTCTTGTTTCGTTATTCTCTATTGATTTTATATTAAGTTCTTGAATTATCAAAATTATTATTAGTGCTACTAAAAGAACAAATGTTATCTTCCCTCTTTTCTTAAACTTCTTTATTATGCTTGAAAACCTTAAATCAATTAGGTCACCAGAAGATATGATTGTTATTGCAGCTGTTATTACTCCAATTATCAGGATAAAAATATAGTTGGGTATAGTGACGTTCATAATACACAAAATAATGAAAAAAAAATGATATTAAAAAAGCCCGTTCCAAAGAACGGGCTCCTGTTATATAAAAAATCAAATGTCTTGACTCTTGGTTATTACGCTACGCTCCATGCGACGTTTACTCCCTTCGGTCATGCGTTGCACTTTGCTTGCATCTTGGCTCTTAAAGCGTTCCTCTCAACTCCTGCTCTCTCTCAATAGACTCAAACAAAGCTTTGAAATTACCGGCACCAAAGCCTTTGGCTCCCATGCGTTGGATGATTTCGTAGAACAAAGTCGGGCGATCTTCCACCGGTTTGGTGAAGATCTGTAACAGGTAACCTTCTTCGTCGGCATCCACCAGGATGGATAGTTCCTGTAGTTTGGAAATATCTTCCTTCATGATGTCCATGTGTACGCCCAAACGTCTTGGGATATCATCGTAATAGGCTTGTGGCGGCGGTGGCAAAAACTCAACGCCGCGTGATTTCAACTCGGCTACGGTTTTAATGATATCGTCCGTGGCTAAGGCCAAGTGCTGTACGCCGGGGCCTTCGTAAAAGTCGATGTATTCTTCGATCTGTGATTTCTTTTTGCCTTCGGCCGGCTCGTTGATCGGGAATTTGATGCGGCCGTTTCCGTTTGACATTACTTTAGACATCAACGCGGAATATTCCGTGGTAATCTGTTTATCGTCAAACGACAGGAAGTTTACGAAACCCATCACGTCCTCGTACCATTTTACGGTTTCGTTCATTTGGTTCCAGCCCACGTTGCCTACCATGTGGTCGATGAATTTTAAACCCACCGGTGCCGGGTTGTAATCGCTTTTCCACTCTTTATAACCCGGCAAAAATGCACCCGTGTAATTTTTACGCTCCACGAACATGTGTACGGTTTCCCCATAGGTATAGATACCGGCACGAACCACTTCGCCAAATTCGTCTTTTTCGACCGTTGGCTCCATGAATGATCTGGCACCACGCTTGGTTGTTTCCTCGTACGCGCTTCTGGCATCTTCTACCCAAAGGGCCGTAACTTTTACACCGTCGCCGTGTTTTTTTACGTGTTCGCCGATAGGCGATTCGCTATTTAATGCGGTAGTGAAAACCAAACGGATTTTATCTTGCTTTAACACGTAAGATGCGCGGTCTTTCAAACCGGTTTCCAAACCAGCATAGGCGTAGGACTGATAGCCGAATGCCGTTTTGTAATAATGCGCGGCTTGTTTGGCGTTTCCTACGTAAAACTCTACGTAATCGGTACCCAACAACGGAAGGAAGTCTTGTGCGCCCTCAAATATTTTTTCCAGTCCGTATTCTACGTTTTTTAATTCTTTTGACATGTGTTCTTATTTGTTATATTTTTTTCTTTTTAATAGCATCGTGTCGGGAATGGTCGCGACCATTCCTTGCAGGTAGCATGGAATAGTTATTCCAGCCAGCTGTATTTGTACGTGTCGTCTTCGATGCTTAATGCATCTTTGGTAATCTGTAAAGGACGGAATGTGTCGATCATGACGGCCAATTCGTTCGTTACCGTTTTACCTATGGATCGTTCCGTGGCGCCTGGTTGCGGACCGTGGACTATGCCGCCCGGGTGCAGGGTGATCATACCGTGTTCCACGTCGTTGCGGCTCATGAAATCGCCGTCTACGTAATATAACACCTCATCGCTGTCGATATTGCTGTGGCTGTATGGTGCCGGAATGGACAATGGATGATAATCGTATAACCTAGGACAGAACGAACATACCACGAACTTATCTGTTTCGAAGGTTTGGTGTACCGGAGGTGGTTGGTGAACGCGGCCGGTGATGGGCTCGAAATTGTGGATGCTGAACCCGTACGGAAAATTATACCCGTCCCAACCGATGACGTCGAACGGATGCGATGCGTACGTGATATGGTGCAACACGTCCTGCTTTTTTACCTTGATGAGGAATTCGCCCTTTTCGTCGTGCGTTTCCAAGGTTTCGGGTAATTTGAAATCGCGCTCGCAGAAGGGTGAATGCTCCAACAATTGGCCGAAATGGTTTCTATAACGTTTGGGTGTATAAATCGGCGTAAAGGATTCGGTGATCAACAAGCGGTTGTCTTCGCCGTCAAAATGCATTTGGTAAATCATCCCGCGTGGGATGAGCAGGTAATCGCCATACTCAAACGGAATGTTGCCGACCATGGTTTTGAGCGTTCCCGTGCCGCGGTGCACGAAAATCAACTCGTCCGCATCGGCATTTTTGTAAAAATAATCGGTCATGCTTTTTCGTGGTGCGGCCAAGGAAATATAACAATCGGAATTGACCAATTGGTATTTACGGCTATCGAGAAAATCGTCCTGCGGTTTTACTCGAAAACCGAGCAAACGGCGTGGCGCGATATTTTTTGCCTCGGCCACTTCGGGTTTCATGTCTACCGTTTTTCCGATGTTTTTGATCATCGTGGGGCGGTGGGTATGATATAACAACGAACTCATGCCCGAAAAGCCTTCAGTACCGAACAGTTGTTCGTAGTAAATATTCCCGTCGGGCTTGCGGAACTGCGTGTGTCGCTTTTGCGGCATCTGGCCCAGTTTATGATATATTGGCATAGTGCTATGTTCTTATTGTGCTTGTAACAAAGGTAAAGTTAATGAAAAGTACATAAAAATGATATTGGTCATGAAATAGACTTTAGATGGTTAGATGGTTTAGTTATTAATTAAACCACATAAGGAGCATAAGGGAACATAAGAATGCAAATAAACCATATAAGACATATAAGGTTCATATTTAAGAATGCGGCAGTACGGGTGTTTGCATGAGCGATTGTAATGGAAAGCCCGCAGCGAAGTGCAACGCATGACCGAAGGGGAATAAACGTAGCGAGGACTTGGAATGGAAAGCGCGGCCCGGAGGGCATGCCCTAAAAATAGATGTCAGATATTAGACGTTAGACCTTAGAAATTTGCTTGGCCTTGAAGATTATTTATTTACGTATATACCTGAATTGCCCGTTATGATTGATTTAATGCTGATTTCTTCCTTAGCCTTTAAAAAGCTGATTTTTGAATCCAACATAATATAAACAGGCTTGTTTTGGATAAATATTGTGTCGTGCATGAGCCGCGCATCTTTAAATACTACTAAATCTCCTAATCCACAAGAGTCATCATTGCATTTCCAAATGCCGGAATTAAGTTTTTCTTCATTGATGGAACATCCGCCCAATATGATACCTACTGATACAATAAAAAGTTTTTTCATTCTTTTAATTCGTGCAATTTCTCCGCCAGGTGCCAAAAGTCAGAGACGCTGAGTTGCTCTACGCGTTTGTCCAAAAAGGGGATATTGGATAAATCTTTATCCGCGGGAAGGAAGCTGTGTAAACCATTGCGGAGCATTTTTCGGCGTTGGTTGAAGGCGGCTTTTACTACTTCGAAGAGGAATTTTTCGGGGAATGGGAGCGTGAAGTTTTCCTTACGTACCATGCGCATCACGGCCGATTTCACCTTTGGGGGTGGAACAAACACGTCTTCGGAAACGGTGAAGAGATATTCCGTATGGTAAAATGTTTGCGCCAATACGCTGAGGATTCCGTAATCCTTTTTCCCGTGCGGGGAACAGATACGCTCGGCGACTTCTTTTTGAAACATGCCGCAGAATACGGGCACGCGGTCTTTCCATTCCAAGGTTTTGAATACGATTTGGGAGGAGATGTTGTACGGGAAGTTGCCGACGATGGAAAATTGTCCTTCCTCGAACAATGCCTCGGGCTTCATGCGCAGGAAGTCGGCTTCCACGACTTTTAATTTATCGGTCGGGAAATGGGCATTGAGGTACGGAATACATTCCCTATCGAGTTCCACTGCCACCACCGTAACATTTGGGTTCTGCAAAAGGTATTCGGTGAGGACACCTTTTCCGGGACCTATTTCGACCACGTTTCCGGCAGGAAATTTCAACAGAAATTCATCGACGGTTTTTTTCGCGATGCTTTTGTCTTTTAAAAAGTGTTGGCCCAACTGCTTTTTGGGCCTGATATATTGCTCCTGTGGATTCATTGTGATGCAAAGCACCGAAAAATTAACCAAATTAAAGGGAAAGGGAAGATATTTTTCTCCAAAGCAACCCAAAATTAGTTTACAATAGAAACCAATCTGTTATACTTAAAAGAGGGTTAGGTAACATAGTTCATCCATTTAAAGTAAAATTATAAAACAGTATTTAATATAACTTTAACAAAATAAATTTAGACACAAGCTTGTAATAACTACCTTTGCCATCCTCTGCAAAAAATAAGAATTAAGCTCCTAACCAGACACTTAATTTCGGTAATTTTTAATTTAGTTATATGAATAGTTTATTTACGCGCATTGCAGTAATGATTGCGTTTATTACTGTAGGCTTTGGTGTGAATGCACAGAGCATCAGCAGTAATTTGAATGCCAGACCCGGTGTGAATGTTGGAGTTCAGGAAGACTTCATCGTTACCTTGTCTGCCGGTGCCTTAAGCCCATTTACAAACGTAAAACTGGCCATTCAATTGGTGAATCCGGCGCAAAGTCCGAATATCGCATTGAGCCTACAAAATCCCCAGACTTCTCAATATGAGAATTTGGTTTTCGACGGATCCGGAGCCAGTATATCTGCCGCCGCACCTTTCTTTTTGAACCCAAACCCGTTGAACTTAAGGGCTACGTTTTCTGCGGTTGGCGTGTATAATTACAGTGTGTCCATTCTTGACGGAACGACCAATGCCGTTATTGCCACATCAAATGAATCGGTAACGGTGGGCACGCCATTTGTGGCCCCTACCATCACCAGTACACAAAATGGCCAAAACTATACGGCGGGTGTACAAAATACGTATAGCGTTTCCACTACTACCGGTACCGAGGCCGGCACTATGGTGCGTGTATTCTTTAAAATGAATGCCGCGCAAGCCGCTAACTCCCAAATTGAATATTGGGAAGTACAATCGAGCACTTGGCAACCGTTTACTGTAAATGCCAATGGCGAAGCCCATTTTGGACCAACCACCGGGTTCCCTTTGACTGCTGCCACTACGCAATTCCGTGCCACTTATAATGCTGCCGGTACATTCAACTATAAATTGGCGGTTTACCGAGTAGCGGCACCCCACGATACGATGGCCGTAGCCAACGAATCTTTTACGGTATCGGCATTGGTCTCTCCTACGGTGAGCAGCACATTGGACGGACAAACCGTAGCTACGGGCGACGAAACATCCTATACTGTGACTACCGTAGCTAATGACTACGCCAACACAAACATCAGAGGTTTCTTTAAATTGGCCAATCCGGCCCAAGCCGGCGAAGTGAACTTGACTTACGAAGTCATCCCGGGCACTTTCTTGCCATTGACGATTGATGCAAACGGTATCGGTTATTTCGGTCCGGTTTCCGGTTTCCCGTTGGCTGATGCTACCACCAACTTCAAAGCTATTTTTGATGCGGCTGGCGTTTATAACTACAAAATTGCCATCTACGACGTGAACACGCTCGATACATTGGCTTCGGCAAACGAATCGGTAACTGTTGAAGACCCTACACCGGTAGCGGCTATCATTTCAACTGACTTGGATGCGCGCACGGGCGTTGCCGTCAATATTGAAGAAGCATTTACCATCACCACGGTAGCCAATGACTTTGCCGACGAACACGTCCGTATCAAAATTACCCTGGAAACACCAGCACAAGCGCCAAACTTCTTTGTTACTTACAATAGCACTTCCATTACGTTTGATGCAAACGGTGTGGCTTATATTGGCATCCCTGCCGGCTTCCCGTTGGATGATGAAGAATTTGATTTGAACGCAACCTTTTTGGCCGGTGGTACATTTGCATATAACATAGCCTTGATTGATGCCACCGACAATAGTGTATTGGCTGAAAATGACGAAGAAGTATTCGTATTGGATAATTCAAGCATTGCCAATAACGCTTCATTTATCAGCAACACGTTCCCAAATCCTACGGAAGGGATCGTGAATATACAGACAACCCAAACCGGTGTTGGAACATTGGGTGTATATACGTTAACAGGTAAAAAAGTAATTCACCAAACCATCAATGGTTCGGTGAATACGGTTTCTTTGGAAACGCTTCCTACAGGCATGTACATCATCAAAATTTCACAAAACGAAAAAGACGCGGTAATCCGTGTGGTGAAAAAATAATTGGGTTATAATAACCAGCGAAAGCCATTCCTTCGGGAATGGCTTTTTTGTTATAGAAGATTTCCCGCATACCTCGCAATTCTCAAGCGCAGAAAGGTGAGTCAAGCGTAAGTTGCATGCGAAAGCCAGCGAGGTATGCGGGAAATAACTAATTTTGGCGTGCCATGGAAATCGACATTGAAAACATACTTCGCGAAGTGCAGTTTAAAACGAGCCGCAGCGGCGGTGCCGGTGGGCAAAACGTGAACAAGGTTTCCAGCAAGGTGGAATTGATTTTCGATATCCGGAATTCTTTCGTGTTGACGGATTTCCAGAAAGGAAAGCTATTGGAGAAACTTGCCACCAAACTGGATTCGGAAGGATTGTTGCATGTGGTGTCGCAAGTATCGCGAAGCCAACCCGAGAACAAAAAGATAGCCGCGGATAAATTGTTGGTATTACTCGAAAACGGATTGAAAGTGGTGAAGAGACGGATTGCCACGAAACCTAAAAGGGGCGCCAAGGAAAATCGATTAAAGGAGAAAAAAATAACCGGGGAAATTAAGCGTTTGAGAAACGACAAACCCGATTATTAGAATAAAAATCCGTGACACCCCAAATACAGACCGCAGAGGCGGACGGAGAATTTCTAATTACCCGTAAATCACCTTAACTTATTCGCATTATGAAAACGGATTGAATAGCGAAGAAACGCATCAACGCTAACCCAAAAAGAGCGTCATTTCCAACATTATTCCAAAAGCTCCAATACTGTCCTAAAAGCTACCGCTTTATCACCATATTTTGCCAACGTATCCTGTTGTAAGGCCGGGGCAAAACGGGTTTGGTATTCTTCCAGTTTTTCGTGCGATTCGCAGGTATATTGGATGGCAAACGTGAGTGCTGAATGTTCCCCCGTTACCACACGCAATATCCTGTTTTCTACAAACATGTCCGTGGCCATTACATCCGGGATATGTTTGGTACGCATCCAATTCAGCCACTCGTCGGCTATTTGTGTATCTACGCTTACGGTTACATTGTATATAATCATGTTCGATTTCAGATTGATGATTGAAAGCTTACGATTTGTTATATCCCTTCTCCCTGTCAAATCGAGCGGAGCCGAGATTTGTATTCAGCGTACCCAGCAACAATTTCCACGCTTCATTCACCCGTTGTTTATCCAATAATTTTTGGGCTATCTCATGTGACCTAGTTGCTATTTCACCATACGAAAACCCGAATTCGTTACAAATTTCTTCGCCCGAACCAGATTGAAGAAATTCAATGATTTCTTCATCTGTTGGCAGTTTTTCGGTATTACCGAGTTTACCCAGGTCATTTCCGGAAAGTATGTTGCTCAGTCGGATACTCTCCGGTAGCGCATCTACACCAATACCTATCGTCGTAAGCGGCTTGGCCACTTCAAACAAGGCGTTTCCGGAGGCGCGTACATACCAATCTCCACCCAAGCGGGCCACCAAGTCAATCTTTTGCTGGTCTATCTGCCCTTTTTCGTTCAGCACTTCCTCACGTACATGCACCATCACGATTTCGCAGATGACCAAGTTGCCCGCACCGCCTTCGGTTCCCGTCTCGATGATTTGTTTGACGACACATTCCAGCTGCATCGGGCTTTCCTTTACCCGAAACGGACGAACCAATTCCGAAGCAATCGGCGTAAAGCCGGCTTTTTCAAATTCATTCACGCCTTTGGCATATTCCGTACTGGCCAAGGAAGCTTGCTGTACCATCGGATAATTCACGATGTTAATGACCACCTCGCCTACTTCTTTCGCATTTTCCAACGTGTGTTTTGTTGTATTCCCACGAACACGGCGCGCCGGCGAAAAAATGGCGATGGGCGGATTGGAACCGAAAATATTGAAAAAGCTGAATGGCGAAAGGTTTGCATTTCCTTCCGCATCCACCGTACTCACAAAAGCAATGGGACGCGGTGCCACACCCGACTGCAGGTAGCCATGTAACTCGGGAACTGTTTTATCTGATGGTTTGAATGAAAGCATTTTGATTTGCTAAATTTATTCTTTTAGTCATGCTCCGCTTCGCCACGGATGATGTACTTATGTGCTAACTACCGAACAGTAAAAGCACGCTGTCAGGTCGAGCGAAGCCGAGACCTACCCCTCAAAAACGCCCATCGCTTCAAATTTCTTGATGCGTTGTTCCATGCGTTTTTCGGGTTTTATTTTCTTCAGTTTCGCCAAGTTTTCCACGATGGCATTTTTAAGGTTTGTAGATGCCTCAAAGTGGTTGGCATGTGCGCCACCCACCGGTTCGGGAATGATGCCGTCGATTAATTTGTTCTTCAGCATGTCGTCGGACGTCAGTTTTAATGCTTCGGCCGCCGTTTCTTTAAAGTCCCAACTTCTCCATAGGATAGAGGAGCAAGATTCCGGCGAAATCACCGAATACCAAGTATACTGCATCATCAATACCTTATCGCCCACACCGATGCCCAATGCACCGCCGGATGCGCCTTCCCCGATGACCACACAGATGATGGGGACGGAGATATTGAACATTTCATAGATATTTTTGGCAATCGCCTCGCCTTGTCCACGTTCCTCGGCTTCTATTCCCGGGTAGGCGCCCGGCGTATCGATCAAACAAACGATGGGCACATTGAATTTTTCGGCCAAATGCATCAAACGCAAGGCTTTACGATAACCCTCAGGATTAGCCATACCGAAATTACGATACATCCGCATCTTGGCATTGATCCCCTTCTGCTGTCCGATGAACATGACCGGCTCCCCATTCATACGGCCAAAACCGCCAATCATGGCCTTATCATCCTTGATGTTGCGGTCGCCATGCAATTCAACGAACGTATTGTCCGAGATAAAATTGAAATGCTGTAATACATACGGACGGTCCGGATGGCGCGAAACCTGTACCTTTTGCCAAGCCGTCAGGTTAGAATAAATTTCCTTCCGTGTATAGGCAATCTTTTCCTGCAATTCGGTAATCGTAGCTAAGCCCTGTATACCAGCCGTTTCGGATATCTGTTTTGCCTTTTCCAGTTCTTCTTCCAGAATGCGGATCGGCTCTTCAAAATCTAAATATGTCATGCGTTCGATGCATTAATGTCAAAAACGAAGGGCAAATTTAGTGATTAAAATATTAGTATCGGGTAGCAAGTATCAAGTAGCGAGACTAGCCTATCCACAAACAAAATATCTCATAAAACGGTCCTAAATCTTGATTATTGATACCCGCTACCTGATACTTTTCCCTATTTTCGCCTCAAATAGATTTTGCTCCATGATTACAAAAACCGTGGCCGACGTATCGGCAGCGCTTGAAGGTATCAGCGATAATATGACGCTTTTGGTCGGCGGATTTGGCCTTTGCGGAATTCCCGAAAACTGCATCAATGAGCTCGTCAGGCTCAACGTAAAAGGACTCACCTGTATTTCCAACAACGCCGGTGTGGACGATTTCGGCCTAGGGCTATTATTACAAAAGCGCCAGGTAAAGAAAATGATTTCGTCCTACGTGGGCGAAAACGCCGAGTTTGAACGCCAGATGCTCAGCGGCGAGTTGGAGGTGGAATTGATTCCGCAAGGCACTTTAGCTACCCGTTGTATGGCAGCCGGCTACGGCATTCCCGCATTATATGTGGCCGCGGGCGTAGGCACCGAAGTGGCCGAAGGCAAGGAAGTGCGCGTTTTTGATGGTAAACCTTACTTGTTGGAGCATGCCTTCGATGCCGATTATGCCATCGTGAAAGCCTGGAAAGGCGACACCGCGGGAAACCTCATTTTCCGTTATACGGCCAGAAACTTCAACCCCATGATGGCCATGGCGGGTAAAATCACTGTGGCCGAAGTGGAAGAATTGGTTCCGGCCGGCGAGTTGGATCCAGACCAAATCCACGTACCGGGAATTTATGTACACCGTATTTTTCAGGGGAAAGTTTTTGAGAAAAGGATTGAACAACGGACGGTCAGGAAAAAATAATCCCTTACGCATGAAACTGCTGTTAAAATTCGAATATATTTTCCTTTTGTGCATAGGCGTTTATGCCTATCATGAAACCGGACACAGTTGGTGGCTGTTTGCGGCCCTGTTTTTTACGCCGGATGTTTCAATGTTAGGTTATTTGGTAAATAACAAAGTTGGCGCATGGATCTATAATTTTTTTCACCATTTCGGTTTAGGAATCATCATCTATTTTATTGCAAAACTCACCGATTCGGAGTGGTTGGAAATAGCTGGCATTATCCTATTTTCCCACACATGCTTTGATAGGATTTTCGGTTACGGATTAAAACATTCAGACAGTTTCCAGCATACACATCTCGGAATTATCGGTAAAAAACAAAACATCAACCATGGCATTAAGTAAAGAACAAATAGCGCAGCGCATTTCTAAGGAAATAAAAAATAATTCATATGTAAATTTAGGTATCGGCATTCCAACCTTGGTAGCCAATTACGTTGCCGAAGGGATCAACGTCGTGTTCCAGTCCGAAAACGGGCTGTTGGGCATGGGTCCGTTTCCGTTTGAGGGCGAGGAAGATGCCGACCTCATCAACGCAGGTAAACAAACCGTCACCACGCTGCCGGGATCTGTTATATTCGATAGCGCCATGAGTTTCGGGATGATTCGTGCGGGCAAGGTGCACCTGACCATTTTGGGGGCCATGGAAGTGAGCGAAAATGGCGATATCGCCAACTGGAAAATCCCCGGAAAAATGGTAAAAGGCATGGGCGGGGCTATGGATTTGGTGGCTTCTGCCAAGAACATCATCGTGGCCATGCAACATGTGAACAAAGCCGGCGAAAGCAAATTATTGCCCCAATGTTCGTTGCCGCTTACGGGCGTAAAATGTGTGAAGAAGATAGTGACCGAACTGGCCGTATTGGAAATTGCCGAAGAAGGCGGCTTCCGCTTGCTGGAACGTGCACCGGGCGTAAGTTTGGAAGAAATACAAAAAGCTACTGCCGGTAAACTCATTATTGAAGGCGAAATTCCAGAAATGGCCATTAATTAGCCATGCTTCCACTAACCCTTATGCTACAAAACCAATATTTGCGCATCCAACGTTGGCTGTTTGGACTTTCGTTAGCTGGATTAGCTGTATACTTTATTGCGATGGCGTTTTTGTCCCAAGGTGTTTTGGAGCCTGGAGACGGCATCGTACATTACAACATGGCCAAATATGCGCCCAAATACCCCGAACTATTCCTAAACCATTGGGGGAAGCCACTTTTTACCATACTCAGTTCGGTGTTTGCACAAATGGGATTTCCCGGGATGATCGTTTTTAATGTCATTCTATTTTGTGTCGCATCACTGTTCATTTATCTCTGGGCCGAAAAACGCAAAAATCCCTTTGCTTGGCTTTCGCCTTTGTTACTGGTTTCTTCCTACGTATATTTTGATATGGTAAACGCCGGAATGACGGAAATTTTGTTTGCCACCATTCTGACGGCCACCGTATATTTCTTCTTTGGCGAAAAATATATATTGGGCAGTATCATCTTTTCCTTTGCATTGTTCTCCCGACCGGAGGCCAATATTATTCTACCCATATTTTTTCTGTTTCTTTTATGGAAAAAGCAATGGAAGGCAGTTCCGTTTTTAGCTACGGGTTTCGTGTTGTTTAGCATCATCGGTTATTTTCATTATAAAGATTTGCTCTGGTATTTTCACAAGGATCCATATCAGTTGGTAGTACCGTTTTACGGACATGGAGAATTATTACATTTTGTACGCAATCTTCAGCCTATCTGCGGTCCTGTCCTATTATTATTTTCTTTGATTGGTGTAGTAGGCTTATTGGTCGCCTTATTTACAAAAAACAGAAGCAAGGCAATAGATTACCTTTGGCTTGCCGTAGTGCCAAGTATAGCTGTTATATTTGTGCATTCATATATTTGGTGGAAAGGCATACATGCCTCCATCGGCCTTATCCGCGTCATGGCTACCATTATGCCATTGCTTGTTATATTGTCGCTTGTCGTATTAAATCACTTGTTTTACTGTTTACAAAAAAGAATGGATTCGTATAGACAAAAAACGGTTCTTATGGTATTACCTATCATTCTTTTTATACTAATCATGGGAAATATCCGGTTTTCTATATTGCCCGTAAAAGAATCACCGATCCAAATTTTACTGAGTGAAGCGGCGCAATGGTATTTAGAACAACATAACAATAAAAAGTTATACTATTCAGATCCTTATTTTGGATTCAAGGCTAAAGTAGACCCTTATAATCTCGGCATGGCCGAAGCAATGTACTATACCTTAGACAAAAATGATCCTTCGATAAATCTGCAATCGGGTGATATTATTATGTGGGAGGCACATTTTGGCCCAACGGAAGCTATGCTTGCCAAAGAAAAGCTGACCGAAAACCCCAACTTTGAGATTTTAAAAACATTTATACCTAAAGAGCGCATCCTGGTATTACATGATCGTCCATACGAAATTGTTATAGCACGCGTTAAATAACTTCTTTTTTACTTATGCGCAAGAAAAAAAATCTCTATTGGCTCAGCGGAATCCTTCTTGTTTTGATTCTTGGTGCGTGGTACATGTTCAGCCATTTTTTCGGGATAGTGAACACCTTGCGCGATGCGCGGCTGGAATGGGCCGGTTTTGGACAGGGTACATTGAAAACAGATTCCACCAACATGTCTTATTTCCGTGGTGGCGAAGGAAAAAAAACGGTACTGCTCATCCACGGTTTCGGCATGGGCGGTGCCACCACTTGGTTTGATCCGATGGTAGAATTGAGCAAAGACCTAAACTTCATCGTTCCCGATTTGTTGTGGTTTGGCGAATCTACCGGAAATATAACACCCAACTTACCTAACCAAGCCCGAACAGTATGGGCCCTTTGCGACAGCCTAAAAATAAAACCCGATGCCATCGTGGGTATTTCTTATGGCGGTTTTGTGGCTTTTGAGATGCTGCACCAACGTCCGGAAGGGAGCAAGCAGCTCTTGATCGTGAACAGCCCCGGGCCTGTTTTTATGCCCGAAGATATTGCCCAGCTGTGTGAGCGTGCCCACGTACAATCGCCCGACGAACTATTTATCCCCAAAGACGTAGCGGGGCTGGAACATCTGTTCCAATTTGTTTTTTCGGAAGATCCGCCGATTCCAGGTTTTGCGTACGAACAGATTTTTGAACACGAAACCAAAAAAAATGCCGACATCAAACGTACGCTCATGCAAGATTTGGTGGGTAATGCGAATGTATATCGCGTCGCGGGTTTTCCCAAGACAAAAAACAGCATTATCTGGAGCCGAAACGACCAGGTTTTTCCGATGGAATGTGGTCAACGTTTATCCGATTCGTTGCATGCCGAAATGGTTGTTTTGGAACAATCGGGACATGTACCCAATCCTCGGGATAGGGCCAGTTATTTGGCGGGCTTGAGGAAGTTTTTGGTGGATTAGTTGTCCACAGGCGCTTTCTATCAACCCTTTTCATGGTCCCAAAATCGCCACATAAGGAATTTCGGTAGAAAGGTCGGTCCTTCGAGATCTTCGGTATAGGCCTAAGGGAATACGCCACCATTGTCATACTTGTTTTCAGTTTTCGTATGGGTTATGTGGTTTAAAAACCGCATTTTCGCAAAAAGATTGTCTTATGATTCCACCGATAGCGATAAAGAAGCCCAAAGCACTGACGATACATAACCATACCCGCACGGACGATTATTTTTGGATGAACGAACGCGATTCGCCCGAAGTGGTTGATTATTTGAACGCGGAGAATGCCTACACGGCCAGCATTATGGACACGCTGAAGCCATTGCAGGAAAAACTGTTCCAGGAAATGAAGGGCCGCATCAAGGAAACGGATATGAGTGTGCCTTATTTGCTGCGCGGATATTGGTATTACGTGCGCTATGAGGAAGGAAAGGAATATCCGATCTATTGCCGTAAACTGGGCAGCTTGGAAGCGGAGGAAAACATCATCCTGAATGTAAATGAACTGGCCGAAGGGCAAAGCTATTGCGAGGTGACGGGGCTTACCGCCAGCATCGACAACCAATGGTTGGCTTATGGAATTGACACGGTAAGCCGTAGACAATATACACTGCGCATCAAAAATATACTCACGGGTGAATACTCGCACGAAAACGTGCAGGATACGGACGGTTCCTACGTATGGGCAAACGATAATAAAACCTTGTTTTACGATGTAAAGGATGCCGAAACCTTGCGTACGTACCAGGTTAAAAAACATTTGCTGGGCGCATCGCCGGATACGGATGAATTGGTGTACGAAGAAAAGGATGAGACGTTTTATTGCAGCGTTTCCAGAACCAAGTCGGACGCGTATATTTTTATATCGTCATACAGCACGGTGAGCAGCGAGGAGATGTTTATTTCGGCGAATAGCCCGAATGATACTTTTAAAATTATACAACCGCGCCGACGCGACCATTTGTATTTCGTGAACCATTTCGGTGGTCATTTTTATATCCGTTCCAATGCGGATGCCATCAATTTTAAATTGGTGAAAACACCGATCGGCAGTCCAGCCGAAGAAAATTGGGAAACGGTGATTGCACATCGGGAAGATGTATTGATTGAAAGTGCCGAATGTTTTGACCAATTTTTGGTATTGGAAGAGCGTGAAAACGGTTTGTCGAACCTACGTATTCGCGCTTGGGACGAAACGGCGGATTACCGTATAGACATGGGAGAAGCGGTATATACCATCTATTCGGACACCAATCCCGATTTCAATACGGAATGGTTACGCTTCACGTTTTCTTCCTTGAAAACGCCTAGTTCCATTTATGAATATAATATGCTAACCCACGAAAAAAAGCTGTTGAAACAGCAGGAAGTGGTAGGCGGACACAACCCGGATGATTATATAACAGAACGCCAGTGGGCCGTGGCACACGACGGTAAGGCAATTCCCATGAGTGTTATATACAAAAAGGGAATTGAAAAAAACGGACAAAACCCGACTTTGTTATACGGCTACGGTTCGTACGGCATTACGGTGGATCCTGCGTTCAGTTCGGTGCGTTTAAGTTTGATTGACCGTGGGTTTGTGTTTGTGATCGCCCACATACGTGGCGGGCAGGATTTAGGCCGCCAATGGTATGAGAACGGCAAGATGTTGCACAAGAAAAATACATTCGAGGATTTTATTTCCTGTGCGGAACACATCATTGTCGAAAAATATACATCGCCCGGGCATTTGTTTGCCATGGGCGGAAGTGCCGGCGGCCTACTGATGGGCACGGTGATGAATATGCGTCCCGACTTGTTTAAGGGCATTCTGGCTGCCGTTCCGTTTGTGGACGTGGTGAGCACCATGCTGGACGAAACCATTCCGCTGACGACGGGCGAATTTGACGAATGGGGCAACCCGAAAGTGGAAGAATATTACCGATATATGCTTTCCTATTCTCCTTACGACAATGTGGAAGCCAAAAATTATCCAAACATCTTGGTAACGACTGGTTACCACGACAGCCAGGTGCAATATTGGGAACCTGCCAAATGGGTAGCCAAACTGCGCGAACTAAAAACGGATGATCACCTGTTATTATTCAAATGTGAAATGGATGCCGGGCATGGCGGCAAATCGGGCCGGTTTGAACGTTTGAAGGAAATTGCGTTGGATTATGCGTTTATGTTGATGATTGAGGGAATCAGGGAATAATTTACAAACTGTACAAGGCGTGTGAGATTTATTTTTTTATAAATTCAATATCCTTGACGGTTCCTTCTGCCGATAGATAAAATTTAATTACTTTATTCTTGCTGTTTCTACCGAAATGATACAGCATCCGCTGACCATTGCCGAACTCATCCTTCTGGCCTGGTGTCAGTTTCGTTCCTGCGTGGTTTGGGTAGTTTACATACAAACCATCATTTTTAATATAAATTTCATATTCGACTTGTAATTCATCTGATGAATATAGTCCAACGTAATCTGTTATGTTGATTGTTTTGGGATCCATGAATTTTGCCTTCAAAAAATAAAACGGGGTACCGCCGAAATAGACCGTTAAATCGGGTGCCGTACTTTTAGATTGGTTAAAAACATAGCTTACGCCGGGGTTATTGGTACGCACGAATTGGCTTTCCGCAGTTGGCGTCAGTGCCACATACTTTTTCCCTTGCCCGCTAAGCGTTTTGAGTGTGTCATTTTCCAAAATAATCTCCATCTTCATGTCGCTGTGTTGCTCCTTGTATTGCCCAACAAAATGCTTCATTTCCTGTTTTTTGGGATGAAATATACTGGATGGTTTAGACGTTTCGTTATTTTGTTGGGGCACAAATAAATCTAAAATATGGTATGAAATAGGCGAAGGATTGATGGATTGTGTATTGGTAAGAATAATGATCGATAATTTCAGTTCGGGAATAGCCATGATTTGAGATTGGCTACCCAAACCATAACCACTGTGATGGATGGTTTTTATATTTTTGTAATCATTAACCATAACACCCCGTGCATATTTGGCCTTTTCTCCAGATGGTAGATTTTCAACGGTGGTAAGAAAATCGGTTAAATCTAAATAAGCAGGGTTTAGACCATTCAAAACATTACTCCATATAGCCAAATCCTCAATTGAAGAGCATACACTTCCTGCACCATAACTTATTTGGTTGCTTTTTAAATGCGCATAGCTCCCGTCATCATTTTGAGCGTATCCCATTACTCTATTTGGGATATAAGTTGTTGTATCCACACGATAAAAAGTATTGTACATACCCAATGGAGCGAACAATTTTTCGTTGGCGTATTGATTTAGGTTTTTACCCGTTATACGTTCTATTATGATTGCCAAAAGCGTATAGGCCGTATTTCCGTATAATACTTTTTCTCCCGGAATGTTATTTAATCCTTTTTGTTTACAAGCTAATTTAAGAATCGTTTGGTTGTCGTGGAATTCTTTGTCATAATCAAAGCCGGCCAAGTCCATGATGGCATGATAATTCCGAATTCCACTGGTATGGTTCAGCATGTGTCGTATACGAATGCTTTCACCATAAGACGGAAATTCAGGAATATACTTCCTGAGATCATCATCCAAAGAAATTTTGCCTTCCTTTATTAAATTCCAGATGCATGCCGCCGTAAATTGTTTGGCGATAGAAGCAACGCCAAAAATACTGTTGCCTGAATTTTTTGTTTTTTGTACTATATTGGAAAATCCGATGCCTTTGGCATATATTACCTGACCATTTTCCACAATTCCGATGCTAAACCCAGGCGCATTCGGTTTATCGAAAATTTGGACTATGGAATCTACTTTGGCTATTTCGGTGGTTCTTTGTGCCCATACATGTGTAAAGATGAGTGCCGTAAAAAGGGTGAAGATGAGTCTCATGTTAAGCGTGGGATGATTGTCAATTGATTAGGCATCGAACAAATTTATATTAAAAACAATTTACTGCAATGATAGGTGTTATAAAAAATATTGGTGTTTATTTATTTTATAAATCAAACCTTTATGGCTGTCGAAATCAAACTCCTTTTCATATTTCAATCCGATTTTTTCTAACACATTTATCGATGCCGCGTTTTCCGCCATGGCTCTTCCAACGACGGTTTCCAAATTCAGTTTTTCGAACCCGAATCTAAGGCAAGCTTTTGCACTTTCTGTTGCGAAACCTTTATTCCAATGGTTTTCAAAGAACCTAAACCCAATATCGGTTTCATTTAATGCATGGATATATTTAAGACCGCACCAACCCAAAAACTCGCCATTAGATTTGTCGATCACCGCCCAGCGTCCGTAACCGTTTTTATCGTAATCGCTGTAGCTGCTCAAAAAAATCTCGGCTTCTGTTATATTTTTGAATGCTCTATCACCGGTATACTTTACTACATTGGGATTAAGATTCAATTCATAGAAATCTTTAGCATCCGTTATAGTTAATTCTCTCAATAATAATCGATCTGTTTCTACAATTTGCTCCATTATGGCGACTAACTTATATATGCTAAACATATTAATTTACAAATGCTTGTAAATATTTAATTCAGTATACTTCACCCAATATATATTATTCGTCAAAAAATATCCAACACCCGTTCCGGCGGCCTTGCAATCACCGCCTTATCGCCATGGATCACCACAGGACGCTCAATTAAAATGGGATGCGCTAACATCGCTTCTATCCACTCGTTTTCGGAGAGGGTTTTGCCTTTGTACAATTCCTTGTAAATCGATTCGCCCGTCCTAATTAGATCATGGGCTTTGATGCCGACTTTTTTCAATACGTTCTTTATTTCTTGAGCAGTAGGTGTGTCCTCCAAGTATTTTACCACTTTATATTCTACACCTTTTTCTTCCAGTATCTGTAATGCATCGCGGCTTTTTCCGCAGCGGTTGTTGTGCCAAATGGTAATCATAAACAAATATACAAAATAAAAAATCCCGTCTTTCGGCGGGATTCTTATGCTTGATCGGCTTTATATTTTAAAATAATTTCTTGGATTGTTATAGAACGGTTGATGTTTCCTTGGCTTCTTCATCGAGAACATCAACATCACTTCGTGGGTACCGGTATTGTAAGGTCTGGCTCCGCCCAAACTATAGTCGAACGAGTAACCCACGCGTAACCCTTTGATTACCTCGGCTCCCACGATGGCCGAAACGGCATCCTGGAAACGGTATGCAGCACCGATCCACACGCGGTCTTTCAGGAAGTAGGCCAATAAATTCCCCTCAAACTGTGTGGTAAAAAATGGGCTGCGTACCAATAATCCCGGTACGATGCGTGCTTTATTTTTGATGTTAAACGAGTAATTTCCGTACAAATTCAGTCCGCGGGCAAAGTATGGATATTTGCTGGTAGGCCCACCAATCAATTGCGTGGCAGATAAGCCGATGATGTAATTTTTATGGTTCAATTCCAAACCGGCGGCTACGTCCGGTAGAAATTTGTTTTCATTGAAATTATTCATCACCGGATCTTGGGGGTTGGCAAATACTAACTCTCCCGATTTCGTATTGGTATACATAAATCCGGCACCCACCCCAATCGTCAGAAATGCTTTTTCGTTTAATGTGGCATGGTAGGCATAATTAACGCGTAGGTTTAAGTTGCTCTGAGGGCCAATACGATCGTATGAAATAGTAGCGCCCAAACCGCCATGTAAAGGTTTTACGTAGAAGTTGGCGTTCAACATCTGTGAGGAGGGGCGGCCTTCCAAGCCGATCCATTGTTCGCGATCCCACAGCATAAATTCCATCCCCTTGTTAATGCCGGTAGAAGCCGGATTAAAGTTGGAGCGGGCAAACATCCATTGTGTAATGTTTGTATTGTTCTGTGCACCCACCGCCCAATACCCTAAAATAGTGAGGAAAGCTGTTATATAAAATGATATAATTCTTCTCATGGTCTAGTTCTCCGCTTTAAGGTTAGTTACTTGGAAGGTTGTACGTCTGTTGGCAGCGTGCTCTTCTTCCGTTTTGGCATTTTTAAACAAAGGACTTGACTCTCCCCATCCTTTGGATGAAAGTCTTGACTCGGAAATTCCGTTTTGCATTAAAAAATCCTTTACGCTTTTTGCCCGTTTATCACTCAACTGGAAGTTATATTTTTCGCTTCCTTGTTCATCCGTGTGTGCATTCAGCACAATGTTCACTTCGGGTGTTTCATTCAGCAGTTTTACCAAAGTCATCAATTCCTTTTTGGAAGATTCGGTGAGTTCCGCGCTGTTATATGCGTAATAAATATTGTCGAGTTTAATTTCTTCTTTCGTAATTTTTACGAGCGATATTTCCGCATTATTTCTTTTGGCCAATTTTTCTTCCGGATTTTCTTTGGCTGCAAAATCAATGGCTGGAATCATGATACTGTTGGAAAAATAACCCGGCTTTGTCCCTAGGATGCGGTACGACGCCTGTGGATTTCCGTTGTTGATGGTAAACCTACCGGTATTATCCGTGGTGGTTTCCATCTTGGAACCGTCGGTTCCCGCCAAAATTACTTTGGCTCCTTCCAATGGGAGGTTTGTTTTATCCTCACGTATAAATCCGGAAATGGTTTTGTAACGGTCGTCCATCCTAAAGATATAGATATCATCGTTCCCGAATCCGCCGATGCGGTTAGAACTATAGAAACCTTCCTGCTTATTTTTGCCGTATACGAGACTGAAATCGTCTCCGGTAGAATTAAATGGCATGTCGATCCATTTTGGATTCTTTGGATTTCCGTTCACGAATGTTGCCCTGTATAAATCGAGTCCGCCCAGACCTTCGCGACCGTCGGATGAATAGATGAACAGCGAGTCGCCGCTTATGGTAGGGAAAACATCGTCTCCCGGAGAGTTGATTTCACGCCCTAGGTTAATCGGGTCGCCCCAAAGGCGGGTTACGCCCTTGATGGATTTATACAAATCTTTTTGGCCATATCCTCCGGGTTTGTCCGATGAAAAATATAACACGTTCCCATCGGCACTGATGCTAGGCTGAGCACAATTAAACTCATCGCTGCTAAAAGATAATGCGTCCGGTTTTGACCATGTTTTGGCGTTTACATCATATTCCGAAGTGTATATTTTGCAGGTTTTCCCTTTTCCGTCAAACCCGTTGCATACGGTAAAATATCCTGTATTGGAGGGTTGGTGGAATGAAAACGTTCCATTGTTATATGGAGAATTCACCGACTCGGGTAATTTTCCGTCCAATTTCCAGGTTCCGTTTTGTTCGGAAGCGTAATAAAGCCTCGAAAAGCCTTGTCCGCTGGTCTTGTCGGTTTTGGCTTCTCCTTCTTTACGGGCTGAACTGAAAACCCATTTATTGTCGGATATCATGGTGAAGCCATAATCCGGAAAACTGGTGTTGAGTTCCTTCAGGTTTGTGTGTATAATCACACTGGGGTATTCCTCTTTTTTGCTTGCCGTATTGGCCGACACGATGCGTATATCTGCTAAACGGATTGTATTGGAATCAGCCGCCTTGGCTTTTTCAAATAAATTCGTGGCTTCGGTGTATTCAGCCAAATACATCTTGATTTCGCCGTAATTCATAAACACCTCTCCCGATTTCAATCCGCCATCGATGGCTTTTTTATACCATGTTTCGGCATTTTTGAAATCATCCGTCAAATAGTATGAATTGCCTATTTTACCATAAACTTCACTTTTCAGGTTTGGGTTTTTAATTTTTTCAACGATGGATTCGTATGCTTTCGCGGCATCCACATAATTTTTATCCTCGTAAAGATATCCTGCATTTTCCAGTGGTGTCTGTGCCATCACGAAGGTGGCCATACAAAGGAAAAGCAAGTTTATAATGATGGTCTTCATAAGCAATTATCTGATCAGTGTTACGGGTTCCTTCATGGTGTGTTGTCCGCCTTGGCTATCGGTGAACTTGAATATAACGTAGTAGGTTCCGTTGGAAACCGGAGAACCGTTGTGGGTTCCGTCCCAACCCGCGTTTCCTTCATACAACGTTTGCCCCCAACGGTTCAGGATAATCATATCCGCCCCACCCAGGTAAGTATCGTTGATGCCATCGCCATTGGGAGAAAATGCGTTTGGCAAACCTTCCAGGCAGTAATCCACGCTTACATCCACGGTTACCGTGTCCGAATAAATACATGGATTATTGGTTTGCTTATTGTTCACGATGACCGAATACACTCCGGTTGAATTTACTTGGTAAGTTTGCTGTGAATCTCCCTGAAGCATCAATCCGTTCCTGTACCATTGGAAAGATTCCCATTCGTTGGTGGCATCCAACAACGGGTAAGAAACACCAAACAAACATAACAGCTGGGCAGGACCTAAGTCCAAAACCGGTTTCGGTTGAACGGTGGCTGTTTGGTTCAGATCTACCATCCAGTTCAAACATTTATCGCCAATGGTATTGCCGTCGCTACCCACCTGCAACGCTACCGTTACCGCCGTAGCTTGTGTTTGCGAGGCGATGATGATGTCCACCTGTGTGGTATACCTATTGTTTTGGGAACAACCTACCCCTACCGCACCCAATACCGGAATGGTTACACCGCCAGCATTAAGGGCTGCAAAATCGCTCCCGTCCGGAGCAATGGTGGAACAAGTACATGGTTCATCCAAGGTAATGCGTACGCCATAATTGTTACACACATATTCCGCCCCGATGGCAACTGGCGGAAGGGTATCATACAAAGTGACCGTTGAAGCCGTAAAATCGATGGTATAACCAGATTGTGTAGATGAAAAGTTAGAAACATTGATCACGAATGTTTCTCCGGCCAAGACGTTGATGGTAGGTGAATTTTGTGCACCCGCGTTACCGTTCGCCCCTGTTTGTCCGGTTAGGGCAGAAAAATTGCAGGCCACCTCCAAGGCCGGATTCACGAATATTTCACTACACAAAGCATTAGACAAATTAAAGACGGCCCAGTCATAATCATCCAATGGATTCAATGGGGTGATGGTAAAATTCACGATACCGGTTTCCTGCGCTGTAAAGATGTACCATACGTCATTCATTTCCCCGTCATCCAAACAACTCAACCCCGGATTGATTTCGTTGGGCTGGTTACCGCTTCCTTGGTAAGATTGGGTTTGTGAATAAATATCCTGACAAATGATGATCGCATCGGGGCAATCCTGCTCGGGAGCAAAATTCTTATTGAGGTTCGGCGTCGCTTTGGATTCCTTAATCTTGGCACTTTTTGCCGCTTCCAATTGCGCTATCTGCTCAGCCGTGTAAACATGCTGACCAATAGCCATGAAACCGCCGGCTAAAAAGACGGCGGTCGCAAGGGATATTTTTAAAATTTCTTTTTTCATTAGGCTCAATTAGTGGCTTACATTTTTACAAACTTCACGGTATGTGTATTTCTTCCATTTTGGATATTTATAAAATAAACCCCTGGTTTAAGCACATACACATCGATCGTTTTGTTTAATATACCTGCGGATGGATATATCATTTCTTGCATGACGGATTTTCCGGATACATCCAATACATTCAATTTCCATTCACCGTTATCTAATCCGGATGCCGTCAACTGAAGATACTGATCGGTCGGATTTGGGAAGATATTTAATGAAGCGGATACCGAATTTTCTTCGATGCCTACATTCTTGTTAACCAATACCGGCAATACCAATGTATCAGATCCGCAGTCATTCATAACAATCAAACGTACTTGGTATATTCCGTTATCCGGGAATTGATGGATTGGATTTTGGATGGTTTCTTCGGCAGAACCGTCGCCAAAATTCCAGATCCAAGTATCCTCATTTTGTGATAGATTAGTGAAGCTCGCAAACAATGCATTAGGCTGGTATATAAAGGCTGCCACCGGATTTGGCGCCACGGTAATGGAGATGGTAGATGTGGCGCTACATCCGCCCGTTGTGACATTATATGTAACCGTATGCGAACCTGGCCCAGCCACAGTCGGGTCAAACACCCCAGAATTCACGTAGGCGCCACCAGACCATGTTCCGCCTGCGGTAGCTGCCGTTAAATTAAATGGTGCGTCATCTTGGCAAACAACACCCGGATATGTAATCGTAGCATCCGGATTGGCATTTACCAACACGTTCACCGTATCTGAGCCCACACAACCATTGCTGCCAGTCATGGTATATATCACCACATTATTTCCAATCGCGGCCAAAGCCGGATTAAACAATCCTGAACCGTTGATATATGCTCCACCAGAGAATACGCCACCCGGTAAATTCACGATAAGGAATGCCGATGAATTGTTTTGACAGAATGGAGACGGAGTAATGATGTTTACGTTTGGATTACCGCTTACGGCGATTTGGGCCGTAGATTGAGCCGTACAACTTCCATTGGTTACGGTATAGGTAACCAAATTATTTCCAACCGAAGCCAAAGCCGGATCAAATGTTCCCGAAGCCGTTACGTATGCACCACCTGACCATATTCCGCCGCTTATGTTGGCGGTAAGTCCGATAGGCGAAGCACTAGCACAAATAGACGCCACCGGATTGATGACCGGGATGGGTGAATTTAATACTTGGACACTCGCAACGGTTGAGCTGGAGCAGCCTCCATTGGTTACGGTATACATTACCGGATACACACCCGGACCTGCCTCCGTTGGGAAAAATAATCCGTTAATGGAAACGAACGGGTTTCCACTCCATATTCCACCTAACGGCGATGCTGTAAGAACTTGTATACTGTCGTTAGAGCAGAATGGTCCTGCCGGGGTAATGCTCACCGTGGCCGATGTATTTACCACCACATTGTATGTGGCCGATGCATTACATCCACCAGAACCGGTGACCACATAATTTACCGGGAATGAACCCGAGCCTGACACAGAAGGATCAAAGGTACCCGCAGCGCTGATATATGCACCGCCAGACCAAGTTCCTCCGGAAGGCGAAGCCGTCAATATGATGGGGGATGAACCTGTACACAAAGGACTTACCGGCTGGATAAATGCTTGGGGTGACGTAACGATGATTATGTTAGTTGAAGCTGCCGTGGCACATGCTCCGGCAGGCGTATAATTTATGGTGTATGCACCCGGTACGGAAGCAGACAAATCGATGGTGCCTGAACCATCCACCGATAAACCAAGCGGCGACGAAGTAAATATTCCGCCAACCGGTGAAACCGTGGCTACCGGATCGGTTCCGTTCGAACAAAAGTTGGATGCCGCGTAAGAAATTGTCGCCGTGGCCCCTGAATTGATAACCACCTGCTGGGTGTATACGCCGATGCAGGTACCGGGTACGGTGTACGTCACCGTATAGGTGCCGGCACTAGAGGCGGACAGGTCTATTCGCCCGGTGAACTGGTTGTCGAACACAAGGCCCGCCGGTGATGCGGTGAACG
>Ga0247814_10000531_pt1 | contig 29226 bp, 19 predicted proteins | sample UWRJL179409R1_FD_179947 | JGI IMG/M metagenome (GOLD analysis project Ga0247814, IMG submission 179947) | Plant litter microbial communities from Arlington Agricultural Research Station in Wisconsin, United States - UWRJ-L179-409R-1 | ecosystem: Environmental > Terrestrial > Plant litter >... | reverse complement strand
CCGCCAGCAGGTAGCCCCCATCCCTTGTCTCGATCGCTTTCTTCAGGATGTCCTCGCCCGCGCTGCCTACTGATTTGCGCCAGAGTTCCTGGCCTTTCTCATCGGTCTTTATCATCACGTAGTCATTGATCTCTTTCTCTTCCTTCTTCCTGTCCGTGCCGCTTATCTCGCTTTTGGCAAAGCCGCCCAGCAGCAGCGTATGGTCTTTGTTTTCTACAACGGAGGTCATCACGTCTACCTTCCCGATGTTGTAGGTCTCCTGCCAAAGACTGTTGCCATCTCCGTTGAGCTTTATAAGCCAGAAGTCGGTGCCGTTGCTGTTGCCCCGGCTCTTGTTGTTGGAGGATTCCGAATTGGAGTTGCCGCCCAGCAGAAAGCCGCCGTCATAGGCCTGGTGCACCACGTAGAGCTGGTCATCACGGTCGCCGCCTATCGTCTTCTGCCAGATAATTGCTCCCTTGCTGTCAAGGCGCAGCACCCAGTAGTCGCCCACCCCTGAATTCTTCTCTGATTTGTTGCCCGAGTCCGGGGAGTTGGAATAGCCACCGACTATATATCCGCCATCGGTGGTCTGCTCTATGCTGCGCAGCTCATCGAGGTAGATGCCACCGAAGGACTGCTGCCATTCAATAGTTCCTTCCTTATCGAGCTTCACCACCCAGTAGTCCATATTCCCAAAACTTTCTGTGGTCTTCTCGCCTGACTTGGAAGAGCTTGATGAGCCGCCCAGGATGTACCCGCCGTCTTTGGTAGGGCATACACTCTGTAGCTTTTCCTGACCGCTGCCGCCGATGGTTTTCTGCCAGAGCTCACCGCCCTTGGCATCGAGCCTTATCACCCAGAAGTCATCGCCTCCGCGGGAGTCCTCTTTCTTTTGTAATCCCTTTGGGGAATTGGAAGTGCCTGCAAGGATAAAGCCGCCGTCATTAGTGAGGCGTATGCTCTGCAGGAAGTCCATGCCTTCCCCGCCGAAGCTTTTTTGCCAGTCGAGTTCCCCGCCCTCGTCCATCTTCCATACCCAGTAGTCCAGGTCGCCGCTGTTCTCTTGTGTCTTGTTGCCGGTCTTCCCCGAGAGCGAGCTTCCGGCCAGGATAAAGCCGTAATCGGCAGTGGGCTGCGCGTCCATCAGGTACTCGGCATGCCTGCCGCCGTAGGACTTCTCCCAAAGGATGTCCTGGGCTGTGCACAATGTTGGGATTGCTAAGGCTAAGGCAATAAGGATCCTACCCCCGGTGTAGGGAAATGGCTGTCTTTTCATCTGATAATGTATTAAAGGTAAAGAAAAAGGTGTGCTGTAAAAGTCTCCCATTGGAAAGGAAACCTGCTGCAGATTTTCTGCCGTTTATGTTAATTTTTTGTTTGTTCCTACAAGAGTATTAAAAAAATAAACAAACGCTTATAGGGTTTTCCCTATTTTTTTATAGGTTTTTACCTATATGCTTCGCGAGGTATTATCAACGGACCAGAAATGACGTATAATCGCTTACGATCGATCCGAAGTAAGGTTATTCTTTTAGCAGATGCTTACTACCAACTTCCATACCGACGCACCAAACTCCACTTCCGACATACCAAAATTTCCCAACCCCTTTTCCCAATTCACCAAAAACTGTATCTTTACCATAAGCACCGCAATCCTGTTACAACAACAAAATGAAAACCACAATCAAACCCTATCATAAGGACGATGAAAATGCCTGTATCGCAGCTTTTAAAAGCAATGTCCCGTTATACTTTACAGAAACAGAAGTTGGAGATTTTGAGAATTTCCTACAGCGCATCGCCATTCCCGATCATCCCGAAAAACCGTTGAAGACCCACTATTTTGTAATTGCCGTAAACGGTGAAACAGTAGGCTGTGGTGGCTTTGGCGACAAAGACAATACAGCAGTCATTACCCTGGCCTGGGGATTGGTGCATAAAGAGTACCATAAGAAAGGATTGGGCGGGCAGTTGTTGTCGCATCGCCTGCAACAGATCAGGATGTTGTATCCTGATGTTCCTGTCATTGTCGATACCACCCAATTTGCGTATGCTTTCTTCGAAAAGTATGGCTTCGATACGACGAAAATTACAACCGATTTTTATGCGCCGGGTATGCACCGTTATGATATGGTACTGCGTTCCTGAACGGCAGTTAAAAAACACGAACTCCAATCGCACACCTCAAAAACAGACCTATGGAAAGAAGGGATTTTTTACAAACTGTATCGCTGGCAGCGGCCGGACTTTATGTGAATGGTTTATTGGCGAATCCACTCAATGTCCGGACGCCTCTGGGTATCCAGCTGTATTCGGTACGCGATGCGGTGGCCAAAGACCTCGAAGCGACGCTGGAGCGGCTGGCCAATATGGGTTATGCGAATCTGGAGCTTTACGGGTATGATGGCAGTTTTTTTGGGCATACGGCGGCCGATTTTAAAAAGATGCTCCGCAATACCGGACTTACAGTGACCAGTTCGCACCACAATACAGGGATTGCATCAGCCGTTGACGGTACGCTCAACAAAGGATGGGACAAGGCCATTGAAGACCTGCATGCGATTGGCTCCCGATACATGGTCTGCGCTTACCTCTTCCCGAATGAGCGAACGCCGGCCATCTATAAAACGCTGCCGAAACTACTTGAAACATCGGGAAGGTCGGTTAAGGCTGCCGGTATGCAGTTTGCCTACCACAACCATGACTTTGAATTTGAGAAAGCGGGCGCCCTGCCCCTATATGATTTTCTGCTCGACAATACCACACCCGAACTCGTTGCCATGGAGCTTGACCTGTACTGGATTTCAAAAGCCGGCTATGATCCTTTGGATTATTTTAAAAAATATCCGGGCCGTTTTCCGCTCTGGCATGTGAAAGACATGGAAGCAGGAACGAAAGACATCACCGAAATTGGTAAAGGCACCATCGATTTCGACCGTATTTTTGCTGCCCGAAAACAAGCCGGACTACAGTACTGGTTTGTAGAACAGGATGTGAGCAAAGGTGATATTTTTACCAGTTTGCGCATAAGCAGGGATTATGTGATGCAAAAGGGCTATTAAAATCGGGAACAATTGCCTTCAGACAGTAGGCCATTTTTTTGTAATAAATGAGTACCTTAGCATACTGACGCCCAGGTTGATACCTGACTAACCAATCATCTTAAAAAGCAACCGCTATGAAAAAATTATTCCCTTTCCTGCTCCTTTTGACTTTTTTGGGCTATGGCCAAACTCCAAAAGACAACGCTAAACCTGATGTTTTCGAAAAGATCAGCCGCGAAATGAAAGCATTCAAACTGGACACCTCAGCCGTTCCCGACGACAGGCTTTCAAAAAAGATAATCGAACTGAGGGACCTGCGCGGCGGGTTCAATATTACCGAAGCCGTAGAATATAAAATCTCGGAAGAACGTGCCAAAGCAGGCGCTCCCCAACAGGAACTCGACAAAGTGGCCGCTTTCTTCAAGTCAGGCAACGGAAAGAAATGGCTCAATAACGCTGTCATACATATTTACAGAAAGCAGTTTACTTATGAAGAAGTCACTCAGCTAATCGCCTTTTATAAAACTTCCGCAGGGCAAAAAATGGCAGAAAACTTTCCAATCATTATGATCCAGTCGCTTAAGGCTGCAGAAGCAATCGGAGAAGCTTTTAAACAGCAACAGCCAAAGTAAAAAAAGCAGCGCTTTCAGATTTCCACATTAAAAACTATCTTCGTGGCTGTGATACTGTAACTACCAGACCATCGGAATGAGCCTGCTGCAAACCCCTATCGAATACCTTAAAGGCGTCGGACCCAACCGCGGTGGTTTGCTGCGAAAGGAACTCGGCATCCGTACCTATGAAGATCTCGTGCAGTTGTATCCCAACCGGTACATCGACCGAACGCGCTATTACAAGGTCAATGAACTGCGTGATACTACTGCCGAAGTACAGCTGATCGGCAAGATCATCAACATCAGGACCGTTGAACAGCAACGCGGCAAACGGCTGGTGGCCACCTTTACCGATGACACAGGCCAAATGGAACTCGTATGGTTCCAGGGACACAAATGGATCCGCGAAAGCCTGCAACTCAATGTTCCCATAGTCATCTTTGGAAAATGCAGCCTGTTCAACAACGTGTTCAATATGGCACATCCTGAAATAGAGCTGCTTAAAGAGCATGAGCAGAGCCTGCGTTCTGCCTTACAGCCTGTTTATCCATCGACGGAAACACTCACGAACCGCGGCATATCCAATCGGGTCATCAACAAACTGATGCAGCAATTGTTCCTCGAAACGCAGGCCTTATTTATTGAAACCCTGCCGGCTTACCTCATACAGGATTTGAAGCTCATCCCAAAAAATGCAGCGCTCTTCAATATCCATTTTCCTAAAAGTGCCGATGCATTGGCCAAAGCGCAGTTCCGCCTAAAGTTTGAGGAACTCTTTTTTATCCAATTGCAATTGATTACAAAAAACCTGATCCGGAAACATAAAATAAAAGGGCATCCGTTTACCATTGTCGGTAGTAATTTCAACGATTTTTTCCAGAACCACCTGCCTTTCGACCTGACCGGTGCGCAGAAACGCGTACTTAAAGAAATCAGGAACGATATGGGTCAGCCCGCACAAATGAACCGCCTGTTGCAAGGCGATGTCGGTTCGGGAAAAACCATAGTCGCGTTCATGAGTATGTTGCTGGCACTAGATAATGGCTTCCAGTCCTGCCTTATGGCACCGACGGAAATCCTTGCCAACCAGCATTTCTCGGGATTAAGGGAATTGGCGAAAGACCTCAATGTCAATATCAGGATATTAACCGGTTCCACTAAAACCGCCCAGCGGAAGATCATCCATGAAGAGCTCGAAAACGGCAGCCTTCATATTCTAATCGGTACGCACGCACTGCTCGAAGACAAAGTACAGTTCCAAAACCTGGGACTGGCCGTAATTGATGAGCAGCACCGCTTTGGCGTAGAGCAACGATCCAAATTGTGGAAGAAGAACGAGATTCCGCCACATGTGCTCGTAATGACCGCCACTCCTATTCCGCGCACATTGGCAATGAGCCTGTATGGCGATCTGGATGTTTCCGTAATCGATGAATTGCCACCGGGAAGAAAACCCATACAGACGGTACACCGTTTTGATGCTAACCGGCTTAAAGTTTGGAAATTCATTCGTGATGAGATTGCTATCGGAAGGCAAATTTATATTGTGTATCCTCTAATCCAGGAATCTGAAAAAATGGATTTTAAAGACCTCATGGATGGGTATGAAAGCCTTTCGCGTGATTTTCCATTACCGAAATACGCCATTTCCATCGTTCACGGTAAGATGAAACCCGCCGACAAGGATGCCGAGATGAAACGTTTCTCTGAGGGCAAAACTCATATCATGGTCGCTACTACCGTAATTGAAGTAGGCGTCAATATTCCCAACGCAAGTGTAATGATTATAGAGAGTGCCGAGCGTTTCGGATTGTCACAGCTGCACCAGTTGCGCGGACGCGTAGGCCGTGGCGCGGAACAGAGCTATTGCATCCTCATGACTTCACACAAATTGTCTTCTGATAGCAAGACGAGAATGGAAACCATGGTTCGTACCAATGATGGTTTTGAAATTGCCGAAGTGGATCTTAAACTTCGTGGTCCCGGAGATTTAATGGGTACCCAACAAAGCGGCGTACTCAACCTGCGCATTGCCGATATAGTACGTGACCGTGACATACTGCTATTGGCCCGGCAGCACGCCGTTACACTCCTGAAAGACGATGCGCCATTACAAAAACCCGAACATGCTATGGTCAGGACGGTGTTTATGGAATTGTCAAAGAAAAAGAACATTTGGAACTATATCAGCTAAAAATCTTATAAACAGAATAGTTGTATGTACAGATGTTAAATAAAAATTAACTTTTCGGACAATCCGATTCTAAAAGCTAAATTTGTTTCCAACATAAATTGGAGGTCGTTTTTCCCCATTTCACATACATTATGAAAGTAAAATACATTGCATATACCCTATTGGTTTTAGGAATTGGCGCATTTATCGTTTACAGGATTTCAGAAAATAAAAGCCAGGATGCAGATGCCAAAGGCAAAGGCGGGAAAGGCCAAAGCATGAACGTTAACGGGATTCTCGTGCAGCCCCAGACGTTTGACAACAACTTATCGCTTTCGGGTTCGATTGAAGCCAATGAGCAGGTTGAAATCCGCAGCGAAGTCTCTGGGATCGTAGAAAGCATCAATTTTAATGAAGGCAGCACAGTATCCAAAGGACAACTGCTATTTAAAGTCAACGACATTGAATTGCGCGCACAACTCGGACAGGCGAAAACCCGTGAAGGATTGGCCGCTGAAAATGAAAGAAGGGCTAATCTGCTGCTAAAAAAAGAAGCTATCAGTCAGGAAGAATACGACATTTCACGTGCAGATTACAAATCGGCACAAGCGCAAAGCCAACTCATCAATGCGCAAATTTCAAAGACATCAGTGAGAGCGCCTTTTTCCGGAAAGATCGGATTGCGGTCGATTTCGGCAGGAACTTTCATTACGCCCGATGTATTAGTAGCGAGACTTGTCAATATCGGGAAACTCAAAATCACCTTCTCTATTCCTGAAAAATACGCGACTCAGGTCAGGATGAATTCCAATCTAAGTTTTAAAGTAGCCGGTTCAGATGCCAAATATGTGGCTAAAGTGTATGCGATTGAACCCGAAGTACAGGTTGCCACCAGAACATTGCAGGTTCGTGCCCTTGCCGACAACAAAGACGGCAAACTATTGCCCGGCACATTTGCCGATGTTGAACTGCCGTTGGACATCATTAAAGATGCGATTGTAGTCCCTACCGAAGCTATCGTACCGGTACAGAATGGTAAGAAAGTCTTCATTTCCCAAAATGGCAAAGCCAAAGAAGTAATGGTGGAAACCGCTACGCGTACTGATGCTTCGATATTGGTACTTTCCGGACTCAAAGCTGGTGATACTTTGCTGACCAGCGGTGTCATGATCCTTAAAAATGATACGCCCGTAAAAGTAGCCTTAGCAAAAAAACAATAAGATGAGTTTATCTACCACCAGCATACGCAGGCCTGTTTTTACGATCGTAATGAACCTGGCGATTATTTTGTTTGGGATCATCGGGTATACCTTTTTGGGTGTGCGTGAGTTTCCATCGATCGATCCGGCACAGGTTTCCATACGTACGAATTATTCGGGTGCGAATTCCGATATCATTGAATCACAGATCACCGAGCCGCTTGAAAAAGCCATCAACTCTATTGATGGAATCCGTAACGTAACTTCCACCAGTGCACAGGGCAGCAGTAATATCACCGTCGAATTTAACCTTGATAAAAATCTTGAAGAAGCTGCCAATGACGTCCGTGATAAAGTCTCACAAGCCATCCGGAGTTTGCCGCAGGATATTGACGCACCACCGGTAGTTTCCAAAGCCGATGCGAATAGCGATGCGATCATTTCGATGACCGTACAAAGTGATTCGAGAAGTTCGTTGGAATTGAGCGATTATGCAGAGAATGTCATTTCACAGCGTATAGAAACCATTCCCGGCGTGAGTGGCGTTCAAATTTGGGGACAAAAACGGTATGCGATGCGTTTGTGGATCGATCCCGCAAAATTATCCTCTTACGGCTGTACGGTTTCCGATGTAAAAGACGCGCTTGACAAACAGAATGTAGAGCTTCCTTCGGGCAAGCTGACCGGCAACAATACCGAACTGACGGTAAAGACAGTCGGAAACCTTGCCACACCCGAAGAATTCAACAACATTATTATCCGTTCCCAAGGCGACAAGATTGTCCGCTTTAGCGATGTAGGTTATGCAGAACTTGGTCCTGAAAATGTGGAAACCAAAATGACACAATCCGGACTTCCTCTGGTAGGCGTTGCCATTGTACCGCTTCCGGGTGCTAATTATCTCGACATTTCTTCCGCATTTTACAAAGAATTCGAGCAATTAAAAAAAGACCTTCCTAAAGACATCAAACTTAATATTGCTATTGACAATACGGTGTTTGTAAAACAATCGGTGATTGAAGTAGCGGAAACACTTGGTATCTCGCTGGTGCTTGTGATCCTGATCATTTACTTGTTTTTCAGGGATTGGGCCATCGCTTTCCGGCCGCTGATTGACATTCCGGTTTCATTGATCGCTACTTTCTTTATCATGTGGCTCTTCGGCTTCTCGATTAATGTACTGACATTGCTCGCTATCGTATTGGCAACCGGCCTCGTGGTCGATGACGGAATTGTAGTTACCGAAAATATCTTTAAAAAGGTTGAAGAAGGCATGTCGCCTATTGAAGCCGCGATAAAAGGCGCGAATGAGATTTTCTTTGCCGTAATATCGATCTCAATCACGCTCGCTGCCGTATTCCTTCCTGTTATTTTCCTCGAAGGGTTTGTGGGCAGGCTGTTCCGGGAATTCGGCGTCGTCATTGGTGCCGCGGTACTGGTTTCTGCATTTGTATCACTAACGCTGACGCCAATGCTGAATGCCTACCTTATGAAAGGCGGCGAACAAAAAAAATCAAAGTTCTATATCCTTACAGAACCTTATTTTGAGAAACTCAACAGCGGCTATGCGAATTCGCTTCAAAAGTTTATGAATAGAAAATGGCTCAGCTTCCCTATACTGATCGTATGTTTCGGACTGATTTATTTGTTTTTCAATATCCTCCAGAAAGAAACCGCACCTTATGATGACCGTAGCGGTTTTGTAATGCGGATGAATACCGCCGAAGGTTCTTCTTACGAATATACCGACCGCTTCATGCAGGAAGTATCTAAATTGGTAGACGATTCGATTCCCGGTAAAAAGGTAGCGTTGGTGATTACTTCTCCCGGATTCGGTTCTTCTTCGGTAAACAGTGGTTTTATCAGGGTTTCGCTTAAAGAGCCGGGCGAAAGGGAGTTGTCGCAGAAAGAGATTGCCGACAAATTAACCAAACTGACCAAAGCGTATCCCGATGCCAAGACTTCTGTCATTGAGCAGCCTACCATTGCGGTCAATCGCCGTGGCGGACTTCCCATCCAATACATCATCCAGGCACCGAATTTTGAGAAACTGCAGGAAAAGATTCCCGTGTTTATGGAAGAAGCTTCAAAAAACCCTACGTTTTCCATCACCGATGTCAACCTTAAATTCAACAAGCCCGAAATCAATGTGACTATCGATCGCGAAAAAGCGGAAAGCCTCGGTATTTCTGTAATGGATATTGCGCAGACTTTACAGCTTTCGCTGAGTGGACAACGTTTTGGGTATTACCTCATGAATGGAAAACAATACCAGGTAATTGGGCAGTTTGACCAGAAAGACCGTTCCAAGCCTTTGGACCTGACATCGATGTTTGTCAAAAACAACAAAGGCGAACTGATTCAGATGGACAATGTCGTCTCTACTGAAGAGAAAAGCAATCCGCCGCAATTGTACCACAACAACCGCTACATGTCGGCTACCGTTTCTGCTGGTCTCGCGCCCGGAAAAAGTATTGGTGACGGAATTGATGCGATGAACGAAATAAAAGCTAAAGTACTGGATGACAGTTTTACCACCGATCTTGGCGGAGAATCACGCGATTTCGTGGAAAGCAGTTCGAATACTTCTTTTGCGTTCGGATTGGCATTGCTGCTGATTTTCCTGATTCTTGCCGCACAATTTGAAAGTTTTATCGACCCGTTCATTATTATTCTAACCGTACCAATGGCTGTGGCAGGCGCTTTATTTTCGCTTTGGCTGTTCGACCAGACGTGGAATATCTTCAGCCAGATTGGAACCGTAATGCTGATCGGACTCGTCACCAAAAACGGAATCCTGATCGTGGAATTCGCCAACCAGCTTCGTGAGCAGGGCAAACCTAAATATGAAGCGATAATGGAAGCTTCGGAAGCGCGATTGCGTCCTATATTGATGACAAGCCTTGCCATTTCGCTGGGTGCATTACCGATTGCGCTGTCGCTTGGTGCTGCTTCAACGAGCCGTATCGGAATGGGCGTTGTGATTGTGGGCGGTACTATTTTCTCTTTGGTACTGACCCTGTTTGTGATTCCGGCAATGTATCTGATGTGGTCGAGAGCCAGAAAGCACTATCCTGAATTTGACCGTATTGAAGAATATGAAAAAGAAACGAAATAAGATGAAGCCAAAAATAATATTTCCGCTTTTCGCCTTTTTATCTGGCATGATCAATTTGAATGCGCAGGAAATCCTGACATTGGAAGACGCTGTAAAGATTGCACTCGAAAACAATTATGAAATTAAAATATCAAAGAACGACCTCAGGATTGACCAGACCAATGCAGCCGTCGGAAATGCAGGCATGCTCCCCACTGTCACTGCCAATGTAGTGGACAACAATGGGGTACAGAATGCCTCACAGACGAGGACTGACGGTACTGTAACGGCACTTGACAATGCACGAAACAACAGTCTTAATTATGGCGTGGGTCTGGACTGGACAGTTTTTGACGGATTCCGGATGTTTGCCCGCTATGACCAGCTGAAAGAACTCCAAAAGTTAGGCGAAGCCGAGTTGAAACTGACAATCATCACCAAAATCAGCGACGTCAATGAGACTTATTTCGATTTGGTACAGCAGCAACAACAACTGGCGGCGCTTGATACTACGATTGTGATTTCCAACCAGCGGCTAACCTTGGCACAAAACCGTTTTACTATCGGAAAAGCTTCCAAATTGGAAGTCCTGAATGCGCAGGTAGACCTGAACACGGATACAACCGCCATGCTGAGACAAAAGGAGCTGTATGCCAATACCAAAGTGCTGCTTAACCAAATTTTGGCCCGTAATCCGAAGATAGACTTTAAGGTTATTGATGTGATCCCGGTTGACACTACTTTAGAACTTGCGGCGTTAAATGATCTGGCGATAAAGCAGAACCCGCAGCTACAGGCGCAGATCATCAATAAAAATGTCACGGAACTGCAGTTGAAGCAAATCAAAGGCGCCAGGTATCCTACGCTGCGATTGAATACCGGTTATAATTTTGCCGAAACACAATCCAGCATCGGCTTTACCACGCAAACTTCGTCCAGAGGGTTGACGTATGGTTTCGCCGCTTCGATGAATATTTTTGACGGATTTTCCCAGAACAGGAATGAGAAGATTGCCAAAATCCAGATTGAGAATTCACAAATTGCCATAGAACAGCAAAGCCTGGCTTTGAATTCACAACTGACAACTGCCTATCAGACCTATCTGACCAACATCCAATTGATTGATCTTGAAGATAAAAACGAGACGATTGCGAAACAGAACCTGGACATTACGCTCGATAAATTCCGTATCGGAACCATCACTACCTTAGAATTCAGAACCGCGCAACTCAATTATGTCAATGCCAAAGTGCGCAACAGCGAAGCACAATATCAGGCCAAATTGTCTGAGATCGCACTGAAGGAATTGGCTGGAAATCTTACTTTTTAAATTATATTTGTCGAAACTTAACGTGCATGATATCTTACAATACCAAAGACTGGTTTACGTTTATTTTCAGGTTTCATAAAGCAGATACTTTTCGTACACTGCTTCCCATTATGCTGGCCATTGGCGTTTATGCCGGACTTGTTGGTTATCTGGAAGTAGAATACTGGAAATTGGGAGAGAAAAGTTATGTAAGGAATATTACCATTATGCACGGTATGCTTGGTTTTGTCATTTCGCTGTTGTTGGTTTTTCGTACCAATACCGCTTATGACCGTTGGTGGGAAGGCAGAAAAATGTGGGGTGCATTGGTGAATAACAGTCGGAATCTCGCGTTGAAACTCTCCGTGATTCTGCGTGATGATAAAGACCGGGCCTATTTCAGCAAACTCATTCCTTCCTACGCGTCTATTTTGCACAAACACCTCAGCGATGAGGAAACGGGAAAAGCGTTGTTCGATAATCTTGATCTTGAAATCGACCATCATAAGCACAAGCCGAACCAAGTGGCGAAAATGATGTTCCAGAAAATAAATGATTTATATGATTCCAAAAAAATAACAGGTGACCAATTGATTGTCCTGAATGCTGAAATACAATCATTTACTGATATTTGTGGTGCCTGTGAGCGAATTAAAAACACGCCTATTCCCTACTCTTACAGCGCTTTCATAAAGAAATTCATTTTCTTTTATGTGATGACACTGCCTTTTGGCTATGCATTCAGTTTGGGTTATTATGTAGTTCCTGTGGTGGTTTTTATCTTCTATGTACTCGCCAGCCTTGAATTGATCGCTGAAGAAATTGAAGATCCTTTTGGCGGTGACGCCAATGATTTGCCCACGCTCAAAATTTCTGAGAATATCAGGAAACATGTGGAGGAATTGATTTAAACCCGGATAATATTAACTACCGGTCGCCATCAGGTTTCTTATAGTGCAGGTCGACATGTACTTCGGTATCATTTCCATAGTTCAGAGCCGAAGCCGTTTTCACAAAATTTTCTTTACTGCTGTCAGCAAAAGCCTTATCGCCTGTATTGAATTCATTTCCGGGAATGTCTTCCTCTTTCTTATGGATTACCGAATTTGGGTTTTCTTCAAAAGATTCATTGCCGGAAGCTGCCGGTGAATTGGGAACATTTCCGTCGCCGGGAACTTTGTAGCCATCAACATTTTCGTTGTTTTCAGGCGTGTTGTTTGTAGTATTCATGATTGAAATAGTTGGTTGGTTTACAAAGCTATTTGAAAAAGGCCACATTTCTTTATAAAATTTTTGAGAAGTTTTACAATATTTGAACTGCATCTTTTTACTGATTCGTTTAAAGTTATCTTCTTTCGTTTCGTGACAATTACTATCTTTGCGACCTTAATAAAAAAATTGAAATGAAGATCTCTTACAATTGGTTAAAACAATTTATAAAAATAGACTGGAAATCTGATGAAACCGCGGCATTGCTGACCGATTTAGGTCTGGAAGTAGAGATAGTTGAAAAATACCAATCTGTTAAAGGCGGTCTTGAAGGCATTGTTGTGGGACATGTGCTTACCTGTGTCCAGCATCCGAATGCCGACCGTTTGAAAATAACCACCGTTGATTTGGGTGATGGCGTTCCTGTACAGATTGTTTGTGGCGCTGCGAATGTTGCAGTGGGACAAAAAGTACCTGTTGCTACTATTGGTAGCGTTTTGTACGATAAAGAAGGTGTGGCTTTTACCATCAAGAAAGGCAAAATACGCGATGCGGAAAGCCACGGCATGATTTGCGCCGAAGACGAGCTCGGACTCGGAACGAGCCATGACGGCATTATGGTTCTTGACGCTTCTTTAAAACCCGGAACTTCTGTCGCTAAAATTTTCAAGATAGAAAATGACGAGATCTTTGAAATAGGCCTCACGCCCAACCGCGCCGACGCCATGAGCCATTTAGGAACTGCCAGGGATTTGCGTGCGGGAATGATACAAAGCGGTGTGAATGTAGAACTGATCACACCTTCTGTAAGCAATTTCAGGATTGACAAAAGAACTTTAAAAATTGATGTGGATGTCAAAGACAGTAAACTTGCTCCGAGGTATTGCGGCGTTACGATTTCGGGGATTACCGTAAAACCTTCACCCGATTGGCTGCAGAACCGTTTGAAATCAATCGGGCTGAATCCGAAAAATAATATTGTTGATGTTACTAATTATGTATTGCATGAATTAGGACAGCCGCTTCACGCGTTTGACGCTTCGAAAATCAATGGCAAAATTGTGGTGAAAACGCTTCCGGCAGGAACAAAATTCACAACCCTTGACGATGTAGAAAGAACGCTGCATGAAGAAGACCTCATGATTTGTGATGACAAAGGAGGCATGTGTATTGCCGGTGTTTTTGGCGGAAAGCATTCGGGCGTTTCCGAAAACACGACCAATATCTTTTTGGAAAGTGCTTATTTCAATCCGGTGAGTATCCGTAAAACAGCCAAAAGGCATTCATTGAGTACGGACGCTTCTTTCCGATTTGAAAGAGGTATCGATCCGACTATTACAGAATATGCGCTTAAGCGTGCGGCACTTTTGATACAGGAAGTTGCCGGTGGCGAGATCACTTCTGATGTAATCGATATTTATCCTAAAAAGATTGAGGATTTCCCTGTATTCCTAAATTTCGCCAAGACAGCCAAACTGATCGGCCAGGAATTGTCTAAAGAAATCATCAAAAAAATCCTCGCATCGCTTGATATCAAAGTGAACAGCGTTACGGATGCCGGTTTAGGATTAACCATTCCTGCTTACCGTGTTGATGTGCAGCGCGAGATTGACGTTATCGAAGAAATCCTTCGCGTATATGGGTATAACAATATCAGTTTTACAAAAAAATTGAATGCGACGGTTTCTAATTCAGCACGTACGGAAGATTATAAAGTACAAAACATTGTTGCCAACCAATTAAATTCATTGGGTTTTCATGAAATGATGGCCAATTCGCTGACTTCGCCTGAGTATGCGGCGCTTTCAGAAATGTTGCAAAAAGAACACAATGTGATGATGCTGAATCCGCTGAGCAACGACTTATCGGCGATGAGGCAATCTTTGTTATTTTCCGGACTTGAAGCTGTTTCTTATAATATCAACCGCAGGAATGCGGACCTTAAGTTATTTGAATTCGGGAAATCATACCATAACCTGCCTTCAGGTTATGAAGAACGCAAGCACCTGACTTTATTTGTTTCGGGAAACCGTGGGTCTGAAAGCTGGATTACAGCGGGGAAACCTTCAGATTTTTTCCTCTTCAAAGGGTATATTGACGCCATTGTTTCCAGATTGGGAATCGATAAAATTAAAAATGAGCCTGTAAAATCTGATGTATTCGCGGAAGGAATCGCAATAGCTGTTGGTGATGAAACACTGGTGGAATTTGGTACCGTTAGGAAATCAATCCTCAAACATTTCGATATCAAACAGGAAGTGCTGCATGCTGATTTTAACTGGAATCTGGTCCTTAAACTCATATCCAATAAAATCAAATTTACAGAAATCCCTAAATATCCTGAAGTAAGGCGCGATTTGGCATTGCTCGTTGATGAAGATGTAAATTTTGATGCCATCTATAAAGTAGCAAGGCAAAGCGAAAAGTCATTGTTGAAGAACATCCATCTTTTTGACGTATACCTTGGTCAAAATCTTCCGGAAGGAAAAAAATCATATGCCGTTGGTTTTACAATTCAGGACCATTCCAAAACGCTTACAGAGGAACAGATTGACAAAGTCATGAACAAATTGCAGAAGAATTTCGCAACAGAACTGGGCGCAAGCCTCAGATAAAAAAGTGCTGAATTATTTTTTTTATATTTGTAGGACAGCTAACCTTAAAATGAAGAAAAAATGAAAACCAAAGCATTTGTAATTCTTGTCTTCGCACTTACAATGAATGCGTTATCAGCGCAAACTACTTTTGATAAATGGCCTGCAATTAAAGAATTTCATACCGTCATATCACAGACATACCATCCATCAGAGGAAGGCAATCTGGAACCGGTTAAGGCCCGATCCGGAGAATTGTATGACAAAGCAATGGCTTTACTGGTCACCGATATCCCGGCGGAGTTCAGGACAAAAAATATTATTTCTTCTGCCGAAAAACTGCAGGTAAAGAGCAGGGCTTTGCATAAACTGGTGCTCTCGAAAGCTCCTGATGCCGAAATCACAAAATCCCTGAGTGATTTGCATGATACTTTTCATGAAATTGTCGGACTCTGTTCTGAAGAAAAAAAATAACAAAAAAGCCCGGTTTAGATTGGGCTTTTCCATTTAATATAAATATGCCCGGTATTCGAAAGATTCATCACATCGCTATCATCGCCTCTGATTATAAAGTGTCCAAAAACTTTTATACTTCGGTTTTGGGACTTGAAATCATTCAGGAAGTCTATCGTGAAGAGCGCAATTCCTATAAGTTAGACCTCGGACTAAATGGTGATTATATTATTGAATTGTTTTCATTTCCCAATCCGCCCAAAAGACCATCTCGACCAGAAGCAACCGGACTGCGGCATTTGGCTTTTGAAGTAACTGATATTGAAGCAACTGTAGCTTATTTGATTTCAAAAAACATTGTTGCAGAATCGATTCGTGTTGATCCGTTTACTTCTAAAAAATTCACATTTATAGCTGATCCGGATGATTTACCTATTGAATTTTATGAGTATTGATTATCATAAAAAGCATAAAAAAGCTCTTAATTTAAAGCGCGTTAACTCAGCATTGCTTACTTTTATGTTTCCAATAAAATGATAATGACAACATTTCCGAATATTAGAAAAAAAATCTTTCCAAGTTCGTTTCATCAATTAATTGTTGCCTCACTTCTTATCGGTTTCCTATCTGCTTTTTTAGCCATTACGTTAAAGCGGATTACCGAGCATTACGAAACTATTTTCCTTGGCCAAGCTATGGAACATCCGGTTTATTTTTTTGTTTTTCCGTTTTTTGGCTTGTCGGTGGTTTATTTTCTGAGGTTGTATTTATTCCGAAGAAAGGAAAATAAAGGTATTAAAGAGATTTTTGAAAGTTTCAGTCCGGAAGCGAAAAACCTGCCGATTTACAAAATTCCATCCCATTTCATCAATGGATTTCTTACAGTCATATTTGGCGGTTCAACCGGAATTGAAGTTTCTACTGTAGTGGCTTCCGCAACGCTTGGATCTGTAGCGCAGCAAAAAGAACATTCATTATACCAATATAAAAATGAGTTGATCTGTGCCGGAGTTGCAGCAGGAATTACCGCTTTATTCGGTAGTCCGATTGCAGGAATACTGTTTGCTTTCGAAGTCATTTCCAAAAAAAGAACATCAACATTTTTCATTACTACAATCGTTGCTGTTTGTATGGCATCGGGTTTGATTTATGTTGCCGATGAGCAACCGCTTTTTGCTATTGATGTTACAATTTGGCATTGGTATGCAATTCCTTATTTCCTGCTTATGGGAATTTTATCCGGACTACATTCTGTTTACCTAACTAGATGTGTATTATTGTTTAAGAATCAATTTTCAAAAATCAGTGTTCATTTTCACAGGATTTTATTGGCTGTAGCCATATTAAGCATTTCATTGGTTTTACTTCCGCAACTCTATGGTGATGGCTATCACGCAATTAACCGTATATTGGATACTGCTAATCCGTTTACATTATCATTTTTGTTTACCGTTGGAGGAATCCTGCTGTTAAAACCCATTGTAACATCAGCTACACTCGCAGCCGGAGGCGATGGTGGCATTTTTGCACCAAGTTTATTTATCGGTGCATTTTTAGGGCTTTTTACATCTGTGGCACTGAATTCGGCTTTTGGAATCGGACTCCTGCCTGTCAATTTTATGATCCTTGGAATGGCCGCCATGCTTAGTGCCAGTATCCACGCGCCATTTACCGCTTTATTTTTAGTTTGCGGAATTGTCAATGATTACACGCTGTTTTTTCCTCTTCTTGCGGTCTGCCTGATCTCTAAATACACCGCAAAGCTGGTTTGTCCTTATACTGTCTATTCTTTCCGGAACGCTTAACTATTGATTCCCATGCCCATACAAAAGATCAAACGAAGCTACCGAAAAACACGATACATTCTTTATAAAGAAACGCTTGTTGATTTTACCGAAAATTTTTGGGCATTTCTGGGGTCATTTATTGGGATCGGGATTATTGCTTATCTGCAATCCCGGACTTTACCCCATTCGGATGTTGTTTTTCTGATTGGCTCGTTTGGCGCATCTTCGGTATTGGTGTATGGCGTCATCCAGAGTCCGCTGGCGCAACCCCGGAATTTAATTGGCGGGCATTTGGTTTCCGCACTAGTTGGCGTTACAGTCCAGAAGCTTGTTCCCGATATCTTGTGGTTATCTGCACCATTGGCTGTTTCACTTTCGATAGTATTGATGCAGATTACCAAGACTTTACATCCGCCAGGTGGTGCTACGGCTTTAATTGCCGTTACCGGATCGGCAGCAATAAAAAATCTCGGATATTGGTATGTGGTTGTTCCGGTTTTATCGGGTGCCCTGATATTACTGATTGTAGCACTGGTATTTAATAACCTCACCATGAAAAGGCATTATCCCAATCATGTAAAGCACCGGAAATTGAAGAACAAAATCCACGATGCCTTTCGGAACAGGACTATTTTCTGATTCCGTTTCGGCATTTTGTTAATTACTTTTTGCATAAAAAACGAATATAAAATTTACCTTTGCGCTTTCTAAAAATGAAATGTTATGGTTTATAAATTCAGGGTAATTCTCGATACCGAAGAAGATATTTTTCGGGATATCGCTATACTGGAAGAAGATACTTTAGAAGATCTGCACAATGCTATTGTCAACGCTTTTGATTTCGACGGATTAGAGATCGCTTCTTTCTACACCTGTGATGACAAGTGGAATCAGGAAGATGAAATTTCCCTTTTTGATACCGGAGACGTTCCCGGAGAACAGAAGATCATGAGTGATTACCAATTATCTGAAATTCTGGATAAGGAAAATACCAAGATTATTTATGTGTATGATTTCCTGAACATGTGGACTTTTTTAGTTGAATTGGCAGCTATTGAGGAAATTACAGTAGGAGAAACGTATCCAAGCCTGTTATTTTCTCATGGAATAATGCTTGCTGATGCTGCAGAAAAAGAGTTTGAAGCCGATATGAATGATGAAATTTACGGCGAATTTGAAGATGATCTGGATCAGGACGATTTGGATATGTTTGAAGACGGAGAAAACTTTGAAGATTACGGGTTTGAAGAAAACTGGAATTAAATAAAGAACAAAAAGCTCAAGATAACAACAACTAATTAATGAACCAAGATTGAAGATTTACAGGCTTCACTCTTGGTTCTTTCTTCTAAAAAAATAAAAAATGATCAACCTTTTCAATACTCACATCGACAGCCTTTCTATTCACCGCGTTGGAAATAAAAGCCGCAATGAGGCCATTTTCCTGTCAGATCAGCCTTATGCGCTTAGTGACGAAATCGTGCCGCTGATGAAAGAGTATTTTTTTAAGCCTTTTCGGGAAAAAGAAGAAAATTATTTCCAGTTTGCGCATGAAGTGGATCTGGATTATAATGACATGTACAAATTCGCAAGTGAGATTTTTGAGAATCCGTCGAATGTTCATGCCATTTCAAAGCAAATTACGCAGCATTTATTTGAGCAATCGAATCATCCGCATATTAAAAATGGTGAGGTCTATATTGCTTACCTAACCAATCTCAATATCGATAACAATGTTGTTGACGCCATTGGTATTTTCAAAAGCGAAATCCAGCACGACTTCATGCAATTTGAAGAGAAAGGCAATACGCTGGAGATGATTCTGCAACAAGGAATTAACCTCAACAAACTCGATAAAGGCTGTTTGATCTTTAACCACAAAAAAGAAGAAGGCTATAAAATCCTTTCTGTAGACAGCAATCGTTATGACGCGCGTTACTGGCTGGAACATTTCCTTTCTGTTGATGCTTTTGAAGATGAGAATTTCATTACCAAAAAGTATTTGAAATTTTGCCAGGGTTTTGCCAAAGATGTTGTTTTTCCGGCTGAAGATAAAAAGGAAGAAGTCATGTTTATGAACCGTTCTGTAAATTACTTTGCCAAAAACGACCAGTTTGAAGAAACCAATTTCCTTAACGAAGTACTTGACAACCCAGATCTTATCCCTGAATTTAAAAATTATAAAGTAGACAAAGGCGAAAAATACAGCATTGAGGACATTACCACTTTTCCTATCGCGAACGCTGCGGTTTCAGATGCCAGAAAATCGATTAAGAACGTAATTAACCTTGACACGCACATCCAGATTAAAATGGATTTCATTAATCCTGAAAGTGCCGAAAAATATGTTGAAAAAGGCTGGGATGAAGAGAAGCAGATGTATTATTATCTTGTTTATTTTAATAAAGAGCAGAAGTCATAATTGAATTATAACTTACACTATTATATTATCCCAATTGCCAAAAGCAGTTGGGATTTTTTTAATCGTCTATTTCATTTGTAAGTTTTTTAATATACTAATTTAAATTTAATGTATTTTATCGATACAATTTGCTGTTTGCCGGTTTATTGTATAAGTTTATCATTCACAATACCAGACTTATGCAAACGACAAAAAACAGACCTTCTTTTTTAACAGGAAAACTATGGTGCGCATTTTTCGGACATCAATTTATCACGACCCGAAATGTAACCGGGCATTTCAAGGAATACCAATGTTCGAAATGCCGGATGGAACTAACCAATGACGAAAAAGGCCGTAAAATCTCACTCACACCTGAACTTCGTGACATCAATGAAACGTTGGTGCTTTTTTATCAAAAACGACATCCTTTGATATAATAGGAATTTAATTTTTATTGCGGTAACAATTCCATACCTTGTTCGTCCTATTCAAAATCAAAAAAACGAACATTTTGGAAACCATACTTTCAATTCACAATCTTCACAAACGTTTCGGTCCGATACATGCCGTAAAAAATGTTTCACTTGAAATACAAAAAGGCAATGTTTACGGAATATTAGGTCCGAATGGCAGCGGAAAATCCACCACATTAGGGATTGTTTTAAATGTAGTCAACAAGACTTCGGGCGATTACAGTTGGTTTGGCGGCTCGATGCAAACCCATGAAGCACTCAAAAAAGTTGGAGCAATCATCGAACGCCCGAATTTTTATCCGTACATGACCGCGAGGGAAAATTTAGAACTCGTTTGTAAAATCAAAGGTATCAGCTATTCAAAAATTCATGAAAAGTTAGCGCTTGTAGGATTACTCGAAAGGGAAAACAGCAAGTTCCGTACTTTTTCATTGGGTATGAAACAGCGTCTTGCCATTGCTTCGGCACTTTTGAACGACCCTGAAATCCTGATCCTGGATGAACCAACGAATGGATTGGATCCTCAGGGAATCCATCAAATCCGGGACATCATCAAATTAATCGCTTCGCAGGGAACCACAATTTTACTGGCTTCGCATTTATTAGATGAAGTAGAAAAAGTATGTACCCATGTTCTGGTTTTACGCAAAGGCGAAGTATTATACTCCGGAAGTGTTGATGGCATGTCTTCAAATGAAGGCTTTTTTGAATTGCAGAGCAGCGATGCTGGTGTACTAAAGTCGGCGTTATCAAACCATCCCGCTATAGAAAAAATACAGGACGATAATGGAAAATTATTGGTTTATTTAAAAAGTCCGCTTGAATCAGTCGAACTCAACCGTTACCTCTTTGATAAGAACATCGTTTTGAGCCATCTTGTAAAACGCCGGCACAGTCTGGAAGAACAGTTTTTAGCATTGACAAAGAACAACTAAAACTGATATTCAACATAAAAATTTAAAAATGAAACGATTAGTCTCTATCGAATTGCAAAAAATCTGGAAGAATAAAGCCAGCCGTGTTTTGACCTTATCTTATTTTATACTGCTTACCTTCATCGCATTAATTGCTTCCATCAAATTTGACCTTGGACCAATTAAAATCCATCTGGCAGAGATGGGTATTTTCAATTTCCCATTTATCTGGCATTTTAATACTTATATCGCAGCATTGCTGAAATTTTTCCTTGCCATTGTTATCGTTTCGATGATGGCAAATGAATACAGTTATGGCACGTTAAAACAGAACCTTATTGACGGAATGAGTAAGGAAGAATTTATTCTCTCGAAATTCCTTACTGTCACTTTGTTTGCCGGTGCTTCCACTATTTTCATTTTTGTCATGTCTTTGCTGTTGGGTTTCAGTTTCTCATCGTATAACGAAGCAGGCATCGTATTTTCGGGATTGGAATACCTGTTGGCTTATTTTGTTAAGCTGGTTGGTTTTTTCTCATTCTGTCTGTTTCTTGGAATTTTGGTAAAACGTTCTGCTTTTGCCATTGGTTTTTTGCTGGTATGGTGGATTTTGGAAGGAATTGCCGGTGGTATTCTGGCTTTCCAGATTTTCCCTGACAGTAATACAGGTGTTTACATTACACAATTTCTGCCACTTGAATCCATGTCAAACCTAATTAAAGAACCGTTTACAAGACTTTCGCTCGTAAAAAGCATCGGAAACCAAATGGGCGTCCATAACCTTAAAGATTATAGCGTGCATTGGTACAGCATTTTAGTTGTCATGTTGTGGACCGTTATTTTTATGTTAATGTCGTTCAAACTGCTTAAAAAACGAGATTTATAGTATCTTTGCCGATGCTATGAAATTCATCAAAAATATCTTATGCATTTGCTTTTTAAGTTGCTTTGCGGTTAAATCCACAGCGCAATTTATTACTGTAGACGATACTTATTCTGCGCAACAATTGGTAGAAAATGTACTCATTAATAGTCCGTGTGCCAATGTTTCTAACTTCTCGGTAATCGGTGATCCTTTCAGTTCAGGGCAGCAAAGTTTTGGTTATTTTAATTCGGGTTCAAGCGGATTTCCTTTTTCTGAAGGCATAGTGCTAAGCACTTCAAGAGCCAAAAAAACGGAAGGACCAAACAACAATCTTATCGATGAAGGGTCACCTTTGTGGCTTGGCGATAGTGAACTCGAACAGGCATTAAATATTACCAATACTTATAATGCGACACTCCTGGAATTTGATTTTACGCCGCTTACAAGCTACATCAGTTTTGATTATATTTTCGCTTCAGAAGAATATCAGGGTACGGCACCGTGCAGGTATTCAGACGGATTTGCCTTTTTACTTAAAGAAGCAGGTTCATCAAATCAGTACCGAAACCTGGCATTGATCCCAAATACGAATACACCGGTTTTAGTTACGAGTGTACATCCAGCAATTTCAGATCCGGGTGGTTGTCCGGCGATTAATGAGCGCTATTTCGGAAGCTATAATGGTGCTTCATCTCCAATAAATTTTAATGGGCAAACCGTAGTTATGACGGCTGAAGCCAATGTTGTACCCGGAACCACTTATCATATCAAACTCGTTATTGCCGACCATGAAAATATCCGTTACGATTCGGCTATATTCCTTGGTGGTGGTACTTTTAACGTAGGCACAGATTTAGGTCCGGACCAGCTTATCTCTACTAATAATCCCGTTTGCCAGGGAACCAGTTATCCACTTGACGCAACTGAGCCCGGCACGAATAATTATAGATGGTTTAAGGACAATAACCCAATTATCGGAGCCAATAGCCCTATTTACAATGTTACAACATCCGGTGTTTACAAAGTAGAAATCACTTTAGGAACGTCAGCTTGTGTTGCCACCGGAGAAGTTACTATCGAATATGTCCCGAAGCCCGCATTGACCAATACAACAATAGTACAATGCGATGAGGACAGTGATGGTTATGGGCTATTTAATCTTACGAAAGCAGATACAATCATCCGTAATAATGACCCGATTTTAGGCAATGTGACTTATTATGAATTTTTAGCAGATGCCCAAAATCAGGATACCGCTCAGGCGATAACCAATATTGCCAATTACGAAAGTTTACCAAAAACCATTTACGCAGGAGTGGGAAATAATTATGGGTGTTATGCAGTAGCAACTGTTTCGCTGCAATTATCCAATAATCCTGTGCCGCTTTTCCGGGATTTTGAAACCTGTGATCTCGATGCTGATATCGATGGCTTTTTTGCTTTTAATTTGCGGGATGCTGATCCGATTGTCCTTAATGGATTGCCTGCAGGATTGGTCGTGGAATATTATCCTACCATTGAAGACGCGATACTGCAAACGAATATACTGCCACTTTCTTACACCAATACGATCCAATACCAAATGTATATTTACGCCAAGATCCTTAATGGTCCGGATTGTTACGGGATTATTCCGCTTCACCTTTTTGTAAACAGTCATTCGCCCGATAATTTTGAGGATGAGACAGTAATTTTATGCGATTTGAATACCGTAAGATTAGAAGTCGACAACATATTTGGCTCTTATTCGTGGAGTAATGGCGGAATGTCTAACTATACAGATGTAAGTACGCCAGGAGAATATACTGTTACTGTTTCTGATTCCAATACTTGTCTGGCGACAAAAAAATTCATTGTCGTTCCATCAGATACACCCGTAATTGTACAGGTTGAGATTAATGATTTAGAAGAAACGGACAATACTATTTTGATTCATTACACCGGATCTGGCAATTATGAATTTTCCGTAGATGGTATAATTTTTCAGGACAGCCCCTACTTTACAGGCATTTCCGCAGGAGAACATACAGCATGGGTACGCGATAAAAATGGTTGTGGCGAAGCAGTTGAAACATTTTATGTATTGAATTACCCCAAATATTTTACGCCTAACGCCGACGGATATAATGATATCTGGAATATTCCGAACGTAACCAGGCTCTCAGGCGCAACAATAGCTATTTTTGACCGGTATGGAAAACTGCTGTACAAGTTCACTCCGAAGCAAAAAGGCTGGGACGGAAAATACAATTCAAAAGACTTGCCTTCAGAAGATTACTGGTTTGCAATCCATATGGAAAATGGCAAAACCGTTAAAGGACATTTTGCACTCAAACGATAATAATTCATAATAAATTTATTAATTTTATCAGATGAAAAAGAATTTCCTGCTATGCTTTCTCCTATTCACTATTTCGTGTTTTGCTCAATTTAGCAAAACCCACTACATACCGCCATTATCGGGATCCAATAACGTTTCATCGAGTGCTCAGGAACAATATTTATACATCTCGACTCCAAATGTTAATCCTGTAAATTTTAAAATTATAGCATTAGGCGGAGCAGTCATTAACGGAACAGTTTCCAAAAATCTTCCTTACATCTACAACATCGGCTTTGGATCCAATACCCAACTGATGCTTCCAAGGAGTATGGTCAATAACATTGTATCGAATAAAGGATATATTATTGAAGCCGAAGATCTTGTTTATGTCGCGGCAAGGGTTATTGCCGGAAGTGCCAATCAGGCCGGTGCTTTGGTTTCAAAAGGACTAGCGGCACTAGGAACCCAATTTCGCATCGGATCTTTATTAAATGTCGATGCCAGTCCGTTTACCGATAATCATTATACATTCGTATCTGTACTTGCTACAGAAAATAATACTTTAGTCCAATTTGAAGACATCCGTCCGGGTGCTTCTTTAATCAACAACGCCGCGGCCGGAAATACCCCGGCTTTTATTACGCTTAATAGCGGTGAAAGTTTCGTCATGGCGGTTCAGGGTCCGAATGGCGCCAATCGCGATGCCCTTATCGGATCAGTAGTTATTTCCGATAAGCCAATTGCGGTTAATTGTGGCTCGTTTACAGGAACCAATGCGACAACGAATCTGGATTGTGGATTTGACCAGATCGTTTCTGCCGAAAGAACCGGAAAAGAGTATATTTTTATTAAAAGTACGGGACAGGCGGTTGTTGAAAGGGTACTTTTGGTAGGAAATGAAAATAACACCAATGTTTATCTTAATGGAAACACAGGTTTCGCTGATTATGTCTTAGATGAAGGCGATTATCTTGCTTTGGACGGAAATGATTTCAGTTCGCAGGGAAATTTATACATCCGGACTGATAAAAATACTTTTGCCTACCAGACTATAGGCGATAACAGCCGGACAGATTTTGCCAACCAGGAACTTTTTTTTGTTCCGCCATTGAGTTGCGAAACACCGCATGTGATTGATAACATTCCTTTGGTCACTCAAATTGGCACACGTACTTTTCCGATAGCCCGAATCACATTGATCACAGAAACTGCCTCGACTGTAACTTTTGAAGTCAATGGTATTCCTTTCAGCTTACCTGCGCTTAACTTCTTGCCCGGTGTCAATATCATTGGCCCAACGGCTGTAACCGGAAATCCCAATTATGTCACTTATTCAATTACGGGTTTAAGTGGCAATATTGCTGCTTTCTCTTCAAGCCAGTTGTACATGGCGGCATATGGCACCGATGGCGCTGCCACTTTTGGCGGATTCTATTCAGGATTCACTTTTAAACCCGAAATTAGTTTTGCGCTACTCGACGTTACACAAACCAATTGTATTCCTAACACGAAGCTCTCTGTAAATTCCTTAAGTCCGTTTGACGTCTTCCAATGGTATTTTAATGATGTTGCTATTCTTGGTGCCAATAGCAGTTCCTATTCACCTACCCAGCCCGGCTATTATTATGTAAAAGCCACAATTGCCAATTGCGGCACTACGCTGATTTCAGATAAGATTCCTGTGAGTTCCTGTCCTACGAATTTTGATAATGATCTTGCAAACGATAATATTGACCTTGACAATGACAATGATGGTATTTTAGATTGTACGGAATCTTTGGGAAATCAGGATATTGATTTGAGCGATACCAGCACTTTGAACGTAACTACTTCCGGAAGTGCTACAGCGGCTGCAGTTCCATTTACAGGAAACACTGATGGTAGTTTTGTTACCGAAACCGGGGTTGGAAAAAATAATTCAGTCAGTTTCAAAAAAGTTTTTGCCCAGCCAACAAGTTTTGCATTAGAATATGTCACTACGGCAAATGGTTCCGATTTATTGAGTTCCGATTCGGAATTCATCCTGAATTGTGATGTCAACCGAACCATTACTGTCTTAAATCCCAATAACCAATTGCTCATTGACACTAATTTCGATGGTATTTACGAAAGTGGAATTACAAAATTTTCTTCTTTTGAAATTCGCTTCAGGCTCAACAGCACGACTCCGCTGCCTGCCGGAACGGGAACTTTTCAATTTCGGTCTTCATTGACTACTTCGGTAGCATTTACACATAAAAATCTGGCAGAATTGGCTGCAACTCGCGCAACATTCAAATTGATCGCTACGTGTGTGCCTAAAGATTCTGATTTGGATGGTATTACTGATAATTTCGATTCCGACAATGATAATGATGGAATTCAAGATCGTATCGAAGCGCAGGCACAGAACAGTATTGCTTTTTCAAATACTGATGCCAATGCAGACGGACTTGATGACGCTTTTGGTTCCGGAATTGTTCCTGCCGATACTGATGCCGATGGTATTCCTGACTATTTTGATTTGGACAGTGACAACGACGGAATTTTTGATCTTGTCGAATCCGGAAGCAATGCCAATGATCTTGATTTGAATGGTATACTCGATGGGAATCCTGCTTCATTTGGAACCAACGGATTGGCAGATGCATTGGAAACCGCTCCTGATTCGGGTAGTGTCATTTATACACTATCTGATACAGATGCAGACGGAATCGATGATTATCTTGAAACCGACAGTGATGCAGATGGCTGTTTTGACACCATTGAAGCCGGCTATACTGATGCTGACAATAATGGTTTAGTGGGCGATACGAGTCCGGTTGTCAATGCAAACGGAGTTGTAACCAATGCGGTTGGTTATTTAGTTTTACCTAATTCCAATTACATTACTCCGGCACCCATTTCAATCACAACACAACCTGCAGCCGCAGTCGTTTGTGAATTGCAAAATACAACAATAACCATTACTACTACTCCTGTAGATGGCTATCAATGGCAGGTTTTTGATGGAAGTGTATGGACAAATATCGTCAATAATACCAATTATTCGGGCGTAACGACAGCTACTTTACAGATCAATAATGCCCGTGCGGCTATGAACGGGTTAAAATACCGTGTGAAATTACAGAAAAACGGGAATTCCTGCGGATTGATTTCAGATGATGCAACACTTACCGTAAATAACCTGCCGGCAATTACAACACCTATTTCGCTGATCCAGTGTGATGAAGATGCAGTTTCAGATGGTATTACGGACATTAATTTAAGACAGAAAGAAAGTTTTATTTCTACTAATTACCTGACTGAAACTTTCACTTACTATACGACTTTGGCTGCTGCGCAAACTGGAGATATGACAGTTACGCAATTCATTTCTAATCCATTACAATTCAACAGCGGCAATACAACCGTGTGGGTTCGGGTTGAAAATTCCAATACTTGTTTCATTATTGCACGATTGAATATTATTGTAAGCGCTACACGCATTCCGGCTTCTTTTCATCGTGATTTTTATCAGTGTGATGACTTTTTGGATACCAATGGAAATAACAATTCTAATAATGACAACAGGGATGGAATTGCTACTTTCAACTTTAGTAATGTAACTGCCGCGATTGTGCCACTGCTTCCGCCTACTTCATTGTTCACGATACGCTATTATAAAAATGCTACTGATGCGTCATTGGAAACTGACCTTTCGGGAAATTCACTCGAAATATCGCAAAATGCCGCCGATCCGGTGAGTATTTATAATTATAGGAACATTGGCTATCCTAACCAACAGGATATATGGGTGCGTGTTGAAAGTAATATTGATGATTCTTGTTTCGGATTGGGACCCTATATTACCTTACGTGTAGAATCGCTTCCGATTATAAATCCCGTAAACGCTGAAAACATTTTAAGGCATTGCGATGATGACCAGGATGGTATTTATGGATTTGACACTTCAACTTTAAATGCCCTGATTTTAAATGGACAGACGAATGTGGCGCTGACTTATTTCGATGCAGCCGGAAACCCATTACCGAGTCCGATGCCGAATCCATTTAATGTTAACAGCACACAAACTATTACAGTAAAAGCAGTCAATACAACCACGCAAGCTCCGGATGGACCGTGTTCGTCTGAAGGCAGTTTCCAATTGATTGTCGATGATTTGCCACAAGCTTTTCCTGTCAATGCTGCTTTATTTACCACTTGTGACGATGAGACAGATCCATTGCTTCAGAACGGATTGTACAGTTTCGACACTTCCACATTTGAAACTACTATTCTTAACGGCCAGACAGGCATGATTGTAAGCTATACTGACGGAAACGGAAACCCATTAACAAGTCCGTTACCCAATCCTTTCGTAACTGCTACACAAAATGTACAGGTTAAAGTTCAAAATCCCATCAATACGAGTTGTGAAGCTATTTTAAATTTACCGTTTGTTGTTGATTCGCTTCCGCAAATCGACCTCAATGCTGACCGTAGTGATGATGAATTAATTTGTACCAATCTTCCCGCATTGACCGCGACGCTTGATGCCGGCGTAAAGACCGGAATACCAGTTTCGGATTATACGTACCAATGGTATCTTGACAATGCAATTATAATTGGTGAAACTTTTCCAACACTCACTGTAGCTACAGGCGGTGAATATACTGTTGAAGTCACCAATGCAAAAGGATGTTCACGAATACGAACCATTAATGTTGCGGTATCGGAAATCGCTACGCTTGAAGACATTAAAGTTGTCGATCTCGCCGATATCAATACTGTCGAAGTGTTGGTAAGCGGAGACGGAAATTATGTT
>Ga0247814_10000530_pt1 | contig 29227 bp, 33 predicted proteins | sample UWRJL179409R1_FD_179947 | JGI IMG/M metagenome (GOLD analysis project Ga0247814, IMG submission 179947) | Plant litter microbial communities from Arlington Agricultural Research Station in Wisconsin, United States - UWRJ-L179-409R-1 | ecosystem: Environmental > Terrestrial > Plant litter >... | reverse complement strand
GCCTCGACAGACCAACGGTGTGACGAGATTCGGTGAGGTGTCCGAGAGGCTTAAGGAGCACGCCTGGAAAGTGTGTATACAAGAAATTGTATCGAGGGTTCGAATCCCTCCCTCACCGCCATATTAGAAACACGCTAAGGCCCCGACTTTTCTTGTGAAAGTCGGGGCTTTTTCGTTTCTGAAGGTTCCGTCGGGGCCGGTGTGAGTTCATGCCGCGCTCTGGCCCCACGCATAAAAAAAACCGCTCAAGGCGGCCCGGATATTCTGGCTGGGTAGTTCGACTACGTTTTGCCCTGAACCTGCCAGGGCATACGAGTTATTGGGTGATCATGATCCTGGTTGTTTTGTCGTTGTCGACTTTAACGCGATGGGCAATGACTCCGCCCTGTTTTTCCAGACCGCCACCGTATCCTGTTGGGGCAAACCAGGTCACCTCGGCATCGATGAAATAGGGGCCAGGCGGTATATCGGTGAACTTGAATGTACCGGTGCCGTCAGCCTGAGTAGTCCGGATATACTTGTCGTGCTTCGGGTCGGGAGCGGCGATAGGTTTCATTTCAATCTGAGTTAAACGCCACCATTGTTCGCTGTAGCTGGTTACCGGGAACAAGTAAACCGTAGAGCCTGCGCCGTATTTAACCTCCCCTCCCAGTGTTTTCAGAAATGCCTGGCCCTCAATCACGCCCGTACCCACCTGAGGAAGACGCTGATATTCCGAATCATTGAGTGGCACTCGGGGTACCGGGGGCGAAGTCATGCAGCCACCCAGCATCGATACCACAACCACAGCAAATGCAAACTTCCCTAACTTCATGACACGACTCCAAAAATGAGCGGTAACTTTACCACTGTAAATAATGTGCCACCACACGACTTCCAACATATCCAATCAAACAATTACGTTATTGCGTGAGTTTTAATGGGCGATAGGCTGCTGGCAATGTAGAATCACCGCATCACTCACGAAATGGAATTTGCAGATGCGCTTGATTCGAACACTTTTAACCTTGGCTGCAATTGCCAGCCTGACCGGCTGCGCGCTGACGTCGGAAACAATCGATCTGCACTACACACAGCAACAGGGGGTTGCCCAAGTACCTGGCGCGGGAAGCTCGGTAGTCTCGGTTGTGGTAACCGACGCTAGGATCGACAAAACCAAAGTAAGCAGTAAGAAGAATGGCTACGGGATGGAAATGGCACCGATAACCTCCAACGAGGATGTGACAGTTACCGTGAGCCGTGCCATCGAGCAAGAGGTACGAGCCAGAGGCTTCAAGGCAGGTACGGGTGCCGCTGACATCAAGCTGGCCGCCGAGATAAATCGATTCTACAACGACCATAAGACCGGTTTTTTCTCAGGCGATGCGGTCGCCGATCTGAGCTTGTCTGTGCGTGTTTCGAATGCTGCGAACAAGCTCTTGTATTCCCGCACGATCATGTCTCAAGGCAAGGAAGAGAACACTCAGTTGGCAACCGGTAACAACGCGGGCCTTGCGCTTGATAAGGCTTTGGCTGCTGGCATGAAGGATCTGTTCAATGATCCGTCGTTTATTTCGGCACTGAAGAAAGGCGCCGAATAAGAAGATTGAAGCATCAAGACCCAATAAGGGCTTCTCTATCCGGTTACGGCCGCTGAGCGCAAAGCGGTCGCTGCCGGGCACCAGGCCCGGGCTAAAAGTTAGAAGCCCTCGCCTCTTCTTAGAAACGCGTGAAAGCGCTGATACTTCTTTCAAAAAAAGTCGGAACTTTTACGCTTGTTAAAGTTCAATCAGCGTCAAGCTCGATATACCAACCCGCCGTCGACTAAGCCAGACGAGATTCGGCCAGGCGTAGCTCTGTAAATTTGACGGTCGGCTTTCTGTTGATGTAGCGATGCCACTTCTCGAACGCATGTTCCTGACGTGACCGAGCGATTTGCCACTCACTGCTTCCGACATCACCGATAGTGAAAGACATCATCTCGGCGGTGGCGGTGTTCAAGTCATTCAGGAGATCACCGCTTCCTTCTGAAACGATTTTGAGACAGGACATGTTCAGGGTCTTCTTGAATTGATACATCTCAGACCACGATTTTGCGGTTTTAGCACCTTCTATTTTTTCCGGTCCTGACGACTGGTCAGTCACAAAATGTCCCATTGGATCGATAACACTGGCGCACAAAGCCTTGCTGATCCAGCATTAAAAATATCCCCAGCCACTTTGGCTCAAGCCACTGCAAGTGGTGTCGACACCAATGACGATTGGTTCAATGTCCAACGTCCAGTGCCAGTTAACTATCCGTATCTTCGTGACAAGCGTTGTTTTATCCTCCAATGAAACTGTCAATTCAATGAGACTGGCTGACAATAATAATCGGACAGGAAACAGTAATGGGGACGTCTGCTGTGCAGGAAAACTTCGCTTATTGGTGGGGAACGCAGGGACCATGGGTGGAAGAACCCAACATACGACGCAGCGGCACCAGCGGGGTTCAGCGAGTCGCTCATAACGGGACCGTCGTCTACGTAAAACGTCAGACCGGCCACCTTTATCGCAGCCCCCGCTATCCGTTCGGCAGGCCGACGGTCCTGCGCGAAGGACGTGCGCTGACCAAACTTGACCAGCTCGATGTGGCAGCGCCCAAGCCGATTTTTTATGGTGCCCGCAAAGTTGATGGCGTTTGGCAGGGCGTGCTGGTTACGCAGGACCTCAACGGGTTTCAGGACCTGGATTCCTGGTATGCGGATGGCGCTCGCGAACGGTATACGCCCGACGAACATCTGCGCTTGTTCGAGCGACTGGCGTTTCTGTTGTCGCGTCTGCACCTCGGTTACTGGCAACACAGCTGCATGCGATCCAAACATATTTTCGTCAAAGTCGTTACCTCCATCGACGGCCCGCAATTTGAGCTGGCGCTGCTCGATCTGGAAAAATCCCACCGCCGGATTACATCCCTGGGAGCTGCACGCCACGACCTGCGTCAATTGCGCCGTCATTCGTCCTGGCCGGATACCGAGTGGGCGTACTTCCTCAAGGTGTATCACGCCGAGTTTGGCAGGGCTGTGTAGCGGGAGCAGGTTGACCCACTTCGAACGGCATTTAAACGCCGACTCTGTTGGAGGGCGGCGGCGTTGCGGTCCGAAGCTTTGTAGCCGCCAGCCACGCGGCGCAATCTCCTACAAACCTTTCCGTAATTTCGGATTTATCCGTAAAGCCAATTGCGTTGCACTGGAAGCCAGCCGGGGTATCGCGCACAATCGCGCCTTGCCGTCGACTCTGCAACTGCGCAGTTCGACCTTCTTCGACTCGATCCAAACCTGCAGGAGTACCGCATGAACCTACTTGAATGGAACGACGTCGCCCTGGCGAAATACCTTACGACCAACCCGGACCTCAAGACCGAGATCCAGGATCTGAGCGCCGAAGAACAGAAGCAGCAGACCCAATGGGCATTCGAAGATGAAGCCGAAGCCCTCGACATCGAACCCTGGGAACTGGCGTTGCAACTGGTTGCGGAATCCCCAGAGCATCTCAAGTCCATGCGCCTGGAAGCCCATCACCAGGTGGCCGAGACCCTGGGCATGAAGTGGGATGAATATCGCGAGCTCAATGACATCGAGGAATGAAACCCATGACCCAGTCGTCTCAAGCCGGTGCTGCTGTCTATTCGCCCCTGACCTTGAAGCTCTATGACGGCTGGGTATTGGGAGTTTCCAATCGATTTGCCTGGCAGTGTCCAACCAGGAAAGTGCTCCAGCCTTTTTTCAATCGGCACGTTGGCGCGCGCCATCTGGATGTTGGCGTTGGCACAGGTTATTACCTGGCCAACGCCAACCTGCCTGCCACTACCCAAGTGACCTTGCTCGACCTGAACCCCAGCAGCCTTGAAGCCGCACGCCAACGTCTCGGCCGTCCAGACACCCGAGTCGTGCAGCACGACGTATTCCAGCCGTTGAATGAAGAACAAGTCGCGGTCTGTGATTCGATATCGCTGTTCTACCTGCTGCATTGCCTGCCTGGCACCATGGCCGACAAGGCGGTGGTTTTTGGCAATCTCAAATCCCGGCTGGCTGACAACGGCGTCCTGTTCGGTGCAACGATTCTGGGCGACGAAGCCAACCATAATGGCTTTGGCAGCAAACTGATGGCGGTCTACAACAAGAAGGGTATTTTTGGTAATCGCCACGACACGCTTGCCGGACTGCGTAGCGCGCTGGCTCAGCACTTCGCGGATGTCAGCGTTGAAGTGGTCGGCAAAGTGGCGTTGTTCAGCGCACGTTCGGCGCTTCGATAATCCGCAATCACAGCGCCGCGCAGTTTCTTCGAGCGATTGCGAACTGACCCGGTAGTCAGCGCTTTACCTCACCGTTGCGGGTGAGTAACTTCTGCTGACTTCAATAAAAAGGAATCGCGACATGAGTGATTTGATCTCGTACCACCTGGAAGACGGCGTCGCCACGCTGACCTTGAGCAACGGCAAGGTCAACGCCATTTCTCCTGACGTGGTCGCGGCATTCAACGCTGCGCTGAATCAAGCCGAGAAAGATCGCGCCGTGGTGATCATCACCGGCCAGCCGGGGATTCTGTCCGGCGGCTATGACCTTAAGGTCATGACGTCCAGCGCCGAAGCGGCCATCAACCTGGTCAAGCACGGCTCGACCCTGGCGCGGCGCATGCTTGCGCACCCCTTCCCTATCGTCATTGCCTGCCCGGGGCACGCGGTCGCCAAAGGTGCGTTCCTGCTACTGTCGGCCGATTACCGGATTGGCGTCGAAGGGCCATTCAGCATCGGCCTGAACGAAGTCCAGATCGGCATGACCATGCACCATGCCGGCATTGAGCTCGCACGGGATCGTCTGCGTAAATCAGCCTTTCATCGCTCGGTTATCAACGGTGAGATGTTCGATCCCAAAGGCGCGCTGGAAGCCGGTTTTCTCGACAAGCTGGTCAGCGTCGAAGAGTTGCAGGACGCCGCCCGCACTGCCGCGCTGCAATTGAAAAAAATCAACATGAACGCGCACAAGAACACCAAGCTCAAAGTGCGCAAGGCGCTGCTGGATACCCTGGACGCGGCCATCGTTGCCGATCAGCAGCATTCGCTGTAAGCCAGACCCAGGACGTGAAGCCCGCCGCAGCGGGCTTTTTCCGGTCGGCGAACTCGTGCCGGGTTGCCTGATCTGATGCAGTAGAGCGCCCAATCGCGCCAATAACAGCACACTATAAAGAAGCGAAACCAACATGGGCCGAGTCGTCGCTGCCGCGGTTTACAGTGCAGGCAAAAAAGTCACCAATATCACCCTCGATGAAGGTGCTGCCTGGGCGGCCAAGCCGGGCCACTTCGTCTGGATCGGCCTGGAGCAGCCTGACGCCAGCGAACTGGCCAGCCTGAAAAAGCAGTTCAACCTGCATGAACTGGCCATCGAAGACGCCATGGAGGTACACAGCCGTCCCAAGCTGGAAACCTTTGGTGACGCGCTGTTTATCGTGACTTACGCGCCGGTGCGCGAGAACGGCAAGCTCGAATTCATCGAAACCCATATCTTCGCCGGCAAGGGCTACATCATCACCTCACGCAACGGCCATTCGAAGTCTTACGGGCTGGTGCGGCAACGCTGTGAGGCAAGGCCGCTGCTGCTCGAACATGGCGAGGACTTCGTGCTGTATGCACTGCTGGATTTCGTCACCGAGAACTACCAGCCGGTGACCGAAGCGATCCACTGCGAACTCGAAGATCTGGAACACAATGTGCTGAATGGCTCCCTGAACGAATCCGACATTCAGCGCATCCACAGCCTGCGCCGCGATCTGCTGCGTTTGCGGCGCTATGTATCGCCAATGGTGGAAGTGGGCGAAGAGTTGCAGCGGCTGGATTTCCCGTTCATCGACAAGAACATGCGGCCGTACTTTCGCGACGTGGAAATTCACGTCAAACGCCAGATGGAAGACCTGGGCAATCTGCGCGATATCGCCAGTCAGACCATTGAAATCGGCTTGCTGCTGGAGTCATCCCGGCAAAGCATCGTGCAGCGCAAGTTCGCCGCATGGGCTGCGATCCTGGCTTTCCCCACGGCGATTGCCGGGATCTACGGCATGAACTTCGAGAACATGCCTGAGCTGACCTGGCATTACGGTTATTTCACCGTGCTGGGCGTCATTGTCGGCGGCTGCACAGCGCTGTTCGCCAGCTTCAAGCGGTCGGGGTGGCTTTGAGGCAGCGTCAAGCTGCGAGCCTCAAGCTGCAAGCAGAGTTGATCCACTTGTAGCTTGCAGCTTGCAACTAGACCGCTGCTTTGTGTGCCACAAATCGCATCATCCACTCGGCCACCGTTGCGCCGTTGTGCTCGTAGTCCAGGCTGGCAATGCCCTGCTGATAGATGTGTTCACCCAAACATTGCTGACGGATGTCCAGCAAGGTACGGGAGTAATCGTGGATGAATTCCGGATGGCCCTGGAAGCACAGCACCTGATCGTTGATGTGATACGCGGCGAACGGACAGAACTCACTTGAGGCAATGACCGTGGCGTTGGCCGGCAGCGCGGTGACCTGATCCTGGTGACTGATCAACAAGGTCAGCTTGTCCATCGCCGGGCTCATCCATGGCGTTGCAGGCGCCAGGGTGTAGTTGTGAATACCCACGCCCCAACCTTGCGTCGCCCGTTCGCTCTTGCCGCCCAGCAGCAAGGCCAGCAATTGATGGCCGAAACAGATACCCAACAACTTGTCGCCGCGATTGTAGAGCTCGAGCAGGTAAGTTCTGAGGGTTTCGATCCACGGGTCGGTACCGAACGAGTCAGCCTTGCTGCCCGTCACCAGATAGGCATCGAAACGCTGGTCTTCAGGCGGATAAGTGCCCTGCATCACGTTGTAGACGCTGAACTCGGCGGCAATCGGTTGCTGCGCAAAAAGCAGTTCGAACATCCGCCCGTAACCGTGAAATTGCTCGACCAGTTCTGGGCGAAGGACGTCGGTTTCCAGAATGCAGATGCGTAACGGCATAAGAAAAAGTACCTGAAGCGTTAAAGGCGATAATGCACCGACAAAGCCTGCCTTGAACCAGCCCTGCAAGGCAAGGGGCGATTCGTCCATCGGTGCTTTATTACCTGAACCTTTGCTGTACTGATTCGCAGTCGCGCCGCCGCTCGCAGCCTTTAGAACAACTCGCCCTTGAGTGCCTTGTCGAGCAACAGTGCAGGTGGTTCGAAGCGCTCACCGTAGCGTTCGGCCAGATAGCGCGCCCGGTCAATAAACGCCTGGATGCCGTACTGGTTGATGAACTGCAACGCGCCGCCGGTCCAGCCCGCAAAACCGATACCGAAGATCGAGCCGATGTTGGCGTCGGCCACCGACAGCAGAACGCCCTCCTCCAGGCAGCGTACGGTTTCGATGGCCTGAATGAACAACAGGCGATCACGCACGTCTTGCCCGCAGATCTGCACCTGCGCTTGCTCGAAGCGACTTTTCAGTTCCGGCCACAACCGCTTGGGCTCGCCCTCGGGATAATCGTAGAACCCGGCACCCGCCGCTTTGCCGACGCGTTTGTATTCGTTGACCAGCAGATCAACGACAGCAAAGGCCGGATGCTGCGGAACAGATTTGCCTTCAGCGGACAAATCCTTGATCGCTTGCTGGCGGATATGGCTCATCAGACTCAACGACACCTCATCGGATATCGCCAGCGGCCCGACCGGCATTCCGGCCTTGCGCGCTTCGGTCTCGATCATCGCCGCCGAAATACCCTCGCCCAGCATGGCGATGCCTTCGTGGGTGAAGGTCGCGAACACCCGGGAAGTGAAAAAGCCCCGGCTGTCTGCCACGACAATGGGGATTTTCTTGATTTGCAGCACGAAATCAAAAGCCCGAGCCAGCGTCGCAGCACTGGTACGCTGCCCCTTGATGATTTCCACCAGTTGCATCTTTTCAACCGGGCTGAAGAAATGCAGCCCGATAAAACGCTCAGGCCGGGACACCGCCTGTGCCAGCCCGGTAATCGGCAGCGTCGAAGTGTTCGACGCAATCACTGCATTGTGCAGCGCGAACTGCTCCGCGGCGGCGCTGACCTTGGCCTTGAGTTCCCGGTCTTCGTACACCGCTTCAATGATCAGGTCACAGCCTTCCAGATCAGAATCGCGCCCGGTGGGATGAATACGCGCAAGGGTCGCGTCACGCTTCTGGGCATCCATGCGTCCAGCTGCAAGCTGCTTGTCCAGCAGCTTGGCAGAGTGCTCCTTGCCCTTTTGCGCGGCGGCGAAATTCACGTCTTTAAGGACTACCGCAATACCCGCGCAGGCACAGACATAAGCAATGCCCGCGCCCATCATGCCGGCGCCCAGAATCCCGACTTTGCGGGTGGTGAAAGGCGGTGGGCCTTGAGGGCGCGATTGACCGGCGTTGATTTCGTTGAGCTGAAACCAGAAGGTGCCAATCATGTTCTTGGCGATCTGGCCGGTGACCAGCTCGGTGAAGTATCGCGTCTCGATCACCAGCGCGGTGTCAAAATTCACCTGCGCGCCTTCCACCGCCGCGCAGAGAATTTTCTCCGGTGCCGGGTAGCAACCCTGGGTTTTGTTGCGCAGGATCGAGGGCGCGATGGCCAGCATTTGCGCAGCGTTCGGCTGCCCCGGCGTACCGCCGGGAAGCTGATAGCCCGGCGTATCCCAAAGCTGGCGGGCGCCGGGATTGGCCATGATCCATTGCCTGGCCAATGCCAGCATTTCATCGCTGTTGGCGGCGAGCTGATCGATCAGTCCGGCCTGCAGGGCTTGCTGCGCCCCAAGTTTCTTGCCTTCGAGCAGATACGGCAGCGCCTTTTCCAGCCCTAACATGCGCACCATGCGCACCACGCCGCCGCCACCCGGCAACAAGCCCAGGGTGACTTCCGGCAGGCCAATAGCAATACGGCCGGTATTCAATGCAATGCGATGATGGCAAGCCAGGCAGATTTCCCAGCCGCCACCCAACGCTGCGCCATTGATTGCCGCGACCACCGGTTTGCCCAGCGTTTCCAGGCTGCGCAATTGCGCCTTGAGCTCAGTGACCATCGCCTGGAACCACTGCGCGCGGTCCTTGCCGACCTGGATCAATTCATTCAAGTCACCGCCGGCAAAGAACGTCGGCTTGGCCGAGGTGATGATCACCCCGGCAATCGACCCGTGTTCGTCCTGCAGACGGGCAACGGTGACGGCCATGGCATCGCGATAGACCGCGTTCATGGTATTGGCACTTTGTCCCGGCATGTCGATGGTCAGAACAACAATCTGGTCCTGGCCTTTTTCATAGCGAATGGCATCGGTCATAACAGGTGATCTCAACGAACCCACAAGAAGGAAAGCATCAGCAGCTCAGTAACACTCGATGATGGTCGCAATGCCCATGCCGCCGCCGACACACAACGTGGCCAGGCCATAACGCAACTGTCGCGCCTCAAGCTCGTCGAGCAAGGTGCCGAGTATCATGCAGCCGGTCGCCCCAAGAGGATGTCCCATGGCGATGGAACCGCCGTTGACATTGACCTTGTCGGGATCAACCGCCATGTCCTTGATGAACTTGAGCACCACCGAAGCGAAGGCCTCGTTGACTTCGAACAGGTCGATGTCATCAACCGTCAAACCTGCCTTGGCCAGTGCCTTGCGGGTTGCCGGGGCCGGCCCGGTGAGCATGATCGTCGGGTCGGTGCTGGTGACCGCCGTCGCCACGATCCGCCCTCGTGCCTGCAACCCCAGGGCCTTGCCCTTGGCAGCCGAGCCGATGAGCATGACCGCCGCGCCGTCGACGATGCCGGAACTGTTGCCCGGCGTGTGCACGTGGTTGATACGCTCTACGTGGCTGTAGACCCGCAGAGCGGTGGCGTCAAAGCCCATCCGGCCGATCATTTCAAAGCTCGGCTTGAGATTGCCCAGCCCCTCGAGCGTCGACTCGGCGCGAATGAATTCATCGTGGTCCAGCAACAAGGTGCCGTTCTGGTCCCGCACCGGCACCAGCGATCTGGCAAACGCCCCCGCCTGTCGCGCCCGAGCGGCTTTTTGCTGCGAATGCAGCGCATAGGCGTCCACATCCTGGCGGGTGAAACCTTCCAGCGTGGCGATCAGGTCTGCGCCAATGCCCTGGGGCGTGAAGTGACACTGCAGGTTGGTCTGCGGATCCAGCACCCAGGCACCGCCATCGCTGCCCATGGGCACCCGCGACATGGACTCCACACCACCGACCACTACGAGGTCTTCAAAGCCGGAGCGAATCTTCATCGCCCCGAGGTTCACCGCTTCAAGACCCGACGCGCAAAACCGATTGATCTGTACCCCCGCCACGCTCACATCCCAACCCGCTACCAGCGCAGCTGTCTTGGCAATGTCCGCGCCCTGCTCTCCCACCGGAGTGACACAGCCGAGGACGATGTCGTCGACCTGAGCGGTATCCAGATGGTTGCGCAACTGCAAGGCCCCCAACAACCCGGCGATCAGGTTCACGGGCTTGACACTGTAAAGCGCTCCATCGGATTTGCCCTTGCCGCGCGGGGTGCGTACCGCATCGAAAATCAGCGCTTCAGTCATGTGTCTTCCGGGCCTTAATTATTGTTGGAATAAATACTGTGCTGACACCTTAGCTTCACTCCAGCGGTATTCAATGAGCAAATCAATGAACTGTTTTGCGCAAATGTAGGAATTATCCGAGCCAGACGAACGGTAACGCATAAAACGAATCGTCTCAGGTAGTCCGAAAGCGTCTAGCTGGCTAGCGTCCGCTGGATATACGAAGTTCATAGACGTTTTTAAGATGAAAGTCCTAGCCGGTTATACGTAATAGTTCTAAATGGAATAGCACCTGGACTCTAAGGTTAAGTCTGTAGCAATGGGCGCCACAACAATCAAGACCAGCGCCTCGGTTGACGGCAAGCTTGCCGCACCAGTTGCTCAACGCAATCACCTTTGCCAGCTGCCCGAACATTCAATAACGAATTCGGTGAGCTTTTGTAGCTCTGGAATAACAAAAAAGGCAGACAGCCATGTTCAAGCATTCAAAATTCCGTCAGGCCGGACTTATCGTCTTCGCCACTACACTGCTTCTAATCCTGCCGAATATGACCCGTCTATTCGGCTGATGGTCGCGTATTGCATCGCAAGCCGCGCCTTTTGAGCGGGTTTTCGAACCGAGCACACCCGTGCCAGCCTTTCTATTCGAATGAATGGAGGCTAGCGTGTGTGCAAAGGGTTGAGGTTGACGCTGAGTGCGGCTGCGGGAAGTGTCCCGTTGTGGGAGAGTCTGGATTGTTCTGCCACATGGCACAGCGGATGATTTCAAGCCTCCAACGGTGATTCAGTGACCAGCCGTTGGAGTAAGTGGCTCTACTGATGCTGCGCCTGCATCATGATTTTCGGCGCGTCGACCATTGGTGACACCAGGACTTTGGCGTGCATCTGCTCGCTGCCGCCACCACGGCGCATGCCGCGCACCGGGCAGGCATCCAGGTAATCCAGCCCCACTGCCAGTTTCAGGTGGCGTTCCGGGATGGCCAATTCGTTGGTTACGTCGAAACTGTACCAGGCGTCATCGATCCACGCCTCGGCCCAGGCATGGCTGGCCAGGTGTTCGCTGTCTTCGCTATACAAGTAACCCGACGCATAACGCGCCGGAATCCCCAGGCTGCGCGCACAGGCCAGAAACGCGTGCGTGTGGTCCTGACAGACACCGGTGCGACCGGCGAACGCCTGAACCGCGCAGGTATCGACTTCGGTAGAACCCGGCGTGTAAGTGATGTGCTGATTCAGCGCGTGCATCAGGTCGATCAGCGCACTGCGATCTTTACGCTTGCGGCATTGTCTGGCAGCAAAGGTGCGGATCGCTTCGTCGGGTTCAGTCAGACGCGTGAAACGCAGGAACGGCAGCGGCGACTGGCTTTCGTGCTCAGCCTCGCGCTTCTCGTCGATCTCGACCTGGCCGCGGGCACCGATGATGATCGCTTCATGGGGCTCGTCCATGGTCAGCACGTGCAGGATATTGCCGAACGGATCCACTTGCGCACGCACCGGGCGCGGCAGGGTCAGTTGCCAGCTGAGCACTTGCTGGCGCTCGCTGTCGTGTGGCGTCAGACGTAAATACTGGATACTGGCGCGGACCTGATCCTCGTAGTGATAGGTGGTCTCGTGGCTAACTGAAAGTCTCATGCAGCCTCCAGATAAGAAGTGTGTATGGCGTTACCCAATTGGGCTACCAATGGAATGAATTCGTTCAACCACTCGTGCAGGCCTTCCTCCAGTATTTCGTCGATCCCGGTATAGCGCAGGCGTGCGTCAAGTTCCGCCGCCAGACGCTGGGCGGGACGCCCGTTGGCCCCCGGCAGGCTGGCGAGGATCAGGTCGAGCTCTTCCAGACAGGCGCTCAGCGAACGCGGGATGTCCGGGCGCAGCAACAGCAATTCGGCGACTTGCCGCGCGCCGGGTGCATCGCGGTACAGCTCGGTGTACGCCTCGAACGACGACAGCGCACGCAGCAACGCGCTCCACTGGTAATACCCATGGGCAGAGCTGTCGGAAACCTGATGGGTATCGCGACCACGCAGCTCAAGCATTTCGTAGCGCGCATCCAGCAGGCGAAGCGTGTTGTCGGCGCGTTCGATGAAAGTGCCCAGACGAATGAAACGGAAGGCATCGTGGCGCATGATGGTGCCGTAAGTGGCGCCGCGAAACAGGTGCGAGCGTTCCTTGACCCACTCGCAGAAGCGGCTCATGCCATAACGGCTCAAGCCTTGCTCAGCGATACCGCGAATTTCCAGCCAGGTGGCGTTGATGTTTTCCCACATGTCGGCGGTGATTCGCCCACGAACCGCATGGGCGCTGGCCCGCGCGGCACCCAGACAGCTGTAGATGCTGGCCGGGTTGCTCGCATCCAGAGCGAAAAAATGCAGCAAGCGCTCGGCGTGCAGCTCGCCGTGGCGCTCAAGATAATGGTCCAGCGTGCCGGTAATCAGCAACGGCATGGCCAGTTCATCCAGCCCGTCGCCCCGCCCGTCCTGAGGCATCAGTGACAGCGAGTAGCTGACGTCGAGCATGCGCGCGAGATTCTCCGCTCGCTCCAGATAACGCGACATCCAGTATAAATCCGAGGCAGTTCTACTTAGCATTGGCAGGCATCCTTAATCCTCAACCACCCAGGTGTCTTTGGTTCCGCCACCTTGCGACGAGTTCACCACGAGCGAGCCTTCACGCAGCGCAACCCGGGTCAGCCCGCCGGGTACGACGCGGGTTTCACGGCCGGACAGGACAAATGGACGCAAGTCGATGTGGCGCGGGGCAATACCGTTCTCGACAAAGGTCGGGCAGGTCGACAGGCACAGCGTGGGCTGGGCGATATAAGCGTGGGGCTTGGCTTTGATTCTGGCCCGGAACGACTCGATTTCCGCAGCGGTCGATGCAGGTCCCACCAACATGCCGTAGCCACCGGAACCCTGGGTTTCCTTGACGACCAGATCGCCAAGATTGGCCAGCACATGAGACAGCTCTTCCGGCTTGCGGCACTGGAAAGTCGGCACGTTCTTGAGGATCGGCTCTTCATCCAGATAGAAACGAATCATGTCGGTCACATACGGATAGACCGACTTGTCATCCGCCACGCCGGTACCGATGGCGTTGGCCAGCACGACATTGCCCGAACGATAGGCCGACAGCAGGCCAGGCACGCCGAGCATCGAATCGGGATTGAACGCCAGCGGATCCAGAAACGCGTCGTCCAGGCGGCGATAGATCACATCGACAGCCTTGGGACCATCGGTAGTGCGCATGAATACCCGATCATCGCGCACGAACAGGTCAGCACCTTCGACCAACTCCACACCCATCTCACGCGCCAGAAAGGCGTGTTCGAAAAAGGCGCTGTTGAAGCGGCCTGGCGTCAGTACCACGACACTGGGATTGTCGATCGGGCTTGAGCTTTTCAGGGTATCGAGCAGCAGGTTCGGATAATGATCAATTGGTGCAATGCGCTGCGCGGCGAACAGCTCCGGGAACAGTCGCATCATCATCTTGCGGTCTTCGAGCATGTAGCTCACCCCGCTCGGGGTCCGCAGGTTGTCTTCCAGGACGTAATACGTGCCGTCACCGTCTCGCACCAGATCGACACCGGAGATATGCGAATACAGATCCCGGTGCAGATTCAGGCCTTGCATCGCTATCTGGTATTGCTCGTTGGCCAACACCTGCTCGGCGGGAATAATCCCGGCCTTGATGATGCGTTGCTCGTGATAAAGATCGGCGAGAAACATATTCAACGCTTTCACGCGCTGAATGCAGCCTCGCTCAACCACCCGCCACTCACTGGCAGGGATGCTGCGCGGAATCGTATCAAAAGGGATCAGGCGCTCTGTCCCCTGCTCGTCACCGTACAGCGTGAACGTGATCCCGGCGCGATGAAACAATAGGTCGGCTTCACGTCGACGCTGAGCCAGCAGCTCAGGCGGCGTTTCACCCAGCCAGCGGGCAAATTCCCGATAATGCGGGCGGACCAGGCCACCGGCATCGTACATCTCATCATAAAAGGTGCGGATCATGCCGTACTCCTTGTCACCACGGACACCAAGGGCCTTCGCAAGGCCCGTGCCATCGGCATAAACGCTTAAATATCAATTGGTTAAATAAAAACGCAAGGATGACCGCACCATTCCTGTGCAATATCCTTCCCAACCAATTCTCCTACGCCTCATTCGGAAGCGTCTTTCAACTGCGAAAGCTATCACCAGCATAGCCAGAGTTGATTTCACGAGTCGATATTGTTTCCCGATAATCCCCTGCATCCGGGCGATCACTCATTTGGATGCCCTGTTTCAAGTCGTTGTCGAAAAACACCGCAGCGTCTGCAACAACCGAATTTCCGAACTTCCCTTTGAGCCACTCTCTTGAGTGGCTTTTTTTGGCCTGCCCTTTGGTCAGCGGCACGGCGCATATTCGTTCAGCGTTCCAGAGTCCACAAACCAAAACCGGCCGAGCCCGAGGAGTGTTCCTCTGAGTCGACCGGTCGTTCAACGCACTAATGACATCTCATGCGTTGGGAGCCTCTGATTTCCTGTGTAACGCCCCAACCCTCGACTTCACCATCAAGCGCTTCGATTGCGGTCTGGAAGTCTTGCTCGAAATCACCGATTCCGTCGTAAGTGGCATACATGACCTTGCTCAACTGCAAATGCCACGCGCCGTCATCTCTGATGTTGATCTGGGTATTAAAGGATTCGCCACGAAATCGTCCCGCAGCCTGCCGTGCCCGCTCCTCATCCGGGAAAATGGCATAAAACTCGATAGGGTGAATACGCGCAAAATCAAAACCGCCCTCTTTCATGCGGCGCAGTACGTTACTGCTGATGTCCTCTTGATAGGCTGTGCTCATGAAACGTCCTCCTATGCAACGATAGATAGAGTTTCAACGCTCCCCGAATGACGCTCCGACCGGAGTTCGTCACACGGCAGATACTCTGCCGCGCGGGAATCAAGCATGTAGCTGACAAGGCCACGCCTGCTGGGCAGGCGAGGCATCGACATGACGAGGCTGGAGAAACGCTTCACCAGCCTCAATTGCAGAGTAACCCCATCATCGGCGTTATGCCAATTCGGGGCGGGGGATTTTTTTCAGGCGCTCAGGATGCTTCGGTGATGGAGATGATCTGCACCGCATTCTGGTCTTTCAAGGATTTCACGGCAGGCTCGGCCGTGCGACCTTCGAGGTCATTCAGGTCAAGTTCATCGGCCACAGGGAACAAGATCGGTCGCAGCCGACGAGCCACCTCCTCTTCGCTGGGACGCTGTTCGGCATCCAGATCCAGGCTTTGCTGCACACCATCTTTATCCAGATACGAAATGGTCCACTGTTTCATCGATGTCTCCTCAGCAGCCGAAAACGCGGCTTACCTGATCTTGACCTTTTGGGGTGGTCATTCGTTCAAACGAGTTAGCCGGATAAACCCGCCAAAAAAACTAGCGCTGGTTACGGATCCAGACGGGAGCCGAAAATGCAAAAAGCCCCTGGAACAGGGGCTTTTCGTGTCGCAACCGAGCGATCAGTTCTTGTTCTTGCTTGCCTCTACGCCAGCAGTGTTATCCAAAAGGCTCTTGGTTGCGGTTTGCAGGAAGCTATCAAGCTTGTTACGCAGTTCCTGGGTGTCGGGCGCATCCGGGATGACCTCGGCATGAGGTGTCCGACCCAATGTGTACGACAGTACTTTCGGGTCCATGTCCTTGGGTTCGATCAGGATCCGGTCGCCGGTCACCAGCGCGACGGTCTGCTCGCTGCCCGACGGCTTGATCACGCCAAAACCCTTGTCGCCTTGCGGCAGGTTCAGCAAGTCGCGACCCCAGCACTGGTTGCGGTTTTCCCCGCCCAGGCGACCCATGATGGTCGGTACGATATCGATCTGGGTGCCGACGATGCTGCTGCGCTGGCCAAATTTCTGCTGCACGCCCGGACCAATCATCAGCATTGGCACGTTGAAACGGCCCAGGTCCATCTCGGTGATTTGCTGGTTGTTGCCAAAACCGTGGTCGCCGACAACGATGAACAGCGTTTCCTTGTAGTACGGCTCTTTCTTGGCCTTCTCGAAGAACTGCCCGAGTGCCCAGTCGGAGTAGCGCATGGCAGTCATGTGTTCGTTCAGTGAGCCCTGATCCGTCACGCGCTCAACCGGCAGATCGGCTGGCAGTGCGTACGGCGTGTGGTTCGACAAGGTTTGCAACAAGGCATAGAACGGCTTGCCGTTTTCGCCCCGGGCCTTCAATTCCTGAGCGCCACGATCAAACATGTCCTGGTCGGAAACGCCCCAGGTCGGATCGGAGAAAACCGGATTGACGAAGTCATTGCGACCAATGAAGTTGGTCATGCCCTGATTGCTGAAGAAACCCGACTGGTTGTCCCAGGCAAAGTCGCCGTTATAGACGTAAACGTCGTCGTAACCACGGGCGCTGAGCAATTGCGGCAAACCCGACAGCTTATGACTGCCTTCCGGCGTCTGCATCAGGTATTCGAAACCCGGCAGGTTCGGGAAGCACGCCATGGTGGCGAACATGCCTTGGTGCGTGTGCGTCCCGTTGGAGAAGAACCGGTCGAACAGCAGGCCTTCCTTGGACAGCTTGTCGAAGTACGGTGTGATATTCGCCTCGTCGCCCAGCGCGCCGGTCGAGTGGCCAGCGAAACTCTCCATCAGGATGATCACGACGTTCTTGATCGGCAGGGTATTTTCTGCGGGCGGCATGGAATCGCGACGCACTGCCGCGATCTCTGGATCGACCAGTTTGTCGTGGGACGTGAGCAACATGTCACGTACGGTCTGCTGCGCCTGAGGCTGCGGCAGAGTCGCCTTCCAGATGTTGTCGCGATCTTCGGACATGCGGCTTTTCGCAGCAGCGATCAGGGTCAGAGTGCCGTTCAGGCCCAGCGTGTTGGCGAAGTTCGATTCGGTGGTGTAAGCATCGCCCCAACGCAGCGGCGGGCCTTGACGCAACGTGCCACGGGCGGCGACAACCGCAATCAGCAGGCAAACCACGAAGACACCGATCCGGGCATACCACGGGGCAATTGAACGCGAGCTGGAACTGCTGTCAGCCACGGAGCGACGCGGCCGGGTGGCGCGATCCACACCTTTGAACACCAGGCTCAACAACCAGGTGACGAAAGCCCAGGCCAACAGGTAGCGAACCACCGGGAAGCCGTACCACAACATGCTCAGGACGGTCTTCGGATCTTCCTTGACGTACTGGAATACCAGGCCATTCAGGCGCTGGTGAAACTCGCGATAGAAGTCCATCTCCATCAGGCCGAAGAACAGCGTCAGGCTGGCGACCAGTGTCAGCCAGAAACGAAAGAACCCGCGCATCGCCATGATTCGTGCACTGAACAGCGCCAGAATCAGGGGAATAAGCAGGTAAACCGTCAGCCGCAGGTCAAAGCGCATGCCGTTGAGCATCGCTTCGACAAATGCCGATGCCGGCGTGTCGCCGATCATTTCCCGGTTGTAGACCAGCAGTGCAATACGCAGCAGCGTATAGAGCACCATCAGGACCAAGCCGCTTAACAGCGTGTACGCCAGATGCGATTTGACGGTAGGTTGCATCGAGCGCGACGAGGCGGGCTGATGACTCAGGGCGTCCGTTATGGCCATGTCGTTCTAGGATCCGTTGGATTCAAAAAGGGGTTCAAAAGTCTGTGCGCCAAGCGACGCTTTCACATCAAGCAAACCGCGGGGGGCAAATCTTACGTGATCATTCACTGATAAACACCGATGGCTGTACGATGTTTCATCTTGAACCGTACGAAATCGGCGGCATCATCGCTCTGCAATCAGGGTTCACAGCCAGTAACGCATTATTAAGCGCGGCAGATTTTCAGCGACATAACGTGAAAATTTCGTCGCTCATGGCGTCAGGATTCAGCTGAAATACTGGCTGTAAAGGCTCAGGCTGTACTCGATTGCCTCGAAAACGCCTGGCGCGTCACTGGCAAATTCGGCGTTGTCGCGTAACGACGCCTGCACCGCCGCGATCAGCTTTTGCAAGCGTTGCCGGGGCTTGACGACATCACAGACCTGCGCCAGGGCAATGATCCCCAATCGGGAGGCGAACAGGCTTTTCGACCCGTCCAGGCTCAGCGCCAGCGAATCCTCTTTTATGTAAGCAGTTGTGTTGACGATGTCGTAGGCCGGCGCCAAGGCGGCATCACTGCCCAAAGGGTCGCAACGCGTGGGCGCTGTAGACTGTGTCACGCACGGGCATGGTCAGGCTGATTTGCGTGCGCGGATCGGCAGCAATGCCCTAACGAAACAGGTAGTCCGCAGTATCTTGCGAAGACAGTTCGCCACTTTCGCCCTCTGGCGTAACGATGCGCACACGATCCAGGGCTTTCATCGAAAGACCTCGTGCAGCTCTTCAAACACAGGACGCCGCGCAGGAACAACTTGCAGCTCGGCACCCAGGGCGGCGAGGACTTTGGCATAAAAGTTGATAGAAACCGTGGGGCTGCCCTTTTCGATTTCAGCGAGCTTTTGCCGGGTAACGCCGGAGCGTGCGGCCAGCTCGACCAGCGTCAGGCCGCGTGCCTTGCGCATGTTTGCGATCTGCTGGGCCAGCCGATCGACAACAAGAACAGTGTCCATGGTTATGCCTGCGTAACATTTCAGTAAAAATGGAATGTATACGTAACATGGACACTCGACAACTGAATGTTACGCGTACATAACTTTTCCGATGAAATGTTATGTGCACGCAACTTGTTAAACGATCAGTCGTTGCTAGGCTTGTTGACTGCCTGCAGCACATATTGCGGCAGGGCGAACGCGCCGATGTGGACTTCCGGGTTGTAATAACGGGTCAAGATGCCGCTGCCTGCGAAACGCTGACGCAAGGTTTCCAGCGGCAGTTTGCGATAGGCCGTGTTGGTCGCGCCCCAGGCGAAGGTCATGGCGCCGCCGATGTAAGTAGGGATTGCGGCCTGATAGAAATGCCAGTCAGCAAACAATCCGCGCATCCGTCCGGCGGTGGTCTGGACGCCGCTCAGCTGCATGAAAGGCGTGCCGTTCTGGGTGACCAGAATGCCGCCTTCGTTCAGGCAGCGATGGCAGGCCTGATAGAAATTCTCCGAGAACAGCACTTCGCCCGGACCAATCGGGTCCGTGGAGTCGGAAATGATCACGTCGAATTTTTCTTCGGTGATGGCGACAAAGCGCATGCCGTCATCAATCACCAGATTCAGGCGTGGATCTTCGAACGCACCCTTGGAGTGGTTCGGCAGAAACTCTTTGCACATCTCGACCACGGTGCCGTCGATTTCAACCATGGTGATGTGCTCGACACTGCGGTGCTTGGCCACTTCCCGCAACATGCCGCCATCGCCACCGCCGATGATCAACACCCGGCGGGCAGCGCCGTGGGCCAGGATCGGCACGTGAGTCAGCATCTCGTGGTAGATGAACTCATCGGCTTCAGTGGTCTGAATCACGCCATCCAGAGCCATGACACGGCCCATGCGCGGGTTCTGGAAGATCACCAGGTGCTGATGCTCGGTGCGCACTTCGTGCAGCAGTTTTTCCATGCGAAAACGCTGGCCATAACCTTCGTACAACGTTTCTTGATAATCGCTCATGGGTAAGTCCCTGATAAATGCGGATGGCAGGACGGCAGGCCGCCCATAAGAATGGCGCGCATTCTACGTCGAGGAACATGACAGGTCGAACCTCGATTGCCCCATGCCGCTATCATCAGGCCAACCAAGCTGAAATCCACGCAAAAAAAAACGCCTGAATGCCGGGGAGCAATCAAGCGTATTGATCCAGAGCCAGATCAGCGTTACCGATCAGATCCGCACATTGCCGCGCGGACCGGCGATAGCCCAGATGATCAGCCCCAGCACCGGCAGCAGCGCAATCAGCAATACCCAGAGGATCTTCATCCCGGTTTCGGCACCACTTTTCAGAACGTTGATGATGGCCCAGATATCGAGGGCAAGAATGATCAGCCCTACCAAACCATTGAAAGTGGAACCCATGGTGTCGCTCCTGATTGTTCCGAATGAATACATGCCTGCTTAGGATAGTCGCAGTCTTCAAGGGTTCCGTTGAACCATCGGCATATTTTCAGGCTCCGACTTGATATGTAAGGCATATCGGCGCAAATTTTTTACTAACTCCGCAAAGGTCAGGCACTCATGCAAACTCCTGCACAACCGCGAACGTTGTGGGCGACATGGTTCGCTCAGGCACAATCAACGCCCTTGCTCAGTCTCAGTTTCCTGGTGGTGTTGCTGGTGGTGCTCGGGCTGCTGATCGCCAGTGGCTACAACGCTATCTACGGCACCAATCAGCAGAACCTGCATTACGCCTTGCTAGGCGGCACTGCTGGATTCGGCGCGACGGCATTGGGTGCGGTGATGGCCGTGGCGATGCGCGACATCAAGCAGCGCAGCCAGGACATCATGCTTGGTTTCGCGGCGGGCATGATGCTCGCGGCGAGTTCTTTTTCCCTGATCCTTCCCGGCCTGGCCGCTGCAAGAGAAGTCACCGGAAGCGGACCCTTTGCAGCCGCAACCGTGGTGTTGGGACTCGGACTGGGCGTGCTGTTGATGCTCGGCCTGGACAAATTCACCCCCCACGAACATGAAAGCGTCGGTCGTCAGGGGCCGCACTCCGAACGTATCAATCGGGTCTGGTTATTCGTCCTGGCAATCACCCTGCACAACCTCCCGGAAGGCATGGCCATCGGCGTCGGCTTCGCCAATGGCGACATGAATGTCGGCCTGCCGCTGGCGACCGCGATTTCGATTCAGGATATTCCGGAAGGCCTGGCGATTGCCCTGGCTTTGCGCGTCACCGGGCTTTCAGCTTTCAAAGCGATGCTGGTGGCGATCGGTTCGGGGCTGATGGAACCGATCGGTTCGCTGATCGGTTTGGGAATTTCCAGCGGCTTCGCCATCGCCTACCCGGTCAGCCTGGGGCTGGCAGCGGGCGCCATGTTGTTCGTGGTATCCCATGAGGTCATTCCGGAAACCCACCGCAACGGCCATCAAACCCCGGCAACCCTGGGCTTGATGGGCGGTTTCGCGGTCATGATGTTTCTCGATACCGCGCTGGGATGATCAGCTTGATGCCTTCAGCGCCTGCAGTGCAGGCGCTGCGTGGATGCCGACCGCAGCGCACAGCTCAAGCACGCGCGCCTGATCATTGCCATAGACCAGCACGGCCTGCAGCTCGTCATCCAGAGGCTGGCTGAAGTTCATCAGCACATAGCCGCCCATTTCCTTGTTCATGGCACCCAGCTGAATCTGGATCCGGTTGAGCGCGGTCAGCGGCTCGACTTTCGCCAATTGCCTGGGCTTGATGTTGAACGTGACGTCCGGCCCGAACGACTCGACGATTTGCGCGAACAGGTCCTCGTAGCTATCGGCCTGAAACAGCACGGTTTCTGGCAAGCTGCCCACCACCACCCACTCGCCCAATGCAATGGGGAAAGTCTCGTCGTAGTTGATGTCCGGATTAGCGGCCAGGAACGCCTGAGGATCGGCGTACGCCTGGGCCGCTTCGTCGGCGATGCGCTCGATATCCTGCTCGCCCATGCAACCCGAACTGATTTTGCCGATTAATTCGATAAGTTGATTCTTCATGGGGCGATCCTGATCACAAGCAAAAATAAAGGCGCGAAGGATAACGGCAAATCCTGCGCGCCTCTATATCAGTTGGGCAGATCAGTTCAGCTCATTGGCATTCAGTCGGCGAGTTTGCTCAATTGTGCGGCGGTATCTGCCGCGCCCATGGTTTGCGCAGCGGCCAACGGAGTTACGCCTTTGGCGTCCCGCACGTGAGGATTGGCACCCTTGCTGATCAGGTAATCGACGATTTCCGTGCGATTGAACATGGCCGCCATCATCAATGCAGTGCGGCCGTCTGCTGAAGCGCCCTCCACGTCGGCGCCACCTTCAATGAGCAATTTAACGACCGCCATGTCGCCCTTGAACGCAGCACCCGCTACCGGACTCTGGCCGTTGTCGTTACGAATTTCAGGATCGGCCTGGTGTTTGAGCAACACCTGAACGGCGTCCTGATGGCCGTGATAGCTGGCCAGCATCAACAACGTGTCGCCTTTGTGGTTACGCAGGTTCGGTGTCAGGCCTTTTTCAAGAAGCTTGTTGAGCATGACCGCATCGCCACGGCGGGCCACGTCAAACACCTGCTCGGCGAATTCGAGGGCTTCGTCATCAGTCATCCGTACAGGTTCGGAAGGTGTCATCGTTGGATCTGACATCAAGTATCTCCTCGCAGGCGGTTCGCACGCGGCATCAATAAGTTTCAGGGCAGCTGTCTGGTAATGACCGCAACTGTGCGCAGCCGTTCGAATCGGGTCAAGGCAAAGCCGCCTATCAAGGTCATTGATAAATAGACGGAATAGTTTTCTGGCGGGCTCGAATAATTCCCGAAAAACGTGGTCAGAGCGTGCAGGTGTATTCGCACCTTCAGCCGGTTCTGCCAGAACCCGGATTTTCGCTTAAGTTCCACACGTGCCCCGCCCGACCGTGAAAAAACCCGCAAAATGCAGGATGCACGATGGGCCTTCATGCAAATTGCACGAGCCGCGAAAAGTCATAAATTTGTAAGTCATTGATTTTAAAAGACTAAAATTATATCCAAATACTGGCACAGTCACTGCACTAGTAATTCCAAGCTTGTTATCCCATGAGCAATGGAGCCGCTAGACATGACTTTTATTCAAGAAAAATTCGCTTCCGTCTTTTCCGAATTCGACGTAACCACTCAGGCCCGCCCTGACGGTGGTGTACTTCTTTCTTTGCGTAACAGTGAAGGCAAACAGATCCGTCGCTCCGTGTCTTATGCGCAGCTCCATACTCCGGTTCAGCTGGAATGGGTAATCAGCGCGATTCGCCGCGACCTCGCAGCACAAGCCAGCGAACTGCCGGCTATCTCGATGCTGCAAAGCCAACACCGTTTTGATTTGCCGACTTACCACACTCGCTGAGTATTGGTCAGGCCGACTGCACGATTCACGCTGTACTGATTCACCCGCTCTCTCATCCTTTGTTTTTTTGCCGCGACTGCCGAAAGGCTTTCGCGGCTTTTTTTTGGCGTAGGACCGGCTTTATCCGGTCCTACGGGTCTACTTGATAATCCCTTGGGACAAAGCCTCCCCCACCGCCTGCGCGCGATTGGAAACGCCCAGTTTGTTGTAAATGCTCTTCAGGTGATACTTCACGGTTGGCGCGGCTATTTGCCGGATCGATGCAATCTCGGAAGTGGTCTTGCCTTCCCTGACCCATTCCAATACTTCAATCTCCTTCTCGCTAAGCCCTCTGGATCGTAATTTTGCGCCTCTGCCCACCATGTGCAGGACCGGCACCAGACTGGACAGCAAGTATTTATCCGCACCGGTGAGGCTTCTGGTCAAACCGTTTAGCGAGCAGATAGAGGTCACGCCCTGAAAGCCCTGACCCTGGTGGCTATAGCCATAAGAACAACCTGGATTCAGCTGATGACTGGCAACGGCCTCGCTGTAGGTGCTCGAAGGCGGATCTAACTGGAATGCCTGGCGCCAGTCGAGAAATCCCAGTTGCTCCCGGTAATACCTGACCACCGGATCTTCCAGCAGCATTCGGTTGCGGCGGTACATATGCCGCCAGTTGCTGTCGACATTGGACGTCACAATGGTCAGCAGCATCGAACCCCGGAACTGATAAAACAGTGCCCGTTCGCAATTACATTGGCGTCGCAACCAGATCAATGCACTTTCAATCGCAAACTCGCTGTCCAGCTCGGTAATGCTGCTGACCATTTGCTGGATGAGCGGATCGAGATTCGCGTTTCGTGACTTGGCAGTTTCCATCGTGGCTAGCTCCTTATCCAGCCGGCCACTGTTTTATGGTGTTCAAGCAATATTGATCGGCGATGGCTGGATGGGCAAAAACTACACGAATAAACGCGCTGAAAAGCCAAAGCGGAAACAAACAGTCATCGCCGACTTATATCAAGGCTGCGTCCCACAGCGCATTCAGAAAAGACTGACTAAAGTTCTGCGGATAACTAACGAGGCAGGCGATTTTACTGACGGCAGTCGCGGTTGCGGCCCGCGACTGCCGGGGGAAAAGCAATCAGAAGCGGGTCAGATCAATCACGGCGAAACTGGCAACGTTGCTGTGCCCGACCAGTTCCCCATCATTACGAACCAGGCCACAGGTCTGCATACCGGCAGCCTGTGCGGCGTCCAGCTCCTCGACGATGTCGGACAGAAACACGATTTGCTCGGGAGGCAAGCCGATGGCGGCGGTAATATTCTTGTAGGACTGCGGATCGCGCTTGGCACCGGAAGTGGTATCGAAATAGCCACTGAACAGCCCGGACAAATCGCCCGCCTCAGAACAGCCGAAAATCAGTTGCTGCGCCTGAATCGACCCGGACGAATAAACGTACAGCGCGTAGCCTTCCTGATACCAGCGCCTGAGTGCTTCCACGGCGTCGGGATAGACGTGACCCTTGAGCTGACCGGCCTTGTAGCCCTGCTCCCAGACCATACCTTGCAACGCTTTGAGCGGCGTGGCTTTGCGGTCCTCGGCGATCCATTGCAGCAGGATTTCGACAACCCGCTGCACCGACACATCCGGCTCATTGCTGTCGGCGCGCACCGCTTGCAACTGCGCGGCAACGGCAGGCTCGCTGGCGTGCTGGAGCACGAAGTCCGGCAGATGTTTCGCGGCGAAAGGGAACAGTACTTCCAGGACAAAACTTACGGCGCTGGTAGTGCCTTCGATATCGGTCAGGACAGCTTTAATCGTCATCGGTATCCGGTCCTATAAATCGTCGAGCTGGGGAAAGCTGCGGGCGATGCTTTCGCCGGTGAAGTTGGCGACCCAGCCTTCCGGATTGTTGAACAGGCGAATGGCCACGAAATGCGGGTTCTCGCCCATGTCGAACCAATGCCGGGTGCCCGCCGGAACGGAGATCAGGTCGTTCTTTTCGCACAGTACGGCATAGACATAGTCGTCGATGTGCAACGTAAACAGCCCACGACCAGCAACGAAAAATCTTACTTCGTCTTCCCCATGACGATGTTCGTCGAGGAATTTGGCGCGCAGTTCGGCTTTTTGCGGATGGTCACTGTTGAGGCTGATTACGTCGACAGTGACATAGCTACGCTCGGTCATCAGCTTGTCGATCTGCACCCGATAGGCACTGATGACTTCTTCCTGGGTGGCACCGGGCGTAATGGGCGTGGCCGCCTGCCAACGATCAAAACCGACACCGTGCTCGGCCAGGGTCGAGGCGATGTCTTCGACGTGGGTCAGGACTTTGTTGGGCTGGTCAGGGCTGGACTCGTGATAAACGAACAGGCTGCTCATGGGGCAATTCCTCGGTTTTTGGTGAACCCTGCGGCGGATTTTAATAATGAGAACGCCAGGCCGCTGCGGGTAAATCTGTTATCGATTCAATATCGCCAGGGTTTTCAGCTCGCATTCAAACAGAAACTCGAACGCTTCGATCTGACGCAACGCATCGCTCATTCGCGCACCCCAGGTATACAGACCGTGGCCGCGAATCAGATAACCGGCGCAGTCTGGATGGGCATCGAGCCAGGGCTGGACCCTGGCGGCCAGTCGGGCGATGTCCTGATCGTTGTCGAAGATCGGCACCACAACCCGGGATTCATGAGTGACGACGCCGCTGAAGGCCTTTTGCAGCTCGTAGTCCTCGAACACCAGATGATCGGCAGCGGTGAGACGAGACAATACCGTAGCGTTCACCGAATGGGTGTGCAGCACCGCGCCGACGTCCGGCCTGCAGCTGTAAAGCTGAGTATGCAGCAGGGTTTCCGCTGAAGGCTTCTTGCTCGGTTCCAGGCTGATGCCGGCCAGGTCGGTCGCCAACACGTCGTCCGGCCCCAGCTCGCCCTTGTGCTTGCCGGAAACGGTCAGCAGCACTTCGGTGGCGCTCAGTCGCGCGGAATAATTGCTGCTGGTGGCGGGCGACCAGCCCCGCGCATATAAAAAGCGCCCGGCGTTAATAATTGCCTGGCTTAGCTGTTCGCGGCTCATGCGCGCTCCTCTTTCATTCTTGATCCTGTGATGACGGCGGCGGCCAATGCCGCAATGCCGGCGATGCTGAAGGTCCAGCCCGGGCCCAGCAGATTCCAGCTGTAGCCTGCATACAAAGCCCCCAACGCGCCGCCGGTGCCGGACAACGCCGCATAAAGCGCCTGACCCTGACCTTGTTGTTGCGGCCCGAAACTACGTTGCACGAAATGAATGGCAGCGGCGTGAAAACTGCCGAACGTCGCTGCATGCATGAGTTGAGCAACCAGCAGCACGCCTAAATACTCGGCAAAACTACCCAGCAACACCCAGCGCAACGCCGCCAGCAGGAAACTCGCCAGCAACACCTGACGCACAGTAAAACGCTTCAGCATCCGGCTCATGGCCATGAACATCAGCACTTCAGCCACCACGCCCACGGACCAGAGCAGACCGATGATGCCGCGACTGTAACCCAGGCTTTCGAGGTGCAGGGTCAGGAAGGTGTAATACGGGCCGTGGCTCAACTGCATCAGCCCGACGCTGACATAAAACGCCAGCACCCCGGGCCGGGTCAGTTGCCGGAAAAAACCTCCGGCGCCCAGGCGCGCGGCCGAAAGCACCGGCTGGGCATTGGGCACCCACCAACTGCTGGCGACGATACCGAGCAGGATCACCAGCAAAGCCTGGGGATAAAGGTCGAGGCTGAACCCTTCAAAAAGCCTGCCCAAGGCGACCACGGCGAGAATGAAGCCCACTGAACCCCAGAGGCGAATCTGGCTGTAGCGTGAAGTTTGCCCTTGCAGGTGCGCCAGGGTAATGACTTCGAACTGCGGTAATACTGCGTGCCAGAAGAAGGCGTGCAACGCCATGACCATCGCCAGCCAGGCATAGCTTTTGTCGAACAGAATCAGCGAAAACGTCAGCAGCGTGCAGACTGCGCCGAAGCGCACGATGGTCAGGCGGCGTCCGGTGTAATCGCCGAGCCAGCCCCAGATATTGGGCGCGATACAGCGCATCAGCATGGGGATTGCCACCAGCTCGCCAATCCGCGCGCTGGAGAAACCCAGGTGATGAAAATACAGCGCCAGATACGGCGCCGTGGAGCCGAGCAAGGCGAAGTAGAACAGGTAGAAACTGGATAGCCGCCAATACGGCAGCGGCCCGGCCGAAACTGGCGCCACGCTAGCAGGCTGCGCTGGCAGCGGCGCCATTGATCATCAGAGCTGACCCAGCACAGGCGTGCTGACCTGCACACCGGCGTTTTGCCCGCGATGGCGCAGCAAGTGGTCCAGCAACACGATGGCCATCATCGCCTCGGCAATCGGCGTGGCGCGAATGCCGACGCACGGGTCATGACGACCCTTGGTGATCACATCCACCGGATTGCCGTTGACGTCGATGGAACGTCCCGGCGTGGTGATGCTGGAAGTCGGCTTCAGCGCCAGATGCGCAACAATGGGTTGCCCGGAAGAAATACCGCCCAGAATGCCGCCGGCATTGTTGGAGAGGAAACCTTCAGGTGTCAGTTCGTCGCGATGCTCGGTGCCGCGTTGGGCGACACAGGCAAAACCGGCGCCGATCTCGACGCCCTTGACGGCATTGATGCTCATCAGCGCGTGGGCCAGCTCGGCGTCCAGACGATCAAAGATCGGCTCGCCCAGCCCCGGCATCACGCCTTCGGCGACCACGGTAATCTTCGCGCCGACTGAATCCTGATCGCGACGCAGCTGGTCCATATAGGCTTCCAGCTCCGGGACTTTGTCCGGGTCGGGGCAGAAAAAGGCGTTGCCTTCAACCGAGTCCCAGGTTTTGAACGGAATGTCGATCGGGCCCAGCTGGCTCATGTAGCCGCGCACCACGATGCCCAGGCTCGCCAGGTATTTCTTGGCGATGGCGCCGGCCGCGACGCGCATGGCAGTTTCCCGCGCCGAGCTGCGACCGCCGCCACGGTAGTCGCGAATGCCATATTTATGGTGATAGGTGTAATCGGCATGGGCCGGGCGGAACAGGTCCTGAATCGCCGAATAGTCCTTGGACTTCTGATCGGTGTTGCGAATCAGCAAGCCAATGGACGCCCCTGTGGTCTTGCCTTCGAAGACACCTGAGAGGATTTCCACCTCGTCGGCTTCCTGACGCTGGGTGGTGTGACGGCTGGTGCCGGGCTTGCGCCGGTCGAGGTCAAGTTGCAGGTCTTGCAGCGACAGCTCAAGGCCCGGCGGGCAGCCGTCAACGATAGCAACCAGCGCCGGACCATGGCTTTCGCCAGCGGTGGTGACAGTGAACAGCTTGCCGAAAGTGTTGCCGGACATGCGGGCGCTCCGAGAAGTCAGCGAAAAAAGCGAGATCGAGAAAAACCAGATCAATAAAAACCAGGCGCGCCAGTATACGCAGGCTGGTCGTGTAGTTCATCCTCGAACCTTATTCGTCTGGCCGCGTCCAATCGGCACCCAAACAGATAGTGGCCCAACGATGTTACGAGTTATTGCCTTGATACTTCCCCTCATCACCGGGCTTGCCTACGCGGGCGAGCCAGTTGTTCTGCAACGACCGATCAGTCTCGACACCGGTACCGGTGAGCTGTTTGGCACCTTGCTGTTGCCCAAATCCGAAGCTCCGGTGCCAGTGGTGCTGATCATTGCCGGCTCCGGCCCGACGGACCGGGACGGCAACAATCCGGATGGCGGGCGCAACGACAGCATGAAGCGCCTGGCGCGCATCCTCGCC
>Ga0247814_10000526_pt1 | contig 29392 bp, 25 predicted proteins | sample UWRJL179409R1_FD_179947 | JGI IMG/M metagenome (GOLD analysis project Ga0247814, IMG submission 179947) | Plant litter microbial communities from Arlington Agricultural Research Station in Wisconsin, United States - UWRJ-L179-409R-1 | ecosystem: Environmental > Terrestrial > Plant litter >... | reverse complement strand
ACCATTGCCTTCGCGGATGAATCCGCTCCTGCGACGTCTGCGCAGGCCGACTGGCGCAGCGCATTGCTGCAGTGCCTGAGCGAGCAGCGTTAGGCATAATGCCGGTTCCGGCACATGCCTGCTGCTTTCGGGTCCGCAGGAGCGGATTTATCCGCGAGGACATGGGTACATCTGACGCAGATGTAACGTCTACACCATTGCCTTCGCGGATGAATCCGCTCCTACGACGTCTGCGCAGGCCAGGCGCTCCCATTGTCTGGCGCAATCATCATGATCACCACCTCCAAACTTCCGCCCCGTCCCCGCTGGCGTAGCCTGGCGCTGCTGGCGATCTTGCTCGCGCCTTTGCTGTGGCCGCTGGAGCATCTGGCCGAGCGCTATTACCGTAACGAGCTGATCAGCCAGAATCGCCAGACCCTGGATTTGTACGTGGCCAACCTGTTGGGTACGCTGCACCGTTACGAAACCTTGCCGCAGATTCTCAGCCAGCTGCCAGCATTGCGCGCGGCACTGGCGGCGCCTCAGGACGCCCCGACGATCAACGCAGCCAATCAGCTGCTTCAGGAAATCTCGCGGCAGACCGGCGCTGAAGTCATGTACCTGATGGGCCCGGACGGCACCACACTGGCCGCGTCGAACTGGGACAAGCGCGACAGCTTCCTCGGCCGCAACTTCGCTTTCCGGCCTTACTTCAATGATGCGATGGCCGGCAATCTCGGGCGTTTTTTCGGGCTGGGAACCACATCGGGCAAACGCGGGTACTTTTTCGCCTCGGCGGTGCGCAACGAAAATCAGGTCATCGGCGCGCTGGTGGTGAAGGTCGACCTGGACCACACCGAAACCTTGTGGGGCAAGACGCCCGAGCAATTGCTGCTCACCGACCATAACGGCGTAGTCATCCTGACCTCGAATCCGGAATGGCGTTTCCGTGCCACCCGCGCCCTGAGCGAAGAGGAAAAACAGGCGATCGTCGCCATCCAGCCGTATCCCACCCGCGATCCGCGGCCCTTGCTGCTCAACGAAAAGGCCTGGCTGACCCAGACCCAGCACATCGCGGAAACCGGCTGGAGCGTCAATATCCTCGCGCCGCGTGCCTTGATCGACCGACCGGTACGCACGGTAGTCGCGGTCGGCGGCGCGACCTTGCTGGTGGTGATGTTGCTGTTGGGCATCATGATCCAGCGCCGTCGCCATTATCTGGACCGCATCGCCTTTGAAGCCAAGGCGCGCCGCGAGCTGGAAGTGCGAGTGATCGAGCGCACCAGCGATCTGGAAGGCCTCAACAGTCGGCTCAAACAGGAAGTGCTGGAGCGCGAACAGGCGCAGCAGGAACTGGTGCGCGCCCAGGATGAACTGGTGCAGGCCAGCAAACTGTCAGCGCTGGGCACCATGTCCGCGAGCATCAGCCATGAACTCAATCAACCGTTGGCGGCCATTCGCAGCTACGCGGAAAACGCCGAAGTGCTGCTCGACCACGGGCGCACCGACGACGCGCGGGGCAACCTCAAGCTGATCAGCGAGCTGACCGGGCGCATGGCTTCGATTATTGCCCACCTGCGCGCTTTCGCCCGGCGTGATCGCCATGCGCCGGAAAGCGTTGCCCTGCAACCGGCGCTGGATGACGCGCTGGCGTTGCTGGCCAAACGCCGACGCGCCATGGAAGTGGAACTGATTCGCGATTTGCCGGACGCCACGCTGTGGGTTCAGGCCGGGGAAACCCGCTTGCGTCAGGTGTTGGGCAACCTGCTGGCCAACGCGCTGGACGCCCTGACCGAAAAAGGCCCGCCGCGCAAACTCTGGTTAAGTGCCGAACAAACCCCGGAAGGCGTCAACCTGTTCATTCGCGATAACGGTCCGGGGTTTTCCCAGGAAGCACTGGCCCACGCCCGCGAACCCTTTTTCACGACCAAGACACGCACGCAAGGGCTGGGCCTGGGTCTGGCAATCTGCGATACCCTGATGCGCGCGCTGGGCGGTGAATTGCTGTTCGCCAATCATCCCGGCGGCGGCGCCTTGCTAACCTTACGCCTGCGTGCCGGCGCGTCCGGCGTCAGCCTTCAACCGCCCGAGGATCTTTCCGCATGACCGCCATCGACAGCCAGATCCAGGTAGTGCTGATCGACGACGACCCGCACCTGCGCCAGGCCTTGAGCCAGACGCTGGATCTGGCCGGCCTCAAGGTCTTGACCCTGACCGAAGCCAATGGTCTGGCGAGCCGCGTCGGCCGCGACTGGCCCGGCGTGGTGGTCAGCGATATCCGCATGCCGGGCATGGACGGCCTTGAACTGCTGAGCCAACTGCACAGTCAGGACCCGGAACTGCCGGTTTTGCTGATTACCGGGCACGGCGATGTGCCGCTGGCGGTGCAGGCCATGCGTGCCGGGGCCTATGACTTTCTGGAAAAGCCTTTCGCCAGCGATGCCCTGCTCGACAGCGTACGCCGCGCCCTGGCGTTGCGGCGTCTGGTGCTGGACAACCGCAGCCTGCGCCTGGCCTTGAGCGATCGCCAGCAGTTGAGCACGCGCCTGGTTGGCCAGTCCGCGCCCATGCTGCGCTTGCGTGAACAGATCGGCGCGCTGGCGGCCACCAGGGCCGACGTGCTGATCCTTGGCGAAACCGGCGCCGGCAAGGAAGTGGTCGCCCGCGCGCTGCATGATTTGTCGAACCGGCGCAGCGGGCCGTTCGTGGCGATCAATGCCGGGGCGCTGGCCGAATCCGTGGTCGAGAGCGAACTGTTCGGCCATGAACCGGGCGCTTTCACCGGCGCGCAAAAACGCCGGATCGGCAAGTTCGAGTTCGCCAACGGCGGCACGCTGTTCCTTGATGAAATCGAAAGCATGAGCATGGACGTGCAGGTCAAGCTGCTGCGCCTGTTGCAGGAGCGTGTCGTCGAACGTCTGGGCGGCAATCAGCAGATCGCGCTGGATATCCGGGTGATCGCCGCGACCAAGGAAGATTTGCGTCACGCCGCCGATCAGGGCCGCTTCCGTGCTGACTTGTATTACCGCCTGAACGTCGCGCCGCTGCGCATTCCGCCACTGCGCGAACGGGGCGAAGATGCGCTGATGTTATTCCAGCACTACGCCGATGCGGCGAGCATGCGCCATGGCCTGCCCAGGCATGAACTGCAACCGGGTCATCGCGCCCTGCTGTTGCGTCATACCTGGCCAGGCAATGTGCGCGAGCTGCAAAACGCCGCCGAACGTTTCGCGCTGGGCCTGGAATTGGCGCTGGAAGGCAACGATGTACCCGCCATGCCCGCCAGCGGCGGTGGCCTGAGCGAGCAGGTCGAAAGCTTCGAGCGGGCGCTGATTGCCGCCGAACTTGCCCGCCCGCACAGCTCGGTGCGCAGCCTCGCCGAAGCCCTCGGCCTGCCGCGCAAAACCCTGCACGACAAGCTGCGCAAACACGGCCTGAGTTTCGGCGACAGTGGCAGCAACGCCGAGGATGCGGAATGAGCCACGACCCTCTCAATCAGGCTGATCATCTTGAAGCCGTGCTGCATCACGACATCCCGCTGACCCGGGAGATGGGCGTGAAAGTCCTGAGCTGGCAAAACCTGCAATTGCGTCTGCATCTGCCGCTTGAGCCGAACATCAATCACAAGAGCACGATGTTCGGCGGCAGCCTGTATTGCGGCGCGGTGCTGGCGGGCTGGGGTTGGCTGCACCTGCGTCTGCGCGAAGCCGGTATCCGTGACGGGCACATCGTGATTCAGGACGGACAGATCAGTTATCCACTGCCGGTACGCGGCGATGCGGTCGCGATCTGCGATGCGCCGGATGCCGCGCTGTGGGACAAATTCCTCGCCACCTACCAACGCCGAGGCCGCGCGCGCCTGACGCTACCGACGCGTATCTGTGCGCCAGACAGCGAAGCCGAAGCGGTGAGGTTTGTCGGGCAGTTTGTGTTGCATCGGTAGTATCAAGTCTGTCTGACACACCGCTTCGCGGCCGTCGTAACCTCCGAACGCTCCCACAGAATCATGCTGGATCGCCCCCACAATGGAACGCACTTCGAACATCCGTAGGACCGGCTTTAGCCGGGAGGGCAATTGAACGGCTCGCGACTGAAGTCGCGCCTACGGAGGTTTGCTTACGAACGCGCCAGATCCAGCAGTTTCTCGCGCCACGCCGCTTCGGCGGGCAGCGCCAGGAAGAACGGGTTGCGCAGCGACTCCCGCGCCGGATAGCTGAACGCTTTGCCGGATAATTCAATCACTTCCCCGCCCGCGCCTTCCAGCACGCCTTGGGCCGCCGCCGTGTCCCATTGGGAAGTCGGGGCCAGGCGCGGATAGCAGTCGGCAGCGCCTTCGGCCAGCAGGCAGAATTTCAGCGAACTGCCGATATTGGTCAGGTGCAGATGACCCACCGCCGCCGACAGTCCGGCCAGCAAGCGTTCCTGTTCGGCGCTGGTGTGGCGGCGGCTGGCGACCACGGTGAAGTCGTGGCCTTCACCCGGCTCGACGCGCACGCTGATCGGCGAGATATGGTCGTCATCGTCGCTGCGCCAGGCGCCCAGACCCGCGCCGCCAAAGTAGCAGCGGTTGTTGGTGGGCATCGACACCACGCCAAACACCACACGACCGCGTTCGATCAGCGCGACATTGACGGTGAATTCTTCGCTGCCGGAAATAAACTCCTTGGTGCCATCCAGCGGATCAACCAGCCACCAGCGCTCCCAACTGGCGCGCTCGCTCAGCGGAATGTCCGCGTCTTCTTCGGACAGCACATGGATGTCCGGTGCCAGCGCCTGCAAGCCTTCGACCAGCAAATGGTGCGCAGCCAGGTCGGCGGCGGTGACCGGCGAATCGTCGGCTTTGGAAGTCACGGTGACGTTGGCGCGCCAGTACGGCAGGATGACTTCACCCGCCAGTCGGGCCAGTTTGATGACCGGAGCGAGCAGCGGATGCGGAAGATTGTCGAGGGTGTCGATCATGGCAGGTACAGGCCTCGCTGGGTCAGCAGGTCGCGCACCAGATACAGCGCAGCCAACGCTCGTCCTTCGCTGAACTGCGGATGCTCGATCAGACTGGACAGCTCGCGCAGGTTGACCTTGTCGACGCGCATTGGCTCGGGCTCATCGCCTTCCAGCCGTTCTTCGTACAGATCGGTAGCCAGCACCACCTGGATTTTCTGGCTCATGTAGCCCGGCGACAACGACAGCTCGGTCAGGTGTTCCAGCTGATGCGCGCCATAGCCGGCTTCTTCCTTGAGCTCGCGGTTGGCAGCGGCCAAAACGTCTTCGCCCGGCTCGATCAAGCCCTTGGGTAATGACAATTCGTATTCATCGGTGCCGCCGCAATATTCTTCGATCAACACCGCGTGATCGGCATCGAGCATCGCAACGATCATGACCGCGCCGTAGCCGGTGCCTCGACCGACCAGACGTTCGTAGGTACGCTCAACGCCGTTGGCAAAGCGCAACTGCAGCTCTTCGACGCGGAACAAGCGGCTACTGGCGACGATCTCGCGGGCAAGTACGGTGGGTTTCTGGCGCATGACGGGCTCCTTTGCGTTGACGGCGTACTATACCGTGGCTTTTCCGATTGTCTGTGTCGGATATGCTTATGCCATTCATCAACCCGAGAGGCCCGAATGCCTTCCATGCCTTGGCGCGACATCGATACCGTTCTGCTGGATATGGACGGCACACTGCTGGACCTGCATTACGACGAACATTTCTGGCTGCAGCACTTGCCCGCGCGCTATGCCGAACTGCACGGCATCAGCCACGCCATGGCGCTGCTGGAGATGAAACCGCTGTTTGAAAATAACGCCGGCACGCTCAATTGGTACTGCCTGGACTTCTGGAGCGCCGAGCTGAAGCTGCCGATCCGCGAGCTGAAACTGGAAATCGCGCACCTGATTGCCCTGCGCCCGGATGCCGAGACGTTCCTGGCCGCCATCAAACAGGCCGGCAAGCGCGTGATCATGATCACCAACGCGCACCGCGATTCGTTGTCGCTGAAGATGGAGCGCATCGAGCTGGCGCCGTATTTCGAGCGGCTGATCAGTTCCCATGACTACGGTTTCCCCAAGGAAAACCCGCAGTTCTGGGATGCCCTGCAAGCCGATATCGCCTTCGACCCGGCGCGCAGCCTGTTTATCGACGACACGCTACCGATTCTGCGCAGCGCCCGCAAATTCGGCATCGCCCACTTGCTGGCCGTCAGCGAACCCAACAGCCAGAAAGGCCCGAAGGACACCGAGGAATTCGACGCGGTGAAGGATTATCGGGAGTTGATAATGGGGTTGTAATGCCGCCTTGTGGGAGCGAGGCTTGCCCGCGAATCCGCGGTAGGAACGACCGCAGGATCGACCGTAGGAGCGACTTTAGTCGCGAAAGCCGCGAGCCTCAACTGCCCTCCCGGCTAAAGCCGGTCCTACAGTCCAACCGTCCTGGTTTACTCAGGAATACGCAACACCTGACCCGGATAGATCTTGTTTACATCCTTGAGCATGGGTTTGTTGGCGTCGAAGATTTTCTGGTATTTGTTGGCGTCGCCGTACACGCGCTTGGAAATTGCGCTGAGCGTGTCGCCTTTTTCAACGGTGACGAACTTCGCCTCGGTCGCAGGTGCAGCGCCAGCGGCGATGGTCATCTGGTCGTCGACTTTTTCCACGCCGCTGATATTGCCCAGTGTCAGCAGAATCTTTTCTTTCTCTTCCTGGCTGGCTGCCTCACCGGTGACAGTCACAGTACTGCCTTCAACCGTGGTCTGAATATTGGGATTGCCCAGGCCTACTGCGGAGATGTGTTTTTTCAACGCTTCATCGGAAGCGTTGGCATCGCCTGGCGTGATCGCGTCCAGAATCTTTTCGCCGGCTTCTTTCAAAAAACTAAAAATGCTCATCGATGCTTCTCCATGCGTATCGTTGGTGTGAATAGATAACGATAGTTCGAACCAGCCACCTCGCCGTTTGTTCCGACTAATTGCCATCCGCCCATCTGACCGCCCGACAGGCTAGAATCAGCCGCTTGCATTGCGCAATGGAGTGACGATGGACATCAAACAACTAAAATTCCTGATTGCCCTGGACGAAACGCGGCATTTCGGCCAGGCCGCCGCCCGCTGCAATATCACCCAGCCGACCTTGTCCATGCGCCTGCGCAACCTCGAAGAAGAACTGGATCTGCCCCTGGTCAATCGCGGCCAGCGCTTTGAAGGCTTCACTGCTCCCGGCGAGCGCGTGCTGGCCTGGGCGCGCACGGTACTGGCGGCCTACGATGGCTTGCAGGCCGAAGCCGCCGCGTGTCGCGGGAATCTGGTCGGCACGCTGCGCCTGGGCGTGGTGCCGCTGTCGAGCTTCGATCCACTGCCACTGCTGCAACGCCTGCATGAAACTCATCCGAACCTGCGTTTCGAGCTGTCGGCGCTGAGTTCCGAGCAGATCCTCGAACAATTGGCGAGCAACCGCATCGATCTGGGGGTTTCCTATCTGGAACGCCTGGACACCGAGCGCTTCGATGCATTGGAACTGGCGGAAACCCGCATGGGACTGCTTTACGACCAACGGTATTACAACTTCAAGGCACCGGCTCTGACCTGGGCGGACCTGATCGAATTACCTTTGGGCCTGCTGACCAGCGGTATGCATTTTCGCCAGTCCATTGATCACAACTTTCACAGTCGCGGCCTGCAACCGCATCCGTTGCTACAGACCGATGCCGTCCATCAATTGCTGCAAGCGGTGCATGGCGGCTTCTGCTGCGCGATCATGCCGCTGGACGGCGGCCTGGAAAACCTCACCGAACACCTGCGCCTGCACCCCATCGACGATGCCCGCACCCTGGCACGCCTGGGTTTGATCATGCGCCGCAGCGCGCCGCGTTCGGCGCTGGCCGAAGCGTGCCTGGCGCTATACCAGAAAATCAGCGAAGAACATTGATCGACGTCATCTATCGGAACATCAGAACAAGCGATTAGACGTTATCGGACGAGAGGCCTACGCTAGAGACATTCTAGATGTCACTCTGCCGGTACTTTCCCATGCACGCCAAGCGTACGGTCAGCACGGCGCCCGCTCAACACTTGCCCGCGCCTGACGCAAGCCAGTCCTACAACTACTCGAACCTGACGCGCGAAGCCTCAGCACGCGCTGATCTGGCCGAAGAGGTCGCGCTGGCGATTGCCTTCAGCGGCATCAGCCAGGCCGTGATGCTGGTCAGCCCGACCGATCTTGAAGATTTCGTCGTCGGCTTCAGTCTGGGCAGCGGCATCGTCGCCTCGCCCGACGAAATCTATGACATCAAACTCAGTGGCTACGGATCCGCGCGGCAGGCCGACGTTGAAATCGCCAGCCGTGCGTTCTGGAACCTCAAGCAGCAGCGCCGCCAGATGGCTGGCACCAGCGGTTGCGGCTTGTGCGGCGTCGAAGCGGTAGAACAAGCCTTGCCCGAATTGAACGTATTGCCCGGCGCACCATTGCCGCCCATTGAATGGCTGGACGGCCTGCGCCAGCGCATCGGTGAGTTCCAGCCTCTTGGCCAGCACTGCGGCGCGGTACACGCCGCGATCTTCATGGACCACCACGGCCAGCTGCTGCTGGGCCGCGAGGACATCGGTCGCCACAACGCCCTGGATAAAATGATCGGCGCGCTGGTCCGCCAGCAAATCCCCATGGTCGGCGGCACCGCCATTGTTACCAGCCGTTGCAGCCTGGAGTTGATCCAGAAAGTCCTGCGCGCTGGCATACAGACGCTGGTCAGCCTGTCGTCGCCCACCGGCCTGGCCCTGCAATGGGCGCGCCGTCATAACCTGAATCTAATTCACCTGCCGCAGCACAGTGCGCCGCGGGTCTACAGCCCTGCGATGGAGAATCAAGCGTGAGCATGCATAAAGAAGCCGACAACACACCGGTCCCGCGCTACAAGCCCTACAAAGGTGCGGCCGGCGGTTGGGGCGCATTGATCAGCGTGACTCATCACTGGCTGTCCAGCGACAACGCCCTGAAAAACCTGCGCATGATGCTCAAGACCAACCAGAACGGCGGTTTCGACTGCCCGGGTTGCGCGTGGGGCGATTCCCCGGAAAGCGGCATGGTCAAGTTCTGCGAGAACGGCGCCAAGGCGGTCAACTGGGAAGCCACCAAACGCCGCGTCGATGCGTCATTCTTCGCCCGCTACAGCGTCAGCGCATTGCGCGAGCAAAGCGATTACTGGCTTGAATATCAAGGCCGCCTGACCGAGCCGATGGCCTACGACGCCGAAAGCGATCGCTACAAGCCGATCAGCTGGGACAACGCGTTCGCCTTGATCGCCAAACACCTGAAGGCGCTGCCAAGCCCGAACATGGCCGAGTTCTACACCTCGGGTCGGGCGAGCAACGAAGCCGCTTATTTGTATCAGCTGTTCGTGCGCGCCTTCGGCACCAACAACTTCCCCGACTGCTCGAACATGTGCCACGAAGCCAGTGGCGTCGCGCTGTCGCAAAGCGTGGGCGTCGGCAAAGGCACGGTTACCTTCGATGACTTCGAACACGCCGATGCGATTTTCGTCCTCGGCCAGAATCCGGGCACCAACCACCCACGCATGCTCGAACCCCTGCGCGAAGCGGTAAAGCGCGGCGCTCAAGTGGTCTGCGTCAACCCGCTCAAAGAGCGTGGCCTGGAACGCTTCCAGAACCCGCAGCACCCGATCGAGATGCTCACCAACGGTGACCGTCCGACCAACACCGCTTACTTCCGCCCGGCATTGGGCGGCGACATGGCGTTGCTGCGCGGCATGGCCAAGTTCCTGCTGCAATGGGAACGCGAAGCCCAGGCCGCCAACGCGCCGCTGGTGTTTGATCACGCGTTCCTCAACGAACACACCCACGGCGTGCTCGATTACCTGGCGGCCATCGACGATACGTCGTGGGAATCGATTGTCGAGCAGTCCGGCCTGCCCTTGAGCGACATCGAGCAAGCGGCGCGCATGTACGCCAAAGGCAAGAACGTGATCACGTGCTGGGCGATGGGTATCACCCAGCATCGCCATTCGGTGCCGACCATCCAGGAAGTCGCCAACCTGATGCTGCTGCGCGGCAACATTGGCCGTCCCGGCGCGGGTCTGTGCCCGGTGCGCGGCCACAGCAATGTGCAGGGCGACCGGACCATGGGCATCAACGAGCGCCCGCCGGCGTTCTTCCTCGATGCGCTGGAAAAACGCTTCCAGTTCAAAGTCCCGCGTGAAAACGGCCACAACGTGGTGGAAGCGATTCATGCCATGGCTGAAGGTCGCGCCAAAGTCTTCATCGGTCTGGGCGGCAACTTTGCCCAGGCCACGCCGGACAGCACGCGCACCGTTGCCGCGCTGGGCAATTGCGACCTGACGGTACAGATCAGCACCAAACTCAACCGCAGCCACCTTACCCACGGCAAGGAAGCGCTGATTCTGCCGTGCTACGGCCGCACCGACATCGACAAGCAGGCCAACGGCCCGCAAGCGGTCACCGTGGAAGATTCGTTCAGCATGGTCCACGGCTCCAACGGCCAGCTGGATCCATTGTCTGCGCTGATGAAGTCCGAGCCGGCCATTATCGCCGGTATTGCCAACGCGACGCTGGGCAAGCAACCGGTGGACTGGCTGTGGCTGGTAGAAGATTACAGCCGTATTCGCGACCTGATCGCGGACACGATTCCGGGCTTCAAAGACTTCAACGTGCGGGTGAAAAATCCGGGCGGTTTCTATCTCGGCAACGCGGCGGGTTCGCGGCGCTGGAACACGCCAACCACGCGCGCCAACTTCAAGGCCAACGTGCTGCCGCTGGATCTGGTGCATGAAAGCGTGCGTTCAACCGGGCAGATTCCGGACCTGATCATGCAATCGATGCGCTCCCACGATCAGTACAACACCACGATTTATGGCCTGGACGACCGTTATCGCGGCGTCAAAGGTCAGCGTGACGTGTTGTTCGTCAACGAAGCCGACATCATCCGCCTGGGTTTCCAGCCGGGACAAAAGGCTGACGTGATTTCGATCTGGGGCGACAACCGCGAGCGCCGCGTCAAAGGCTTCACGCTGTTAGCCTTCGACATCCCGGCCGGCCAGGCCGCCGCCTATTACCCGGAAGTGAATCCACTGGTGCCACTGGAAAGCATCGGCGACGGCAGCAGCACGCCGACGTCGAAGTTTGTGGCGATTCGTCTTGAACGGGCCAGTGAGACGGCGCGGATTGTTTGATTGAGTTGCAGCCTGACGAAGTCGTTCGTCAGGCTGCAAGTACTTTGCTCAGGTATGCCCTCCAACCTGCAGTACCGTCACCGTCTGAGCTATGTCGTCCACTAAAAAAGTGGCTCGATCGCTGTAGCTCAGCCGAATCTGATACTGCTGGCCTTTTGAGCCGTTCAATACCTTGGGGTTGGTATCACCCGCTTGCCTGGCTGCGACCATCGGATGCTGCCCTTGGTTTACGCGGTTCTGAAACCTGTCCCATATCGCCTGAGCCGCGTCACCCAGGTGTCCGAACTTTGCTGAACGCTTGTCGATTTTCCAACCCATGAATCCAAATCCTTTGTCACTACATACATACCACCCTGCGTGGCATGAACCATGAACTGTAGTGAATCAGCACGGAGGAATATGTAGCGTTCCTCGGAAATGGCTGACAGGAAAATCGGCGCAAAACAGGGGAGACTGACAGAAATTTCCTAGGCCGTTTCCTAGCCAAGCGTAGGAAATTTTCGCGCAGTCACGTAATCAATCTTTGCGGCACAGGCCAAAAAAAGGCCCGTTTCGTGAGAAACGGGCCTTGATCAAGTAACCTCAGACTGTCAAAACGACTTTAAGTTCCTTAGTTAAAACAGTAACTTAGCTATATGTGTGTCAGTCGTGTTACTCGTCGGAATTACATTGCCACAATCTTCACTTGACCTCAGGATCGCGCCGTCATCCCTATGAGGTTCCTTACATGAAGTATTCCTCGATTCTGTTGTTGTCACTCACTCTGGCCAGTGGTTTCGCCTCAGCAGGCGGTACGCTCGAATCCGGTGTGGGCGGAGCATTGGGTGGGGTACTCGGTTCAGTTGTCGGCCAGCAGATTGGCGGCAGCACAGGCGCAGCGATTGGCGCTGGCCTGGGCGGCGCAGGTGGCGCGGCCGTGGGTGCGGATCGTCGTAACCGCACAGAAGCTGCCATCGGTGGCGGTATCGGCGCAGCAGGCGGCAACGTGATCGGCCGTAGCGTCGGCGGCAACACCGGCAGCCTGGTCGGCGCAGCCGCCGGTGGCGGCGCGGGTGGTGCGCTGGGTAACTACATGGGCAACGAAAGCCGCAACGATGAACGTTCGGATCGTCGCTATCGTGGCGATGATCGCCGCCATTATGATCGTGGCCACGGCCCGCGTGGCCATGCTTACGGTCATCGCAAAAACCATCGCGACTATCGTCACCGTTAATTGATCCGTTAACGCGTTATCCAGCACGGGCCGCCCTTATCGCGGCCCGTGTTGCATTCAGACGGCCAATTCCTGCAACGCTGCGCGCAGCGCGTCAGGCAACGTTACCGGCAGATTCGACGCCCGATCCACGAACACATGAACGAAGCGGCCTGCCGCACAAGCGTCATCCTCGCCCACCTTGAACACCGCGAGCTCATATTGCACCGAGCTATTGCCCAGCTTCGCCACGCGCAGGCCGACTTCGATCAGATCCGGGTAGGCAATCGACGCGAAATAATCGCACGAAGAACTCACCACAAACCCCACTACCGCCCCGTCATGAATATCCAGCCCGCCGCGTTCGATCAGGTAGGTGTTCACCGTTGAGTCGAAAAAGCTGTAGTAGGTCACGTTGTTCACGTGGCCATAGACGTCGTTGTCGTGCCAGCGCGTGGTGATGGGCTGGAAGTGGCGGTAATCGGTGCGTTGAGTCATGGGATTCCTTTTCGATAATCATGTGCCAGCTTAACAACGCTTATGTAGGACCGGCTTTAGCCGGGAGGGACCTCCTCTCGGCTAAAGCCAGCCCCACAAATTTGAAGACGTGCTCCCGGCTAAAGCCGGTCCTACAGATCGGAAGTTTGCCGTACGACAGCGCGACCGTTGGCTCTCACCCACTCCCGCACTTGCGCATACGGATAATCCTCCAACGCAGCAAAACCGCCGATGGCGCGGGCTTTGAGTTTGGTAAACAACGGCACGCTGATGCCACACAGAAAGCGCGTCAGGCATTCAACACCCGGCGCGGCGTCCTTGTAATCTTCGTGCTTGCGTATGAACTCGCCACACAGTTGCGGGAAGTCTTTCGTTGCCAGCGCCGGCAAGGCGGGCGGCTCGGGCAGGCGGGCGACATCACCCAGACACACCGAGCAATGCCCGCAACGCTGCGGCGCGTGGTGATCACCGAAATAATCGGCCAGACGCTGGCTCAGGCATTGCTCACTGGCAAACAGATCAAGCATGGCGTGAATACGCGCAACCTCGGTCGTTTCGTGCTGCGTGAAGTATTCATGCAACTCGGCACTCAGGGCATCGGCATCGAAATCGCTGACCAACACGCTGTACACCTCGGTGACCTGCTTGCTTTCCAGCTCGATCCAGCCCTTCTCATGAAAATAATCCAGCGCCGTCACCACCCGCCCGCGCTCGGCCTGATGTTGTTGATACAAGGTGTCGAAGTTGACCGTCGCCCAGGTGCGCGCTCGCGTAGAGGTATCAATCAAGGCCCGCACGAACTGCTGACGTTCGCCTTCAAACCGCTGCACCAAAGCTTCAGGCTCAAGCAGAAACTTGAAGCGATATTCGGCGAAGTACGAATAACGCGGTGCGATCAACCCGCGCAGCTCCAGCTGCACCAATAACGTCTTGAGTGGCAGCTGGCGAATATTGCTTTGATCGGCCAGCGGCCCCAGGAGAAATTCCCATTGCCCTTGGGGAATGGCATCCAGCACATCTTCGAGCACGCAGCGAATCCCGTCATGTTCTGGCGTATCGCCGTAGACGAAGTTCTCCAGCACGTTGAGGCTGTCGCGATTGGCCAGCACCAGGCAATCGGACGGCGCGCCATCGCGTCCGGCGCGACCAATTTCCTGGCTGTAATTTTCGATGGATTTGGGCAGATCGAAGTGCACCACGTTGCGGATATCACTTTTGTCGATGCCCATGCCGAAGGCGATGGTGGCGACGATGCAATTGAGCTGCCCGCCCATGAAGCGTTTCTGGATCGACTCACGCTGATCGTGGGGCAAGCCGGCATGGTAGGCGCTGGCCTCCAGGCCATTCTGGCGCAGATGCGTGGCGATATATTCGGCGGTCTTTTGCAACGTTACGTAAACGATGGTCGGCTCGCCCGCCTTGGGGCTCAGCCATTGCACCAGACGCCGACGCTTGTCCGCGCCTTTAACGGGTTCGACCCAAAGATTCAGATTGGCCCGATAAAAGCCCGTCGTCACCACATCGTCCGGCGCGATGGCGAATTTGCTCTGCATGTCCGCGATCACTTGCGGTGTCGCCGTGGCCGTCAGCAACAAGGCTTGGGGGATATTGAACTCGCGCTGGTAGTCCGGCAGCTTGAGGTAGTCTGGGCGAAAGTTGTGGCCCCATTCGGAAATACAGTGCGCTTCGTCCACCACCAGCAGGGAAATCGGCACCTGGGTGATGAAATGGCGGAAGCGCTCATTCTTCAGCCGCTCCACCGAGATCATCAGGATTTTCAGCTCGCCGGACCGCGCCCGGGCCATGACCTGCGCCACCTCATCGCGGCTCTGCGCCGAATCAATGCTCGCCGCCGCGATGCCATGACGCTGCAGGAATGCCAGCTGGTCCTGAATCAGCGCCAGCAACGGCGAGACCACCAGCGTCAAGTGCGGCAGCAACAACGCCGGGAGTTGATAACACAGGGATTTGCCGGACCCGGTGGGGAAAATCGCCGCAGCCGAACGCCCGGCCAGCACGGCGCTGATCGCCGCTTCCTGGCCGGCGCGAAACTGTGGATAACCAAAAACCTGCTCAAGCGTCTTGTACATAAAGCGGCCACTCCATTGACGGCTATTGGGTGTGAAACCATAGCCCGCAGGTTGTACCCATGGAAGGAGTAAACCGTTACTGAAATTGGACTGAAGGATACAGGCAGCTCGCCGTCTGACGTCAGCGATTGCGTTGGAGCGAGGCGTGCCCGCGAGTCGACCGCAGGCGCGACCGTAGGAGCGACCGTAGGAGCGACTTTAGTCGCGAGCCGCTCAATTGCAATTGCCCCCCGGCTAAAGCCGGTCCTACACGATTCGCGGGCAAGCCTCGCTCCAACGAAGCCGGATTTAGATTTGACACACACGAGCAGCCCGTATTACGTCGGCCCGGCACTGTCACTTTTGACAGGTATTCGAACGCATAGCCCGGTGCTAAATTCAAAAGGTGATCTGGATCATCACTAATTACGTTGTGACAAGGAAGCTGGCAATGAATCGTAAATCGGAAAACCTTATCCAAAATGGACGTTTTGAAAATAAAACCCTCGACAATTGGACTACGGATATTGATGAGCTGAAATTTAAAAGCGTGAAAAATCCGCCAGGCGCTTTTAGCCTTTATATGCCGACGGACACCTACCTGGAACAGAAGATACTTCAGCCCCTGCCAGCCAAGGAGTTCAAACTTGAATGGGGGTGTAAAGCGCGAATCGACTCACGTGCACACATGGGTTCCATTCTGGTTTTACTGGTCTATGTATACAGAGGAGAAAGTAATGACCCGCACATGGCGAGTTCAGTCTGTAACCTAAGCGATGACTGGGGGTCATTCAACTATCAACACCTGGCTGTATATCCGGCGGATGTAAGGGAGATTTACCTCCAGATTCACAACGCCAATTGGGCTAGCCACGGGAATGCCTTCAATGCCCCGGTACAAATAACCGATATCGAAATGGCCGCTCTTATTTAGTGCTGCCCGTAAAAATATCCTCACGGCGGGAAATGGCTTGGTCATTTCCCGCTTTAGCGCTCCGCTCAAGCCGTGCCAGACAATTCAGCCGGTTTAGCGCTCGCGTCACGATCCTTATCCGAAGGCTCCTTGATCCGATACCACGCCACATACAGCGCGGGCAAAAACAGCAGCGTCAGCAAGGTGGCGATAATGATGCCGCCGATCATTGCGTAGGCCATCGGCCCCCAGAACACTTCCCGGGCAATCGGGATCATGCCCAGGCTCGCCGCCGCTGCCGTCAGCAGGATCGGGCGCCGTCGGTGTTGGGTGGCGTGAGCCACTGCATCCCACGGCAGATAGCCGTCGCGCTCGTAGATATTGATCTGCGTGACCAGAATCACCGAGTTACGAATGATGATGCCGATCAGCGCGAGAATCCCCAGAATCGCCACGAAGCCCATGGGCGTTCCCGTGGGAATCAGCGCCAACACCACACCAATCAAACCTAAAGGCGCGACGCTGGCGACCAGGAACATCTTCTGCACACTGTGCAACTGGATCATCAGGAACGTCGCCATCAGGAAGATCATCAGCGGCACGACGCTGGCAATCGGGCCTTGGGCCTTGCTGCTCTCTTCCACGGTGCCGCCAGTGGCGACTTTGTAGCCAACGGGCAAGCCCGCGCTGAATTTGTCGATATCCGGCTTGAGCTGCTTGACCAGATCGGTGGGCTGCATGTCGTCAGCCACAGCGGCTTTGACGGTGATGGTCGGTTTGCGGTCGCGGCGCCAGACCAGCGGCTGCTCCATTTCATAACGCACAGTGGCGAACGCCAGCAGCGGAATCGACGTGCCGCCCGGCGTGACGATCTGCAGGTTTTGCAGGGTTTCCGGCGAGCCACGTTCGGCGTCTTCGGCACGGCCGACGACGTTGATCAGGTAAATATCATCGCGCACCTGAGTCACCGCCGAGCCGCTGACCACGCTGTTCATCAGTTGCGCGACGTCTTCGGACGACAAGCCAAGCTGGCGCGCCTTGTCCTGATTAATGTCGATACGCAGGACTTTGCCCGGCTCGTTCCAGTCGTAGATCATCTCGCCCACGTGAGGATTGCTGTCCAGCAACGTGGCCAGCTCAATGGCGTGCTGACGCACTTTGTCGATATTTTCGCCGCTGACGCGGTATTGCAGCGGACGCCCTACTGGCGGGCCCATTTCCAGCGCTTGCACGTAGCTGCCGATGCCGACGAACTCGTCACGCAGGCGTTTGTTCAGGCGTTCGGTCAGACCGCCGCGCTCTTCGAGCCCCTTACTGACAATCACCAATTGCGCATAGAACGGATTTTCCAGCTGCTGATCCAGCGGCAGATAGAACCGCAAGGCGCCTTGGCCGATGTAGGTGCTCCAGCGCACGATGTCCGGATCGTCCTTGAGCGTCGCTTCGAAACGGTCGACAGCCTTGATGGTTTCGTTGATCGAGGCGTTCTGCGGCAGGTTGAGGTCGACGAGGATTTCCGGACGATCCGAGGACGGGAAAAACTGGTTCTGTACAAACTGCATGGAGAACACCGCGCCGACGAACAACAGCACGGTAATGATGATGGTCAGCCAGCGGTGACGCATCGCCCAGAGCATGCTGCTGTTGAAACCGCGCGCGATGCGGCCTTCTTTTTCGGGCTTTTTCTTGAGGTTGGTGCTGAGGATATGCACGCCTATCACCGGCGCGAACAGCACGGCGACAACCCAGGAAACCAGCATGGCCACGGCGATCACCGCGAACAGCGTAAAGGTGTATTCCCCCGCCGAGCTGGCGTTCAGGCCAATGGGCACGAAACCGGCCACGGTCACCAGCGTACCGGTGAGCATCGGAAATGCTGTCGAGGTGTAGGCAAAGGTTGCGGCCTGCTCCTTGGTCTCGCCCAGTTCCAGGCGCGTGACCATCATCTCCACAGTGATCATCGCGTCGTCCACCAACAGGCCGAGGGCAATGATCAACGCGCCGAGGGAAATACGCTGCATGGTGATGCCGCTGTATTCCATGAACACAAAGACCATCGCCAGCACCAGCGGGATCGAACACGCCACCACCAGACCGGCACGCACACCAAGGCTGACGAAGCTGACAATCAGCACGATCACCACCGCTTCGAACAGCGCACTGGTGAATCCGCCGACAGCTTTCTCAACCACTTCGGCTTGATCGGACACGTTGTGCACGCCGACGCCCACCGGCAAGTCCGCCGTGGCATCGGTCATGCGCTGGTGCAGGGCTTTGCCGAAATCCTGAATATTGCCGCCCTTCTTCATGGCAATCGCCAGACCGATGGCCGGTTTGCCGTTGTAGCGGAACAGCGGTTTCGGCGGATCGGTGTAGCCGCGAGAGATTTCCGCGATGTCACTGAGGCGGTAGAAACGGTCGTTGAGGCGTAGATTGACCGCTGCCAGATCCTTCTCGGACGCGAACTGCCCGGAGGTCCGCACGGAGATCCGCTCCGGCCCGGCTTCGATAACGCCGGCCGGGGTCACGGCGTTTTGCGATTGCAGGCTTTGCACCACCTGGCGCTGGTCCAGGCCCAGCGCCGCCAGTTTGCGCGTGGAGAAGTTCAGGTACAGCACTTCGTCCTGCTGGCCGATCATCTCGACCTTGCCCAGCCCCGGCACTTCGCGAATTTCGGTTCTGACTTGCTCCACATAATCGCGCAGCTGACGCATGGAGAAGCCATCGGCGGTGAACGCATAGATCGAGCCGTACACATCGCCGAACTCGTCATTGAAAAACGGGCCCTGCATGCCTTGGGGGAACTGACTGCGAACATCGTCGATCTTTTTGCGCACCTGATACCAGATTTCCGGAATCGCCTTGGCGTCGGTGGTGTCGCGCAAGTTGACCAGGATCGTCGACTCGCCGGGTCGCGTGTAGCTTTTCACATAGTCCAGCGAGTCCAGCTCTTCGAGTTTTTTCTCGATGCGGTCGGTGACTTGCTCCAGGGTTTCATCCATCGTCGCACCTGGCCATCGGGTTTGTACGACCATGGTCTTGATGGTGAAGGACGGATCTTCTTCGCGACCCAGGTTGATGTACGAAAAAACCCCCATCAGCAGCGCGACGAACATCAGGTACCAGACAAATGACTGGTGCTTGATGGCCCATTCGGACAGGTTGAAATTCCCTTTCATCGCGGGCTTTCCTTATCGACTTTGACTTTCTGGCCGGGTTTGAGGCTATTGACGCCAGCACTGACCACCCGTTCGCCAGGCTTGACGCCGTTGCTCAGCACAAACGAGTCATTGTCGCGACTCACGACATTGACTGCACGAGGGCTGACGGTCTGGTTCTGCATGTCGACGATCCAGATTTGCGCTTTGCCGTCGACCTCCTGCAGCGCATTGATCGGCAGTTCGGTACGTGACGCGATGGTCGAACTCAGGGTGACGCTGATTGCCGTGCCAAGACGAAACGCAGCGGGCGTATCGGTCAGGGTCAGGCGCGCGCGCCGGGTCCGGGTGGAGCGCTCGGCCTGGGGCTCGATTTCCCGCAGCGTGGCGGTGGTGCTGATGATCGGGTCAAGCTGGCTGGCGACCTTGAATTCGACGCCTGGCGGCAGCTGTTCGGCCAAAGTCGCCGGCAAATCGATCACCGCTTCCTTGATGTCGGGCCGCGCCAGGGTGACCACTTCCTGTCCGGCGGTCACCACCTGGCCCGCTTCGACTTGCCAACGGGTGACCACGGCGGCGTGATCGGTGCGCAACTCGCTGTAGCTGAGCTGATCCTGTGCCTGCTGCAACGCCGCGCGAGCCTGGGCCAGAGACGAGCCGGTGGTTTTCAGGTCCGTCAGCGCGATGTCCAGTTGGGCTTGGGCGCCGACGCCACGGTCGAATAACTCCTGCTGGCGACGCGCATTGGCCTGGGTGTTGATCCACTGCGACTCGATCCGCGCCAGATCGCCCTGACTGGCGCGCACATTGTTCTGTTGATCGGTGGGATCGAGGGTGGCGAGCAAGGCGCCCTTCTCCACTTCGCTGCCGACATCGACGTTGCGCCGGGCAATGCGTCCGCCGACACGGAAGCCCAGCGTGCTTTCGTAGCGGGCTTCGATATTGCCGGCAAAGCGCCCCAGACTTTCTTCGGTCAGGGATTTGGCCTCGACGAACAACACTGGCCGCACCGGTTCCGGCGCGGGCTCTTCCTTGGCGCAGCCGCTCAACAGGCTGATCAGCAGGATGCAGGAAAGACGTTTCATGGTTGCGTTCCTGCCGTTTGCTTTGGCTCGGCATCAGCCACTTCGACCTGCATGTCGGGGTGCAACAACTGCCCACCGGCGACCACGACTTTTTCGCCGCCCTGCAGCCCGTCGGTAATGATCACCTTGGCCGTCAGATAACGTCCGACGGTAACCCCACGCAGTTGCACCTTGCCCTGATCGTCCACCAACCACACCGCTGGCTGGCCCAATTGCTCGCCCAGGCCCTTGGTCAGCGCCGACCATGGCAATTCAACGCTGGCCTTGCCCGGCGCGCTCAACGCCACGCTGACCACCGCCCCCAGATCCATGCCGGCCGGCAACTGGCTCAGGCCGATTTTCACTTGCAGCGTGCCGGTTTCGGCAGACACCGCAGGCGTCACTTCGCGCACCTTGCCGCTGGCCTTGACCTGCGGATTGTCGAGTAACGTCACCTGCACCGGCTGATTGGTGGGCGGCTCGATGAACAGCGATTCATACACATTGAACACCGCATCGCGCTCACCATCGCGGGCCAGACCGAAAATCGGCATGGTGGCCTGGACCACTTGCCCGACTTCCGCCTGACGCGAAGTAATCACGCCTGGCACTTCGGCGATCAGCGCGGTGTAACCCAGTTGCTCCCGGGCGTTGGCCAGTTGCGCCTGAGCGGCTTTCAGCGCGCTTTGGCTGCTGCGCAACGCCGCTTGCGCCGAATCGTATTCGCTGCGGCTGGTGTAACCCTTGGGCAACAGTTTTTCCTGACGCACGAACGCGGCACTGGTCTGCGTCACCCGCGCCTGTTGCGCGGTAACCTCGGCAGTGGCCGAATCGACATTGGTCTGCAAATCCTTGGGATCAAGCTTTGCCAGGACCTGACGCGCCGTCACCCGGTCACCGACATCCACCATGCGCTGAATAATCTTGCCGCCGACCCGAAACGAAAGCTGAGTCTGCACCCGCGCCTGAATATCGCCCGTCAGCGCCACCTTGGCGGCAAAATCCACCGTCTGAACCTGCTGCACGCGCACCCTTGGCAATTGCGGTTCCGGCGGTTTTTCCGCGCCGCAGCCGCCGAGCAGCCCGAGCGACACCGCCAGCCCGAGAACGGCCATTCTGGAAATAGAAACGGGCATGCAGACTCCTTTTGCCAATGCCGGGTGCGGCCCTGAAACAGGCGTGGCGCCGCTGTGAGTATGCGACTCCACGCGCAGCCGAGGGTTCCTTGGTCAGATAAACGCGTGACGTACTGATACTAGGCACTTTTCTGCCGTAAGGAGTTTCAATGCTCAAGACTCTGGCTGTCGCTCGATCAACGCTGAGCGCTGCATATGGGCAGGATCCGGGAGGTAACGTCATCTAACTGGAGAAAGTGCTGCGATGGGTTCGCGATTGCCGAAGGGCGCGCAAGCGATGGTTGTTTGCTCATCGGCCTTACTCGCCTGCAGCAGATTGAGGAGATCAAAAGCCATTCAGCCCACGAACTGACTCTGCTGACCAAACCAGATCAGGAGGGTGCCGACCGGGTTCCAATCGATTGCCTTTGCGTAGAGAGCTTCTCAGTGGCGGCCCATATCGCTGCTTTAAATAATTCAGAATTTTTTGGTTGTAGACGCCCTTCCTCGCCAATCGCTCCCCCCGCACCTCAATCGCCCGCTTCAAATCAGTCAGATTTTTGGGGTTTCTGGCGGCAATCACGGTGCCGACTCTGCTGCCCACTGCCGTCAGACCAAGGGCCATTGCTGTCCAGCCCAGGGGCTCCAGCGCCGGTGAGTCTGGATCGAGTTCGCCAACGACCTGCCTGGCAACACTGACCACGCCGCCTGCCACGCCGGCAACCCCGGTAGCGATAGTCGAGGCGCTCCCTGCGCTCACGAAACCGGCCTTGGCTGCCCCGACTGATACCAGGAACGGCAAGGACGGAAACAGGGTGACCGTGGCCAACGTCAGCGACACCAGACTCAGGGTCATACCGACGAGGAATTGCCAGGACACATGCCCGCTCGGATCGCCCCTGTTGATCGGGTCGCCCAGGCAATAGGCATAGGCGTTCAACCCGGCCGTGCCGAACGGACTCAAACTGTCCGGGCTATTGAAGCGCATCAGCACCGGGTTATAAGCGCGATAGCCATTGCCCAGCAGATAGTGACCCGTGACGGGGTCGGGCTGTTCGCCATTGAAACCGGGCAGGCCCGGCCGTACGTCGATTGTCTCTCGATGGCCATAGGGCGCATAAGCAATGGCAATGTCTTCGGCATGCAACACGCTGTTTTGTTGATCAGTGCCCAGTAACGCGATCCCGGACTGGCTTTTATGCGCGAGGAGTCGACTGCCTGCACGCAGAACAGTGTGTTGCTCAGTGCCCTGAAGCTCCGTTGCCAGGCTATCGCCGCTGTAAAACCGTCGCGCGATGGCCTCGGACAGTGGCGTGCGCGTGGCCAGACGATCCAGCGGGTCATATTGGTAGCGGCAAATCTCGATTGGGTCTGCCATGAGCGGACTCGCAGCAATAAGAGGTCAGCGCAATTCTGCGCGCCACGGCGTCGGAAATGTACTAGCAGAACTACTAGGTTTTGCCGGGCCGGGAATGCTGAGCCAGGTTTGCCCGCGTCTGGATTAGAGGCTTGTTGGGGAGATAAACTCGCAGCTGACGCAACACTCACCTTTTGCAGCACGGAAGCATCAATGCTCAAGACGCTCGCTGTCGCCAATTACCGCTCGATCAACACACTGGTCGTTCCGCTGGAGCGCCTGAACGTTATTACCGGCCCCAATGGCAGCGGCAAGTCCAACCTGTACCGCGCCTTGCGTTTGCTCGCCGAAACGGCACAAGGCGGGGTGATCAATGCGCTGGCGCGTGAGGGCGGCCTGGACTCGACGTTCTGGGCCGGGCCGGAAAAGCTGTCCCGGCGCATGCACAGCGGCGAAGTCGAGGTACAAGGCGGGCCACGGCAGCACGTCAGGCGGCTGCGTCTGGGATTTGCCGGGGAAGATTTCAGCTACGCCATTTCCCTGGGTCTGCCGGATCCAACTCTCAGCGCATTTGCCCTGGACCCAGCGATCAAGAAGGAATGCATCTGGGCCGGACCGCTGTTTCGCCCGGCGAGCCTGCTGGTGCAACGCAGCGGCCCGATGATCCGTGCGCGCGAAGGCCGGGACTGGGATGTGCTGGCGCAGCACACGCCGGCTTTCGACAGTTTGTTCGATCAGGTCGGCAGCCTGCGCACCTGCCCGGAAGTCCTGCAACTGCGGGAAACCATTCGCGGCTGGCGCTTTTATGATCACTTTCGCAGCGACGCCGACGCGCCTGTGCGCCGACCGCAATTGGGCACCCGCACGCCGGTGCTGCATCACGACGGCCGCGATCTGGCCGCGGCGTTGCAAACCATTCTGGAAATCGGTGACTCCCAGGCGCTGCATGCCGCCATCAGCGACGCTTTCCCCGGTGCAAGCCTGGAGATCGACGCCGTACCCGGTGGGCAGTTCGCGGTGCTGTTCTATCAGGAAGGCTTGCTGCGGCCACTTTCGGCAGCCGAACTGTCAGACGGCACCTTGCGCTATCTGCTGCTGATCGCCGCCCTGCTCACGCCACGTCCCCCGACGATGATGGTCCTCAACGAACCGGAAACCAGCCTGCATCCCGATTTACTTCCCGCGCTGGCCCGCTTGATTATCAAGGCTTCGCATAGCTGCCAGATGTGGGTGGTTTCCCACGCCTCGCGCCTCATCGCCGCGCTCGGGCAAGACCCGCAATGCAATGCGATTGAATTGGAAAAGGTGCTGGGGCAGACCGGGATTGTCGGGCAAGGGAGGCTGGATGCGCCGGCCTGGCATTGGCCGGATTGAATCTGGATGGAGGTTGCCTGGGCTACTGCCTTCTCGGGCAAGCCTCGCTCCAACGGGATATGGGACCAGCGGGGAGGAATTTATGAGCTGAAGTAACGCGTGCTCCGTTGGAGCGAGGCTTGCCCGCGAATGGGGCTACCGGGTTCTCTAAATCTCAACGCTCTTCGACGTGATCCAGCGAGCGTTCCAGTTCAGTTTTGGCCATGGTGATCAGATGCACCACCGAGAACGCCAGGTCGCGTTTCGGGCCGTTGAGGCAGTCGCCGGTTTCGTAGGCGGTAGCGGCGGCACAGCTGAGCAATTCAGCGACGTGCAGCAAGGATGTTTCGAGTGAGAACGGCTGTGGAACGGGGGCTACTTTGAGCATGACTTTTATCTCCCTGAACGATCACTGCGTTTGAGTGATGCGGCGCAGACTAATCCCCGCAATTGATGGGCGCAAGGGCTCGGGAATTTCTCGGAAACTTCACGCAAGGGATAGGGAAATGGATGCAGGAAAGGTCTGTAGGACGTAGGAATTTGGTGAAGATTCGTAGGAAAGTCCGCTCCTACCGGTTTACACAAACCAGGTAGGACCGGACTTGTCCGGGAAGACGTTGGCGCAAACATCGGATTAATGTCAGGCAAAATGATGTCGACCCATCCGACGCCATCGGGGACAAGTCCCCTCCTACCGGGTTGCATATCACTCGGTAGGACCGGACTTGTCCGGGAAGGCGTTGGCGCAAACATCGGATTAATGTCAGGCAAAATGATGTCGACCCATCTGACGCCATCGGGGACAAGTCCCCTCCTACTGGCTGCATATCACTCGGTAGGACCGGACTTGTCCGGGAAGACGTTGGCGCAAACATCGGATTAATGTCAGGCGAAATGATGTCGACCCATCTGACGCCATCGGGGACAAGTCCCCTCCTACTGGCTGCATATCACTCGGTAGGACCGGATTTGTCCGGGAAGACGGCGGCGCAGGCACCGCGTTGGGTCAGGGCAATTGAAGCTGGATCAGCTGACCCCATCGGGGACAAGTCCCCCTCCTGCCGGGTTGTGTATGGCTCATTGGCGCAGCCACCGGTTGGGTCAGCGAAACAATCAGCTACCCGAGCCGCCATGGGCTTCTTCGAAGAAGTAATCCTTCCAGCTCGCCGCCTTGTTTTTCAGCACGCCCAGTTCCTGCAGTTTTTCGGCGTAGATGAAGGTGCGTTGCGGCACGATGGTGAAGTCGATTTCCGGATCGGCGACGATTTTCTCGACCAGCGCCAGCGGCAGCTTGGACTGCTCGACCTTGATATAGGTTTTGGCGGCGGCAGGTTTGTCGGCCTTGATGATCTTCTCGGCCTCGGCCAGCGCGTCATAGAAGGCTTTGTAGGTTTTCGGGTTTTCGTCGTGGAATTTCTGGGTGGTGTACAGCACGTTGAACGTCGCCTGACCGCCCAGCACGTCGTAGGAACTCAGCACTTTGTGCACGTTGGGGTTTTCCAGTTCCTGATACTGGAACGGCGGACTGGAGAAGTGCGAGTTGATTTCCGAACCGCCGGCGATCAGCGCCGAGGTCGCGTCCGGGTGCGCCAGGCTCACGGAAATGTTGTCGAATTTCTTGAAGTTTTCGTCGCCGAATTGCTTGGCGGTTTCGATCTGCAAGGTGCGCGACTGGAAGCCCACGCCAGCAGCTGGCACGGCGATGCGATCCTTCTCGGTGAAATCCTTGAGGGTTTTCACGTTGGGATTGTTGGTCAGCAAGTAGTTGGGCATCGAACCCAGCGAGGCAATGGCCTTGACGTTCTGTTTGCCTTTGGTGCGGTCCCAGATGGTCAGCATCGGCGGCACGCCAGCCGACACCACGTCCAGCGCACCAGCCAGCAAGGCCTCGTTCATCGCGGTGGCGCCGGAAATGCTGTTCCAGTCGACCTTGATTTCCAGACCCTGCTCCTTGCCGTGCTTCTCGATCAACTGCTGATCGCGCACCACGTCGAGGATCAGGTAACCGATGCCGAACTGCTGGGCGATGCTGATTTTGCCTTCGGCCTGAGCGCCACTGCTGAGCAGACCTATGGTTGCGGCCAGCGCGATGAGGGCTGGATGTTTAAACGAAATTGCCATGTAAACCTCATAAGAATGCGTTGGAGCGAGGCTTGCCCGCGAATCGACCGCAGAAGCGACCGTAGGAGCGACCGTAGGAGCGACTTCAGTCGCGAGCCGCTCAATACCTCCCGGCTAAAGCCGGTCCTACAAAGATTCGCGGGCAAGCCTCGTTCCAACAGATGTAGGAATTTCAATTAAGTCAGCGCTGCATGCCCCAACGCTTGACGGTCAAACGCTCGATGTTGGCAAACAGCAGGTTTTCCACCAGCAGGCCGATCAGGATCACCGCTGCCAGCCCGGCGAAAACCTTGTCGGTATACAGCTCGTTACGGTTCTGGAAGATGTACCAGCCCAGGCCGCCCTTGCCCGACGACGCGCCGAACACCAGCTCGGCGGCGATCAAGGTGCGCCAGGCAAAAGCCCAGCCGATTTTCAGACCGGCCAGGATCGACGGCAGCGCAGCCGGAATCAGGATGTACCAGACGAAACGCAGGCCTTTGAGGCCGTAGTTGCGACCGGCCATGCGCTGGGTTTCGGAAACGCCGAGAAAGCCTGCATAGGTGTTGAGCGCCAAGGCCCACAGCACCGAATGCACCAGGACAAAAATCAGGCTGTTCTGACCCAGGCCAAACCACAGCAAGGACAACGGCAGCAACGCGATGGCTGGCAGCGGATTGAACATGGCGGTCAGAGTGCTGAGCAGGTCGCGGCCCAACTGGGTGGAAACCGCCAAAGTGGTCAGGGCGAACGCCAGCACAATGCCGATCAGATAGCCCTGAATCAGCACGGTGAGGGAAATCCAGACCTTACCCGGCAATTCGCCGCTGAGAATGCCGTCGTAAAACGCCGCGGCGGTTTGCAGGAAACTGGGCAGCAGCAGGTCGTTGTTCTGAATCCGCGCGGCAACTTCCCAGATCACGGCCAGCAGGATCAGGATCACGCTCTTGCGCACCCAGCTCAGTTGCCAGATGCGTTGCGCCAGAGGAATTTCACGGGCCAGCTCTTCCTGGGTGAACGGCTCGAGCGTGACTTCGTATTCTTCACGGATTGGGGGGGCAAGGCTCATGGTTGGGTTCTCTATGTGAAGCAAAACGCGATTCCGTAGGAGCGGCTTTAGCCGCGAGGAGGTCGTTGCGATCCGACCATTTCGCGGCTAAAGCCGCTCCTACAAAAAGTGACGTATTCAGTACGCGATCCGAATGTCCTGAAAGCTCAATTCACGATCCACTGATTCGGTCTCGCCTTCATCAAACAGCAGCCGATGAATGCGCTGGGCGGTGTTCTGGAAACCCACGCCGCCGAGGCTTTTCAGGTCGTATTGATGGCTGTTGATTTCCGCCCGCACGCGGCCGGGATGTGGCGACAGCAGCAGAATACGGTTGCCGACCACCAGCGCTTCTTCGATGGAATGCGTCACGAACAGCAAGGTGAAACGCACCTCTTCCCAGAGTTCCAGCAGCTCTTCCTGCATCTTGCGGCGCGTCAGCGCATCGAGCGCTGCAAACGGTTCGTCCATCAGCAGGATTTTCGGTTGCATCGCCAACGCACGAGCAATCGCCACGCGGGCTTTCATGCCACCGGACAAGGTGTGCGGATACGCATCGGCGAAGGCACTCAGGCCGACTTTGGCCAGGTAATAATGCGCGCGCTCTTCGGCTTCCTTGCGCTTCAAGGTGCGCGAGGCCAGCAACGGGAACATCACGTTCTGGATCACGGTTTTCCAGGGCGGCAGCTGGTCGAACTCCTGAAACACTACGATGCGGTCCGGGCCAGGTTCGCTGACTTCGACTCCGGCCAGACGAATTTGCCCTTCGCTGGGTTTGATAAAACCAGCGACGGCTTTCAGCAGTGTCGACTTCCCGCAACCCGACGGGCCCAGCAGGACGAAGCGGTCCGCCGGATCAACCTCGAAGCTCACCTGATGAGTCGCCCGCACCACGCGTTCGGGGGTGCGGTATTCAAGGCTAACGTTCTGGACTTGCAACAGGGCTTCAGCGGCCGGCTGGTTGACCTGTGGCGCGATCGAGCTTTCGCTAGCCGTGTGGCTTTGCAAAACAGCATTCATGGAAAAGCTCCCGAAATCAGAACGGCGCATCGCCCTGAATGGTCGTGCGAAAGAGTTTGCGGCGCAGCTGGGGCGGGCAACCGGCAGCCAGGTGGATCAGCGAACGGTTGTCCCAGAACACCAGATCATGGGGCTGCCACTGATGGCGATAGACATGCTCGGGACGCACGCTGTGGGCGTAGATTTCGTTCAGCAGGGCGCGGCTTTCGTCTTCCGGCAGGCCGACGATGCGCGTGGTGAAACCTTCACTGACGAACAACGCCTTGCGGCCATTTTCCGGATGAGTACGCACAATCGGATGGGTCACTTCGACCACTTGGGCCAATTGCTCAGGCGTCAGCTTTGGGCGCCAGCTGGCGGCGTTGTCACCTTCGCTGTAGCGCGCGGTGTAGTTATGCACGGCAGAGCGACCTTCGACGGCATCACGCAGGTGTTGCGGCAGCGTGTCCCAGGCCAGGTGCATATCGGCGAACAAGGTATCGCCGCCTTCGCTGGGCAATTCCTGGGCGTGCAGCATGGAGCCCAGGCTCGGCAGTTCCTTGTAGGACAGGTCCGAATGCCAGTATTTGCCGGCATCGCCCAGACCAATCGGCTGACCGTCTTCAACAATATTGGAAACGATGAGGATTTCCGGGTGGTTGGCCAGCAGGAATTGCTTGAGCACATGGATTTGCAGGACACCGAAACGGCGGCTGAAATCGATCTGCTGCTGCGGGGTAATCTGCTGATCGCGGAACACTACAACGTGGTGATCCAGATGCGCCTGATGCACGCGCGCGAAGTCGGCGTCATTGAGCGGTCGGGACAAATCCAGCCCGACGATTTCCGCCCCCACTTTTTCAGCGAACGGACGTACCTCAAAGGCTTGAGGTGCGGCTTGAACAGGTGATGAAGCGAGGGAGGATGCTGACATGAACTCCGACTCCAGAAGACTGGTGGTTAAGAGCCATGACTTTATAGGTATAAGAATCGAAATTTAAATATCGTTATCGCATATGGATAGTTCGGATTGAGCTAGCTGGCCTGGAACCACCGAACACTCGTAGGACCGGACTTGTCCGGGAAGGCGTTGGGTCAGGCAGATTGAAATTAGGCGGATATCCTCTTCGGGGACAAGTCCCCTCCTACCGGTTCAGCGCAGGCCTGGCAGGACCGGCTTCAACCGGGAGGGCCTTGAGATGTAGCCTGCAAAGACCTCCTCCCGGCTAAAGCCGGTCCTACAAGCTGAACTGCTCCCCAAAATTTGGACGGTTTTGTTAAGCGGCTCGCGGCTGGGTCCTGTAGGCCACAGGACTCAGTCCGCCTAGCTTCATTTTGATGCGATCGTGATTGTAGTAAC
>Ga0247814_10000525_pt1 | contig 29398 bp, 25 predicted proteins | sample UWRJL179409R1_FD_179947 | JGI IMG/M metagenome (GOLD analysis project Ga0247814, IMG submission 179947) | Plant litter microbial communities from Arlington Agricultural Research Station in Wisconsin, United States - UWRJ-L179-409R-1 | ecosystem: Environmental > Terrestrial > Plant litter >... | reverse complement strand
TTCGCTTATTTTAGCGCCCTTGTTTTGGGACTGCAAAGGTAGAAATGTTTTTCCTTTTTCCAAAATTATTTTAAAATAAATTTTGGACCCTTTACTCGTTGATTTTATCTCTTCTCCATCTCTCACGTATCAGGTAAAACCTTCAACCCCCCTAATCAACAAACCCTCTTCAATGTACAAACCCGCTTCCTTCTTTTGCGGGCTGCAAAGGTACGTGGATTTTTGTACTATGCAAACAATCGGCATAAAAAAAGCATACAGTAGGCATAACACACTGCATATGAGGAGAAAAAAATGCATCGCAAATTGTAGGCCGCCGAACAAACTGCCCAAACCGGCGTTTTAAAGCCCGGCTTACATCTTATATAGCAAATACCACAACTAAATAGCGTGTAATTGCGCAGATACGTTATATACTATATATACGTTAAAAGATGTTAAATGCGGCGTTATAGCATATTTGCTATTAATCAGCAGCTTATATTTACAGGCTACAAATAAAAATTGATTGACTTTGTATTATTATTTATCTTTGCAAAATGTTTAAAAAACAACGATCGATAGTTGGGGGGCTTTTAATATTACTGCTTGTTGCAGCCGGGAGCTGTAAAAGCAAGTACGAAAAGCTAAAAGCCAGCAATGATAGAACCAAAAAGTTTCAGGAGGGCAAGAAGCTTTACGAGAAGAAGCAATACACAAAAGCGTTGGGGCTTTTTGAAACATTATTGTCTTTATACCGCGGACAGGAAAGCGCTGAAGAGCTTTTCTATTTGAATGCCATGACCACTTATAAGTTAAAAGACTATACAGCGGCTTCCTACTATTTTAAGGAATACGCTAAAGACTTCCCATCAAGCATTCACGCAGAAGAGACACGCTTTTTATCGGCATATTGTTTATATCTTGAAGCACCTATACCTTCACTTGATCAGGCTAACACGCTAAAATCAATTGAAGCCATGCAGCTTTATATTAACCTTTACCCCAAAGGCGAACATGTTGCCGAGGCCAACAAATTGGTTGACGAATTACACGGCAGGCTTGAAGAGAAGGCCTTTAACAATGCAAAATTATACTACGTTACAGGCAACTATCAGGCGGCGGTAATTACGTTTGGCAATACCCTGCGCGACTACCCAGATACCAGATATGCCGAAGAAATTGAGTATATGAATGCAAAGGCCCAATATGAATACGCCCGCAACAGCCGCGAAACAAAACAGGAAGAGCGTTTTGAGGAGGCAAAAAATCTTGCCATTGGTTTTGCTGAAAAGTACCCAACCAGCAAATATCTTAAAGAGACCAACAGCCTCAAAGAGGATAGCGAAAGCAGTATTGCATCTGTAAGGCGCATTATAGCCGCTGCCGCAAGCGATGAAAAGCTTGCCAGAAAATTGGCCCGTAAAGATTCTGTATTAAATCAAACACCATCAATAAAGATGGATATTCATAAGAAAATACCAAACTAAAAAAATTGATATGAGCACCATTAATAATAATACCAATAAACCAGCTGTAGCAAGCAGCACAGTAACCCGCGACTTGCGCGAACTGGATGTAGAAACAGGCAATATCTATGAGTCTTTAGTGATAATGGGTAAAAGAGCCAACCAGATATCTAACAACATAAAAGAAGAGTTACACCAAAAACTTTCGGAGTTTGCTTCATCAAATGATAATTTAGAGGAAGTATTTGAGAACCGCGAGCAGATAGAGATATCTAAATATTATGAAAAACTACCAAAACCATCATTGGTAGCCGTTCAGGAATTTTTAGACGGAAAGATCTACTACCGTAATCCGGCTAAAGAAGTTTAGCCTTCTTTAATTCAAAAGTTAAAAGTCAAAATTCAAAAGCCCGGGGTTCCCTGTTTTTGAATTTTGACTTTTTATTTTTTACTTTAACAAGATGCTTGAAGGTAAAAATATAGTTTTAGGCGTATGCGGAAGCATAGCGGCATATAAGTCGGCCACGGTGGTAAGGCTGCTTATTAAGGCAGGTGCTAACGTGCAGGTGGTGATGACGCCTGACGCTGTAAACTTTGTTACGCCGTTAACGCTATCCACGCTGTCAAAAAAACCTGTACTTAATGATTATTTTAAGCCGGAAACTGGTGAATGGAATAACCATGTTGAGGTTGGCCTATGGGCAGATCTGATGTTGATTGCCCCCGCAAGCGCCAACACATTGGCAAAAATGGCGGCGGGCCTTTGCAATAATTTGCTTACGGCTATCTATCTATCAGCCAAGTGCCCGGTTTACTTTGCCCCCGCTATGGATCTGGATATGTGGAAGCACACATCTACCACACAAAATGTAGAACGATTACTAAGCTTTGGCAATATATTGATACAGCCTGGCAGCGGCGAACTGGCCAGCGGCCTGCACGGCGAAGGGCGCATGGCCGAGCCGGAAGATATTTTAAGCTTTTTAATAAATGATATTAAAAAGCAACTCCCCTTAAACGGGCGCCCTGTGTTAGTTACCGCCGGACCAACCTTTGAAGCGATTGATCCGGTGCGCTTTATAGGCAACCATTCATCGGGCAAAATGGGCTTTGCCATTGCCGATGAGTTAGCGCGGCTTGGTGCTGATGTGGTGCTGGTATCCGGCCCCTCGGCTCAAACTAGCAAGCAAAGATCTGTTAAGCGTATTGATGTAACATCAGCTGCCGAAATGCTTGACGCTTGCCTGCTTTATTTTGAGGCTTCAGCTATTTGCGTAATGAGTGCTGCCGTGGCCGACTATACCCCTATAACTGTAGCCCCTCAAAAAATTAAGAAACAGGATAAAGGCCTTGTTATTGAGACAAAAAAAACTACTGATATTTTAAAAACGCTGGGGGGTATTAAAAAACCCGGGCAAATACTGGTGGGTTTTGCTTTAGAGACCAATAACGAAGAAGAGCATGCTATAGGGAAGCTAAAGGCAAAGAATCTGGATTTGATTGTATTAAACTCCCTTAAAGATGCAGGTGCTGGTTTTAAAGGTGATACAAATAAAATAACTATTATTGACAGCACGCTCGCCAAAACCACCTTCGAGCTTAAAAGCAAGGACGATGTGGCCCGCGATATTTGCGCCAAAATAGTTACCCTGATATGAGAACAATTTACCTATACGTAGTATTGAGTATCTTTGCCTTGCGTGCATCAGCGCAGGATCTGAACGCGCGGGTAACGGTATTGTCGCCCAAAATACAAACCACCAACAAACGCGTTTTCCAATCATTGGAGACCGCTATGAAAGATTTCTTCAACGGAAGAAAATGGCTGACCGACCCGGTTTTACCCCATGAGCGTATTGAGTGCAGCTTTATAGTAAACATTACCAGTTGGGATGGCAGCAGTACATTTAGCGCCGAATTGCAGGTGCAATGCATACGCCCGGTGTTTAACTCCAACTATACCACAAGCCTTTTACATATAAACGATAAAGATTTTGATTTTAACTACACCGAAGGGCAAACAATAGATTATTCTGACCAGAATTTTCAATCAAACCTGGCGTCGGTAATGGCGTTTTACGCTTATATAATTGCAGGGGTTGATTATGATAGTTTTTCGAGGCTGGGCGGCACCCCATTTTATGCCCGTGCTCAAAATATAATGACCATTGCACAATCATCGTCCTACCGTGGTTGGAAGGCGTTTGATAGCAATACCAACCGTTACTGGTTAATTGAGAATTTGAACAATAAAGTGTATGAACCGCTACGCGGATTTATATATGATTATCACCGCAATGGATTGGATTTAATGGCAGACAATGTTGGTAAAGCCCGTAAAGCCATTAATGGCTTTTTACCAGCATTGGCCGAGATTGACAGGCAGCGCCTGGGTGCTATGCTGCCCCTGGTTTTTTTCGCTGCGAAAAGCGATGAACTGGTAAATTTGTACACCACAGCACCTCCACAAGAAAAAGTACAGGCCTTTAACATTTTGATGAAAGCCGACCCCTCCAACGGTATAAAGTACCAGGCTCTGCAAAAATAAAAACTGACCGCCTCCAATAAGAAACGGTCAGCTGTATTTAAAATTCACCTTTATTTTTTATCGTCGTCGGCATCCGGTATAGGAACGCTTATTATTTTATAAACCTTTTTGCCCTTCTCGTCAACAGCATCCTGCAAATAGTAGCCGCTGGGCGTTACGTAATATTTTTCCCCGTTCAGGTTTATCTTTCTGTAATCTTCGGGCAGGTTATCAACCAGGTCTCCTACTTGTATCGGCGGGGCGTCCTGCATGTTTGTGTCATCAGTATTTAGCTCGCCGTCTTTCCCGGCTATTTGATAAGTAAGTGTACCATCATCCTTAGTTACTTGCTGATAGTAAACACCGTTCAACTCATAGTACTGTACTCCGTTTATTACAATAGATTGTGCATCATCTGGTAGCTGCTTAACCTCCGCCCCTATTGGCGGCTCTACTACTGTATAGGTATCATTGGTTTGTTGATAATACATACCGCCGCTGTAGTAGTACCGGGTAGGGCCGTAATAAAACGGATAATATCCGTAAGGTAAAACATTAACCGTTAAGCCGATGCGCGGGGTGTAATACGATTCGTAAAAGCCACTGTTATTGTAATACAAACCCTGTGGCCTTACCGAAATATAATTACGACCATAAGGCAGTCCCTCCCACACGCGGTAAACGCGGTTTGATCCGCCAGGCTGGCGTGCTGAAGGCCTGCCATAATTGATGCCGGGACGGCCTACATTCACATCTGTGCCACGGCGTACCGTGCCGGGATAATTATTGGGGCGCGGAGCATACATGTCTGGCTGCCTGCCGTTAAAGGTACCGCCCTGTTGATTTGGAGGCACGCCGACCTTGTTGTTACCGTTGTTACCCCGACGAGGTTCCGGATATCCTTGTGCAGGAGCATTATTCGTACGCGGAGGCGAGTAGCTTTGAGGCGGCGCAACAGAGGGTTGCGGCCTACTGACTCCCATGCCTTGAGATGGACTTGCACCGCCGCCGCCGCCAGTACCCCTGCGTTGGGCATTTGCACCAAGCGCAGTAAACAGCATAAGTAAAGCTGCTCCGGTTAATTTTATATGATGTTGTTTCATTGTTGTATGATCTTAAAACTGCACGCTAAATGCCGTCTCTTATTTATTAGAGCAAAATAAGTGCTGATAGTTTAACAAGGATGTTGCTATACAACAATAAATGTACCTGAAATTGATTGGTAAATCAGATGGTTTCTGATATAAAAAGAAAGCTATCAGCAAACTCCAGCTTAATAACCCCGTCTGCTGTGGTAACATATTGTCCGGCTTCTTTTCTGGCCAGGCCGCTACAAACAAAGTCAACCGGTGGCACAGTGATGGTGATAAGGTCCCCGGCAGGTAGCCATTTTGTAAAGCCTGAACTTATGGGGTAAGTTTTTTTATGCTGATGAAGTATAACAAGGTTAATGCGAGGTAAGAAATGCGTATAATCATTTACGTCAAAATTATCTGCAATTATGTTAACGGCTGCGTAGTTTTCCGCAATTAAAGCATTGAGCGCGGCTTCAGCGGCAGGCATATCATGCAGCGGCACGTATTTAACGTCAGATTGTAATACGTCGCCAATATCATTACCCAAAATGCGGTCTACCTTAATACCCATTGTGGCTAATTGCTCGGCTACATGTGATGTAGCAATAACGGTAGGGCTCCATTCCAGCAATTGGCCAAGCAATTCAAGGTCAAAGCTATTTAGTCCTAATATTAGCAAGGCTGGCTCTTGTTTTTCCCGAACGATGTGATGGCTGGACATACTTTTAATACTAAATTGTTATTCTGAGCTTTAAAATCCGCGCCTCTAAGGGTGAAATGACAAACAACTTAGGTGGCTCTGCGAGGGCTCTGCGTGGGCTCACGCTGGCTCACCCGGCTCTGAGCCACCTCTACTTAACAATTATGTCATCGGTAGCGCCAGCGAAAATGACAAAGGTGTTAAAATCCCCTACTCAATAACCTCGCTAATAGCTTCTCCTATATTCCCATTTGGTGCCTGTATGTGCAATAAGGCCGCTACGGTTGGTGCAATATCTGTCATGTTGGTGGCACGTACGGTGCTGCCATGCTTAATACCCCAACCCATAAAAACCAGCGGGATATGGGTATCGTAAGGGTTCCAGGTGCCGTGGCTCGTGCCTGTTGGCGCATCCTGCCCCACACGCCTGCCGCTTAGCCAGCCCGGCTGTAATACTATTTGTATGGCCCCGCTATTTTGTACATTGTAGCCGTTTATAATACGGGTGCGTAAGGCCTGGGGCACAGTAGCGGTAGCTGCTTTTTGCATGTCAACCACAAAGGCTACACCCGGCTGTTTTTCTAAAAACTTAATGCAATCTGTCTTTATAACAGCTTCGTCTAAACCCGACTTTGTTATTACTGCATTATTAAGATTCACCTGGTAATTTGTTAATGACAACACAACACGGTCGGTTTTATATTTGTCTTGCAGCACTTTATTCAAATCGCGCAGCGCCGATCCACTATCCCATACATCGGCCGGTACGTTATGATCACGCAAAAAGCCTGTGTTATGCGCCGCACCATGGTCGGCAGATAGAAACACGGTGTATTGCCCTTTGCCTACTTTGCCATCCAGATAAACAAAGAAATCGCTCAGGTCCTTATCCAGCCTAAGGTAGGTGTCTTCAATTTCAACAGCGTTAACGCCAAACTGGTGGCCAACATAATCTGTTGAAGAAAGGCTCACAGCCAAAAAGTCGGTAACGGTTCCTTTGCCCATAGCCTCGTTATCAATAGCCGCTTTGGCAAGATCAAGCGTAAGGGTATTTCCGTATGGTGTGGTACGTATCATACCCGCGTTACCTTTATATAATTCTGATGTTTTTACAGGGAACCCTGTTGTGGCCGCCCCGGCAAATTTACCCTCGTATTTGCTTTCGTCGGGCAGAGTTTGCACATAGGTATTTAGTGGGTATAGTGTGTTCCAATCTTTTTTCAGATAAGCGTCGGCTAGCTTTTTTGCGTTAAAATCTTTTACCCACTGCGGCAGGTCCTTCATATAATAGGTGCTGCTTATCCAGGCACCGTTTTTATCGTCAAACCAATAGGCAGCATTGGCGGTATGGCCCGCGGGTAATATACCGCCCCGATCTTTTAAGGCTATGCCTATAACTTTTGAACGAAAGTTGGTAGCCAGTTTCAATTCATCAGTAACGGTAGTAACCAGCAAATTGCGTGGCGACATTTTGCCTGCATCTGATGTACTGCCTACAGTTTGTACAGTGCTATCTTCTGTACAATACATAGATTTACCTGTTGCCTGTACAATAAAATCATTCCCGGCTATGCCATGTAATGCAGGTACAGAACCTGTATAGATGCTACTATGGCCTATCGCCGTAACGGTAGGGATGTAATCAATATTGGTATTCTCGCAGGTGAAGCCCTCATTGAGCATTCGCTTAAAACCACCGCTGTTGTAACGGTTGTAAAAACGATAAAGGTAATCCCAGCGCATTTGGTCAACTACTATACCTACCACCAATTTGGGGCGGGGTAACGTAGTTGTTGCAGCAGGCGTTTGGGCCTTATTTTGTGCAGCGACGGTTATAACAGTACATACAAAAGGCAGCAAGAACAGCGCTTTAATCTTCATGGTATATCAGCTTAAATTGCAAATATCAATATTACAAATAAAACCTTAGATGAAGTTTTTGTTAAGGCAACAATTCGGATGTTTCAGTAATAAACGTAAAGAAAGCACTAAGCCTTCTTTACGCTCAATAACTTATGATAGTAGTAGTAAGAGCCAAATACGAATATAAGCCCTATAAACATAAATGCTACGCTAACAACCGGCGTACCTACAATTAAAAACGCATAGATAGCACCTATCAGATCAAAAGTAAAACCTGCATAAGCCCATTCTTTTAACCGCGGGAAACCCGGCACCAATAGTGCTATAGCGCCCAATACTTTTGCCACAGCAAGCAAATGCAGTACACTATATGGGTAGCCAATTTGTTTCATCATTGCTTCGCCGTCGGGGTTGGGGATGAAACTTGTTACTGCCGACATAAGCATTAACGCTATAAGCAGCCCTGTAAAAATCCAGTAAATAATTTTCATAATTGTGGTGAGTTAAAGTTTATACTAAATATGGTTATAATTATTTGATTATAACAAATGTACCACACCCGCACATAATGCATGGGCTGTAAAAGCGACAAGTTTAGGGGTAAGCGTGGCCTTTAGGTGCAATCAAAATAAATTCCTCAATAGCCCAAACATTACGCATTCCGCATAGTTCTATTGATATATTCTACTTCTAATTAAAAAAATTTCTCACAAAAAAATTACCGGATATGTTTCATCACGTTAAAGACTTACAATTTAATGCCAGGGTATCGCGCCCTGACCCACAATTTGCTAACCTGCTATTGGAGCAATTTGGGGGCGAAAATGGAGAGCTGGCTGCTGCCATGCAATACTTTACTCAGGCATTCGGCGCAAAAGTGCCCCATCCGGACAAGTATGATATGCTGATGGATATTGCCACCGAGGAGTTTAGCCACCTTGAAATTGTTGGCGCTACCATCCAGATGCTGTTAAAAGGCGTAAACGGCGAACTAAAAAACGCTGCCGACAGTTCAGAGATAATGCAGGTAATGGAAGGAAAGGCCGTAAAGGAAAACATCATCCATCAGGCTTTAACTGCTAACCCGCAGTTTGCAATAATAACCGGCGGAGGTGTAACACCGCGCAACAGTCAGGGTATTCCGTGGTGTGCTTCATATGTAAATTCTAACGGCGACCTTACCGTTGATCTGCGCACTAACCTGGCTTCGGAATCAAGAGCTAAACTGGTTTACGAGCATTTAATGAAATTTACGGACGATCCCTACATTCACGAAACGCTTTCTTTCCTGATGACGCGTGAGGTAGCGCATTATAAAATGTTTGAAGCGGCACTGAATAGCATTGAAAACAATTTCCCTCCGGGTGTTTTGGCTGCCGATCCGCGGTATACGCAACAGGCCTACAACCTATCTGCGGGAACTGTACGTGGCCCATGGAACGAAGGCGAAATGCCGGGTATGGGTAAAAACTGGGTTTATATTGCTGACCCTATAGCGCAGGCTAATGAAACAAAAGGCCATACCGTTTTACCCGATGATTTTAGCAAAGAACTAAAACAAACAGAAAAACTGGATAAAACAATGAGCAAAATTAAAAGCGAAGAAGTAAAAAACGCCGAACCGGAAGGTGTGGCACAATGGAGCGATTATACTAACGATAAAAAATAAATGCCGGAATTAACGCTTGTAAAAACTGAAGAACATTTATGTTAGCTATGAATTACCGCGGTCCTTACCGCATACGTGCTGAGCAAAGGGCTATGCCTGAAATACTTCACCCGGAAGATGCAATTATTCGGGTGACCCGTACCTGTATATGCGGATCTGATCTGCACTTGTATCATGGTATGGTGCCTGATACCCGTGTCGGTTCCACTTTTGGCCATGAGTTCACGGGAATTGTTGAAGAGGTTGGCCCGCTTGTGCAAAAACTTAAAGTGGGTGACCAGGTGTTGGTGCCTTTTAATATTGCATGCGGCAAATGCAATTTTTGTAAGCAGGGGCTGTTTGGCAACTGCCACGAATCCAATCCTATGGCAACCGCGGTAGGGGGAATTTTCGGTTATTCGCACACGGCCGGTGGTTTTGATGGCGGCCAGGCTGAGTATGTGCGTGTGCCGTATGCCGATGTCGGCCCTACCGTCATTCCTGCTGAAATGGATCCGGATGACGCCGTTTTGTTAACTGATGTAGTACCTACAGGTTATCAGGCGGCCGAAATGGGTGGTATTAAGGAGGGTGACACGGTTGTTATATTTGGTGCCGGACCTATAGGAATCATGGCCGCGCGCTGCGCATGGTTTTTTGGCCCGTCCCGCGTTATCATTATAGATCACATAGATTACCGGTTGGAGTTTGCAAAAAACTACGCCAAGTGCGAAGCCTATAATTTTAAAGACATGGCAGATCCTGTGGTATTCCTTAAAAAAACCACGGATTGGTACGGAGCAGATGTTTGTATTGACTGTGTTGGCTGCGAAGCTGAAGGCAATACTTTGCAAACGTTCAGTGGCAGAGTAATGTTGATGCAGGCGGGTGCGGCTACAGCTTTGCAATGGGCAATAAACTCGGTAAAAAAAGGAGGAATTGTCTCCATCGTCGGTGTGTACGGCCCACCGTTTAACCTATTAGCCATAGGTAATGTGGTGAACAAGGGTATCACAATACGTGCCAATCAGGCTTCGGTTAAGCGGTTGCTACCCAAACTTATCGACCATGTTATGTCGGGCCGCTTGAGTCCGAAAGGTTTAATTACGCACCGTATTCCATTAGAGGAAGTATCTGATGCTTATCGTCTTTTTTCCTCTAAACTGGATAACTGTATAAAAACGGTGCTCATCCCATCTGCAAAACATTAACCTTACAATAAGTGATGAACGAGGACTATAAAAACATACCTGGATGGGGCATGGATGCCGATCCGGAAAATGAGCCTACTTACCCGATGAAAAATTATACGGGAGATGACCACAACAGGATTAACTATGAAAGGTCTGAACAACAGCCGCAAAGCGTAGAGATCCTGATGTCAAACGAGCGGCCCGTTATTACGCGTGTGTTTGGCACATCGGTACCTCCCTCCGGTTTAAGCGGCAAGATCCGTCGCTATGCCTTTCAACACAGTGAGGACCGCTACAGGCACTGGTTGCCGTTGATCTTTGCTGATCGGGTAAATGTGTTTGAAGGCCTTGTTGATGATATCAAAGCGGGCAAATTTCCTAACATTATCAAAGAGCGTGGATTAGCGATGGAATGGAAGTATAACAAACCGGGCATGATCAAAAAGGGGGTTACCCTGGCGGTGCTGGGGTTGGTTCTATTTGCTATTCTCCGTAAAAAGAAATAATACTTCTGTAAATTTTCAACGGTGAAAAGGCTGCCACCAATGGCGGCCTTTTTTGTACCGCTCACTCTACTATGCAACAAGTTCGCTCTATTGCGGTTACAGCTATCCCGGATACTCTGCAACAGCTTCGTCCGATACTGGTTTTTTATTCAGCAAGGCTCCTACCATAAGCACCAGGGCCGACAGAATAATAACTTGTATTATAAGGGGCCGGCTTATGAGCGGTATTTGCAGTTGCGGTAATAGCGAGAGAAAAAGTAAAATTGTAATGAGGCCGCGCGGTGCTACAAAAACCAAAGGCATCAACGTTAATTTGGCCGATTTTAATACAAGTGCCCTTACTATAAATATAGCGGCCGTAATGCCTACAGACCAGGCCAGCGTGTCGGTAGCTATTAGCTCTTTAGTTTGTATCAGGTACCCGAACAATAAAAAGAAAAGCGCCCGTATTAAAAAGGTAGCTTCTATAGTTAACTCTTTAAATTTTCTTACTTCAACCCTTAAAACACGCGGCTTTAAGCGCTGTATAAAATGCAGGTGCTTTATCTTATCCAGATTATTCAGAAACAAACCGAATACCAGAATAAACACCAATGATGGTAAATGAAACACCTTTGATATCTCATAGATCAGGATCACTAAAAACATAATAGGTACAAATTTAACATGATGCTTTAGCCTGCTTAACATGAACGATAATGCACCGGTAGCTACAAATGAAATAATGATAATTATTACAAGCTCTGCAAAAAACAAACCGAATGAGAGGACGCCAAAACTGGTGTGTTGGGTAATAAAGTTAAAGAATATAACGCCAAGGATATCAGATATACTACTCTCATAAATAACAAACTCCCGCTGCCCTGCCGAAAAATTGCGCGTGCTTGGTATGGCAATTGAGCTACTGATGATTGACAATGGAATTGCGTTGGCTAACGCACGGTGCAGGCTATAACCAAAGCAATAATGCATAGCTATAGCAATGCCGAAGGACAACAATACTATTGGCAACAATGCAACCCAAACTGATTTACCTATGAGCGGAAGTTTATCACTACCCAGCTCAAGCTCCAACGCGCCTTCCAAAACTATCAGAATAAGGCCGATGGTACCTAATATGGGTAATACGCCGCTTAGGTCAAACAATACAATATTAAATAAACTGCATAGCTGTTTAACCAAATAACCCAATGCCAAAAGCAGTATTACTGATGGTATTTTTGTTTTAGCCGACGTAAAATCAAAAACATAGGCCAGCAAAACTAAAATGCACAGTGTTAATATTATCCCTACTGTCATAACTATATCCCCGGGGTTATGCCAAAAATGGCAATTTACTTTTTAAGGTGATTAATGCAGTAATGTTTTAAAAAATTGGTGCTATAAGTTATAATACTAGTTATTACCTCGGAAAAAATGGCCTATACCAAGCTAAAAATAACAAGATTGGGTTTAAGCAGGCAGTTCTATAAAAAATGTCGTTCCTTTTTTGGGTTGGCTTTCAAACCATAAACGGCCGTTATGCAGTGTAACAATTCTTTTAGATATTGCCAAACCCAGTCCAAAAGACGCTTCGCCATCTGTGCCCGTGCGTTTTGCTTCAGTAAACATCTCAAAGATTTGGCTATGCTCATGTTCGGGTATGCCTATGCCGTTATCAGCAACCGCAACCAGGGCCGTTTTATCAGCGCTTTTTTGAAGCGTTACCTGTATCGTATCGCCGCGGTGGCTAAACTTTATGGCGTTGGCAATAATGTTACTAAACACCCGCCATATTTTTTCGTAGCTTATTTCAGCAACAACCGATTCTTTTCCATCAAATTTTATTGTTAACTGTTTCTCGTCGGCCTGGTATTGCAGCAGCTCCACTAAATCCTCAAGCAGGGCCTTCAAATCAACCGGTTTCTTTTCAAGATTTTCTCTTTCATCAGAAAGCCCGCTTTTTAAAAGTTCGTCAATCATGGCTAAGGTGCGGGTTCCGGTATCTTCTATCAATTTCACCATATGCAGGTTATCCGCATCCAGATTACTATCTTCTTTAACTGCCGATGCCAGGCCAATAACACCTGAAAGCGGCGTTCGCAAATCATGCGCCATAACGCGCATAATTCTGGTTACGTTTTTGTTGGCATCTTCCAATTGCGTCATGGCAATCTTCAGGCTTTTATTTCGGTTTTGCGATTCATGATAGTTCTTCCGGCTTTGTTTCAATATGCGTACTATAAAAACAATAACAACTAAAGCAATAATTACGGCAAGCGTAATAACCACAACATACAGCCTCTCCCGGCGAGCTTCCTGTTCTAACTGCGCCAGGCGGTTTCTTTGATGAATTGCGTTTAATTCCTGCTCTACATCAATTTTACGCAGCTTAGCAAAGCCGGCCTCCAACGAGTCTTTTAACCTTATGTATTCGTTTTGGTATTGATAAGCATCGCCGGGCTTATTTTGCTTATACATAAAAGCAGAGTACTCTTTGTACCACAACATTTTGGCCCGCGTGTTCTCTTTTCCATAGCGCGTTAAAAGCAGGTGGCTTTTTTCAAAGGCAACGGCTGCGGCTTTATCTTCATTGCGAAGAACGTGCAGCCTGGCAAGCTTCAGAAAGGACGATATGCGCATGCCATCTACGTCAACGGTGGGTAGCGCAACACAAGCAAACAGATAATGAGCAGCCGAATCGAGATCATGCTTTTTTAGGTAGGCACCACCCAGGTTATCATACAACACGATTCGTGATTGCAGAACAGATTGCTTTCTTACACGGTTATCTTTATCGGCGTTGTTAAGTACCTGCAGATCTGTTTTATAATAATAAATGGCACTATCAAGCATATTCATTCGCTCATAGGTAATGCCGGCGTTATCAAGCGAGCCTTGTTGCAAATTAAAAAACTGTTGCGGCGAGTATTTGGATTCCGACTTAATAAGCTGGCGGTAACTTTCTACCCAATACTTGGCGGCAATTTCAAAGTTTCCCTGCCCAAAGTAGATCAAAGCCATTTTTGATGCAAGTTTGCCATCCTTGTCTTTATTGCCGAGCAGTTTTCTGGCCCTGTCATAATATTCAAGCGCCTTGCTATATTCTTTTACAATAACACACATATCGCCCTTTACAAGCAACGCTCTTAAATATTCATCGGGATGGGATTTACGCCTTTCGTTAGCGGCAAAAAAAGCAACGGCGCTATCGGCAAATAATACCGCTTTCGCTGTGTCGGGTATATGGTGTTCAGCTAAATAACAATAATAGCTGCTTAAAAGTGGATTATTTTTGGCTATGTGTGGGCGAAGCCGGGTTAATGCCTGCACAGCTGAGTCGGGTTTGCCGACATTGAATAAACTATCAACCGATTGAAAACTCTTCTTTAATCCCTCATCGGGTTGGTAAGTTTTATTACAGGATAGTGTAACAATGAGTAAGCAAAACAATAACACCGTTAAAATACGGTAATGTTGTGATAACGGCATGACTAATTTTAGGCGGAAGAATCGGGGGTTTGTGATAATTTATTTCGCTCAAATATAATTATTTAAAATACTATTAATAATAAAATATCCGCTATTACCGCTCATTATCAAAATTTTGCGTGCATTTTTAGCCATTTCCGGGACCATGGTTTGCATAGACCCATATGATTTAAACTATAATAATTGATTTCCGAAAAACCTAAATGCCTGCTATATACAGATCTTCGTCAGCAATTCCTACCAATTCGTCAGGATTGTGGGTAACAATTAAAACAGTAGCGTTTAGCTCCGCAAAAACAGCCTGTAAATGGTTTATCATTTCAAGCTTTATGGTCTTGTCCAACGCGGCAAATGGTTCATCCATTAGTATAATCTGCGGCTTTATGGCCAGTGCGCGTAAAATGGCCAGGCGTTGCTGCTGTCCGCCCGAGAGTTGATCGGATTTATGTGTTGTCAATGTTTCCAGTTTGCCTAAACGCAGCAGGCGGTCTATCCATTTCCTGTCATCGGTGGCATATTCCAGATGCTGCATTACCGTCATGTTAGGGAACAACGCATAATCCTGAAACACAAAGCCCACCCGCCTGGCCTGCGGCAAAAGATTGATGCCTTGTTGAGTATCCAGCCATGTTGTGTTATTAACGGATATTGTTCCTTTATCGGTATTTGTTAATCCAGCAAGTATCTTTAAAAAAGTGGTTTTTCCGGCACCGGAAGGGCCGTGTATGGTAGTAATACTGCCTGCATTAAACTGATGTTCAACTTTCAGTATACCTGCGCCTGCATAGCCTTTTAGCTTTTTTTCAATGTTGATAGCAATCATTCCAGCGGACTTTTAGCCTGATATTTGTTAAACACAAAAACCCCGATAACCATTACAAATGTAATGGCGAACAACACAAGCGAATAGTTATTTGCCGAAGCGTAATCCATCCGTTCTACTGAATCGTAGACGGCAATAGACGCTACGCGGGTAACGTTGGGTATGTTGCCGCCAATCATCAGCACAACACCAAACTCGCCCAGCGTATGGGCAAAAGTTAGTACCAAAGCTGTAATAAGCGAAGGTTTGATATTAGGCAGTAACACGCTTTTAAATGTTTGCCATTGGGTTTTACCTAAAGTGTACGATGCCTGGGCTAATGATTGCGGCAACTGCTGCAATGCCGATTTGATAGGCCCCACCATAAAAGGCATGCTATAAATTACCGATGCCAGCACCAGTCCTTTAAAAGAGAATACAAGTTGGATATCAAAAGTATTCTGCAGCCATTTACCCACGCCCTGTTGCGGACTAAACGCCAGCAACAAATAAAAACCAAGTACAGATGGTGGCAAAACCAATGGCATGGTTATTAATGCCTCAATAATTATTTTTATTACGGACCGGCTTTTTGATAACCACCACGCAAGCGGCAAACCTACAAGCAATAACAACGCCGTTGTTATTGTTGCCAGTTTTAAAGTAAGCCAGATTGGCGATAGATCCATGCTTCTAATATTAGCTTCTATATCCGTACTTTGCTAATATTCGCTTAGCATCCGCGCTTAACATGTACCTATAAAATTTTAGGGCTGCGGTGTTACCCTCGGCGCGCTTTATTATTACCATCCCCTGTGTTATAGGCGTATAGGTTTTAGGGTCTATAACTTTCCAGTAAAGTTTTGTTCTATTGGCCGGATCGTTTATCAATGCCTGTGTGGTAAAGCCAATATTAACCACGCCCGTAGTTATATAAGTATTTACCTGCCCTATACTTTCGCCAAAAACCATTTTAGATTTAACCTTGTCTAAAATACCTTCTTTTTGCAATACTTGTTTTGCAGCGGCTCCATAGGGTGCCACGTCGGGGTTGGCAATTGCAATTTTTTTTATACGCGGGGTAAGCAAAACACGCTGCCAGTTAACAAACCCTATATTTTGTGCGCTGCAAATAACCAAATTGCCGTAGGCATATATCGCTGGTTCTTTTGTGGTTAGGCCGTCTTTGTACAGCGCCTCCGGAAAGGTCATATCAGCCGAAAGAAACACATCAAACGGTGCTCCGTTTTTAATTTGTGCCACCAATTTGCCCGACGAGCCAATAACTGGTTCTAAAGTTATCCCGGTTTTTTGCTTAAAATCTGCATGGAGCGCCCCAATAACGCTTTGAAGGTTTGCAGCAGCGGCTACACGCAGAGTTTGCGCGGCGCTATCAGCAATTTGAAGAAATAAAATAAGCACAACTATACAACCGCGCTTTACAATAGAAATCAGACCGTGAAACCTCATGTAATAAAGTATTAAACTTTAAATTTTAATAAGATGCTATGGAAGCAGGATCGTCTGTTTTCCTTTTTTTAACAGTCGCGATGTAACAAAAAGGCAAGCTATAGCGACTATAATATGCGTAACGCAAAACTAAATAAAAATATTTTTAAAAATATTTCATTTTTTTCTTGCATATACGAAACGCATCGTACATCTTTGTACGAAGATATTCGTATAGAAAAAATTATGGAACTAAAACCCACGGAAAGCGAGCTGGAAATTTTACAGGTGATTTGGAAAAAGGGCCAATGTACCGTACGTGATGTGCACGAAGAACTGGCTAAAAATAAAGATGCCGGTTATACAACTACCCTAAAGCTAATGCAGATAATGCATGATAAAGGATTGGTTGAGCGCGACACTACGGCCAAAACACACTTGTATAAAGCCTTAATAAGCAGGGAACAGGCACAAAGCAGCGCAATTGACAAAATTATTAATACGGTATTTAAGGGTTCAACTGCTGATTTGGTGATACAGGCGCTGGGGCAGCACCGGGCATCAAATGATGAGTTGGACGAGATACGCAAGTATTTAAAGCAATTTGAGGGGTAGAGATCGGTGATTAGAGATTAGTTAATTAAAGATTGGAGATTGGTAAAAAAGGCTGGATGTATCCGCCTCTTAAAACAAATCCGAAATTGAACATTCGAAATTCGAAATAATGTATATCATGGAAAATCTGTTTTACAACATCAGTCAGGTTTTAGGTATCACGGTTGTTCATTCGCTGTGGCAGGGCTTAATTGTATATATGCTTTTACGCATATTTATACTGGTTTGTCCGCAGGTACCGGCGGCTGTCAGGTATCGCGTTGCCTTTGGAGCACTCACCGGGGTTTTAGTATGGTTTTTATATACCTTGTTTTTACAACTAATTAATTACGAATGGCAATCAACAAAACCGGTGGCACTAAATGTGCTGGCATTACCTGGTTTAATTGATGCAGGTACACAGGCCCCGATAAACAAATACTACTTAACCATTGCGGGTTATATGCCGTATGTTACGGTAGTTTACGTAGTTGGCCTTGTGTTTAACACCCTTAAACTGGCCTTCGCCTGGAACAACATTTACCAGATCAGAAAATACGTTACCCAAACAGAATTTGCACTATCTATTCGCAAATTATCATCTCAGTTAGATCTTAAAACAAAAGTTGAGGCGGCCTTTAGCCAATGGGTGGATGTACCCTGTGTAACCGGCTTTTTTAAACCAATAATACTGTTACCGGTATCTTTATCCTGCTATTTAAATACCGAAGAGGTTGAGGCTATATTGTTGCATGAACTGGCCCACGTTAAACGCAACGATTACCTTCACAATTTTATTCAACAGGTTATAAGCATCATGCTGTTCTTTAACCCCCTTGCCCGGCTGATAAGTAAAACAATTAGCGAGGAAAGAGAGCATAGCTGCGATGACCTGGTGGTAGAAACAACCAGCAGACCCTTTATCTACGCACAAACCCTGCTAAAACTAGAGGAAAACAAGCAATACCAATGGCAACTGGCCCTTGCTGCCACCGGTAAGCGAAAATTTGAATTACTTAACAGAATTGAAAGAATCATGAAAACTAAAAAACACACCATAAATATTCGCCCGGTATTAGTTACAGTACTGGCACTTACCTTAGGCATAACAAGCATAGCCTGGCTTAACCCCAAAGTTGAAGACGGACAATTAAAGGTAAAAAACCTTGATCCGGCTATTCAGGCACTTACATCATTCGCATCAGGTGGTGATATAGCCTCAGCAGAGCCCATAACAACCGAAACCCCTGCAAAAGTTAAAAAACATAAGTTTGAGGTAAAATTTGACGATACCACATTTACCAGCTTAAGTGACACCACCAGAAAACCTGGAAAATACACCATTATAGTTGTTGATGAAGATGGTGTTCGTAAAGAATATAAGTCGGCGGCAGATCTACCGGCTGATGTAAAACGCGAGGTGAATGCGAGCGAAGGCTATAACTTCAACTACAAATTCAGATCAGATTCGGCGCGTGCTGAAGTGGACAATTATTTTGAAAGCGCAGCCTGGAAAAAGCGCGAAGCCGAAATAGAGAAAGGTGCTGCTGAAATAGAGAAAAGTGCTGCTGAAATAGAAAAAAGGTTTAATAGCCCTGCCTGGAAAAAGCAACAGGCTGCCATAGAAAAACAGGCGTTGGCGATGAACAAAAAGTTTGAAAGCAAAGCCTGGAAAAAACAACAGGCAGCTATGGAGAAAAGCGCCGAAGAAATGGCAAAGCAATTTGACGGCCCCGAGTGGAAAAAGAAACAAGCAGATATTGAAAAACAAGCAGAAGAGTTAGCCAAAAAGTTTGATAGCCCCGAATGGAAAAGTCGCCAGGATGAGCTTGTGAAAAGTGCCACTGAGTTTGGGTTACAGGCTGCCGAACTAAGTTTAAAAGTTACCAATAGCCCTGAGTGGAAAAAACAACAGGCAATACTGGTTAAAAACGCTACCCAACTTGGCTTGGATGCTGCTAAACTAAGTACAAAAATGGTAAAAAGCCCTGAGTGGCAGAAACAACAGAAAAAATTAGTGGAGCAGGCTTTAAAAATGGCCGAAAAGTTTAAAAACAATCCGGAGTATTTGAAAGCTATGAAAGAGCTAGACAACCTGAAAGAGCTTAAAGAATTGCCCGAAATGCCAGAGGCACCTGAAAAACCCGAAGCACCTGAAAAACCTGAGGCAAAAGAGTCCGTAAAATCGCCCGTTGGTCTGGCTACACCGCCAACTCCAACTTTACCGCCAACTCCGAATAAACCGGCTACACCACCTACACCGCCAAAACACTAATTTTGATCAGTTAGTTCATTTAGTTTGCAAAGGACCGGCCCGTACGCCGGTCCTTTATTTTTTGAACAAAAGCCTTACAACGCCCTAACAAAACATCGGTTTTTGTACTTTAGTAACCTAAATAAAGGATGCCCGTATGCTGCAAAGGCTAAGTATCAGTAATTACGCTTTAATTGATGACCTGGAAATTGTTTTTGACAAGGGCCTGAACATTCTTACCGGCGAAACCGGCGCGGGCAAATCTATAGTATTGGGTGCCCTGTCGCTTATTTTAGGTCAGCGGGCAGAAAGCCGTTACTTTTTTAATCAGCAAAAAAAATGCATTATAGAAGGGATTTTTCTGATAGATGGCTTCCATTTAAAGAATTTTTTTGAGGATAACGACCTGGATTACGAAGCCGAAACTGTGCTACGTCGCGAAATATCAGCCGATGGTAAATCGCGCTCCTTTGTGAACGATACCCCGGTTAACCTTACGCTGTTAAAAACCCTGGGCGAAAAGCTGATCGATATCCACTCGCAGCATGCCACTTTAGAGATCAATAACCCGCTTTTTCAGTTAATGGTGGTTGATGCCGTTGCCAAGCACCCGGCTTTATTAGATACCTACAGGGCTAAATTTAGTCAGTACAAAAAGGGTAATGCACGTTTAAAGCAATTAATAGAGGAAAGCGAAAAAGCCAAAGCCGATCTGGATTACTATCAGTTTCAGTTTGATGAACTGGAAAAGGCCACTCTGGCTGCCGATGAGCAGGAAAAACTTGAAAAGGAACATTACACGCTGAACAACGCCGAAGAGATAAAGCGTAATTTATTAGCCACAGGTTTTTTATTGCAGGATAGCGAGACGGCCGTGCTGTTGCAACTGCGCGAGGCCGGCAGTCAGCTAACTACACCGGCCAAATTTAACGCCGATATAGAACAGCTGCGCGAACGATTGAACAGCGTGGTAATAGAGCTGAAAGATATTACCGCCGAAATAGAGGGCATTGAACAACGCACTTATACCGATGAAGCGCGTGCTGAGGAAATAAACACGCGCCTTACCATAATATATAATCTGCAAAAAAAACACCGGGTGAGCAGCAATTCTGAGTTATTGCAATTGCAGGAAGAACTATCCGGCAAAATACAACAAGCTGTTTTTGGCGATGAAGCTATTGAAAACCTACAGCAGCAATTAGCAGCCGAAAGAAAAGAGCTGGAAAAACTGGCTGCCCAATTAGCTGCAGGGCGTGCCAAAGCCATCCCCCAAATAGAAAAACAGGTGGTGCAAGGTTTGGCCGAAATGGGCATGGGCAATGCCGTGCTCAATGTTAGTTTAACCGATACCGAATTGGATAAAGACGGTGCTAACGCCGTGCGCTTTTTGTTTTCGGCCAATAAGGGTCATGCCCTTGCCGAGATGAGTAAGGTAGCATCAGGCGGCGAGCTCTCGCGTTTAATGTTGGCCATCAAGTCGCTCATTGCTAAAAACACGGCTTTGCCTACTATTATTTTTGATGAGATAGATACAGGGGTATCCGGCGAGGTGGCCAACCGCGTGGGTTTAATAATGCAGCAACTGGCAGATAATTTACAGGTTATTACCATTACGCACCTGCCGCAAATTGCCAGCAAAGGCAAGGCGCATTATTATGTTTATAAGGATGACAAGGCGGCAACAACCTATACTCGCATAAAACAGCTTAGCAATGATGAGCGGGTATTAGAGATAGCCAAAATGCTGAGCGGCGATAAGCCGGGTGAGAGCGCATTACAAAATGCAAGGGAACTGTTAGCCCCTAGCCCCCTGAAGGGGGAACAATAGTTCGCGATTATCTTGCGCTCATCTGCGACAAGTGCTTACCTGGTTAAAAGATTGCATCGCGTTTACTATTTGCGAAGTGATATAATTGAATATTATACTATTTAAATAATTACATACATTTGCCCCATTATAATCAAACTTAAATAAATGGCTTATAATTTATTAAAAGGGAAAAAAGGCATCATATTCGGTGCATTAAACGAGCAGTCTATTGCCTGGAAAGTTGCGCAGCGCGCGGTTGAAGAAGGTGCTGAAATTGTATTGAGCAACGCTCCTATCGCACTACGCATGGGAGAATTAAATAAATTGGCAGAAGAATGCAATGCGCCCATTATAGGTGCTGATGTTACCAATAACGACGACATCAATAACCTGCTGACAAAAACCATGGAGCACTTTGGCGGTGGTGTTGATTTTGTGCTGCACTCTATAGGCATGAGCGTGAACGTGCGCAAATCCATCCCTTATACTGAAAACAATTACGATTTTACCCATAAGGGTTTTGATATATCGTCATTAAGCCTGCACCGCATTTTGCAGGCAGCCATGAAAATGGATGCCATAAACGAATGGGGGTCTGTTGTGGCGCTAACCTATATTGCAGCTCAGCGCGTATTTCCTGATTATAATGACATGGCCGATAATAAAGCCATTTTAGAGAGCATTGCCCGCAACTTTGGCTACTTTTATGGTACTAAAAACAAAGTGCGCGTAAATACAGTGTCTCAATCTCCAACTCGCACCACAGCAGGATCAGGCGTCAAAGGTTTTGATGGCTTTATTAACTACGCGGAAAAGATGAGTCCGCTAGGTAATGCCGACGCAAACCAATGCGCTGACTACTGCGTATCTTTGTTCTCTGATTTAACCCGTATGGTAACTATGCAAAACCTGTTCCACGACGGTGGTTTCTCTTTTACAGGCGTTACCAGAGAGGTGATAGAGCAAATGGAGAAAGAATAACCCCTGAAGGGATTTAAGCTATACAAAAAAAGCGCTCTTAAATGGAGCGCTTTTTTTGTATAGCTTAAGTATTAGCGCTGGTTAGCCTCTATCAAAACTACTTTAACAGCCAGATTTTCTGTAGGCTTAACCGGTGTTGCGCCCGGAGTTTGCGCATAAAGCACTACCTCACCTCGTTTATGGTAATAACTATATGCCACTCCGTCATAAACCTGCGGAATTTGCTCATAAACCCCTTGGCCGAAAGATAAATACACCAACACGCCGCCCTGGTTGTTGTAATAATCATCCAATTCATCAACCACTAACCGGGTTGTGTATGATTTGCCATCACTACTTAAAGCCCATTGATTAGGCGCCACATCAAAAATTATGGAGTAATTATTATTGGGGGTTACGTACTTTTTTGTACATGATGAAATAGCCGCTACAAACATAACAGCTAATACTATTAATAAACTTTTTCTCATATTGTCTTTTTTAGTTACTTGTATGATATAAATGGAACCAAAAGGTTTAAGCAATGGTTTTGTTTTTTTAAACTTTTAATTACAGAGCACAAAAAAGCCCATCCGCACAGCGGATGGGCTACGTAGTATATTATCAGTTAATTTAATCCTGTTCTTCTTGCTTCGGTTTTTTGCCCGAAGCTTTTTTGCCGGTAACTTTAATCTCGTTGGCTTCTTTATCATAGTCAACCACCATTATTTCCGAATCACCAAGCTCACCTTTTAGTATTTCTTCTGCAATGGGATCTTCCAGGTATTTTTGGATAGCGCGTTTAAGCGGGCGTGCGCCAAATTGCGAGTCGTAACCTTTATCGGCTATAAACTCTTTGGCACCTTCGGTAAGTTCAATTTTATAACCTAAGCTATTAACACGACCAAACAATGCAGCCAACTCAATATCAATAATTTTGAAGATCTCTTCTTTTCCTAATGAATTGAATACGATCACATCATCAATACGGTTCAAAAATTCCGGAGCGAAAGCGCGTTTTAAAGCATTTTCTATAACACCACGGGCATGCGCGTCGGTTTGGCTGGTTTGCGCTGCTGTACTGAAACCAACACCTTGTCCAAAATCCTTCAACTGGCGTGCGCCGATGTTTGAAGTCATGATGATTATAGCATTTCTGAAATCAACCTTACGACCCAATGAGTCAGTCAACTGACCTTCATCCAATACCTGTAACAATATGTTGAATACATCAGGGTGCGCTTTTTCAATCTCATCCAACAATACAACCGCGTATGGTTTACGGCGTACTTTCTCGGTTAATTGCCCGCCTTCTTCGTAACCCACATAGCCCGGAGGCGCTCCAACTAAGCGTGACACCGCGAATTTCTCCATATACTCGCTCATATCAATCTGTATCAGCGCGTCTTCGGTATCAAACATAAAGCGTGCAAGCTCCTTGGCCAGCTCGGTTTTACCTACGCCCGTAGGGCCCAGGAATATAAACGAGCCAATAGGCTTTTTAGGGTCTTTCAATCCGGCACGGGTACGTTGTATAGCACGGGCCAGTTTTTTAACCGCATCGTTTTGACCAATAATTTTCTCACCTATCTTTTCAGACATGTTCAATAATTTCTGGCTATCAGCCTGGCCAACTTTTTGTACCGGGATACCGGTCATCATTGATACCACCTCAGCAACATTATCTTCGGTTACGGTGTAACGTTTTGATTTTGTTTCGGCTTCCCAAACACCTTTGGCCTGTTCCAATTCTTCCAACAGATGCTTTTCAGTATCTCGTAATTTGGCCGCTTCCTCATACTTCTGGCTGCGCACAACTTTGTTCTTCTCTACTTTTATCTGCTCTATTTTATTCTCAATATCCAAAATTTCTTGCGGAACATGGATATTGGTTAGGTGCACACGCGAGCCTGACTCGTCCAGGGCGTCAATAGCCTTATCCGGTAAAAACCGGTCAGTTATATAGCGGGTAGTCAAAGCAACGCAGGCCTCAATGGCTTCCTGGGTGTAAGTTACGCCGTGATGCTCTTCGTATTTTTCCTTTATACGGGTCAATATTTCAACGGTCTCATCCGGTGTAGCCGGCTCAACCATTACCTTTTGAAAACGACGGTCTAAAGCGCCATCTTTTTCAATGTACTGGCGGTATTCATCCAGCGTGGTGGCGCCAATGCATTGTATTTCGCCCCTGGCCAAAGCCGGTTTAAACATGTTTGACGCATCTAACGATCCTGAAGCACCGCCCGCACCTACAATGGTATGGATCTCGTCAATAAATAAAATAACATCCGGCGATTTCTCCAACTCATTCATAACGGCTTTCATTCGCTCCTCAAACTGGCCGCGGTATTTTGTACCTGCCACCAGTGAAGCTAGATCAAGCGTAACTACCCGTTTGTTAAACAGCACGCGCGATACTTTACGTTGCACTATACGCAAGGCCAAACCTTCGGCAATGGCACTTTTACCAACACCCGGTTCGCCAATTAAAATTGGGTTATTCTTTTTACGGCGCGACAAGATTTGCGATACCCGCTCAATCTCTTTCTCTCTACCAACAATCGGATCAAGTTTGCCATCCTCCGCAGCGCGGGTTAAATCGCGGCCAAAGTTGTCAAGTACAGGGGTTTTTGATTTAATGTCTGATACCTTTTTAGGCTGATTGAATGCTTCTTCTTCTTTGAAATCATCATCTCCACCTGTTGGTGAGCCCGGCATTTCGTCAGTTACGTTATTTTTGTGCGATTCTACCTCGCCCTTAAATATTTCGTAATTAACATTAAACTGCATCAGTATCTGTGATGCAATGTTATCCTCATCGCGTAGTATAGACAGCAGCAAATGCTCTGTGCCTATTACATCACTTTTAAAAATTTTAGCTTCAAGGTAAGTTATCTTCAATACTTTTTCGGCTTGCTTGGTAAGCGGTATGCTGCCAATATGTACGTTAGTTCCTATAGTTCCTTTAACTGCGTCCTCAACAGAACGGCGAAGTCTGGCGGTATCAACAGTCAGTTCTTTAAGCAGTTTAATAGCTACCCCATCACCGTCTCTTATAAGCCCCAACAACAGATGTTCGGTACCTATATAATCATGCCCAAGGCGCAATGCCTCCTCTCTGCTGTATTGTATTACGTCCTTTACCCGCGGCGAAAATTTAGCTTCCATATATACTCCTATGTTAACACGCCCCAATATACCAAAAATTTGTATTGTTGGCAGCGCTTGTTTCCAACTTATCAACAATATTATTGCCAACTTTTAAGCTTCATCAAAAGCAGACATTATTATGATGTGCAATCTATTAAATTTAACGTTTATGCAATATTTAATTACGTTAAAAATAGCTAACCCCTGTTCATTTTTACATTTATTCAATGTTAACTGCCTGTTTGATAAATATTAGCCCAAAAAGTTTCACCCAATTGGGGCAATATTTGCCGGAAACACAATTATCGGGCAATACGTCAGTGTTTCTGACAGAAAGGCGGTTGGATTTAGTTTGCAGTTATTAATTTGCAGTGGGCAGCAGGAACATGTTATATAAGAAGGTTTTCACTTATAGTGAACTCCGACTAGATATTGCCACTGCAAACTGCCCATTACCTACTGCAAACTGTCACCTTGCGAAAATGCTATTGTTATTTCGGCCCCTTTATCTGTACCATCGCTTTTTATATCAAAAGCTCCGGCATGGCTTTCAATTATTGAGCGGCAATTGTACAAACCCAGGCCGGTGCCGTTACTTTTGGTGGTAAAACCCCGTTCAAACAGCCGCTCGCGTGTCTCGGGCGAAAATCCTTTGCCGTTATCTTTAACTTTTAACTCAATAATATCAGCGATTGCCTGTAGGGAAATGTGAATGTGCTTTTCATCCGTCTCCATATCAATGGCTTCCACACTGTTTTTAAGCACATTCAATATTACCTGCATTAATTTTGTGTGGTCGCCTTTTATAACGTAGGGGCCGGGGCCAATATTGGCATGTAACTGTATGCGCTTCTTTTCTAACGATGCCAGCAACATTGCCCGGCAATCTTTAATAATACTAACCAGGTTTACGGGTTTACGCTGATGCTGACCTTCATGCCCGGCCACAAACTGCCGCTGAATATTCAATATATCCTGAATATGGGTAGTAATATTCAATAGCTCATTTACCGATGCCGAAAGCTCAGCATTACCTTCGGTTTGCGTTTTAGCTATTCCTTCGGCTAGCGCAACAAGTGCGGTTGCCTTATCGGCGCCCAAAGCATTTGCAAACACCGTTTGTTGGTTACTGATAAAAAGCGAAAGGTTGTTTACTGCCTTAAGGTTGCCTTTTTCTAACACGCGGTTAATGCGGTTAAGGTAAGCCCCAAAGCCAACAAGCGCGTTACCAATGTCATGCAATATTTCTGATGCTATTTCAAATTTACCTTGTGCAATAGCTTTTTCTGTTTCCTGCTCCTTTTGCAGCGTAAGCTGTTCGTTAAGCGCCCTTAACTCCTCTGATTGCTCAGAAAGTTCCTCATTAAGTTGCCTCAGGGCTTCTTCCGCGTGCTTTCTGCGGGTTATGTTATGCCCTATGCCTAATATATGGCTTGTTCTGCCATCGGCATTTTGCACCGGCACCTTGGTGGTTAGCAACCATTGCTGCCGGCCATCAGTATCAAAAAAAAACTCCTCCTTATCAACAATAGACCGGCCGGTGTTAATAATGTCCATATCATCCTGATAGCAGCGCTCACCAATGGTACCTTGTAACAGCTCAAGGTCGGTTTTGCCTATCACATCATCTTCGCTAACTAACCCCAGCGATGTTACATCTGCCTGGTTGGCAATTATTTTCCGGCCTTTGTCATCCTTTATATATATAACATCGGGCAGGCTATCTATCAGGGTGCGCAGCAATGTGCTTTCCACATCGCTGCCGTTTATATGTGTCTTCATCTCAGCGTTGTTCATGGTTTTACAAAGGCAGGTTTATGGTAAATACCGCACCCTCATCATTCTTAACTTCAATGCTGCCACCATGCGCTACTATATATTGCTTAACTATGGCCAGCCCCAAACCGGTGCCCTGTTTCTTTTTCTTGGTTACAAACGGGTCAAAAAGAGTCCGCTGAATTTCCGGGGGAATACCCGGGCCATTATCCCGCACTTGTATACATATACTATTGTTTGTAAGCTGTGCGCTTAACTTTACAAAGGCATGCTTAACGCCATTATCATGCAGCGCATCAATGGCGTTGGCGGTTAAATTGCTAAACACCCGGCGCAATTTACTTTCATCGCCCTGCACCATAAGGCCTGCGGGTACGTCAACCTGGGTGCTGACCGAGGTTAAACCGGGGCGGCCTTCGTTCATGGCCAAAGCATCCGCAACGATCTTTTGCAATGGTATGGCCGATTTTTTTACAGGCTCGTTTCTGATAAAATCTAAGAAATCATCAAATATTTCTGATGCCTGCTCAGCACATTGGTCTATCAGATCTATCCATTGGCTTTCAATTCCATCGCGGCGTAACAGATCGGTAAGCATTTTAATGCTTTTTATTGGCGACCGCAAATCATGCATCACCATGCCAATCACCTGTCCAACTGCAGAAAGTTTCTCGTTCTGTATCAGTTTTTCATTCAGTTCGGCATTGCGTATGGCCTGCGCGGCATTTTGTATAAAAAGCCGCAGCAGGTACATCTTTTCTATTTTCAGCTTCTCTTGTTTTTTCAAGATGGCAAAAACAGTGTAGTTGTCCATCCGGGCTAAAAAAAGCTCATCAACCTGTACCACTTCATCCTCTTTTATGTCGATATTTTTTACCCTTGCAATCAGTTCGTCGGCATTAACATTGTTCTCCAACGCGCCTATTGATAGTATCTTTTCGTAGGTAAAATCATCATGCAGTTTGCCTATCAAAGCCAAGTCGGTGTCAACAAAACCAGCCAGCTGATCTAAAATATTCTTAAGCAGCGCATCCAGCTGGTGTTTGTTAAGGCCAATGGTTGAAATAGAGGCTATCAGTTTTTCCAGATTGCGCAGTTTGTTATAATCTGTTACTGCTTTGGTAGCTATCTGTATTATCTCTTCGGGGGCATATGGCTTGCAATGATAGCCAACATTTTGCCCGGCCTGTTCAACAATCTCGTCAATAGAGCGGTCGCTGTAAGCGGTAATGAAGATTATCTCCACCTTCATGTCGTGCTTGCGTATTTCTATCGCCGTTTCTAACCCGCTCATGCCTGGCATACGCATATCTAAAAATATTACAGCGTAAGGGCGCTGCTCTTCAATGGCCTTTTTTACAAGCCTTACACCCTCCATCCCATTTGCGGCCTTTTCAACTGTAAAAATGGGTATATTGGGTGTCCTGGTAGCTAACAATGGCTTCGGCGCATCAAACAGTACATTAATGGCATCATTCATATTGTCGTAATCTTCAAACGACGATTGCGGCATTAATATCTCCGCGATATTGTCCCGAACCATTTCCTCATCATCTATAATAAGGATGGAAGTGTTCACTTCGTTCATAAATTGGTTAAAAAAACAGTGTGTACGCTTAGTACGAAACAGGTAGTACTTTAGTTTCGTAATGAATTGTAGCCTAAGCTAATAAAATAAAGCGAGATCTGCGTTGTGCAATATTGGTAGCAGTGGCGGTAGCGATTGGTAGTAGATTGGTGGGTGTTCAAAGTCTACAGTAATTGCTACTAATTACTGCTACCGCAAACTACCTATAAGCTTCGTGCCTTATCTTTAATATTTTAAGCGACAGGCCAACCAAAAACACCGTTGCTATAAGGTAGCGCGGCAGGGTGTGCGGCGTATTGTCTGGCGCTTGCTTTTTCAAACGCCGTTTCTCGCGCTCAATGCTTTCCAACCGGTCGGCAAAAAGCTTTATGTTTTCTTTAAATGCGATGTCTTCGCTTTTAAAATCAGGATTTTGCGGCCAGGCATAGCGCAGGGCCTCTACCCTGGGCTTTACCGGGAACTGCTTGCTCTTAAAAACAAAGCCTTCGGTATAATCTACAAAACTCTCCCAACGCGGCGACTCATAACCCTCGTCCATCAGGTCGGCTACTTTATGGAACCACACTAAACCTACGCGCTG
>Ga0247814_10000524_pt1 | contig 29413 bp, 20 predicted proteins | sample UWRJL179409R1_FD_179947 | JGI IMG/M metagenome (GOLD analysis project Ga0247814, IMG submission 179947) | Plant litter microbial communities from Arlington Agricultural Research Station in Wisconsin, United States - UWRJ-L179-409R-1 | ecosystem: Environmental > Terrestrial > Plant litter >... | reverse complement strand
TCTATTGTTACTTATCGAATAAGGATTATTAAGAATAGTACGATAAATTTGGAATTCATAACCATTGTATTTATTTAAACCATCAATAGTTCCTAGCCAGACAAAACCTTCCCTATCCTGAAAAATATCAAGACAAGTACTACTGGAAAGTCCTTTTGAGGTATCAAAATTTTCAAATTTTAAATTGGAATATTGGGCCTGAACACAGCAAGCAATCCATACAAATAAGAAAGCAATTTTATTTTTTATTTTCATTCTATTTCTTCCTAAAACTTTAAATAATTTACAGGATTACAGTTAATATGATCAAAAATAAGTGATTTTTGAAGTAAATTCGACAACTTAAATACTCTTTTTTTGTTTTATATTCTTTGTCTTTTGTATTTATAAGAAAAAAACTCCATTATTAATTTTCTTTGTCGAAAAACAATTTTCACAAAAAAATTAGAGTAAAAAACAATGCTGTCTTTTACTCTAATTATATGTATTTATTTAGGGCTTGTTATTAATAGGAAAACGACAAAACTATTCATTAAAAATAAACTAACTGTTCTGAACTATACTGAGTTTTTAAAATTTACACCAATGAAATTTCTTTACAAAGAAACAATGCCCATAACCACGGCAGTTTTTACAGCTTCGGCAGTATTAGCAACTTTCATTTTATTGATAATATTTTGTCTATGTCTATAAACCGTATGTACTGCAATGTGTAATTCTTCGGCAATTTGTTTGCTCCCTAATCCTTTGGCTACCAAAGTCAAAATTTCTAATTCGCGTTGGCTTAGTAGATTTTTAGCACTATTAGCATATTTTTCATAAGCAATCACTTCTCCTGTTTGTACATCGATAATTTTACCATCAATTCCTTTACTCGGAATTAAATCTGTAGCAGGTGCGTATAGACAAAGTGCTAACCAAACACTTCCATTAGGAAGACTTTTTACATAAATAGTTCGATGATTAATATAAGAATAACTACCATCTGTATTTTGAACCCGAATTCGGCTAAAAGTACTATACCTACTACGTTCCTTTTGATCAATGCCTTTTAGAAATTGAAAATAATTCAGTTCTAAAACATGGCGTTCTATAATATCATCTGGATGAATTTTACTGAATATAGCTTCTTCAAAAGCCGAATCAATAACTGTATTTTCCGTAGCCAAACCAAAAATTTGCCCAAAACTCCCTGAATAGATGTAACTACAATTAGCTTGAAAATCAGAAAGAACCCCTACACACTGATCGATTCTAACATAAGAAGCAACCATTTCCTGATAGGTTTTAATACTTTCCTGTTCGGCTGCAGCAAAATTCTGATCTAATAAAGTAGCTGTCAATTCTTGTAAAACATCACTTTTTGTAATACTCATAGTAATAAATGGTTAATTTTGGGTATTGTAACAGGATTGGCATTCCTATACATTTGTATTGCTAAAATATATTTTTTAGTGGATTAAACAACCTTAATTATAAAAACAATATCTTTTATGAAAACAAAAATCACTAGTATCAGTGCGTTGTTACTTATTGCTCTTTTTGCTAATTGCGAAAACAAGAATAAATCAAGTCAATCTACAGCCGAAATTACTCCCGAAACTAAAACCACCAACGTAGATTCGGCACGTGTAAACGGAACAGCATGCGATATTACCATTTCGGGCATTCATTTTACCAAATCAGTTAATGGTGCAGATACACTAGCCACAGCAGATACTAATGGCAAAGTAACTTTTAAAACGGGTGCCAAAAAGGATTACTTCTCTGATCCAAATGGAAAATTATCGAATAACACTGCCCCTATTTTGTTATCCAAAATAGACAATAAAAAACCTTTTACTTTAATTTCAAAAGTTACTCCTGAGTTCACAAAAGAAGGTTTGTATAATGCAGGTGTATTGTATATTTATGTGCATGATAATTTCTGGCAAAAACTGTGTTATGAACAAGACGAACGTGGAAATCATCGCATGGTAAGCGTTAGAACTATAGGCACATCTGACGATAATAATCACGATAAAGTAACTACTCCTTCAATTTACATGAAAATTTCTTCGGATACCGAAACCGTTGCGAGTTATTATTCATATGATAAAAAAAACTGGCACATGGTACGTTTATACGAAAACAATTACCCTGCTGAAATTTGGGTAGGAATTAGTAATCAATGTCCAATAGATAAAGGCTCTTTTAGTGTCTTTGAAGATCTTAGTTTAGTTCAAAATAGTGTTACTGATTTCAGAATGGGGAATTAATTAGATTCATTCCTCTTACCATAAAAAAACCTCGTTCTCCCAAATATTGAGAGTAAACGAGGTTTTTTATATTTTATAAAGTTTTAAAGTAAATAGAAATTCTAATCTTTTTTGATAAAATACAGCGGTTGCGTATAATTTGCAATCGAAACCAAAGCATTAAAGATATATTGCGATACCAAAGCTCCTCCCTGAATATTTATCAAATCAATATCATCTTCCGGAGTGTGGTATTGCGGATGTCCTCCGGTATGGAATCCTATTGCTGATATGGAAGATTTATAAAAAGAAACATGATCAGATCCGCCTACTCCACCAGCATGAATAACTGGATTTAAGCCACTATTTTCTCCTAGTTCCTTCATTAATTCAACGCCATTAGGAAAAGTTCCAGCACCTCCCATAAAAATTTGTTTTTCTGTATTCAGTCTGCCTACCATATCCATATTCAGCATTACTTTGACGGCTTCTTTTGGAATTGGTAAGTGATTTACAAAATATTTAGAACCTAATAAACCTTCTTCTTCTCCACTAAAGGAAATGAAAATAATACTTCTTTTGGGTTTGGTTTCTAATTGAGATACTTGCTCTAAAATACACAATAAAGCTGCGACTCCAGAAGCATTATCATCGGCTCCATTATGAATCGCTACTGTATCCTTCTTCTTGCTCCCAGAAGTCATTCCTCCCCATCCCCAATGATCATAATGCGCTCCTATGACTATAAATTCGTTTTTTAGTTTTTCATCTGAACCTTCAATATAGCCCACAACATTTTGAGTGGTTACAGTATCTGATTTCATTTTATTAATTCCCTCTTTTACAAATAATTGAAGAGATTGATAATAATTTTCATTGAATTTTTTCAGATTGTATTTCTTAAAATACTTTCTAATGTAAGCTGCTGCATCATTATTTCCTTTCGTTCCAGGAAAACGCCCTTCCATTTTATCTGATGAAAGATATTTATCGTGTTTGTAAAATGTTTTGGAATTTATAACATGCTGAGCATTTACAGCAGTATTCAAAAATAATACACTAATGAAAAAGAGTTTCATTTTTAAGTTTTTTAAAAACAACATCATTCGCTTTTTTAAAATTTAAAATTACTCGAGTTCAAAAATTTTATCCATTAGTATCCATTTTTCTCCTGGTTTAGAACCTGGTAAGGCCTTTTGAAATTTCCACATTAAAGTTTCCCATTCCTGAACTTTTAAATTTTGATAATCTAATTTTGCTTTTTTCTCAAAAGAAAAATCCGAATTAGCTTCTACAAGCATCATCAAACGGTTTCCAATATTATAAATTTCCAAATTGATAATTCCTGCATCTTTAATACTTTGTGAAATTTCCGGCCAAACGTGCTGATGCAACCTGATGTATTCTTCTATTAGGTTCGGATCTTCTTTTAAATCTAAAGTAAGACAGTATTTTTGCATAATTTTTTTCTATTTAATTTTTTATTTTTTACAAGCTTCAATAGCATTCGAAAAGTCAGATTATTGCTGTAATTCGAATGCAACATGTTTGATGTATTTTCGATTATAAGTATATAAAACATGAATTTTACCATCGCTGGATTGAATGATTGCCGGATAGCTAAATTCCCCTTCTGTCTGATTTTCGAGATCAAATAATTTTTGCCATTTTATTCCATCATTCGAATATTCGACATCCAAAACATTTCGACCATTGAACCAATCTTTTCCCTGTGGTAATGGATTATTAACCAATAAAAATGACTTTTTAGATAACGTTACCGCATCAATTCCGGAATTGGAATTCACAACAGCAATACTATCTGTTTCTTTCCAGGTATGTCCATTGTCTTCTGACCAGGTTGCAATCAATTTATTGTGTTTGCTTCTGGACAACATCTGAATTTTTTTTGGAGAATGAACTAAAAACGTTGGCTGAATAATCTGAAAATCTTGCGGATTTTCAATCGCTATTTTTTCCCAGGATTCAGTAGCCTCGGTATATTTTTCTACATGAACATTCCATTTGTTGCCTTCCACACTTTCAGTACTGCTTCCGCATAAAATTTCCCCCGGAGTGGTTTCAATTGGTTTATTTTTTATTGGACCAAGAATACCTTCTGGCAAATATTTTGGATCACTCCAGCTAACGCCATTATCTTTCGAAATTACCATCGCACCAAACCATTCTCTTGGATTTTTTCCAACTTTATAAAACAAATATAAATTTTCACTTTTACTCTTAAACAGCACTGGATTCCAACACGGCAAAGTATCTTTTTGATTAATTAAAGGCGGAATAATAAGTTGTGGAACCGACCATTTTTTTTGGTTATAAACCGAAAAATAAATCCCAACATCTTTAGCGCCTTCGTATTTGCCACCAAACCATGCCGCCATCAATTGGTTTGGCTTCAACTCCACTAATGTTGCCGAATGGCTGTTATCAGTTACGGGCGGATTAGCTATAAAAGTATTCGTAATATTAATTGCCTTGGGTACTTTTAATGACGAACAAGAAAGACATCCTAAAACGAATACTAAAATGAAATATTTGAATTTTAAAATCATTGCGAATTGTAACTATTTGTTTTACTTTTTACTTAAACGCAACTTGTGTCCTGCAATGGCATAATATAAAATCACGAGATAACACGGCAATAAAATCCAATATCCCTTAGTGGAAGCGGTTGCTGTAGCCAATGCATCGTTCATTCCCTGAGCAATATATTCTGCCTTATTTAAATCAACTATTTTGCCATATAATGGCGGAATTATTGCTCCCCCAGAGATAGCCATAATTAATAATGCCGAAGCTGTTTTAGTAAATTTACCCAAACCTTTTAGCGTTAACGGCCAAACCGCAGGCCAAACCAAAGCATTTGCCATTCCTAATGCGGCTACAAATAATACCGAAGTAAATCCATCAGTAAAAACAATACAAAATGACAATACGATTCCTAAAATAGCACTCAGTTTTAAAGCTAGAGTTTGCGTAATGTATTTAGGAATTAAAAACGCACCCAAAGCATAAGTCGCTACCATAGCCATCAAAGTGAAGGTGGTAAAAAACTTAGCATCGGCAACTGGAATGCCAAGTGAAATTCCGTAAGCAATAATCGTATCTCCAGCAATTACCTCAACACCTACGTACATAAAAAGCGTAAATACTCCAAGCCATAAATGTGGAAATTGAAAAATACTCGTTTTAGTGGTGCTACCGTCTTTTGGTTCTTCAATCGGTTCCGCTTCTACATCTGGCAATGGTGCTTTTCGAATTAGTATTCCCAAAATAAACAAAACCAAAGCCATTATCACATAAGGTGTTACCACACTATCAGCCATTGTATTTAATAATGCTGCTTTTTCGGCAGCGCTTACTACGTCTAGTTTTTCTTTAATTTCATCAATCCCTGATAATAACAACGCGCCAAAAATAAGCGAGCCTAATGCTCCAGCCACTTTATTAGCAATTCCCATAATGGAAATGCGTTTTGCCGCGCTATCAATAGGACCTAAAATGGTAATGTATGGATTTGATGCTGTTTGCAATAAAGTCATTCCTGCACCTTGAATAAATATTCCGCTTAGAAACATCCAATAGGTTCTTGCCTCGGCAGCTGGAATAAAAACCAAAGCGCCTAAGCCCATTATAAATAAACCCAATGACATTCCTTTTTTATAACCAATCCTGGATAAAATATAAGAAGCTGGCAAGGCCATCACCACGAATGAGATATAAGAAGCCGAAGCTACTAAAAGCGATTGTGCCGATGTTAATTCGTTTATTGTTTTCATAAACGGAATTAACGCACCATTAATCCAGGTTACAAATCCGAAAATAAAAAATAGTCCTGCTATAATTATAATGGGAATTAAGGTTGTATTTTTTGTTTGAGAAGAGGTGCTACTTGCCATAAGCATTCATTTATTTTTTAATAATTTCAATTCTTGTTTTATATCTATTTCAAATCTTTTATGATGAAGATTTGATACTATTTTTCTAATTAAAAGGGTTTTATTTTAGCGAATGCTATCCAGAATAGCTTTAATAGTATCGCTATCCGAATGAACAATAATACGATCGTCAAATAATTTTTGATTGTTCATCGACAGTTTTTCATCCATTTTTTGATAGCTTATTACAGCCGCTGAACAATGAATTTCTTTAAATTCCTTATTTTTAAATAAGACGGCATTCTCTTTATTGATTCCTCCTCCCGGAAGAATGATAATGTTATTATTTGCTCTTTCTTTCAACGCATTCAAAGAATCTATTCCTTCAAGAGCGGTGTGTTTTTTTCCTGAAGTCAACACTCTGGTTGCTCCAGTTGTTATTAATTGTTCTAAAGCTTCAAAAGTATTTTCGATCCAATCAAAAGCTCTGTGAAAAGTAAATTCTAATGGTTTAGACCATTCGATTAATTCCTTTGTTCTTACAATATCAATAGTGTTGTCTGGATTTAGAACGCCAGAAACAATTCCGTTACAGCCTAAATCTTTACACAATTGAATATCTGTTTTCATAATAGCAAATTCTTCATCCGAATAAGTGAAATTGCCACTTCTGGGACGTATCAGCACATTAACAGGAATGTTTACTGTTGCTAAAACATTTTTAAGTAATCCATAAGAAGGAGTTATTCCTCCAACTGCTAATTCGGAACACAATTCTATTCGATGAGCTCCTGCATTTTGCGCATTAATTGCCGATTGAAAAGAAGAAGCACAAATTTCTAATACCATATTTTCAAACTTTTATACAATAGTATTCTGGTGAATCTATTTCGAATTCTAATCTTAAAAAGACAAAAGGAGAGCTGACTCTCCTTTTTATCTCTTAAGTAACGAATCTCGTTTTCTTTAATTCTATTTATTTGGTATCCCACCAAAGTCTTGTACCTCCTGAATCAGGACCTTTAAGTTTAGTAATGGCATCTGTAACAGCATCTCTGTTAGCAGAATATTCATTAGTAACATAAATTACACGTTTCATTAAGGTTTTTCCAACTCCAGCATCATTATTATCTGTATTAATTACAGGATAAATTACTTTAGCATCACTTCTGCGCATATCTGCCCAGGATTCCCAAGATTCAGGAAAAACAGCTAAATATTTTTGAACTGCAATTTGAGTACGTTGAGTTGCCACTGAAGCCTGCCATGCAACCGGAACCGTAACTGGAACAGTTTGTAATCCAATATTTGGATACAATGTTGCTGCATTTGGAATAGATGGCAAAGTGTTTCCTGCAATATAATTATTAATAGCAGTTGCATCAGTAATTCCCCATTGTCTCATTGATAATGCAATTCCTTGTTCGTACAAACTTCTTGCTGTACCGCCCATAGCCCATCCATTTAAAGCACCTTCGGCTCTGGTTAAATAATTTTCAGAAGCCATTAATACTTCAATATTTTTACTTTCACTAAGAGTTCCGTTAGCACCACTTCCTAATACATCATTGTTAAACATAGAGAAAGTTGTTGTTCCAAACTGACCTTGTAAACCTCCTACTGGACGACCTCTGTAAATTTGAGCTGCAGGTAATGCTGTAGGATTAATTGGTGCAAACCATTTAGCTAATCTAGGATCATTGTATCCTACAAGTAAACTTTCCATTGAAGCTGTCATGTAATACCCCCAGGCATTTACAATCATGTTTAAATTGTTTGGAGTAATATTACTCACTTTAAAAGTCGCACTTTGCTCATTTGTTTCTATAATACCCGCAGCAACTGCTGCTTCTGCCTGAGTTTTTGCTTTTCCAGCATCAATGTCTGAAATTCTTAATGCTAAACGCAGTTTTAAACTGTTTCCAAATCTTCTCCAGTTTTGTACATTTCCTGAATAGATTCTATCATTAGGCTGAAGTGTACCAACCGTAGTTAAAGAAGTAGAACTTAAAACTGTATTCGCTTCATCTAATAATTTAAAAAAGTCTTCGTAAATAGATTCTACGCTGTCATAAGGTACTTTTTCTTTATTATTACCCGCTTCTGTATAAGGAATTGGTCCGTAAGCATCTGTCATTTGATTGTACATAAATACTTTCCAGATTTTTAATACTGCAAGAGCTTCAGCATTTCCTTCAGATGCTTTAAAAGCATTGTTTAAAGCTGGTACAGCAACAGTATAGAATCGCAACCATCCACGTCCTTCATATCCGTTTACAAAAGCATTTCTCTCAGTACCATAACCACAGCTTAAATAATGTGTAAATGTTGATGGTAAAATACCTGTTGCAATACCCCAGGTTCCCTGATCATCCACTCCAGGAGAAGAATAAGAACCGTGATGTATTCCAGCATACAATGCTGATGCAAAAGCCGGACCTGCAAGAGTTTGATCTAATTGCTCCTCAGTAAGCGTATTTTTATTTGTATTAATCTCATCAAAGTCTTTGGTACAGCTTGAAAAAACAGCGAGCATAGACATGACAACTCCTATTGATTTAATTTTATAATTTTTCATATTATCTCTCTTTTTTTTAATTAAAATCCGAATCTTACATTAACACCATACTCTCTTGTTGAAGGAATATTGAAAGATTCGATACCTTGTAAATTTCCTGTACCTGCTCCAGCTTCCGGATCAAAATATTTTGCTTCGTTTAAGAAGAAGAATAAATTTCTTCCTACTATAGAGAAATCAATACTTGATAAACCTGTTTTTTGCAACATTTGTTTTGGTAATGAATATCCAAAAACAAGTTCTCTTAATCTAATGTTTGTAGCATCATAAATAAAAGGTTCTGCAACTGGAGTTCTTTGTCCAATAGCTGTCCAATATTGTTCTGCAGTAATGCTTGTCGTATTTGGAACAAATGTAGATCCACTAGCAACAACTCCAGGAACAACAATTCCACCTTCTCTTCCTGCTAAAGTAATATCACTTACCCCTAAACCTGCTTGTCTTGCCTGAGTATATGAAATCACTTCTCCACCGATTCTAAAATCAACAAGGAAACTTAAATTAAAATCTTTGTATCTGAAATTATTTTTTAAACCTGCAGTCCAGTCTGGATTAAAGTTACCTGCACGAACACTAAAATCGTCTGTCGCTAAAGGAATACCTGCTGAGTTTACAATAAGTTGACCATCATCTGTTCTTTGAAATCCTTTTATGTATAGATCACCATATTCTCCGCCTTTAATTACTTTACTTCTAACTAACCTTCCTTCTCCAATAACCAATTCTTCTCTATTATCATAGATTGAAGTAATTTTAGATTTATAAGAAGCATAATTAGCCATCACATCCCAGCTAAAGTTTTCTGTTTGAACAGGAGTTGCAGTAAGCGTAAGCTCAATACCTTTATTTTCGATATCCCCTCCGTTTAACACCGCTCTTGATTTAGAAGAAGATTCAGGAGTATTGATGTAAAAGATTTGATCTGAAGTTTTAGTTTGGAAATACGTAAAATCTAATCCTAAACGATTTTTAAGAAACTTAACTTCTGCACCAAACTCAGAAGAACTAGACATCTCTGGTTTCAAGTTAGGATTTGCAGCTGTAGTTTGAGAGTACAACATACCTCCGTTACCACCAATGTAAGATAACTGAGAACTCGTTTGATAAGGATCAGTATCATTACCTACTTTTGCATAAGAAGCTCTTACTTTAGCAAAACTAAAAGCTTCAGGCAATGTAACCATATCAGAGATTACAGCAGAAAGACCAACTGAAGGATAGAAGAATGATCTATTTTGCGAAGGCAATGCAGAAGACCAGTCATTTCTAGCTGTTACATCTAAGAATAAATAATTTTTGAAACCAATTTGTGTAAATCCATAAACTGAATTCACTTGTTTTTCTGATGCTGTTGAAGTAGATCCAACAGTTGCTACGTTGATCAAAGAAAAGTAATTTCTTTTACTTAAAACACCACCAGATGTTAATCCAGAACTTTCTTGTTTTAACATGTTAGCTCCAGCGTTAAGCCCTACTGTAAAGTCACCAAATGTTTGTTTGTATGAAAGTAATGCATCAGTATTGAACTCGCTTACTTTTTCATATGATTCAGTATAAGAACCTAAGTTGTTATTAAAGGCTCTGGTTGCATATCTGTTTCTAACTGCATTATTAGTCATTTGATCTAAACCAGCTCTAACTTGTAAACTTAAAGCACTTGTAATATCATATTTAAGAGAGGCAAGACCAATAAATCTATTTCTTTTGTCTTCACGAGAATCATCACGTAATGCTGACCAATAAGGGTTTCCTCCTGGAGATCCTGCTTCGTCAATAAAATAGTTTTGTTGTAATTGTCCTGCAGCATCAGTATATTCAAAATCTCTGTATTCATTAAATTTAATACTACGAGGCAATAAATAAGCTGATGTTCCAATAGACTCTTCACCTGTTCGAAGTAAATTATCAATATTTTGAACGATATAATTTGTTTTTACATCCAAAGAAAATTTGTCCGATAATTTACTAGTCAATCTTAAATTCAGGTTGTGTCTGTCTAAAGCATTACCTCCTACAATACCTTCAGCCTGAGTATTGGTATAAGAGAAATAACCTTGAGCTTTTTCATTTCCTGTAGTTACAGATACTGTATTAGCAAAATTATAACCTGTTTTATAAAAATCAATAACGTTGTCTGGCTGTGCCGAATAACTAGTAGTTGCTGGACCTGCATAATTAGGATTACGAGCTAATTGCCATGCCGAAACCTGACTTCCATTCAAGCGTCCTCCCCAACTTGATACCGAAATAGGATTGTAAACTCCCTGATCTCCTTGTCCGTATTCGTTTTGGAAATTTGTCAAATTGTAAGCTGAAGAAGCCATAAAGTTAGATGACAATGAAACCGAAGTTTTACCCGCTTTTCCTGATTTTGTAGTAATCAAAATTACCCCATTACTCGCTCTGTTTCCATAAAGTGCCGCAGCAGATGGTCCTTTAAGAACTGTCATCGAAGCAATATCTTCAGGGTTAATGTTAGAGATACCATCTGGCTGAGTAGTTCCTCCTGTATCAATATCAGGATTACCAGTTGTAGTTCCGTTACTAATTGGCACACCATCTATAACATACAGCGGCTGGTTGTTTCCATTAAGAGATCGATTCCCTCTTAAAGTAATTCTTGACGAACTTCCTACCCCATTAGAAGTTGTCGAGAAATTAAGACCTGCTACTTTTCCCGAAAGTGAATTAGCAACGTTTAAAGATCTTGCCTGAGAAATCTCGTCTACATTAACATTTTGGGCTGAGTACGTAATTGCTTTTTTCTCCCTTTTAATACCTAAAGCAGTTACAACAACTTCCCCTAACTGTTCCGCATCTTCCGTTAAAGACATGTTTACAGTAGTTGAACTTCCAACAACAATTTCTTTAGTAACTGATCCCATGAAGGAAAATACCAAAGTAGCTGATTGATTGGGAACACTAATACTGTACTTACCATCCATATCCGTTGATACACCATTTGTTGTTCCTTTAACAACAATGTTTGCTCCTGGCAGTGGAATACCGCTTTTAGCATCTGTAACTGTCCCTTTTACCGTGGTTTGGGCTTGAGCGAATTGAAATCCGAACAAGCAAAACACAAACAGTAGTTTTAATACATTTTGAATCATAATTTGGTTTTTAGTTATTAATTTGTCTTCATTAGAACTAACCACAGGGTTAATACTTTGTTAAATTTATCACTATAAAACGTTATCAGAATATAATTTCGACCAATGACATATTTGCAAAGGTGTTTGTTAATTTCGTTGTTTTTTTTAAGACAAAATCCTCTTAAAATTCCACAATTACTAATCAAATCTAAATAGTCTTCATTATTTCACAATATAAAGTAAGCCATTATAAACGGAAAAACACCAAGCTTTTGTTAAAGATTGGTGTTTTCTTGCTTATTAATAAAAAAATGATTTTAATTTTTTTTTAAAACCAATTAAACGGGGTTTAATTCAAAACTTTGAAATTGGTTTTCAATAAATCTGTCGAATTTCCTCCTACCATAACTTCAAAATCGCCAGGTTCTACTACATTTTTCATTTCCCGGTTCCAAATAGCCAATTCATCAGGAGTTAAAGTAAATTCTACCTTTTCAGTCGTTCCTTTTTTAATAAAAATTCGCTTAAAACCTTTCAATGTTTTTTGTGGTGTGGTTACACTACTATAAACATCATTAATGTACAGTTGTACTACTTCGTCACCATCATAATTTCCAGTATTTTTAACATCAATGCTTACTTTTAAACTTCCATCTGCTTTAATTTCAGAAGTACTTAAAGTTAAATTCGAATATTCGAATGTGGTATAACTCAATCCGTATCCAAAAGTATACAATGGATTTTCACTTTCAGAAACATAACGATGTATGGCTGATGGTTTTTGATTGTAATAAATAGGTAATTGTCCTACCGATTTTGGAAAAGTAATTGGCAATCTGCCGCCTGGATTGTAATTTCCAAACAAAACATCAGCTACTGCTTTTCCTCCTGCTTCTCCTGGAAACCAACCTTCCACAATAGCTGGAATATTTTCATTAATCCAGTTTATAGAAAGCGGACGACCATTTAACAACACACAAACTACTGGAGTTCCTGTTTTTTGAATCGCTTCAATTAATTCCTGTTGCATTCCGTGTAAATCTAAAGAAGCAACATCTCTGTTTTCTTCCACTAATTCGTTTGATTCTCCTAAAACCACAACGGCAACATCGGCTTTTTTAGCAATATCGATTGCTGGCTGGAAGTTTATCTTATCTAAGTTCCAACGCAAATGCGCTCGGGCTCCCCAGCCACCTTCCCACATTTCAATGCGGACTTTGTATTTTTTTCCTGCTTCAATGTTTTTTGGAGTAGTTACAATACTCGTTGCTCCTTTTGTCCAGTTGTCAATTACCAATTGATCGTCAATCCACATTCTGATTCCGTCATCAGAACTTAATCCCAACCAACCGTCAAATGATTTTTCTGATTGAATGTAACCGTTCCAGCGAATAGAAAAATCATCATCATTCACCCCTACACCCGGATTCCAAGGCCAGTCAAATTCTAATTGACTATCAATACGTGTTAATGCAGGAGTTCCTTCCACATTTCTGTTATTGAAATATTCCCCTTTTAATCCATTTTGAGAACCATCAGGAGTAAATAAATATTTAGACGGAATAATTTGTCCTTTTACAATCAAAGGAACACCTTCTTCATAAAGTACATTGGTATTTTTACCCACCACTTGTTGGATTCCTTCCAGCACTGTAGTTCCTACTTTATTTTTAACCGCATATCCTCCTAATCTTGATGCATCGGCATTAGGTCCGATAACAGCAATAGTTTGAATGTCTTTTTTCAGAGGTAAAAGATTGTTTTCATTTTTCAATAAAACCATCGATTTATGTCCTGCTTCAAGGGCGATGTCCTGATTTTCTTTGGTATGAAAACGCTCTTTAATTAGATTTTTGTCTGTATATGGATTTTCGAATAAACCTAACATAAACTTCAATCGTAAAACACCACCAGCCGCACGGTCAATTTGTTCCATAGTCAGTTTCTTTTCATTTACCAACTCAATCAGACTTTGTTGCCAAAATTCATTCGTAAAATCATAAAATTGCATATCCACTCCTGCAGCAACTGCTTCACGGATACTTTCTTTTGGAGAATTGGTCACATAATGTGTGGTTTGAAGGTATTTAATAGCTCCCAAATCAGAAACTACAATTCCTTTGAAACCCCATTCTTTTCGTAAAACATCAGTCAACAACCAATGATTAGCAGCACAAGGAATCCCGTCTAATTCAGAATAAGCACACATGGTTCCTAAAGCGCCACCTTTTGTAAATGCTTTTTGAAAAGAAGGCAAATGATCTTCACGAGCCGAACGTTCGCCCACTAAAATAGGAGAAGAATTTCCTCCCGCTTGTGGAATTCCGTGAACAGCAAAATGTTTAGGTTCAGCAATAATCGAACGATCTGATTTTAAATCATCGCGTTGCATTCCTTTAATCATTGCTAAACCAATTTCACTGTTCAAGTAAGCATCTTCACCAAAAGTTTCGGCCACTCTTCCCCATCTTGGCTCACGACCTAAATCTAAATTGGGTCCAAGGCCAAAATGAACACCGTGCGCTCTGGCTTCGGTAGCAATTACTTTCCCTACTTTATCCATTAAATTAGTGTCCCAACTAGCTCCCAAACCAATGTTCATGGGGAAAGCTGTACTTCCGTCATCTAAATAACCGTGAAGCATCTCACACATAATCAATGCTGGAATTCCCCAACGGTTGTTTTTAATCACTTCTTTTTGAAGATCATTAATCATTTTTGCCGAACGCGGATAAATATCATGAATGGCTCCTATTCCTAATTTTCCAATTTTAGCATTGGATTTCGTTTTAGAGAAATCTTCTTTTTCTTTAAAAAATTCGCCTTTATACATATCCATTTGGCGTACTTTTTCTTCCAGACTCATTCGACTCAACAAGTCTTTTACCCGCGCTTCAACTTCTAATTTGGAATCCTGATAAGGTAATTTTTTTTGAGCAAAGCTAAGGCTGCTAAAACCTACAAATGCTACTAAAACAAGACTTATCTTTTTTACTTTTATTACTAACATAAAGTTGTTTTTTTAATTTTGAATCAATTTTAAGCTTGTTCCATTTACAAAATCATCATGCGAAATAAAATAACTATTTATTGTTTTTCCGTCTAATTGAATTTGCTTGATTGTGCCGTCATTATTGACTTCTCGCTCAATTACAATGTTTTCTTTTTTATAATAATTAGCATCTAATTTGATGGTAATTTTATCAAACATAGGCGTTGTAATCGTGTAAACAGGTTCTCCAGGAGCAATAGGATAAATTCCCATCATCGAATACACTAACCAGGCTGACATAGTTCCTGTATCATCATTTCCAGGTAATCCTTTTGGCTTGTTTTGAAAATATTCGCGAACTAATTTTTTAACCAAATCCTGACTTTTAAATTCTTCTCCTTTCAAATAATTAAACAAATACGGATAAGCAATATCAGGTTCGTTTGCCATATCAAATTGCTTGCTATCAAATACTTTTTGCAATTGGCTGGAGAAGCCTTTATTTCCACCCATCAATTGGATCAAACCTTTAATATCGTGCGGAACCATAAAAGCATATTGCCAGGCATTCCCTTCGATAAAACCTACATTCTCCTCAAAATTAGCACCCGAAACAGGATCAAATGGTTCATACCATTTTCCGTCAGCTAGTCTTGGTCGCAATAATTTTAAATTTTTATCGAATAACTTTTTGTACGATAACGAACGCTTTTTAAATCGATTCGCATCGGCAGTTTTTCCCAGGGCTTTCGCCAAAAGTGAAATGGAATAATCTGACGCATTGTATTCTTGTGTGGTAGAAACGGGTCCACGATCATTAGTAGTCAAATATCCTTTTTCGATGTAATCTTTCAATCCTGGACGTAATGGATTATTCTCCATTTGATCAGCGCCTTTCAGCATTGCCTTATAGGCTTTTTGAACATCAAAATCACGAATTCCTTTTAGATACGTATCTGCAATTACAATACTGGCAGGGTCGCCTACCATCGTAAAAGTTTCGGTAGAATTCAATTCCCATTTAGGCAACCAGCCATTTTCATCGTACATTTCGAGCATACTTTTCACCATATCCGATTGTTGTTTTGGATAAGCCAAAGACATCAGTTGGTGTAAATTTCTATACGTATCCCAAAGTGAAAATACGGTGTAACGAGTGCCATCCGTTTTTCCAATTTTACTTCTTTTTATTTCAGGATATTCTCCGTTAACATCATTCAGTGTATTCGGATGAATCAAAGTGTGATACAATGCGGTGTAAAAAATAGTTTTATCGTCTTTTGAACCGCCTTCAACTAGAATTTTAGAAAGTTCGGTATTCCATTCGTCATACGTTTCTTTGTAAACCGCATCAAAGGATTTTTTGGCTGTTTCTTTTTCGAGATTTTCACGGGCATTTTCAATGCTTACATAGGAAATTCCTATTTTAACATCAACCGTTTCTTCCTTGTCAAATTGATAGGTAAAATACGTTCCAATACTATCGCCAACCACGGTTTTGATGGTATTTTCCATCATTCGGGTTTTGCCATTATAGCCCATCCACTGGGCTTCAGCTCCATTGTATTGGGCGGGTTTTTTCCAAACTCCAAATTGGTCTGCTGGTTTCGAAAATTTGGCTACAAAATAAACGGGATAAGCATCTTCCGGACTGTTGTAACAAAACGAACCCACGCTTCGCATTCCTTCAATTTCTGTGGAAGAAACTATTTTTACCATTGCTCCTTCTTCATTGGTTAATCCAACACCAAGATTCAGTAAAATATTGGATTGTCCTTTTGGGAAAGTAAATTGGCTGACACCTACTCTTTTCGAAGCTGTAAATTCAGCTTTCACTTTATATTTATCAATATTTACGCTGTAATAGGCCGTTTTGGCAATTTCGTTAGAATAAGTAGAACCGTATTTTAAATGATTGGTTTCAACAGTTCCCGTGGTGGGCATCAGCAAAATAACGCCTAATTCCGGACAACCAACTCCGCTTAAATTAACCTGACTGAAGCCTGTTAAAAATTTATTTTCGTTCACATACGGATTGGACAGCCACTGACTATCTTTTTCCAAAGGTCGGTTTTGAGATCCGGAAACATTAAACGGACTAATACTAGCCATTCCTCTTGGCGCAATTGGTCCAGGAAAAGTAGCTCCAAAATTGGAAGTTCCAATAAACGGATTGACAAAATCGGCTGGCTGCTGTGCTAAAATAGATGCGCTAAAAAACAGCATGTAAAAAAAACAGGCTGTTTGTAATGTTATCCTTTTATATGAAACCATAATTTAATTTTATCTGTTAATCGCTTCAATTTTTAAAGTCCAGGCTTCTTTTGATGGTAAATTATTTCTCAAACTTTCTGGAATTACCACTTTAAATCCTTTGTCTAATTTAGTCCATTTTAAGGACGTTTTAGAACCTAACATGGTGATTTTTGTTCCTTTTTTTGGACTAATCGAATTCACAATTACTTCTGATGGAATGGTGTTTTCTCCTTCTTTAGCCAAATAAAACAAGAACACATTTCCTGCCTTATTTTGAGTCATACAAATATTATTTTCTTTGTATGGAGCAATAGGTTTAGTATTATAAATGGCAGTGTTGTTTACTTTCATCCAATCACCGTAAGCTGCCAATAAATCATAAGCACCTTGCTGCCATTCGCCATCAGGTCCCGGAGCTACGTTTAGCAACAAATTTCCACCTTTGGCTACTACATCAATCAACATGTGAATTCCTTGTCTTCCAGTTAAATATTTAGCATCGGGAGTGTAAGACCATCCTCCGCCTGAAGTGATACAAGATTCCCAAGGATAAGGCAAAGTTTTTTCTGGAACACGGTTTTCAGGAGTTAAATAATTTTGGTTTTTTCCGTGAACTGCTCTGTCAACTACAATTAATCCAGGTTGTTTTTGACGTGCTTTAACTACCAATTCATCCATTTTAATGTCCTGATCTACTACTCGGTGTTTGATAAATCCATTTCCTGATTCGTTTTCAGCAAATTTTTCAGCAAATCCTTTCTTAACATCCTCTTTGCTGGTTTTAGCAACCCAGCCACCATCTAACCATAAAATATCAATTTTACCGTAATCGGTCAATAATTCTAAAATTTGGTTGTGTGTAAAATCAACATATTTTTTCCATTTATCTGGATATGCCGCTGGATCATAATTTACATTTCTGTCGAAAGGAGGAAAATAAGGGTCCCAATAATTTTCGTTATGCCAGTCTGGTTTAGAAAAATAAGCTCCAGTTGAAATATTTTCTTTTCTAAAAGCATTAAAAACTTCTTTTGCAATATTTGCTTTTGGATTCGTACTAAAAGCACAACCTGCATCGGTTACTTTATAATCCGAATATTTGGTGTCGAACATGTTAAATCCATCATGGTGTTTTGTGGTAAAAACCATGTATTTCATTCCGGCATTTTTAGCTGCTTTTGCCCATTTTTCAGGATTAAATTTAGTGGGATTGAAGTTCTTTTTTAATCCTTCATAATCTTTTACATATTGATTGTAATTGGCTGGATTGCTTCCTTTTTTGCGTTCGCACCATCCATAATCTTCTGGACAAATCGACCAGGATTCCACAATTCCCCATTCACTGTAAGTTCCCCAGTGCATCAGTAAACCAAACTTTTTGCCCTGCCATTCATCCAAATTCTTTAGTACTAATGGATCTGTTTCTGGCACATATCTTTCGTCTTCATAAATAGCTTGTGAAAACATTTGTACCGAAAATAACAGGGCTATGATTGCTATACTTTTTTTCATTCTTTCTGTTTTTAATTATTCAATCTGTTATTAGTTTGTATCTCTATTTAACTTTTCAAGTATCGGTTGATCTGTAAAAGTTAATTCTGTCTGGGTATTTTCATTAAGCTGCTCCAATACAACAAACTTATTCTCGCCCGCTTTCAACCAACAGCCTGGTACATAAAGTGTTTGTTGCGGCCCTACTTTCCAGTAGCGTCCAAGATTGTGTCCGTTAACAAATACAATTCCCTTTCCCCAATTTGTCATATCCAGAAAAGTGTCGGCTGGTTTATCTATGTTTACTATAGATTCATATAAAACTGGTCGTCCCGATTTTATCGTTTCATTTTTAACAACCGGAGCTTCATTCATGGGCATTTTATACATTTCCCATCCACCACTAATTTCATATTCATTAATGAATACTGGAGAAATAATACCTTTCGTATTATGTACAATTTCGGCTCCGTAATTAATACGCCCCATATTTTCAACAAGAATTTCTAAAATACCGTTAAAAGGAATAGAAAGGGTCAACTCGTAATTTTTGAAAACTCTATTCAATTCACCCACCTTAACTCCATTTACATAAACTGTAGCAAAGTCTCTCAATCCTTCAATTTTTAATTTACCTGAAATAGGCTGCGTAAATCGTTTTCGATACAAAACATATCCATTTCCCTGACCCAGTTTTTCAAATGTTAAGGGTTGATCATTGACAACCGCTTTTTCTTTTTTGATCCAACTTAAAACATCCATACTCGATTTGATACCTTGATTAGGATATTTTGTAACCGGTATTTTCTCTGGAATCGATGCTAATTTTGTTTTAGAATACTTTTGCATTACTTCACGAATAGCCATGAATTTTGGTGTTGCCCAACCTGCTTCGCTTATAGGCGCATCATAATCATAGCTTGTAATATCAGGCTGAATATCACTTTCTTCATTATAATTTGCTCCAGAGGTAAATCCAAAATTAGTACCACCATGCGCCATATAATAATTAAAAGAAACCCCTGCATCAAGGTACTTTTTAGTTTGGCTTGCAATTTCCTCAGCTCCAATTTTAATAAATGGTTCTGCCCAATGATCCAGCCAGCCAGAATAAAACTCTGCTACCATATATGGTCCTTGTCCATTATGGAATTTATCAACCTGCTTCTTTAAATTCTCTATATTTGATTCGCCATTAGCAGTTGGCAACACACCTTCAACAGCACCGCCTTCAAACAACCAGGTACCGTCAGAAGTAAAAAAAGGCTCTGGAAACCCCGTTTCTTTAAGCATATTGTAAATGGCAGTCTTGTATGCTTTATGATCCTCAGCACTAATATCTGTTCTTTGAGAAACATAAGAACCAAATTCATTTTCAGCCTGAACCATAATGATAGGTCCTCCCTGATTAGCAAAATTTCCTTTTACCACTTCATACAAATGTTCCAGATATGTTTTGCAAGCTTCTAAAAATGCTTTGTTATTGGTACGAATTACTAAATCTGGATTATTTTGCAGCCACCAAGGATATCCTCCAAATTCCCATTCCCCACAGGCATACGGACCTGGCCTAAGAATCATATATAATCCTTCACTTTTAGCAATACGTAAAAACTCTGCCAAATCTTTATTACCGGTTTTAAAATCCCATACACCTGGCTCTATTTCGTGATAATTCCAAAACACATAAGTTGCCACAGTATTCATTCCCATAGCTTTCAGCATTTGCAATCGATGTCTCCAATATTCTTTAGGAATACGCTCATAGTGCATTTCTCCCGAATGTATTTTAATAATTTTCCCGTCTTGTTTAAATTCTCCATTAGATATAGAAAATCCTTTGGTTTGTGCCGTATTAAAAAACGGCATCAGGCAAATCAATAATACTCCGAGCTTAAATAATATCTTATTCATTTTCTTCCAGATTATATTCTTATTAATCAACTAAAATTTCGTTAAAAAACAGAAAAGAACTTTCTCCTTTTGGACTTTTCTTTAAATTAGTCGCGATTACTTTTACAAATCTCGCATTGGTTTTTTCGAAACTAATTTTAAAATCTTTCAATTCTGAATTCGAATTAATAGCAAACGGACGAATTATTTTCCCAACTTCTTTATACGTTTTTCCATCGGTAGAAATGAAAGCTTTTATTTCGGTTGGAAAATAAATCCCCGAACCTTGATTTTCTAAAGCCCCTAAAGTTACCTGATGAATGGATTGGTTTTTCTCTAAATCAATAACTACTTCCATATCATCTACCAGCCAGGCTTGCCATTGTCCGTCATGAAAATTTTTGCTTCCTCTAATAATATTAACTAAACCCAGTGGACCATCCGCTTTGTAATTTTCATGATACGGATTTTTAAAAGTCAATTTATTACCTACCGCTTTATGAAATTGAATACTATCCGTAAAAACTTTACCTACCGGTTTATCTTCTTTAAACAAAGAAGCTTTTAAAATAGTTGTTCCTTGAATTGTAATAGAATCAGTGTATTTTATGGCTTGATTGTCTAAATTTTTATTGTCCAAAACATAGCGAATATCTGCATTAGGAAATTCATTTTTCAAAGCTACTTTTATCTGTTTTTTATCCAAATGAGCCGTTGAAGCAGCAGATACCAAATAAGCACTTTTAGAATAATTGATTCCCAAATAATCAAAACGTGCTAATAAAGAAGGTAATCTGGTTGTAAAATCATTCCAGTTTCGGGCTTCTTTCGGACTCCATAAAACCTCAGCCATAGCTCCTAATCTTGGAAAAATCATATATTCCGATTCTTGTGTACTCTCAATATATTCAGCCCATAAATTAGCCTGAGCGCCTAAAATATGCTTGGCTTGTTCTGGTGTCATTTCGTCCACCACAGGATCAAAATGATATACTTTAGTCAGTGGAATAAATCCTCCAAAAGCCAAAGGTTCTTCATTTTGCGGTCCTTGATAGATGTTAAAATAACAATGTGACTCTGGTGTCATAATTACATCGTGACCTTGTTTAGAAGCTTCAATTCCGCCTTCAGTTCCTCTCCAGCTCATTACTGTGGCATCAGGAGCTAATCCGCCTTCTAAAATTTCGTCCCAGCCAATTACTTTTTTGCCTTTCGAATTGATGTATTTCTCCATTCGTTTTACAAAATAACTCTGTAATTCATGTACGTTTTTCAAACCTTCTTCCTGCATTCTTTTTTGACAATGCGGGCAGGTTTCCCAATTGGTTTTAGTTGCTTCATCTCCACCAATGTGAATGTATTTCGAAGGAAAAATGGCAATCACCTCGTCGATTACATCTTCTAAAAATTCAAAAGTATTCTCTTTTCCTGCACAATAAATATCTGTAATAGGCCAAACTCCACCAGATGGCACACCTATTTTTTGATTGAAACAAGCCAATTCAGGATAAGCTGCAATAGCACTGCTCACGTGAGCTGGCATTTCGATTTCAGGAATAACTTGGATATTTTTAGTTGCGGCGTATTTTACAATTTCTTTTAATTCCTCTTGGGTTAAAAATCCTCCATAAGTTCCTTTTTCATTTGGATCAACAGTTAATCTGGCATTCCAAATCACATTTTCCTGATTGACTCTCCAGGCACCAATTTCAGTTAGTTTTGGGTATTTTTTAATTTCAATTCGCCAGCCCTGATCGTCAACTAAATGCAAATGCAACACATTCATTTTTAGCATTGCCAATCGGTCAATTGTTTGAATTACATAATTTTTATCAAAAAAGTGACGCGATAAATCCAGCATCAAACCTCTCCATTGAAAACGAGGCTCATCTTTAATACTAACATTTGGAATAACCCAATTTACATTAGCCACTTGATTTTTACTTTCGATAGCTGTAGGTAATAATTGTCTAATAGTTTCCAGTCCATAAATCAAACCTGCATTTTCTTTGGCAGTAATTACAATACTTTTAGAAGTTACTTTTAATTGGTACGCCTCACGATTCAGGTTTTTATCTATTTTGAATTCTATGTAATTGCTCTTTGACTTTTTATTCGAAAATTCAGGCTGCCATCCCGTTGCGGCTTTAAATTTGTTCATCAAAGCAGTTGCAATCTCTTTTTGAGCAGCATTGCTTGCAATAATTTTAGTGTCCTTTGAAAACTGAAAAACGCCTTCTTTAACCTCAATATTAGCGGGTTTTGGAATTATTGTAATGTCTTTTTGCGCAAAAACAGCACTTGAAACAAGAATGAAAAGCGCTAATAGGGTTGTTTTAATTATTCTCATAAATTATTATTTTAAAGAAGGTGTTAATTTTTAAATTGATACTGAATGCATTCCTTTATTTATCCCAGGACATTTTAAATTTTGCATCTTCCATTCTGTTTCCTTTTTCGTCATCGCAAATGGCATAGTTGAAACCGGAGCGCAAACTATATCCTGCGTGCTCACCATTTTTATTCAAAGCAATAAATCCCACTTGTAAATATTCCATGTCTTTATGGTTTTTATGTTTGTTATAAATACGTTCAGTGATTTCTTTACAAGCTTCGAATGGTGATTTTCCCTGACGCATTAGCTCCACCACCATAGCACTTCCAGCTGTTCTGATTACGGCTTCTCCTAATCCTGTTGCTGCTGCTGCACCAACTTCATTATCCAGAAAAAGTCCTGCTCCAATAATGGGAGAATCTCCAACACGACCGTGCATTTTCCAGGCTGCTCCACTTGTGGTACAACCGCCAGAAAGATTTCCGTCTTCATCAATCATCAGCATACTAATGGTATCATGATTTTCGATATTGATAACAGGTTTGTATTTGGATTCTTCTAACCATTTTTTCCAGTCTTTCTCGGATTCTGGGGTCAATAAATTTTCTTCTTTAAATCCTTCTGAAAGTGCAAACTGTAATGCGCCTTGCCCGGATAACATAACATGTGGCGTATTCTCTAAAACTCTTTTCGCCACCGAAATAGGATGCATAATTCCTTGCAAAAATGAAACCGAACCACAATTGCTGTTGTGATCCATAATGCAGGCGTCTAATGTTACTTTTCCTTCGCGATCAGGGTATCCTCCGTAACCCACACTGCGAACATTAGGATCGGCTTCCGGAATTTTCATTCCGGCTTCTATTGCATCCAGAGCTGATTTTCCTGCTTTTAATTGTTTCCAGGTTTCTGCATTAGCAGGCAAACCATGATTCCAGGTAGAGATCACCACCGGTTTTTTTACTTTTTTAACAGGCTCTTTTTTTACTTCTTCGGTATTTTGAGCCACTCCCTGTAATCCAAATAATGAGCTTACAGCGAATGTTCCTAATGTGGTTTTTTTGATAAAATCTCTTCTGTTTGACATGGCTTAGATTGTTTTATTTCAAACTTGCTTTGGTTGCTGCAATCACTTTTAAATAGGCATCAGAAATGGCTGGACCATCAAAAAAAGTAACTCCTGCTGCACCGTTTTCTTTGGCTAACAAAATGGTTTTTCTCAACTCTTCTTCACTTTCTACACCTGGAACATAAATTCCTGTGTTTAGCTTGGTTTGTTTTCCTTTTAAATCAGTAACTCCTTGTTGGGTCGCAAAACCTATCCAATTCATTCCTTCATTATAAAAGTTATGATAAATCATTGGATACACTTCATCAATATTCCATTTATCCCAACGTTGACGCACCATGTGATCGGCCATTTCTGGATAAGGAAATACCGCTGCGGTTAATTTTTTTCCGTGTTTGTGTGCAATTTCATAAGCATGATCCACCACATTTTTAATTTGATTCAACCGAAATTGTTTCCATTCCATGTCTATTTCAGGATGTTCCAATTTTCTTGGATCTCTGCCAAATTCCTTCATAAAAGCATTTACACTGGCATCCGAATAATCAAAATCATAATCGGGTAATTCGGTGTTTTGCACTAAATTGTATTTCGGTAATAATCCAACGGGCAAAAACACATCGGGATAACGGATGTAATCTAAATGCACACTTTCGATGCCTTTTACTTTTGCCAATCCTTCCAGTAAATCATAAATGTGCTGGCGAGCTTCGGGATGACTTGGTGACAACCATTGGTAATAATCCACATAAGGACGATCGTCAAAACAAGATTTTCCACTTCGGCTAACCATATACCAATCTGGATGTTGTAAAGCCACAGCATCTCCCGGACGATTCATGGTCATAATCCAGGCGTGTACTTTTAAACCTTCTTTGGCAGCTATTGGAACTAATCTTTTTAAAAGTTCGGGACTTGTGCTGGTATTAATCAACACTTCATCAATTCCTGCGTTTTTATATTTTTTAAATTCTTCGGTATAAGATTCGTTTGTTCTTTTAGCATCCGCAGTAATCCATACTCCAAATTTGAATTCGGTTTTAGTTTCACCCTTTTGAATGCTATTCTTTTCGAAATCCCGAATATTAAAGGACACTAAAAAATATCCAATTATGAGTAGTGTGATATATTTCATAGCTCTGAAATTTATTTTTTAGTGTTCATAGTTTCATACAGCTTGTTCAATAAGTCTTGCTTGTTGTCTAAACTGTATTCCCAAAACATAGCACCGCCTAGTTTTTTTTGTTTGATAAATGCTGATTTTAGGGCAATTTCTGTTGGCGTTTCATAAGAAATAAAAATCTTGTCCTGCGCATTCCATAAATAGGAAGCTTGTGCCGAATCATCATATAATTTCTGAAATTTTCCTGATTTCATATCGGCTGCAATTTCCCAGGATGCTACAATAGCGCTTCCTGTTTGAGCGGATTGGTATAAACCATTATTTGTTGGCACAACTTTCTCCCATTTTCTGCCATAAAAAGGAATTCCTAAAATAAGTTTGTTTGCAGGAACGCCTGCTTTTAAAAATAAATCTACTGATTGACTACTACTGTTTCCTCCAAATTTTTCTTCTTTAGACGGATATAAATTAGCATGATGTCCGGTTTGGTAAAACCAACCGTTATAAAAATCGTAACACATTAGGTTTATAAAATCCAGATACTGATGCGCCTTTTTTAAATCGGTATGGTTCAAATATTCCTGATCTGCTCCCGCGGCTATGGTTAGTAAATAATGTATATTATCTGCTTTCGTTTGAATTTCTAATTGATTGCGTAATTCAGCCAACAACAAAGTAAAATTTTCTTTATCCGAAGGTCTAAAAACATTATCCTCTGCACGTTGTCCAGGAAATTCCCAATCGATGTCAATTCCGTCAAAACCATATGATTTCATTAATTTTACAGCACTTTTAGCAAATTTTTCTCTGGATTCAGCATAAGCCGCAATATTCGAAAATTGGTCTGACCAAACCCAGCCACCAATAGAGTACAAAACTTTTAAATCAGGATTTTGCTTTTTCAGCCCTATTACGCTTTCGATTTTTGCTTTATCGGTAGCCAACTCAAATTGTACATTCCCATCGACAATATTGGCAAATGCATAATTAATGTGTGTCAATTTAGTCGCATCTACTTTTGCTGGATCAAATTTTTCGTAACCAGCAACATATCCAATTATTTTAAAATCGTCTTTCGATTGATTATCTTTTTTTCCCAATGAAGCACAAGCCAGAAATAAGCTAGTAATTAGGATTAAAAAAACGGATTTGGTTGCTGTATTGTGCTGTTTCAATTGCATCATTGGTATGAATTGGTGTTAATAATTTGTCTAATTTTTTACTTTAAAAACCGACCATCTTCTTTAATAGTCAATGTTTTATTGGAAAAAGGACTCTTTATGGAAATAGTATATCCTGCTTTGTAATTTTCTAAAACGGGTTTTATCATTTTTCCATCAACCACAAAAGGACTTTTGCTTAATAATTCTAAGGATTTAGCCCAGGCATTGTTTTTTTGATAATATCTTTTTTGTGCACGATAAAGCGTGTACAATTCCCATTTTACTTTTTCATCTTGCGGAATGGTAAATGTATCTTTTCCTTCTTTCGAAGAAAAATAAACATAACCCCATTTTTCAGGTTCGTGCATATTGATTACCCCTTGCGGAGACCAAACCCAATTGTATTCGGGCAAAAATTTTCCAGCGGCATCTTTCTTTCTTTCGTATTTGCCATTGATAATATCATGTTGCCAATTGACTCTCGAGAAATTGACTCTCCAAAAATTATCTCTTGGTACATTGTCCTCTCCGTACGATTTTTGATAGGCAGCCCACGGAATCGCAATTTCCAGCATCCAGCCTTCATCGGTATCGTTTGGATTATTTAAAGTTCCTTTTATCTTAACCGCCGATTGCAATCCTGTAATATTCCAATCGTTTAAAACTACAAGATCATTTTCTCTGTAAGGTTTAGATAAAAACAAATCCCAGGCGGTATTTAATGCGTTGATTTCTAATTCGTAATAATTAAACGTATCGCCATCTGGATCGATAAAAACTTCAAAATCGTTGTTGTAAAAAATAATAGTATCGCGCTGTTTTAAGTTTGCCCAAACATGTGGTTCCTGCATTTTAGCCAAAATGTAATAATTTTTCTCGTCCCAAAGCATTTTTACCTGAGTAGCGTACTTTGGTTTTTCGACACCTTCTATATCAATAAAAGGATCTGACCAGTCTACTTTAGACCAGGAAGCATCCGAATCGTCGCCATCCATTACAATTTTATCTGTGGTTTTATAAGCCACATAAGTTTTTGGCACCATTCCTTTTTTGGATTGGGCAAAACCAATTACAGAAATTAATCCGAATACAAGGGCTAAGTATTTCATTTTTACAACCATACTTTTTCTATAAACTGTTCTCTTTTGTAAATTGGATCACTTCACTTAATTTTCCAAAAGCAATTGCTACCGATGTATCTGCTGCACCGTAATATACGGCTAATTTATCTTCTTTTGCATCATGCAAAGCGGCACACGGAAAAACTACATTTGGAACATCTCCTACCATTTCATAAATTTCTGCTGGTCCTAATAAATATGGCTGTGTTCTGTATTTAACCTGATCTGGCGAATCAACATCTAAAAGTGCTGAACCCATGGCGTAACGGAAACCATTACAAGTGTTAATTACACCGTGGTAGATCATTAACCAACCTTCATCAGTAAGAATTGGAATGGGTCCTGCTCCTACTTTGGTACACTGCCAGGCACTTTGTTCAAAAGGACTTGGTTTCATTACCAAACGATGTTCGCCCCAATATTTCATATCCGGACTGTAACTAATCCAAATATCTCCAAAAGGTGTATGTCCGTTATCACTTGGACGGCTTAACATGGCGTATTTTCCGTTTATTTTTTGTGGAAACAAAACACCATTTCTATTGAAAGGTAAAAAAGCATTTTCGCACTGGAAAAATTCTACAAAATCAAAAGTGTATCCAATACCAATTGTTGGTCCGTTGTAACCGTTACACCAGGTTATCCAATAACGATCTTCGATAAAAACTACACGAGGATCATATTTATAAGCTGATTCAATCATTTCAGTATTTCCAGATTGCATTACAATGGGTTCATGATTGATCTCCCAATTGATTCCATCTTTACTAAAACCAGCAAAAATATTCATTTGCACTGCTTTGTTATCGCATCTAAAAACACCTGCAAATCCGTCTTTAAAAGGAACAACTGCACTATTAAAAATACTATTTGATGATGGTATAGCGTATCTGTCAATAATTGGATTTTCAGAATATCTCCACATTACATCGTTACTGTTTTCGGGTCTGTCTTGCCAAGGAATATTGCTCATTATTTTTTTGTTTAATCGTTTATTTTTTTTAATCTTTCAATCTTTAAATTTTTCAATCTATTATAGACTAATCTTCTATTCTTCGAACTTTATCCAGCCAGGTGAATTTTAATATTGTAGTGGTTACTAAAAATACAACTAAGGCTGCAACTGCTTTTGGATAATCTCTGATGATAAAAAATATAGGAAGCAAAATCATACTGGACTGCCACACAATTCCAATCACACAGTTCAACATATCTTTCCAAAAATCATTGTTTTTTTCGAAAGTTTGATCTTCTATTTTTAAGGTTTTGTAAACCGGATTCCACCAACCCCAGGGTCTCACATTGGTATAAAAAGATCGCAATACTTCCATGTCTGTTGGTTTGCTTAAAAAAGTTCCTAAAAGACAACCCAAAATAGAGAAACCGAATATTATTGGAAATAAATAAATGGCTTGTACTTGTGCTAAATCGTATAAAAATGAACTTTCGGAGAAACTTCCTTTGGCCTGACCTAAAGCAAATTGTAAAGAAGCTACAACCAATCCTGCGAACATTCCCCAGAAATATCCCCAGCCGTTAAAACGCCACCAAATCCATTTCAAGAAATTGGCTGCTACATAACCTCCGTACAAAGCACTCGTAATCCAAAGTGTTAGCGAATTAATAGAATCAGCAAAGAATCCCATAAAAACGCCTAAACCCACTACAAGGAAAGAAGAAATTTGACTTACCTTAATGTAATGCTCATTTGTAGCAACCGGTTTAAAATATTTTTTATAAATATCATTTACAATATAAGCCGGACCTGCGTTTACGAATGCGGAGAATCCAGACATAAAAGCAGCTAATAAACCTGCTAACAGAATTCCTTTAATTCCAACAGGAATATATAGATTGACGACTTTAGGCATTAATAATTCTAAATCGGCTCCGGTTAATCCAGTATTGGCATTCAATTCGGGTGCTAGATTTACTAACGCAATAACTACAATTCCTGTAATTAATAAATACCTTGGAATAAATAAAATCAGATTGGTAAAACCGCTCATATAAGCTGCTTCTTTAACTGATTTTGTCGAAAGAATTCGTTGCAAATCGTAACTTGGTGTTGGCCCTGCAATACTGGCAAAAAACCCTTTGAATAAAGTCATTCCAATAAAAGCACCAAACATTTTATATCCTTCTGAATCTATTAAATTATTGA